>ERZ836441.1005-NODE-1005-length-30223-cov-18.222653_pt1 | contig 30223 bp, 30 predicted proteins | sample MGYA00519686_ERZ836441 | MGnify/ENA primary metagenome ERZ836441 (study PRJEB31850, sample SAMEA3708800) | human gut metagenome | biome: human gut; feature: human-associated habitat; material: faeces | place: China | collected 2014 ... | reverse complement strand
CCGATCATGGAAATGATCCAACCTATAAAGGAACGGATCATACTCGAGAGTGTGTGCCATGTTTAATGTATTCACCAAGTATGAAAGAACATGGAATATTGGATGATTCAAATTCTTTTGGGGCAATAGGATCGGTTGTGTTGGGTGATTTTGGTATAGATAAACCAAATTATATGATTGGAAAATTTGACTTAAACAAATTAGTTTAAGCGGTTAGTAAAATCAAGGGATTAAAAAAATTATGAAAATACAATATGAAAATGTGAAATTACCGGAGTGTGATTGTACAAATATTCCGGTACAATTGACAGATGAAACGATGAAAGAACGCTTGAATAAAGTGTTAGATAGAATGAATTGTGAAAATTTCGATTCATTAGTTATTTATGCGGATTTGGAACACGGTAATAATTTTGAATATTTAACTGGATTTTTGCCAAGATTTGAAGAAGCGTTATTGATTTTGAATACAAATGGAAATCATTATATGGTTTTAGGAAATGAAAATTTGAATAAGGCCTCAAAAGCTAGAATTAAAGCGACTCCAATTCATTGTCCATATTTTTCATTACCTAATCAACCAATGGATGTGAAAAAAGGAATTAAGGATATTCTTAGTCAGTGTGGTTTTGACAAAGCAAATAAGGTTGGTATAGTAGGATGGAAGAATTTTACTAGTAATTATGAAGATAATTCACAATTGTTTGACGTACCTTATTACATTGTAGATACAATTAGAGATATATTTGGATATAACATATATAATGCAACTCGATTGTTTATTGGGGATAATGGTGCACGTTGTACCAATAATGTAAATGAAATCGTTCACTATGAATTTGGTGCTGCCCTTGCGAGTGATTGTATTTTAAAAGCTATGAACCATTTAGATGTTGGTGTTTCAGAAATGGAATTGGGAGATATCCTAAATGCATATGGACAAAAAAATAGTGTTGTTACAATTGCTGCATCAGGTCCTAGATTTATTAAGGCAAATATTTATCCAACCAATAACACTGTAAAATTAAAAGATCCAATTAGCTTATCTATTGGATATAAAGGTGGCTTCTCATCTAGAGCAGGCTATGCTGTGCATGACAGCAGTGAATTGGATGAATCTGTTCAAGATTATCTAGGTGCATTAGTAAAACCATATTTTGCGTCTGTAGCTGTATGGTTAGAAAAGATTCATTGTGGTATGCCAGGTGGCGAAGTCTATGATTTAGTTGAAGCAACAATGCCAAAGGCTGAATACAATTGGAGTTTATGCCCAGGACATTTGACGGCAGACGAAGAGTGGATGTCATCAAATATTTATGAGAATAGTCAAGAATTGGTTCAGAGTGGTATGTTGTATCAAATTGATATTATTCCATCAAAAGCGGGTTATGCAGGAACAAGTGCAGAAAGTTCAGTCTTATTAGCAGATGAGAATTTACGAAAACAAATTGAACAGGAAGAACCAGAACTATGGAGTCGAATTCAAAAGAGAAGAGAGTATATTATCCGTGAATTGAATATTCCATTAAATGATGATGTTTTACCAATGTGTTCAACCGTTGCCTATTTAAGACCATTCTTATTAAATAAAGATAAGGCGATGAAGTTACAATAAGAAAAACAAGAAAACCATTCTAGTGTTGGCATCTAGAATGGTTCCTTTTTGTTTATTATTATTTATAAAAGAGAGATATGAATATTGGTTTATTTTCTATATTCATTGCCTTATCTTTAAGGCACTTATAGAATATCATTCCATATTGTCACAATTTTATTTTAACTTTGGTAAAAGTTGTGAAATTGAAATGAATTATGTGAAATTATAAAGTAAACCATTTTCAAGAATTAGAGTAGTTTTCTTTATGTAATATGAATTATAAATTGTAGATTCTATATTTTAAAAGTTATATATAGGCAAAAAATCGAATTGTATTTTCATAATTTACATAAAAATCTATCATCTATAGACAAATGTTTGTAGAAAAACACGAAAACTCGAGTGTAAGCGAATACAATGAAAAATACTTGATATAAAGACAAAATGACGTGTCGTGTTCATGAAAAATATACATTAATGTAAAAATGTATGTAAATTATTTTCTTAAACTCTTGAAAACGTGTTTCTAACATAGTATAATTTCATCACACATAGTTAGTGAGCAGACTATAGGAGGAAAGAGAAATGAATAAACAAAGAATTGTTGCTGGTTTAGCATCTGTAGCAATGGCTTCTACTTTAGTAGCATGTTCAGGCGGATCTAGCAGTGACGCAAAAACATTAACAGTATCTGTAAACCAAAGTTTGACTGGACAGTTTACACCTCAATATGCATCAAGTGCTTATGACCAATATGTAGTAAACTTATGCTACGAATCAATGTTAAAGTACAATGCGGATAACGAATTGGTACCAGAATTGGCTAAAGATTTACCAGAAGTAAGCGAAGATGGTTTAACATTAACTTACAAATTGGAAAAAGGACACAAATTCAGTGATGGAACTGAAGTAACTTCAAAAGACGTTAAATTTACATTCGCAACATTAGCTGACCCAAGCTATGCTGGTCCTAATGGTGGTGGATTGGAAAACCTAGTAGGATATAAAGAATATAATAGCGGAGCTGCTAAAGAATTAACTGGTATTGAAACTCCAGATGATTACACAGTAGTATTCCACTTAGTATCACCTCAAATCGATGCAGTCTCAACATTTGGTGGAATGGGAATCACCAGTGCAGATCACTACTCAAAATACAAACAAGGTAAAGTAAAAGTTGTTGAAAAGAACCAAGAAGAATCATGTGGTTCTGGTGCTTACCAAATAAAGAGCTATGATAAAGCAAGTGGAGCTTCATTTGTTCGTAATGAAGAATTCAAACGTGAAAAGGGACAATACCAAGTAGATCGTGTCATCATCAAGAAAACAGATGTTACTACTGAAGTTTCTGAATTGAAAAAAGGAACTGTTGATTTAATTCCAGATGTAATTGAAACAAATAAAGTAAGTGAAGCTAGTCAAGATAAAAACATGGCATTCAACTACTACTCTCGTAGTGCTGTTGGTTTCGTAGCTATGAACGCTAACAATGGAGCTACAGCTGACAAAGCAGTACGTCAAGCATTAATGTATGCGACAGATCGTCAAGGATTCTGTGATTCTTACTTCGGATGGGATAAAAAAGCAAGTGACGAAGTTAAAAAAGTTAAAGGTGGATATGTACCAGCTGCATACTGGAATCCAGCATCAGTAAACAGTGGAGCTGTAGTTCGTAACGAAGAAACAATTGATGGATTAAATACTTATGCATTTGACATGGATAAAGCGAACCAAGTATTAGATGAAGCTGGTTGGGTTCGTGGTGCTGATGGAATCCGTGAAAAAGACGGACAAAAATTAGAAATCAAATTCTTATGTTCAGAAGGTAACTCAGTACTTGAAACATTAATTCCTATGGTTAAGAAAACTTATTTAGATTTAGGTGTTGATCTAAAACAAACTACAGTTGATTTCTCTACATTATTAAGTAACATTCAAGATGAAAGCCACGATAGCGAATGGAATATGTGTTTCTTAGCTACTGGATTTACAAATAACCAAGATAGCTCAGCTAATGATTCATATACAAACGTTCCTGAAAACATGGCTGTAAATAACTACTCTCGTATCAATGATCAAGCATTGGTTGATCAATTGACAAAAGCTCGTGCTGATGCAGATGCAAAACAATCAAAAGCTGATTATGTTGAAGCTATGAAGATGGCTGCTGATGATGCAGGTTACATGCCAATTTACTCAGGTATGCAATTCAACCTTTACAATAAGAAAGTTGACTTGACTGGAACAGGAACATTACGTAACTGGTCTCAATCAATGGATACAATTACTGTAAAATAAATTTAAAAATTGCACAAAGATGTGTTAAAATAGTGGGTGTTAAAGGACAAATGTTCATTAACAGAAACGCTGCAACGTTAAATAGTCTGCATGAAAAAATCGTGGATTGTTTATAAAATTAAGGGCAAGCCGTATTGACTTGCTCTTATATGCATTTAGTGGATAGAAAGGATCGATAACTATGCTAAAGTATGTATTTAAAAGAATTTTAGCGATGATTCCTGTCCTTTTCATCATTTCAATCGTTATTTTCGGTACTGTAAAGGCGATGCCAGGTGATGAGGTAACAGCTTATTTTGGAGCCGGTTCAAAGGTTACACAAGAGCAACGTGATCACGTTCGTGAGTTGTTAGGATTGGATAAATCGTTACCTGAACAATATGTACGTTGGGTTGGACGTATGTGTACAGGAGATTTAGGATCAAGTATTACTCTTAAAAAGCCAGTTGGAACTATTATTGGTGACTATGTATGGAATACATTCTATTTGAATGTTGTTTCTTTAATAGTGGCTTTAATTTTTGCAATTCCAGTTGGAATAAAGCAAGCCGTAAAGAAAGGTTCAGTGTTTGATAACTTCTGGACAGTATTTTCATTGTTAGGAATAAGTGTTCCAACATTCTTCTTTGCCTTAGTATTAATTTTCTTCATTGGTTTGAACATCCCAGGCATGCCAATCAATGGAATGCGTGACACAATGCTTTCAAGCTTTGGTTACTCAAGTATTTTCCAAGAAATTGGAGATATCGCATTACACTCAATTTTACCTGTAATCGTATTGGCGTTTAGTTCATTTGCGTCATTCTCACGTTATGTACGTAACTCTATGGTTGAAGTCATCAACATGGATTATGTTCGTACTGCACGTTCAAAGGGTCTAAAAGAAAAGACTGTTATTTACAAACATGCATTTAAAAATGCTCAAATTCCTTTAGTAACATTACTAGGATTATACATTCCATCATTATTCTCAGGAGCCGTAATTTTGGAATCTGTATTTATCTGGCCAGGAATTGGTAAAGTATTAATTGATGCGATCAACCAACGTGATAACTCTTTAGTTATGGCTTGTTTGATGTTTAGTGCCTTGTTGATGTTGTTAGGTAACTTATTGTCTGACATTTGTTATACATTAGTTGACCCACGTATCAAGGTTGATGAATAGGAGGGAACTATAGATGGCTAAAAAAGATGCTGTAGTATTAGAATCTGGTGAAAAAATTGAATCTATAGGTCCTTGGACCATCGCATGGCGTAAGTTTAGACAAAACCGTGTTGCCATGGCAGGTTTGATTATTTTTATTTTAATTGTTATTGCTGTTATTGTTATTCCACCAATGCTTGGATATAGCGTAAATGACTATGATTTATCAAATCCTAACTTAGCTCCAGGCGGAGAACACTTGTTAGGCACAGATAAACAAGGTCGTGACTGTTTATTCCGTTTATTCTTAGGTGGACGTATTTCTATCATGGTTGGTGTTATTGCTGCTGTTATCACTGTCATCTTAGGATGTACAATTGGTGGTATCTCAGGATATTATGGTGGAAAATTAGATAACGTATTAATGCGTTTTGCTGAAATCGTTTATTCATTACCATTTACACCAATGATCATTGCGGTTGCCGCAACAATGTTGTGGGTTCCACAAAGTCAAAAAATGTACACTGTATCATTATTGATTGGTTTATTATCATGGCCAGGACTTGCTCGTTTAGTTCGTGGACAAATTTTAACTTTACGTGAACAAGAATTTATGCAAGCTTGTGAAGCTTTAGGTATTTCAGATTTCTCAAAAATCTTTAAACACTTACTTCCAAACGTTATTTCTTTGGTAATCGTAAATGCTACATTACAAATGGCGAGTGCTATCTTGACTGAGGCTGGTTTATCATTCTTAGGTATGGGTGTTACGGCACCAACTCCATCTTGGGGTAACTTAATGAACTTGGCACGTGATTCTTATGTGTTCCAAAACTATCCTTGGGAATGGATCCCTGCAGGTTTAATGTGTTTATTAACCGTAATCTCTATCAACTTAATTGGTGAAGGTTTACGTGATGCATTCGACCCTAAAGAATTACAGTAGTAAGGAGGATACACAATGTCTGTAAATAAAAAAGTAATTAAAGTGGAAGACCTTCGTGTATACTTCCATACAAAAAAAGGTGATTCAAAAGCAGTTGATGGAAACCACTTTACAATGTATGAAAATGAAACACTTGCGATCGTAGGTGAATCAGGTTGTGGTAAATCCGTAACTGCCATGTCTATTTTAGGCTTAGTCAGTGAACCAGGAGAAATTATGCCTGGATCACAAATCGTGTATATGGGAAATGTAGATCGTGATGAAGATGGTCTGAACTTAGCTACAGCTACAGATGAACAAATTCGTCATATTCGTGGTAACGAAATCTCTATGATTTTCCAGGAACCAATGTCAAGTTTGAACCCAGTTATTACAGTTGGGGATCAAATCATGGAAAACATTTTGACACACGAAGAAGTTTCTAAAGAAGAAGCTAAACAACGTGCAGTCGAATTGTTGTCAGAAGTTGGTATTTCTCGTCCAGAAAAAGTTGTTGATAACTATCCATTCCAATTATCAGGTGGTATGTGTCAGCGTGTTATGATTGCGATGGCTTTATCTTGTCATCCAAAATTATTGATTGCTGATGAACCTACAACAGCTCTAGACGTTACAATTCAGGCTCAGATTCTATCTTTAATGAACAAATTAAAGAATGAAACAGGTACATCTATTATGTTGATTACACATGACTTAGGTGTAGTTGCTCAGGTTGCCGATAACGTTAATGTTATGTATGCTGGTAAAGTTGTTGAAACAGCTCCAGTAGAAGAATTGTTCAGCAATCCTAAACACCCATATACAGTTGGATTAATGAATTCAATGCCTTCATTAGCAGAAGAAGGAAAACGATTAAATACAATTGAAGGTAGCGTACCTAACCCATTGTATTTACCAAAAGGATGCTACTTTGCAGATCGTTGTCCATATGTAACAGATCGTTGTAAAGAAGGTCAACCAGTGGATACAAAAATTAAATCACGTCACCACGTATGGTGCTTCAAAGTTGAAGAAGAAATGAAACAGGAGGGATAGTCATGGCAGAAAAAAGAAAAATTCTTGAAGTTAAAAACCTTAAAAAATACTTCCCTCTAAAAAAAGGAAAATATAAAGAAGGCGACCCATGTGTTAAGGCCGTAGATGATATTACTTTCGATTTATATGAAGGTGAAACATTAGGCCTAGTAGGTGAATCAGGATGTGGTAAATCTACTTTAGGGCGTACAATCATTCGTCTTTATGAACCAACAAGCGGAGAGGTAATCTTCGAAGGTGAAGATGTTGCAAAAAAATCTCGTAAAGAAATGCGTGCTTTACGTGAAGAAATGCAGTTTATCTTCCAGGATCCATATTCTTCATTGAATCCACGTATGACTGTATTCAATATTTTGGCTGAACCATTGATTGCTCACGGAAAATTCAAACGTGGTCCAGAACTAGATGCATATGTTAAAGATCTAATGGATCGTTGTGGTTTGCCAAGTTATTATTGCTATCGTTATCCTCACCAATTCTCAGGTGGACAAAGACAACGTATTGGTATCGCACGTTCTTTGGCATTAGATCCAAGTTTCATTATTTGTGATGAACCAGTAAGTGCATTGGACGTTTCTATCCAATCACAGATCATCAACTTAATGAAAGATATGCAAGAAGAAAAGAACATTTCTTATATCTTCATTTCACATGACTTGTCTGTTGTAAAACACATTTCTGACCGTGTTGGTGTAATGTATTTAGGTAGTATGATGGAACTTGCAGATAAGAATGAAATCTATTCAAACCCTCAACACCCTTATACAAGAGCGTTGATTGGTGCAATTCCTTTACCTGATCCTACAAAACGTAAAGAAATGAAAGTTATTCAAGGTGAAATTCCAAGTAACGTAAACATTCCTAAGGGATGTAAATTCAACCCTCGTTGCCCATTTGCAAAAGACATTTGTCGTGAACAAGAACCAGCAACAAAAGAGGTTAAACCAAATCACTTCGTTAAGTGTCACTTTGGAGGTGAATTCTAATGTCTAAGCGCCCATCAATGCGTGAGATGTTAGAAAAAAAAGATAAACAAAAAGGTAAAGAAGATCGTCTTGAAAAAGGAGATTTTCTAGCCTTATTAATTGCTGCTAGTAGTACATTCTGGCCAATTTTATTAGGTGCCATTGTCATTTTAGCGCTATTAATATTTGGTTGGAATGCCATCTTTGCATAATACGAGAAGCTTTCGGCTTCTCTATTTTTTTAGGAGAAAGATATGAAATTTACAGATTACAAATATGAACATATGGATATTGAAGCTTTGCAGGAACAATTAAAGGCAATTTGTTCAAAATTACAGAATGCAGCTTCTTATGCAGAATTCAAAAATGCATTTATAGAATTAAATGATGTTAATAAATATATCAATACAAATCAGACTCTTGTTGATATACGTCATACAGTGGATACAAGAGATGAATATTACACAAAAGAAAATGATTTCTTAAATGAAATGCTTCCCGTGTTGAAGGAAGATATTGTCAATTGTAATAAAGCAGTTATGGCTAGTACTTTTGTTTCTGAATTAAGAAAAGAAGTACCAGAAACATATTTCTTACAAAGAGAAATGGAAGAAAAATCATTTGATCCCATTATTATTCCTGAAATGCAAGAAGAAAACAAATTAGCTTCTAAATATCAAGCAATCATTGCAAGCGCACAAATTGAGTTTGATGGTGAAACATATACGCTTGCTGCTTTAGAAGTAAAGACAAATGATAAAGATAGAGATACTCGTAAACGTGCAATGCAAGCCTATTGGGGATGGTATGATGAACATGCTAAAGAAATTGGTGAAGTTTATGATCAATTAGTGCAAGTTCGTACACGTATGGCTAAGAAATTAGGATATGAAAACTATATCGAACTTGGTTACTATCATATGATGCGTTTTGATTATAATAAGGAAGATGTTGAAAACTATCGTAAACAAGTACTAGAAGATGTTGTTCCTTTGGATAATGAATTATATGCTCGTCAACAAAAACGTTTAGGTTATGATACTTTGCATGCTTGGGATGAGAAGTTTGAATTTACTTCAGGAAATCCAACACCTAAATATGATCGTGCAGAACTAGTGAAACGTGCATTAAAGATGTATCAGGAATTGGATCCTAAAACAGGGGAATTCTTTGAATTTATGACAGAAAGAGAATTGTTGGATCTAGATTCAAAACCTGGTAAAGCAGCTGGTGGATATTGTACATTCATTCCTAACTATCAATCTCCATTTATTTTCGCAAACTTCAATCAAACTAGCCATGATGCTGAAGTATTAACGCATGAAGCAGGACATGCTTTTCAGGTATATTCAAGTAAGGATATTTTCCCAATTGATTGTGTATGGCCTACATATGAGTCTTGTGAAATCCACTCTATGTCAATGGAATTCTTTACATATCCATGGATGAAATCTTTCTTTGAAGAAGATGTAGATAAATATTATTTCAACCACTTATCAGGAGCTGTTAAGTTCTTGCCTTACGGAGTGTTAGTGGATCATTTCCAACATGAAGTATATGAAAATCCAACAATGAGTCCTGAAGAAAGATTAGCTACTTGGAGAAAGTTAGAAAAACAATATTTACCTCAAAAGAATTATGAAGGAATTGAGATTCTAGAAAAAGGTGGATGGTGGATGCGTCAGCTTCACATCTTCATGGATCCATTCTATTATATTGATTACACATTAGCTCAAGTTTGTGCATTACAATTCTGGGCTCGTATTCAAAAGAAAGATGAAAAAGCTTTTGAAGACTACAAACACATTTGTAAGATTGGTGGAACATTGCCATTTAGAAAAATTGTAAAAGAAGCAGGATTAAAAGTTCCTTTTGAATCTGGATGTTTAAAAGATACTGTACAATTAGTTCGTGAATGGTTTGAAAATGCAGATGATTCACAATTTTAAAAAAATAGCTTGCGAATTGAAAAAAGGCTTGCTATAATTGTATAGCACTTACTTTGGGTCGATATGACTTAAGGCGGAAGGAGGATACATCGATATGAAACAAGGAATTCATCCTAATTATCATAAAGTTAAATGTATCTGTACATCTTGTGGTGCAGAATTCGAAACAGGTAGTACAATCAAAGGTGATGAATTACGTGTAGATACTTGCAGTAACTGCCACCCATTCTTCACAGGTCGTCAACGTTTCGCTGCTGCTCAGGGACGTATTGAGAAATTTAACAAGAAATATGGTTTGAAGTAGTAATATAATAACAGTGTCAGAAATGGCACTGTTTTTTATTTTGGTTATAAAAAAATACAATTGAATTTTTTAAAATCCTTTAAAATAGGCTTATTTTGATTGCTTGGTTATATTAAAATCAACAAATGTACACAAAGTAGAATAGAAATTACTGTGGTGTTTGAAAACTTTGTTTTGTACGCTTATAATAAAGTCAATAAATTAGAAAATAGCGAGGTATTTTGAAATGAAAAGAGCAAAAAGAATGGATTTATTTCAATCTTCTATATTTACAGAATTAAAGAATATGAAATTAGACTACATGAAACGTACAGGAAATACGACAATTGATTTTTCTGTAGGTTCACCTAATATTGCACCAGAACCATCAATTATGAAGGCTTTACAAGATGCGATCATGATACCTGAAAATTATAAATATGCGATCAATGAATTACCTGAAATGAAGGCTGCCATTCATGATTGGTATAAAGATCGTTATCATGTAGAACTTACAAATGATGAAATGATTTGTTTACAAGGTTCTCAAGAAGCTTTAAGTACATTATTTTTAGCTATGTGTGATCCAGGTGATATTGTATTGGTTCCAGATCCATATTATCCAATCTTTAGTGATGGACCTAAAATTGCAGGTGCTAAAGTAGAATATATGCCTTTGTTAGAAGAATACAATTATATTATTCAATTGGATAAAATTGATGAAGAAATCGCAAAAAAGGCAAAGATGATGATTGTATCCTATCCAAACAATCCAACTTGCGCAATTGCTCCAGATTCTTTCTATGAAGAATTAATTGCGTTTGCGAAGAAGTACGATATTGTTGTATTACATGATAATGCATATAGTGAATTGGTATTTGATGGAAAGGTAGGAAAGAGTTTCTTATCTTTTGCAGGTGCTAAAGAAGTTGGAATTGAGTTAAATTCATTCTCTAAAACATATGGAATGGCAGGTGCAAGACTTGGTGTATGTGTAGGAAATAAAGAAGTAATCGAATGTTATAACACACTTAAATCAAATATGGATTATGGCATTTTCTTACCCGTACAATATGCTGGTATAGAAGCTTTAAGACATGGTGGAGCTAGCATTCACTCGACTTGTCAGGCTTATCAAGATCGAAGAGATGCATTATGTGAAATATTTGACTCAGTCGGATGGCATATTGCTTCAAGTCCAGCAACAATGTTTGCGTGGGCAAAGATTCCAGATCCATATGAAGATTCTTATGCCTTCACAAAAGATTTGTTGGAAAAAACAGGAATAGTCGTAACGCCTGGTCAAGCCTTTGGAGTCCACGGAAAAAAATATGTTCGTTTAGCTTTAGTACAAGATATAGAAGATATTAAAGAAGCGGCTCAAAGAATAAAAAAATCAGAAATTTTTAAATAAAGTGCAAATTTTGTACTTTTTTTTCGTATAAGAGTATATGAAGTGTAATCGATGTCAAAATGAAGATCCAAAATTATTTGTGTATGATCATGGGGTCTATTATTGTCGTAAGTGCATTGATTTTTCTAGATTGGAGGTTAATGAAAAAATAAAACCAGTAAAATTAATGCATAAAACGTGGAAAGGAAAGCCAAAACTTGATTACGAACTGACTGCTTCGCAAAAATTGGCTAGTCATGATGTATACAAGCATTTAAGTAACGGAAAAGATGTGATTCTTTATGCAAGTACAGGAGCAGGGAAAACAGAAATTTGTTTTGAAAGTATATGTGGATATTTAGCACAAGGAAAAAAGGTAGGATTTGCGATTAGTCGTAGACAAGTGGTGCTTGAAATAGCTACAAGACTTAGAAAGGCATTTCCAGAATTGAGTATATGTGAGGTAGCCCAAGGATATACACAAATAACAGATGCAGACATTATTGTGTGTACGACTCATCAACTTTATCGATATCCATATGCGTTTGATTTATTGATTTTAGATGAATTAGATGCTTTTCCTTTTGCGGGTAATGAAGTGTTGCAAGCCATCGCAAATCAAGCGTGTGTTGGTCAGAAGCTAATGTTGAGTGCAACACCGGATGAAGAAAGTATGAGGCTTGTAGAAGAGAAAAAAACAGAACTTGTATGCTTATTTGAAAGGCCTCATAAACATCCTTTGATTGTGCCTAAAGTGATTCAGGTTTCTGTGTTTTTACAAGTCCTTATTGTGATTTATGAATGCATAAAATTTTGTAGGGATAATAAACAAACCCTTGTGTTTGTGCCTCGTAAAAGAGATGGAACATGGTTAAAAATGATTTTGAATTTCTTTGTGAAAACATCATTGGTTCATTCTTCGACTGAAAATAAGGATGAAATATTAGATTGTTTTCGTAATAAAGAATTAGATGTTTTAGTTTGTACAACACTTTTAGAAAGAGGAATCACAATACCAAGTGTTCAGGTTGTTGTTTTTAAAGGGAATCATTCTGTATTTACAACGGCTAGTTTAATTCAGATTTTTGGTCGTGTGGGAAGAAGTTTTAAAGATCCTAAAGGAGAAGGTATATGTCTATGTCAGTTTTCAAGTCAATCTATCAAAGATTGTGTTTATCAAATATCGAAGATGAACGATACTGTTTATGCTGCCACAAAAAAATGAGTGAAATACGAAATTTTGATATTTTCTTTTATAATGATTTGATAGTTTGTCCGGATTGTATGAAAAATTTTAAAGTGCATAAACAGACATACAGAATCAAGGAAACATTCATGTATGTATTGTATGAATATGATGAATTTTTAGAAAGATTGTTTTTTCAATATAAAGAACAGAGGGATATTGTTTTAAAAGATGTTTTTTTAAATTCTCATAAATACTTGAGTAAGACTTTTAAACATTATTGTGTGTGTAGTTTATGTAGTAGTGATGCTAAGCGTATGGAAAGAGGATTTGAGCCAGTGGTGGATATATATGCGACTTTAGGTGTTTTTGTGCATTCGCCATTTTATAAAAAAGAAAATGTAAAACAATCTTCAAAATCCAAGCTTGAAAGAGCACATATAAAAGATGTATTAGCTTTAAAAGAGATGTATCCACTGCCTAAAAAAAAGAAAATATTGCTTGTGGATGATGTGTGTACAACGGGAAATACATTGTATGCTGCTTTGGATTTGATTCATCCAGATTGTATATTTGTGATAGCGGCGCATCCTTTATGGATTAAGGCAAATAAAGAAAACATAGTGGTCAAATCAAAGGGGTTTTGGTAAAATAGTTTCAAAGGGGCGATAGAAGTTATGGATAAGAAAAGAAAGAACGAAAATGATGAGATTTCTCAATTGCTAGATTCGTTTCAAGCGGATCAGGAAGATACATTAGAACAAAAAATGGATCGATTTACAAAGACTCAAAATCGCAGTCGAGTTAAGAAACATAAACCTGAACCGGAGATTCCATTTCAGTCAAAAAAAGAGGAACCATCATTAGGAGATACGTTTGTAGTTGGATCAAAGGATTTGAATGAGCCTAAAGAAGATTTATCTGCAACACGCACAGTGATGTGGAATGCGGATGAACTAAAGCAAGAGGCGGATGCTACAAACAAAACAGTTGTGATCGATGACGATGAGATTCAATCTTTATTAGAAGAAGGTAAGGGGCCTCAACTAAAAAGAGAGGTTATCAATAAGAAGAAGGATTCTAAGAAAAAAACATTTAAGAAAAACAACTCTAAGACAGGATTATATATTGGGTTAGGTGTTGTAGGTGTTTTATTGATTTCATTATTGATTTTTGGTGGTATCAAACTAGTAACTAGTGGATTATCGGGTTCGGATGAAAAAACAGAAGAAGTTCAAAAGAAGAATTATCAAGAATTATTAGATTTTGCGAATAACTACAATTCATTATCTTCTAGCAAGAAGAAAGAAATTGTTGATCTTGAGAGTAAATATAACAGTTTGACTCGTAAACAAAGAGAAAAAATTGATGAAATTTTAGAGAAGGCTACGGGTAAAAACTTTAACGAATTGCTTGCGAAGGCAAACAAAAAAACGAATACGAATAAGAAGAACAACAACACAGAAATTGCAGAAAAGAAAGCAGAGTTAAGGAAAAAAATCAGTGATTTAAAGAATCAGCTTTCAAAGGCTAACGCGGATTTAGAGAATGCACAAAAAGCACAGGAATCTGCACAGAGTGATGTGGATTCTTTAACTTCCAAAATCAATTCTGCCAATTCTTCATTAAGGGATGCACAAAACGCAGTGAATAGTGCACAATCGGATTACAATAATTTGGTTGATATTTTAAGAAGAAGAGCAGAACTTGATAATATACCAAATGATCAAATTACACAGGATGAACTTTCTGAATTATCGGATATAAGAACAAATCATCCGAATTTAGAAAATGAAGTCAATTCAGCTAAAGATGATTTGGATGCAGCTAATGCGGCTTTGGCAACTGCACAGAAGAATTCAAATGTATCTTCTTTAGAAAATAAATTGAGTACAGCACAAACAAAATTAAATAGTGCAAGTTCAGATGTAAAAGATGCACAATCAAAAGTGGATTCATTAAATTCACAAATCAATGATTATCAAAGTCAATTGGATGATTTAGACTAGACAATACATTTTTGTATTGTCTTTTTCTATTGTAAGCTTTTAATGTCTTACGATTTTTGTTAGAATAGATACGGAAAGTCAGGTGAAAATATGCGTAATGCGATTGTTCTGGCGGCTGGAAAAGGAACTCGAATGAAATCAGATCGTAGTAAAGTAATGCATACGATTATTGATCGTTCAATGTTGGCTTATATCATTGATGCTTTAAGAGCTGTATCTGTACAAAGAATCGTTGTAATTGTTGGATATCAAGCAGAGAGTATCAAAGAAGCTTTTCCAGATGTTGAATTTGCTTTACAGCAACCCCAATTAGGGACTGGTCATGCGGTTATGCAGGCTACACAATTAAAGGATGAAGATGGAGACACATTAATTATCAATGGTGATGGTCCTTGTATTCAACCTGAAACTTTGGAAAAACTATTCCAAACAAATCAAGATGCATCATTAACTTTATTAACTTCTGTATTAGATGATGGAGCTCATTATGGTCGTATTGTTCGTGATGAAAATGGACATGTTCAAGCGATTGTAGAGGCAAAAGATTGTACAGAAGAACAAAAGAAAATCTGTGAAATCAATGCGGGTATGTATTGTTTCAAAAATAGAGATTTATTTGATAATCTTGATAAGCTAACAACAAATAATGCTCAAAATGAATATTATTTAACAGATTTAGTTAAAATTTTAGCTAACCAAGGTAAAGTTGTTAAGGGATTGGTTGTTGAAGACCGTGATGAAGTCATGGGAATTAACGATTGTGTAGAATTAAATAAAGCGTATGAATGGATGCGAAATCGAATCAACAATAACTGGCTAAAAGAAGGGGTACAAATTGTAGATCCTAAGCGCACAGTTATTGGTAAAGATGTAAAAATTGGACATGATGTTATTATTCATCCAAATGTTGAAATTTTAGGCAAAACAGAGATTGGAGATTTCGTTGAGATTTTGCCAGGTTCTTATTTGAATAATTCAAAAATTGAAAATTGTGCTGTAGTAGATTCAAGTAAAGTCGTCGATTCTTGCATAAGTGAAGGAACTATTGTGGGACCTATGTCTTATGTAAGTAACAATAAAATTATAAAATAGCCTGATAGGGTATGAGAAAGGATAAATCATGAAAAACACTATTGTATTTGCTTTATCATCTAGCGTTGGTTTAGCAAAAGATATTTGTAAAGAATTAGGATTGGAATTAGGAAAATGTGAAGTAAAACATTTTGCTGACGGAGAAATTTTGGTAGAATTAGAAGAATCTGTTCGTGGAAAACATGTATATTTTGTACAAAGTACAAATAAACCTGTAAACTCAAATTTAATGGAAATTCTAATTGGTATTGATGCTTGTAAACGTGCAAGTGCTGCTAGTATTACAGCTATTATTCCATATTTTGGATATGCACGTCAGGATCGTAAGGCAAAACCTCGTCAACCAATTACTTCTAAATTAGTAGCTAGTTTATTGGAAAGAGCTGGAGCTGATCGTGTTGTAACAGTTGATTTACATGCTACTCAGATTCAAGGATTCTTTGATATTCCAGCAGATGATATTACTGCGAATGGATTGATTGCTGATTACTTCAAACATCAAGAAGGATTAGGAGAAATCGTTGTAGTATCTCCTGATCACGGTGGAGCTGTACGTGCTCGTAATTTAGCAAATGCATTAGGTGCACCTATCGCAATCATCGACAAACGTCGTCCAAAACCAAACGTAGCAGAAGCTATGAACTTAATTGGAGATGTTGATGGAAAAACTGCAATTATTATTGATGATATGGTAGATACAGCTGGAACATTAACGGCTGGTATTAAAATGTTAAAAGACAAAGGTGCAAAAGCTGTTTATGCATCATGTTCACATGGTATTCTTTCAGGACCTGCTATTGATCGTTTAAAAGCTGCTGAATTAGCTGGATTTGTTTGTACAAATACAATCGATCAAACAGAAAATCAAAAGATTTATCCAGAAATGACTGTACTTTCAATGGCACCATTATTAGCTGGATTAATTCACGCTGTTGAAGAAAACTCTTCATTATCAGAAGTATTAGCACACGCTTTTGATGACTAATATGGAAACGTTGTTTATCGGATATCCACCTTGTTCAACTTGTAAAAAAGCATATAAGGCTTTGTTAGATTTAGGGATTGAAGCTACATATAGAAATATTAAAGAGGAAAATCCGACAAAAGAAGAAATTCAAAGTTGGATCGATCGAGGTGTGGAATTAAAAAAAATGTTTAACACAAGTGGTATGTTGTATCGTGAATTAAATATAAAAGAAAAGCGTGAAACATATACACAAGAACAATTGATTGAATTACTTGCCTCAAATGGTATGTTAGTAAAAAGACCGATTGTGATTCAAGGCAATATGATTATCATAGGAAACAAAGTTTCAGAATACGAGAAATTACAAAAATAGACCTGTCAAATTTTGACAGGTCTTTCTTTATCTAAAAATGGAATTGAAATTTTCTCCTATTTGTTTACATGCATTGGATTCATCAAGTTGTTTAATTTCACAAATCTTTTTTGCGATATATTCTACGTACATAGGCTCGTTTTCTTTACCTCTATATGGAACGGGTGTTAGATATGGAGAATCTGTTTCTGTAATAATTCTATCAATTGGGCATGCTTTAATGCATTCAGGTGCTTGTCTAGCATTTTTAAAAGTGATCGGTCCCGCAAAAGAAATCATAGAATTCATTTTTAAACATTCCATCATTGTTTCTTTACTTCCGCTAAAACAATGGAAGATGATTTTGGTTTTTGCGTATTGTTTTAAAATGTCCATGCAATCTTTTGTGGATTCACGCATATGAATAGAAATAGGAAGCTTGTGTTCATTTGCAATTTGAATTTGTTTGATAAATAATTCTTTTTGTAAATCATTAAAACTTGTATCCCAATAATAGTCCAATCCAATTTCTCCTAAACAATCTAAGTATGGAGTTTGATCAATTAAATATTGAATTTCTTTTTCTTTTATTTCTTTCGCATCACTTGGAAACCATCCAAACGCCACTTTAAAGAACGGATATTTTTCTTTTAATTTTTTTGCTCGTTCTAATTCTTCTGGACTTGTGCACATGATCATGCAAGATGTAATATTTTTAGTTTTGATATTCTCAATAATCTCATCAATTCGACTATATAAACGATCACAAGTGATGTGACAATGACTATCTGTATACATAAATAACCTTCTTTCTTAAAATAGTATATAATTGTGTTAAGTGAGGTGCAACATGAAAGCAAGTGTAGAATTAAATGTGAGTGATAAAGAGTTTTACGATGTAATGATGAAATCATTGCAGGAAGAATTAAATCATGTTTCAAAGAAAAAATTAGAATTAAAAGAAGGCTTGAAATATAAGAAAAAATCAACCCAAAGAAAAGGGGTTGGATCCGAAATTACAGTACATATCAAAAGATTGGTTCCAAATGAATTATATGTAGCAACCTTTAATACGGCTATTGATCATACAACGATTTCATATAAAATTGATGCATTGAATGAATCAAAAATTAAAGTGACCTATGAAGAAGTGTATGAAAATATATCTTCTCAAAATGTTCCTGCTTGGAAACAAAAAATGGCGGAAAAGCAATCTAGCAAGAAAGCTAAGAAGATGTTTAAAGAAATCGAAAAATTCATTTTAAATGAAAGAAGTAAATAAAGCAGATTATTCCATAAAAGAAACTAAGTTTTCCATCTTGGTTTCTTTTTTTCTATGAATGCGTTATAACGTTGGTGTAGAAAAGCTTTAACCCAACTAAAAGGAGGGATTGGATATGAAGAAGTTAGGTTATTTAGCAGGAGCATCATTATTGTTTGTTCCAATGCCTCTGTATGCAGCAGGAATTGGTTCTAGCAATCAAATTTTTACTCACACTGGATGGTTCTCAGTTATTTGTATGGCAACAATTGGTGTAGGAGTAGCAATTTGTTCAAAACATAAATAATAGCGAAGAAGGAATACAGTAATTGTATCCTTTTTCTTTTGTGTTAAAGAATTATGAATAACATATGTTACCTACTTGTTTTAGGGATTGTGTTATACTGATTTAACTGATACAGAAAGGGATATTTTATGGGCAGTAATTATTTAATAAAATTTCTTGAAGAAAAAGAAGTGCCTACAATCACAAAGAAAAGACATACATATTTAACATATTATGGATTGGAACAACAAGATACATATGTTTTAAAAGAAGGTGTTATTAAGACAAGTATAATTTTGCGTGATGGCCGCGAATTTAATATATCTTATATTAAAGGACCGGATATTATCTCGCTTTTAAAAGATGAAGTAAGTCAATATACATCGGCACCATTTAATGTTCGTATAGAAAGTGAAACAGCGACATTTTATCGTATTCCAAGAGTGTTATTTTGGGAATATGTAAACCAAGATTCAAAATTACAAGATTATGTAAACTCGTATTATCGTAATAAATTAGCAGAAGCTATTTTTAGACAGCAACTTATGACAATGAATGGCAAGAATGGGGCTGTTTGCGCATTTATTTATCAATTGATTCCGCTATTTGGAAGGAAAGTAAATAATGGTATTTTGATTGATTTCCAAGTTACAAATGATGATATTGCAGGATTCTGTGGTATTTCAACAAGAAATAGTGTAAATCGTATCTTAAGAGGTTTACGTGAAGAAAATGTCATCACAATGGTAAATCAAAAAATAGTCGTTTTAGACAAAGATTATTTAAAACAATTTATACAAGCATAATACAAAATAAAGCGTAGAAGTTAATTCTGCGCTTTAAATGGTTTTATGATTCTGTGATATGAAAATAATAATTGACTAGCCATCATACACCAGATAATAGGTTCGCAAAAGCATACACCCAAATATTTAAATGTAGGTACTAGAAATAAAGTGAATACGATTTTTCCAAAGAATTCAATAAGACTTGAAATAAGTGGTGTGATTTTATATCCAAAACCTTGAATCGTATTTCGTAAATTAAGAAGAATGCTTAATACAATAAAGAAAGGTACATTGATTTTTAAATACATAGCACCATTCTCAAGTACAATAGGATTGCTTGATCCGGAAAGGAAATGGACTAGATTTTCAGCTGTAAAATAGATAATTATACTTAAAAACATAGGATAGATAATACCACAAGTGTTTGCCATACGAACACCTTTCATAATACGAGTATAGTTTTGAGCTCCTTTATTTTGAGAAACAAAGGTAGCCATAGAAGCAGCTAATGTAGACAAAGGAAGACACAATAAGGACATTAATTTTCGTGCAGCTGTATGTGCGGCAATAATCTGCGTTCCAAGTCCATTGATTCCTGTTTGGAGAATGATTGTCCCGATAGAGACAATGGAAAACATAAATCCCATTGAAAATCCTTGCCCTAATAAATCGCTAATCATAGAGGATTCCATATGGAAATGTTCTTTTTTAGGGATAAGTATTTTAGCATCTTTCCAAATTAAAAAGAAACAAATAATTGTCGATATGCCTTGTGCAATAACTGTCGCAACAGCAGCTCCTAAAACTCCCATATCTAGAATTGTGATACAAAATATATCTAGGGCAATATTGATGATAGAAGAACAGAAAAGTACAATTAAAGGTCTAAGACTATCTCCTATTGCTCGTAACATACCTGCACCTAAATTGTAGAACATTGTGATAATCAAGAAAGCAGATATACAACGTATATAATTTAATGAATCATTATAAATAATTCTTGGAGTTTTTAAAAGAGTTAACAATGATGGCATAAAAACATAAGAAACAATTGTGATCGCAATGGATATAATAAGGCCAAGAATTAAAGATGTAGCAACACTTTTTTTTAGTTCATCTTCATTTTTTGAACCAAAGTATCTAGCAGTAACAATACTAAATCCAGTTCCACATCCATTTGAAAATTGAACAATCAATTCAAAAATAGCAGCTGTTGCACCCATTGCAGCAAGTGCATTATCGCCTAAAAAATGCCCAACTAATAAGGTATCAATTGTGTTATAGAGTTGTTGAAATAGATTGGAAAAGAAAAGTGGAATCACAAAGAAAAGTAATCCTTTTGCGATGCTTCCTTGAGTTAAAGAGTGATTTTTCATGCGATAAGCCTCCTTTTTGAATACAAAATAAACCATGTTACTAAAATAGTACCCTTTATAATACTAGAAATAGAGATAGCCCACCATATGCCGTTAACACCTAAAAAATGAGATAATACAATAGCCATGGGAATTCTGGCAGAAGTAAAAACAATAGAAACAATACTTGGAGGTAATGTTTTACCTAATCCATTAAAAGCTCCTTGTGTTGCAATTTCTATGCACATGAAGAGTTGGGAAAATCCAAGTATAATTAGATAGTCAATTCCATATGGAAGAATAGTAGTTTCATGGATAAAACAAGAAAAAATAGGACCAGGAAGGAAAATTAATATACATGAAGTAAGCAATCCCCATAAACCAACGACAAGCATTCCAGTTTTATAACCTTTTTGAACTCGATTATAGTTTTTTGCGCCATAATTTTGCGAAGTGAACGCATTGATAGATGCACTAAATCCATCGGCAGCCATCCATGAAATGGATTCGATTTGAGATCCTACTTTTTGAACGGCAACACTTATAGCTCCAAAGCTAGAAATTAAACGAGCAATGTACATGGAGATGCATGTAAATAACATGCTCTGAATAGAAGGTGGGAAGCCTATTTTTAAAATTTTAGATATGTGATTTTTATCTGGTTTTGATAATAACTTTATTTCTTGAAATAAATCTAATTTTTTAGCATCATATAAAAAAACTAAGGTAACAATAATTTGGGCGATAATGGTTGCGAGAGCTGCACCAATGACTCTAAGGTTACAAACAAAAATTAAAACAGGGTCTAAAATAAGATTTAAAACTAAACCTGTTGTGGTTGCGATAAAAGTGTTTTTTGAATGACCGGCAGCCGTTAAAATACCTGTGAAGATTTGATTCACAAATGAGAAAATAATAAAACCACATGTAATCCATAAATAATTTTGTGCGTCTTGAATTATTGTTGGATCTTCCAAATTGAAAAGTTGTATTAAATTTTTTTGAAAAACAATAATAATGATTCCATAAATCAACGCAAACAATATTGAGCTTTGAAAAGCGGCTTCAATATAATTCTTTGTTTCCTTTTTATTATTAGCTCCTAAGCTTTGTCCAACTAATGCTTGAGAACCAATTTTAGGCATATTTACTAATCCATTTGCCAAATACATGAAATTTCCAGACACGCCAACACTAGCAACGGCGCCAGAGCCCAAAAATCCAATCCATAACATATCAACTAGGTTATAGGCCATTTGAATAAAATAAGTGGCCATGATTGGAATTGCCAGTAAACTTAATGATTTAAATATTGGGCCATGTAATAGGTCAACACTCTGATTTTTTTTCATACAGGAACTATTGTAGCAATTTTTCAATTATAAAACAAAAAAAAGAAATCTAAGTTGGACTTAAATTTCTTTTTGAAAAAATTAATGATTATTTATTATATTCTTCTACGATTTGTACTGTTGCACTTGCACCAATTCGAGTAGCACCAGCCTCGATCATTTCTTTTACTTCAGCATATGAATGAATGCCACCAGCTGCTTTTACTTCTACGTCATTTCCAACTGTATCTTTCATCAATTTAACATCTTCTATTGTGGCACCACCAGTACCAAATCCCGTGCTTGTCTTAATAAAATCAGGTTTAACTTCCTTAGCAATTTCAGCACATTTTTTGATTTCTTCTTTTGTTAGATAGCAATTTTCAAAAATTACTTTAATTCCTTTATTTTGGTCATGGCAAATTTTTGTTAGAGTTTCCATCTCTTCTTTAACTTTATCAAAATTACCCATCTTTACATCACCAACATTTAAGACATAATCAATTTCATCTGCACCATCTTTTAATGCTTCTTTAGTTTCATAAGCTTTTGTGTTTAATCCACATTGTCCTAATGGGAAACCAACAACACTACAAACCATTACGTTTGTATCTTTTAATAAGTTTTTACAGTAAGCTACCCACTCTTCATTAACACATACGCTTGCGGTATTTAATTCTTTTGCCTGTTGACAAAGTGTATCAATGTCTTTTTTTGTGGCAAATGCCTTTAAAAATGTGTGATCGAAATACTTATTGAATTCCATGATAACCTCCTATTTTTCGATATGTTTATCTATATATGCATATATTTCTGCAGGTGTACTTAAACTTGTTATTTGATCAATACTTTTTTTCTTAGAAAAAATATTAAGTACATCGTTTAATACATGTATATGTTTAGTTTTGTCTTCAGCACAAAGAACAATAATAATTTTAGCCTTTTTTCCATTTAGAAAAGAGACAGGTTCTTTAAATGTACACATGGATACATCTAAGCGATTTACACCATTTTCGATTGCAGAATGCGCTAAAACAAGGTCGTCGGCTAAAAACATATATAAACCTTTATTTTTTTGATCGTTTATTATGGCGTTCACATAATCATTTGAAATAGAACCATCATCCAATAATGGCTGTGCTGATATTTGAATGGCTTCTTCCCAGCTAACTTGGGAATTAACACATTGTATATGTGAATCTTTCAAAAAATCTAATAAGCCTCGATCATATGTTTTATGAGGAGCTTTATGAATTTGTATGCTTGAATAATAATCTTGTAGATCTTTATGAAAATTATCTAATTTTTCAGTATTAATATAATTTGATGCGATTTTCATAATATCATCAATTTGCATTTTTGCCTGCGGCTCAGTTGCCATGCAGTTTCTTAATATAGCTACACGATCTTGATCGGTTAGTATTGGGTGCACCATAATCAACTTTTGTTCATTTGGCAGCATAACCGTTGAAATAACAACATCATAATCGTGTTCTGGCTCATAACTGCTTAAAGGTAAGTTTTTAATTTCAGTTGCTTGAGGCACTAAAGTTGACACTTCTTGGCGTAACATATTTCCAGTTCCAATGCCATTTGGGCATATAATCAAGATTCTAAATGTGTGTTTGTTTGCTTTTTGTGTAGGCATAAAAGCTCCAAAATGCAGGGTTAGATAAGCAACTTCTGCATCCGAAATAAAACAATCAAGATTTTTAGATAATACATTGCAAGCACGTTTTGTTAATTCAAACAATTCTTCATATTCGGTTTTAATATTGTTAAGCATAGGGTTTCCTAATTGAATACCATATTTAAAACGATATAAAGAAGTTTTTAAATGCGCATTGATTGCATTGATCAATTCATCTTCCTGATCATAAAAAACATATGAAATCCTTTCAAATTCATGTACTAAAGATTTTGCCAATTCATATGTTTTATCTTCTTCCTTCATTACATTCACAGGAACAGCTTGCAGTCTAGATCCAAGAAGGTGTAGTGCAATATAAACTTGTTCATAGTCTTTTAAATCATTAAAATATTTATGTACCAAATTGTACTCATTTGTTTCAATAATTTCTTCTTCATCCATGTCTGAAAATGTAATAATGTCATTTCTATTTTGGATGGTTGAAATGAACATAGCTAAAGCAGGTAAGATTCCACTCACATATTCGGCATGCAATTCAGATTCAATATGTTTTAAGCAATTTAATATATCATAAAGTCTTTCTGAATCAAAAGCTTCAATAATGTGATTTTCATAGTAGTGCCAAAGGCTAGGGAACAGCATAAAAAAGACAGCTCTTTTTTTGATCGTATCTCCATGTATGTGATATCCTGTTTTTATACTATATGTAAGTTGAAGTGCATAATGACTTAAAAAAGCATCAACAGATTTTAAATCATTAATTATAGTGTTTCGACTAACTTGGCAAATATCGATAAAATCTTCGATATATAAAGGGCGGTTACGGGTAATTATAGAACAGATTTCAATACGTTGTCTTTCTTCAGGTGTAAAGACAAGTATACTTTCATTTTTTTTCTTATTTAATGTCTTTTGAATAGCCTGAACCTGCTCTTTATGAAGAATAATTCCTTTGCCGCGCTCTTGTATAATAGGATCGATATTATTATCGACCAGCCATTCGTTAATTTTAGAAATGTCATAATAGACGCTTCGTTTAGAAACTTCTAAGTCATCCGCAAGGTCTTGAACTTTTAAATAACCTGTTGTGTACATTACAATATTCAGGATTTCTGTACAACGTTTATCTAATGTATATGAAATAGACATAAGACTCTCCTTAAACCATACTTTCTTTTACTTTTTTATGATAAGGTGTGCCTTTTAAATTCTTTTTTGCTTTATTGAAATAATAATTTGCTTGTTTTACATCTGAAAGATATTGATATTGTAAACCAAGAAGATATTGTAAAATGCCTTGTTGTTGATCATCTGAATTTTTAGATAAAAGCTCATTCACAAATGAGATATCTTCGCTTTTTTTCTCAATCAAAATACGATATAACATACGATCATAAGCAACTTCATCTTCATTTCCTTTTCGTTCAATAATGTCTAATGATTTTTTAGATAATTCAACATTTTGATCGTCCAAAAAGTAAAAGTAAGTCAGACTAGCTACTTGATAAGCTTGGGAATTGTTTAAATTCTGTGACAACATGAATTCTACTTGTTTGGTAATTTCATGTGTATCTTGTTTAGACATATATGTACGTAGAATATTGTAATTTTTTTCATATGACGTAAATAATAAAGTATATAATGGGGCATTCATTTGTTGGATTGCTTCGTCATATTGACCTTTATATATTTTTTTAAGAATGGATTGCCACAAAAAGCTTCGAATAAAAAATGGAATGGCAATTGCACATAGAATAAGTGAAATTAATATAATTGCAGCTAAAAGACTCATATTCATAAAACTTAGAAACCCCTTTCATAACTATCTTTAAAATAACAATTGTTAAAGATTTTATCAAATCCAAATTTTTTCACGATAAACATCCTGCTTTGTGCAAGAAAAAGGATTTTTATGGACTTTATCATTATTTTGCACAAAAAAACACGCCTGTATATAATGATAATAGTGCAAAGCGCTTACAGACAAGGATAAAATATACATTTTGCACAATGTTTGTGCAAAACATTGTTCTTGTTTTTGAAAATCATTTCACAGATAATGCAAGTGTGAAGAGGAGAGATACGAGATGATTAAAGATTTGCTAAAAGTAAAAAATTGTTTTATTAAAGAAAGTGTAAAAGATTGGGAAGATGCAATTTGTGTTGCTTGTACACCAATGATTGAACAAGGATATTGTACAAAAGAATACGAAGATGCTGTTTTTGAAAACACAGAAAAATTTGGGCCCTATTATGTGTTATGCGAAAACTTGGCTTTAATCCATGCGAGCAATCAATCTGGTGTGAATGAAACACAGATGGCGGTTACAGTTTTAAAAGAACCTGTAAGATTCAAGCCTGATGGATATGATGTGCGAATATTAGTTACACTTGTTGCAAAAGATAATCATTCTCACATGGAAGGCATCCAAGCCGTTTCCAATATCTTCGCAGATGAATCAAAAGTGAATTCGTTACTAAATGCTTCAACTCCACAAGAGATATATAATATCTTTGTTGAAAATGTGGGATAAGCTAAGGTAACATAGAAGGAGAAAGATATGTTAAATTTTATCGTTAATATCTTGTCTACACCTGCCATTTTAGTTGGTTTATTATCTTTAATTGGTTTAGCATTACAGAAAAAACCAATCGAAGAAATCGTAAAAGGTACGGTTAAGACAATTGTTGGTTTCTTAGTATTAAGTGCTGGTGCATCATTCTTACAAACTGGATCATTAAATGCATTCGGTGATATCTTCAACTATGCATTCAATATGCAAGGTGTTGTTCCTAACAATGAAGCTATCGTTTCATTAGCATTGAAAGATTTCGCTACTGACACAGCTTACATTATGTGTTTAGGTATGATCGCAAATATTATTTTGGCACGTTTCTCAAGATGGCACTACATCTTCTTGACTGGTCACCACACATTATACATGGCTTGTATGTTAGCTGTTATTCTAAATGTTGGTGGATTGTCAGGAGCTCAATTATGGCTTGCTGGTGGATTAGTATTAGGATTCATCATGGTTGTCAGTCCTGCTTATTGTGAGCCTACAATGCGTAAAATTGTTCAAACAGATGAATTAGGATTTGGTCACTTTGGTGGTGCTGGTTATTGGTTCTCTGCTCAATGTGCTAAATTATTCAAAGGAAAAAGTAAATCAACTGAAGAAGTTAACTTCCCTCAACGTTTAACTTTCTTACGTGACACTACAGTTGCTATTGGTTTAACAATGGTTGTATTCTTCTTGATCGTAACTGGTGTTGCTGTTGGACGTGGAATCTTAGAAGCAGATCCAGAAACTATCTTAGCTACTTATACTAACTTAGGTGGTTTATTAAATGTTGGTGCTGAAACACAAACACACTGGGCTGTTTGGGCTATTACTTCTGGTTTAAGTTTCGCTGGTGGTGTATATATTATCTTAAGTGGTGTACGTTTGATCGTCGGAGAAATCGTTCCTGCATTCCGTGGTATTGCTGAAAAATTGGTTCCAGGTGCAATTCCTGCAATCGACTGTCCAGTTGTATTCCCTTATGCTCCAAATGCTGTATTAATTGGTTTCTTAGTATCATTCTTAGGTGGTATTGTTGGATTGTTCGTATTAGCATTTATTGACAAATCATTAGTACCTTGTGCATTAATTTTACCTGGTGTAATTCCTCACTTCTTCTGTGGTGCAACTGCAGGTGTATTCGGAAATGCTGAAGGCGGATTAAAAGGTTGTGTATTTGGAAGTTTCATGCATGGTTTATTGATTACATTCTTACCAGCAATCTGTATGCCAGTTATGGGTTCATTGAACTTTGCTAACTGTACATTCTCAGATGCTGACTTCTCTTGGTTAGGTATTGTATTAGGTAATATTGCTCAACATGTTCAAGGAACTGGATTATTAGTAATCTGTGTTGTAATCTTCTTATTACCAATCGTTTATAATTTTGTAGCTCCTAAAAAAGCTGAAGAAAAATAGAAAGGGGAATGAAAATGGCTATTCGTAGTATTATGTGTTGCTGTGGTCAAGGACTTGGAAGTAGTATGATGGTAAGTATGAATGTTGAAAAAGCATTGAAAAACCTAGGTGTTACTGGAGTTTCTGTTGACCATACAGCTTTAAGTGAAGTAAATCCTAACTCTGCAGATTTATTTGTAGTAGGACGTGACTTAGCTCCACAAGTAGCATCATATCCTAACAAAATCATTCTTGATCGTATCATGGATATGAATGAATTAACTGAAAAACTTAAAGAAGTTTTCGGTAAGTAAAATTTGATAAAAAGAAGGGTTTTATATCTCCTTCTTTTTGTTTAGCCATTTGGAGGAAATTATGGATAAAAAAGTAGAAATATTAGCAAAAAAAGTGCGTTATGACATTTTGGATATGTTACAACATAGAGGTTATGGACACTTAGGTGGCTCTTTATCTTTGGTTGAATTATTTGCGGTATTGTATGGGAAACAAATGAAATATGATCCTAAAAATCCAAAATGGGAAGGAAGAGATCGCGTTGTATTGTCAAAAGGACATGCAGGACCAGTTTGGTATTCAACATTAAGTGAATGTGGTTTCTTTGATAAAGAAAAGTTAATGACATTAAATGATGGTGGAACAATGTTGCCAAGCCATCCAGACCGAACAAAAACACCTGGTGTCGATATGACAACAGGATCATTAGGTCAAGGAACAAGTACAGCTGCAGGAATTGCTACAGCATTAAAGATGAAACATAGCGATAATTATGTATATCTTATTGTTGGTGATGGCGAATTAAATGAAGGTCAATGTTGGGAAGCCTTCCAATACTTGGCAAACTACAAAATGAATAATTGTATCGTTATCATTGATGACAACAAACGTCAATTAGATGGATATACAAAAGATATTATAAATCCATTTAGCATTGAAGCTAAGATGAAGGCATTTGGTTTTAATACACAAACTGTCAAAGGAAATGATTTAGATGCGATTGATGAAGCTATCACAAAAGCTAAATCAGTGACTGATTCAGCTGTATGTATTGTTCTGGATACAATCAAAGGTCAAGGTGTTAAGTTCTTTGAAGAACTTTTGGATAATCACTCAGTAAAATTCAATACAGAAGAAGTGAATCGAGCAACTGATGAGGCTAAAGCTTCTTTAAAAAAGGAAATTGAAGAGGAGGAGCAACATGTATAAATTAGTAGAAAATCGTAGTGAAAAAGGTAAAGAATTACGTGTTGCAGTTGTTGAGAGTATTCAAGAACTAATCAAAGAAAATGATAAAGTAGTTGCTATGGAAGCCGATTTGGGTGGAGCTAGTAAGTTCACAAATATCAAAAAATCAAATCCAGAAAATTTCATTCAATGTGGTATTTCTGAAGCAAATATGATTGGTGTCGGATGTGGACTATCAAGTGAAGGTTTTATTCCTTATGTACATACATTTGGACCATTTGCTACACGTCGAGTTTATGATCAGATTTATTTATCAGGTGCATATGCACATAATACAATCAATATTTATGGATCAGACCCAGGATTTACTGTAGGACCTAATGGAGGTACACATACAACTTGGGAAGATGTGGCTTTGATGCGTGAAATTCCAGGTTCAATCATTGTGGATCCTTGTGATGAAACACAAACAAGATGGGTTGTAAAAGAACTTTCTAAACATGAAGGTGTACATTATATTCGTGCAAACCGTAAAGATGTTAGAAATGTGTATACACTAGATTCAACTTTTGAATTAGGCAAAGGAAATGTTTTAAGAGAAGGTAAAGATATTCTAATTATTGTATCTGGCCAGTTGGTAAGCGATGCATTAGATTGTGCTGAAAAATTAGTTGAAGAAGGATATTCAGTAGAAGTAATCGATATGTATTGTATTAAACCTTTAGACATTGACTTAGTGTTATCTGAATCAAAAGGTAAAAAGGCTGTTGTTACATTTGAAAATCATTCGATTTATGGCGGACTTGGAAGTGCTGTTGCAGAAGTTTTAATGGAAAATGGAGTAAATGTTCCATTTAAACGTCATGGTGTTGATGAACGTTTTGGACAAGTAGGAACGCCAGATTTCCTTCAAAAAGAATTCCAGCTAACTGCAGATGATTTATATAGAACAATTAAATCAATGATTTAATTGAATGATAAAATAATGCAAAAAAGGAAATTCACATTTTAATATGAATTTCCTTTTTCAATTCCATTATCACCGATCGCATTTCAATCAAATACACTTTTTTGATTCTCTTAATGTATTTAAATCTAAACAAACAATCTCAGAGATTTCTTCAAGCGTTTGATTATTTCTTACAAGCATTTTAATCGCTATTTTGATTT
>ERZ836441.1003-NODE-1003-length-30294-cov-4.112140_pt1 | contig 30294 bp, 27 predicted proteins | sample MGYA00519686_ERZ836441 | MGnify/ENA primary metagenome ERZ836441 (study PRJEB31850, sample SAMEA3708800) | human gut metagenome | biome: human gut; feature: human-associated habitat; material: faeces | place: China | collected 2014 ... | reverse complement strand
TGGCTCACATCGATGCAGGCAAGACGACGACTACCGAGCGTATCCTGTTCTACACTGGTGTCAATTACAAGATCGGTGAGACCCACGACGGTACCGCCACCATGGACTGGATGGCCCAGGAGCAGGAGCGCGGCATCACCATTACCTCCGCCGCCACCACCTGTTACTGGCAGGGGACTAAGAACCAGTTCCCCCAGACCCGCATCAACATCATCGACACTCCGGGCCACGTGGACTTCACCGTGGAGGTGGAGCGGTCTCTGCGCGTGCTGGACGGCTCTGTCACCGTCATGTGCGCCAAGGGCGGCGTAGAGCCTCAGTCTGAGACTGTGTGGCGTCAGGCCGACCACTACAAGGTGCCCCGGATGATTTACGTCAACAAGATGGACATTATGGGCGCTGACTTCTATAACGTGCTCAACATGATCCATGACCGGCTCAAGTGCAACGCCGTGCCCATCCAGCTGCCCATCGGCAAGGAAGAGACCTTCAAGGGTATCATCGACCTGGTGGAGATGGATGCGGATATCTATTACGATGATCTGGGCAAGGATATGCGCGTGGAGGAGATCCCCGCCGATATGATGGAGCTGGCCCAGGAGTACCGCACCAAGCTGCTGGACGCCTGCGCCGACCTGGATGACGAGATCATGGAGCTGGTCCTGGAAGAGCAGCCCGTGCCTCAGGATAAGATCCGGGCCGCCATCCGTAAGGGCACCATCGAGAACAAGATTGTTCCTGTGACCTGCGGCACCTCTTATCGCAACAAGGGCGTGCAGAAGCTGCTGGACGCCATCGTGGACTTTATGCCCGCACCTACGGATATCCCGCCCATCAAGGGCATCAACCCCGACACGGAGGAGGAAGAGGATCGTCCCTCTTCCGACAGCGAGCCCTTCTCTGCCCTGGCCTTTAAGATCGCCACCGATCCCTTTGTAGGCCGGCTGTCCTTTATTCGCGTCTACTCCGGTATGCTCAACACAGGCACGTCAGTGCTCAACTCCACCAAGGGCCAGAAGGAGCGGATTGGCCGCATCCTGCAGATGCATGCCAATCACCGGGAGGACATCGAGACGGTCTACTCCGGCGACATCGCCGCCGTCATCGGCTTGAAGAACACCACCACCGGCGACACGCTCTGCGACGAGAAGGCTCCTATCATTCTGGAGTCCATGGAGTTCCCCGACCCTGTTATCCGGGTTGCCATTGAGCCTAAGACCAAGGCCGGCCAGGAGAAGATGGGCATTGCCCTGATGAAGCTGGCCGAGGAGGACCCCACCTTCAAGACTTACACCGACGAGGAGACCGGCCAGACCATCATCGCCGGCATGGGCGAGCTCCACCTGGAGATCATTGTGGACCGCCTGCTCCGGGAGTATAAGGTGGAGGCCAACGTGGGCGCGCCCCAGGTCGCCTATAAGGAAACCATCAAGAAGAGCGTGGAGCAGGACACCAAGTATGCCCGCCAGTCCGGCGGTAAGGGCCAGTACGGCCACGTGCGCATCACGGTAGAGCCCAACGAGTCCGGCAAGGGCTATGAGTTCCTCAATGAGATCACCGGCGGCGTCATCCCCAAGGAGTATATCCCCGCGGTGGACGCCGGTATTCAGGGAGCCATGCAGGCTGGCGTGCTGGCTGGCTATCCTGTGGTGGACGTCAAGGTTCATCTGACCTTCGGCTCCTACCACGAGGTGGACTCCTCCGAGATGGCCTTTAAGATCGCCGGCTCCATGGCCTTCAAGGAGGCCTGCCGCAAGGCGGACCCCTGTCTGCTGGAGCCTATCATGAAGGTGTCCGTCATCGTGCCTGAGGACTATATGGGCGACGTCATCGGCGACCTGAACGCCCGCCGTGGTCAGATCCAGGGCATGGAGGCCCGGCCCGGCGCACAGCAGATCGACGCTCTGGTTCCCCTGAGCGAGATGTTCGGCTACGCCACCGACCTGCGCTCCCGTACCCAGGGCCGCGGCCAGTATTCCATGGAGCCCCACAGCTATGTGGAGATTCCCAAGAATATTGCCGAAAAGATCATTGCTCAGCGCGGCCGCAAGGATGAGGACTGAGCAATCTGACCTTTTGAACCGGAAAAATGTTGTTGCTTTTTTCTTGGGTATGCGATAAAATAACCGCAGAATGCGGGACTGTTCCAAAACAAATTATTATGTGGAAGTATAAGGAGGAAACTCAAAATGGCTAAGCAAAAGTTTGAGCGTACTAAGCCCCACGTCAACATCGGCACCATCGGCCACGTTGACCACGGCAAGACCACCCTGACCGCCGCCATCACCAAGTATCTTGCTCTGAAGGGCCAGGCCCAGTACGAGGACTATTCCAGCATCGACAAGGCCCCCGAGGAGCGTGAGCGCGGCATCACCATCAACACTGCCCACGTAGAGTATGAGACTGACGCTCGTCACTATGCTCACGTGGACTGCCCGGGCCACGCCGACTATATCAAGAACATGATCACCGGCGCTGCTCAGATGGACGGCGCCATCCTGGTCATCGCCGCTACCGACGGCCCCATGGCTCAGACCAAGGAGCACATCCTGCTGGCCCGTCAGGTGGGCGTGCCCGCCATCGTGGTTTTCCTGAACAAGTGCGATCAGGTGGATGACGAGGAGCTGCTGGAGCTGGTGGAGATGGAGGTCCGCGAGACCCTGTCCAACTACGAGTTCCCCGGCGACGACATCCCCATCATCAAGGGTTCCGCTCTGAACGCTCTGACCTGCGAGTCCGGCGATCCCAACGATCCTGACTTCGCCTGCATCAAGGAGCTGATGGACGCTGTTGACAGCTACATTCCCACTCCCGCCCGTAACGACGACCTGCCCTTCCTGATGCCCGTGGAGGACGTGTTCACCATCACCGGCCGCGGCACCGTGGCCACCGGCCGTGTGGAGCGCGGCGTGGTGAAGATGGGCGACAAGGTCGAGATTGTTGGCCTGATGGAGGACAAGCGCGATACCACCGTTACCGGCATTGAGATGTTCCGCAAGCTGCTGGATTACGCTGAGGCTGGCGACAACATCGGCGCTCTGCTGCGTGGCATCGACAAGAAAGAGGTGGAGCGTGGCCAGGTTCTGTGCGCTCCCGGCTCCATTCACCCCCACACCAAGTTTGTGGGCCAGGTGTACGTCCTGAGCAAGGACGAGGGCGGCCGTCACACCCCCTTCTTCAACAACTATCGTCCCCAGTTCTACTTCCGTACCACCGACGTGACCGGCGTCATCACTCTGCCCGAGGGCACTGAGATGTGCATGCCTGGCGACAACGTGGATATGAACGTGGAGCTGATCACCCCCATCGCCATCGAGAAGGGCCTGCGTTTCGCTATCCGCGAGGGCGGCCGCACCGTTGGTTCCGGCGTCGTGATCGACATCGCTGAGTAATTTGAGTAACTGGAAAATCCCCGCCAGATGGCGGGGATTTTCTTTTTCGACTTCGTGAGACAGAAGTCTGTAGCTCTTGCCAGAACGGCAAAAATATGCTAAAATTAAACTCAATAAATTTGTGCACCCTGTCCACAAGGCATGCGAACAAGGAGAGAAATATGAGGGTTTCACTGTCGAGTACCAGTCCGTCCACCGATGCGCTGGCGAAAATTTTTCAGCTTGGGGTGGCGGGTTTTACGGTAGAAAAGCTGTTTACCGCTGTGGTTGCCGCTGTGGTCTGCCTGGTGGTCATCAAGATTTTGTTGAAGCTTGTGGACCGCACCCTGCGCCGCATCCACCTGGACGGCACACTGAAAAAGCTGATTCGGGGTGGGCTGAAAGGGTTGCTGCTGTTTTTAGGAGTCATTGTGGTGCTGGGATGTCTGGACATTCCAGTGACCTCGCTGGTAGCGGTGCTGTCTGTAGCGGGCCTTGCCCTGTCCCTGGCTGTACAGAATTTCTTGTCTAATGTGGCAGGCGGGCTCCAGCTGCTGGTATCACAGCCGTTTAAGGTAGGAGACTATGTAGAGGCGGGGGGGGGTTCCGGCACAGTAGCGGAGATCGGTATGTTCTACACCAAGCTCAACAGCGTTGACAATAAGCTGGTTCAGTTGCCCAATAGCACGATTGTCTCCCAGAATATTCTCAACTATTCTAGTGAAGAAAGCCGCCGGGTGGAATTAAAGGTTTCCGCTTCCTATAACGCCGCTACGGAACAAGTAAAAGCGGTGCTGGCCAGGTTGGTAGGGGAACATCCTCTGATTTTGTCCGAGCCGGAGCCGTTGATTCATGTCAACCGTTATGGAGACAGCGCCATCGAGTATGTCGTGCGGGTCTGGTGTAAAAATGAGGATTACTGGACAGTCTATTACGATCTAATGGACCGTATTAAGCCAGCCTTTGATCAGACAGGGATCGAGATGACCTATCCTCATGTCAATGTGCATATGATGGAACGGTGACGGGGCATAACGCGAAGAAAGCGTTTTGATAGCCAGCCGCACAAGCGGTAAAAGAGAGTTAAGGAGGAATATTTATGAAGCAATATCCAAAGGCAGCGGAGGGCCTTAAGCTGATGTTTTACGGGGAGCTCCTGGCCATCATCGGCATTCTCTTGACGATTATACTAATTGGGCCGATAATCGCTCTTGTGGGTGAAATTTTAGTTTTGGTGGGGCTTTACCGGGCCAGGATGGACGATGAGGGATACGGTACGGCATTTATGCTCAGCATCGTCAACATTGTCCTCAGCATCGTCGGCCTTTTTGTCCCAAGCGACGGGCTGTTGGGCAGCTTGTTGAGCATTATTTCCACCATTATTTCCCTGGCCATCATCTATTTTGTGTGCAGCACAACCGGAAACCTGCTTCTGTCGCAGGGGGAGAGCGCTCTGGCTCAACGGGGACAGACGGTATGGACCATCAATCTAGTGTGCGCCATCGTGTCGGTGGTATTATCCCTGCTGATGTGGATTCCCTTGTTGAACATCTTAGCCGTTGTTGGGGTGATCGTGGTCATGATTGCCGAGTTGGTGGGCTACATCCTGTACATGATGTTCCTCAGCAGCAGCTATAAGCTGCTGTAAATCGGGGATTGCAGCGGCAGAGGGCTGACGAAAGAGCCTTGTTTTATGGCCGCCGTTGGCCTGAATAAGTAGTTCTTTGTTTAAGTGCGATCTGCGCCTTCCCGGCCTTTGGGTGGTATATGAGCTTTCTCTACTGGGCTGGCGAGACTGTGTCCTGAGGATTTTTAAATCATACAGCCCCGGGCTTTTTAGGCTCGGGGCTGTATACTATCTTCCACAAATGCGGGCTGGGGAGAAATGTGGTCAGGGACCACAAAAGATCAGAATGGCATCGTGAATGAGCTGGGCGGTGTCTGGACCGTACCGGTCTAGGTTCTCCGTCATCCTGGGGTCACTGAGGTACATGTCACCCAGACAGCGCAGGATGGCATTGGAACAGTGGTAGTGGTACCGGGTGATGTGTGCCTGCCAGCGGCGGACTAGTTCCTGGGCCTCCGGGGCGGCAGGATCCGTGCAGCGGCCAAAGCTGCGGAAGATGTCCTCCATCTCCCTGTGGATCTGCTTCTCCTGCTCTGGGGTGTAACCGGCGTGCTTTTCCCGACTCTCCAGGAAAGCTTCGGTATTGCCCCAGCGGTCCGCTGCCTCTCTGGCATACTGGGCCTTGAGGTCATCTACCTCATTTTGGGTGGGGCGAGGCATTTCGTTGTACATGGCGGTTCCTCCAATCGTTTCATCCAGAAGCCGAAGCATGTCATCCAGCCTCCGGCGCTTCATCAGCAAAAGCTGGCGGTGCCTGCGCAGAGCTTCGGTCCGGTTGTGGTCAGGTGCGCGCAAAATGGTGCTAATCTGTTCCAGGGGCAGGCCCAGCTCACGGTAAAATACGATCTGCTGCAGAGTCTCCAAAGCAGGACCGTCGTAATAACGGTAACCTGCCGGGGTGACTTCCGACGGTTTCAGCAGGCCGATCTCATCGTAGTAACGCAGTGTCCGTACACTGACGCCGGACCGCTGGGCCGCCTGGCTGATGGATAGTCTCATATCGCTCACCTCAAGAAAAAAGATACACTATGACGGAACGTGAGAGTCAACCCCCTGTATCTGATTTTTTCATCATATCTTCTTTTATCCCAAAAGGCAATAGGCGCCGCTGTTTTCAGCGGCGCCATGCACATTGAAATTAGGTCTGGAGTTCTGATTCCGTCAGATTTTCTTGCGGGGCAACGGCATCTTGGTTTTGGGAAGCCTCGGAGGAGGCACTGGGGGCGGGAGAAGTAATGGTGTCCGGTTTGGCCAGACCATGGAGAAAACCTCCGGTAGTGGGAGAGAGGACCTCACCGCCGATGACTGTGCTGCGGTATACAAGCAGAGCTACTTGGACGCCTGCTTCGCCTGTGGGATAGTTAGTGATTTCATAAGTGTAGCGTTTTACCCGCTTGCCGCAATACCTGGAAAGGTCAAAACCTTGCCCCTCTTGGAGCGCCAGATAGTCGGAATAGGTATCGTCGAAGTGGTCTGGGATAAGCAGTTCCTCCGTGGCAATTGGCTCGGCGGATACGGTCCAGCCCAGTTCGTTGAGATAGGCCACCCGGTCATCGTTGTCCCGGATGCCCCGTACCTCAGCGGAAGCGGCCACCGCTACGCCTCCTGCGGACAGGATGACGGCAGTGGCAGCCACCACACAGCAGCACAGCAGCGCGACCCCTCCGGCCAGCAGTTTTTTCTTTGGTACCCGTGCGGTAACGATAAACATAAAGAATACCACTCCAATCCTTTGCCGGGCAGGACCGGCACGCCTTTGATCGTGGACGCATAATTTGTATGTATTTTCTTTGCCGGATATGTTACACTCACAGAAGAGAAAAGAAACAATAGGAGGAATGCGGCATGGAGCGGCTGGACAAACGTCTGGCGGCCACGGGACGGTGGAGCCGGAAGGAGGCAAGGGAACTGATCCGGGCGGGCCGGGTGACAATCGACGGCCAATGTGCCCGCGCCCCAGAGCAGAAGGTGGGGGATGAGGCGGTGGCGGTGGACGGGGTGCCTTTGGAGGGAGACAGCGCGGTGTATTTGATGCTCCACAAACCCGGCGGGGTGGTGTCAGCCACGGAGGATACCAGGGAAAAAACAGTGCTGTCCCTGTTGCCGGAACAGTACCAAAAGCAGGGAGTATTTCCGGTCGGGCGGCTGGATAAGGATACGGAGGGCCTGTTGCTGCTCACCAACGATGGGCCCTTGGCCCACCGCCTGCTGTCTCCTAAAAACCATGTGGACAAGGTATACTATGCCCAAGTGGACGGCATTCTGAACCAGGAGGACTGTGAGGCGTTCCACTGTGGGGTGACACTGGCGGACGGTTACACCTGCCTGCCTGCGGGCCTGGAGCTGCTGGAAGGGGGCCGGGCGGCTCTGGTGACAGTTCGGGAGGGAAAATACCATCAGGTCAAGCGGATGCTGGCTGCCCGGGGGAAGCCGGTGACGTATTTGAAACGGGTCCGATTTGGCCCTTTAGTGTTGGATTCAGGATTGGAAAAAGGCCGTTGGAGAGCACTAACTGAGGAAGAAAAAAGTTCGCTTTTCCGTCATTGAGACGAAACTTTTGTCAAATTAAACAAAAAAATTTAAAAAAACTATTGAATTCGGCAAGGTAACCCGGTATAATAAGAAAAGAAAAAAGGCGGAGCCATGGCGTGTTGGCCTGCCGCCGGGAAAGGAGAACAATATTATGTCCAGCCGGATCTTCCAGAGCATTGTGTTGCAGATGAAAGATTGTACAGACCGCGCGGTGGGTGTGATTGATGAACAGGGAGCGGTGATCGCCTGCAACGAGTTGTCCTGTATTGGAGAGAAGTGGGGACCCGCAGCGGTAGCCTTGGCTGCCGATATGGACTCCACTGTGGTCAGCGGCGGGTACACCTTTAAGGCCTTGCCTGGGTGGAACGGGCAGTTCGGTTATGCCGCTTTTGCCAAAGGGGAGGATGAGCAGGCTGCCTTGGTGTGCTCGATGGCGGTGATCGCCCTGAACGGGGCCAAGGTCTACTATGAGGAAAAGCACGATAAGGCGACCTTCGTGAAGAATATTATCTCGGACAACATCCTGCTGGGGGATATTTATATTCGGGCCAAAGAGCTCCACTTTGTCTCCGAGGTGCCGCGGGCAGTTATTTTGATTCGTCAGTTAGGCACCCCCGATGTTTCCGCCATGGATGTGATCTCCAACCTCTACCCAGACCGGCAGACGGACTATGTTTTGTCCATCAATGAAACAGACATTGCCTTGGTCAAGCAACTGGGAGAGACAGCGGATGCCCGGGAGCTGTACCGCATCGCTCAGACGGTGCAAGATACTTTAGCCAAAGATCTGGCGATCAAGACGGTCATTGGAATCGGCACCATCGTCAACCATGTCCGGGATCTAGCCCGGGCCTACAAGGAGGCCCAGGTGGCCATTGACGTGGGTAAGGTGTTCGACACAGAGCGGTCCATCATTAACTATGAGAACCTGGGGATTGGACGACTCATTTACCAGCTGCCCACCACGATGTGTGAGATGTTTCTCCAAGAGGTATTTAAAAAGAATCCCATTGATGCTTTGGATCAAGAGACTTTGTTTACCATCAATAAGTTCTTTGAGAACAATCTCAATGTGTCTGAGACGGCCCGGAAGCTTTTTGTCCACCGCAACACCCTGGTCTACCGGCTGGAGAAGATCAAGAAGATTACTGGCCTGGACCTGCGGGAGTTTGACGATGCCATTACCTTTAAAGTCGCGCTGATGGTCAAGAAATATTTGGTTTCCCGGGGGATCGATTCCTGATAAAATCGCCTTAGCCGCCGGCAGGTCCGCCTGCCGGCGGCTTTGCTTTATCAAGCCTGCTGGCCATGGAGAAGGAGAAAAACTTATAGAACAATTCTATTGTTGTAGACTGCATGAGTTGGCTGAAATAGACCAATGATTCCGCTTATTCCGCATGGGCGGCCAATGGTGAGAATCAGGTCCAGGGCTGTCATTTTTTATTTTATTTTGGAGAATTGATGAGAAAAAGTTTACATAATAAAATGATGAAATGCAAAGATATGGGATGGATTCTGTTGACAGGCCACACAATAGCCGATATAATGTAAATAATCGTGTTAACCAAAATGCATTATAAATCGTGACTGGCGGGGACTTTTTCATGATACGACTGATCGACGTACATAAAGAATATGAGAACGGCACGGAGGCCCTGAAGGGCATGGACCTGCGTATTGACGATGGAGAATTTGTCTTTCTGGTGGGACCGTCTGGTTCCGGAAAATCGACGATCATTAAGTTGCTCACCGGAGAAGTACGCGCCACATCCGGACGGGTGATGGTTAACGGTTACAACTTGGGAAATATTCGAAATTGGCAGATCCCTTATATGCGCCGGACCTTGGGAGTTATTTTTCAGGATTTCCGGCTCATCGACAAAAAGACCGTGGGGCAAAATCTGGAATTTGCCATGAGGGTCATCGGCGCGTCCCGGCGGGAGATGCGCCGGCGCATTCCCTATGTGCTGGATCTGGTGGGATTGAAGGATAAGCTGGATGCCCATCCCAATGAGCTGTCCGGCGGCGAGCAGCAGCGGGTGGCCATCGCCCGCGCCCTGATCAACAACCCCCAGATGATTATTGCGGACGAACCTACTGGCAATCTGGACCCCCAGCGATCCCTGGAGATTATGACGTTGTTGGAGCGCATCAACTCCATGGGGACCACGATGCTGATTGTGACCCATGAAAAGGAACTGGTCAACCGCTTTTCCAAGCGTGTGGTGGCCATTGAAAACGGTAAGATGATCAGCGACGGGCAAGGGGGCTACTACAAGCATGAAAAAGCGAATTGATTTTGGCTATTTTGTAGTTGAGGGTGCCAGGAGCATCGTTTCCCATCGGCTGATGTCCTTTGCCGCAGTGTGTATGATTGTGGCCTGCCTGGTTATCATGGGGGCGTTTTCCATGGTGGCGCTGAATGCGGACCGGGTTATGGGACAATTTGAGGATGAAAATGAGTTTTTAGCCTATATTGATGAGGCATATACGGATGAGCAAATCGCCCAACTCCAGAAGCAGGTAGAGGCCATGGACAATGTGGCGTCTGTTACCTTTATCACCAAGGAAGAGGCTAGGGCCACCTATCTGGAGGGACATGAGAACGACGGCCTGTATCAGTCCCTGCCGGACACGGTATTCCGGGACCGCTTTTCCATCCACGTGAAGGACCTGGAGCAGTTTGACGCTACGGTGACGGCGGTGGCTCAACTGCCGGGGATCGCGGACTATGCGGCGGCGCCGGAAATCGCGGACGGTCTGGTGATGGTGCGCAATGTGGCTTCCGCCCTGGCGACGATTTTGGTGGTGATTCTGGTGGTCATCTCCCTGTTTATCATTGCCAACACCATCAAGCTGGCCACGTTCACCCGGAGGGAAGAAATCGCCATCATGAAGATGTGCGGCGCCACCAACTGGTTTGTCCGCTGGCCTTTTGTGATTGAAGGGGTTATCCTTGGGGTGCTGGGGGCGCTGGTGTCTTTCTTCCTGTTGTGGGGGATTTACGCATCTATCTACAATGCGGTGGTGGCCAGCGGGGCGCTGACCCTATTTAACTTGGTGATGTTCCAGTCAGTGGCGTGGCCTCTGTTGGGGATCTTTACTTTGGCTGGCGTCGTGATCGGCGCAGGCGGTTCAGTATTTGCCATTCGGAAATTCCTGCAGGTCTGAGGAGGCTGACGTCATGAAAAAACGAACCCAACGCATTATCGTAATTGTCTTGGCGGTGGCATTGGCCTTGTCGGTTCTGTTGCCGGCCCTGTCCATGCTGTCTGGAGCGGTGACGCAAAGCGATATCGACAATTTGAAGGATCAAATCAGTGCGAATGAGGCCCAAATCACTCAGGTGGAGGCTAAACTCAAAGAGGTCCGGGATGACAAGGCGCAGGCTGCTGAGCAGAAGGCGTTGCTGGAAGAAAAGATTGCCCTGCTGAATGAGCAGATATCCAACACAGAAGCGGTCATTGCGGAATATGACGGTCTAATCAGCGAAAAGGAGACGGAGATCGTCCAGCTGGAACAGCAGCAGGCAGACCAATACGCGTTGTTCTGTCAGCAGGTACGGGATATGGAAGAGCAGGGCAGCGTGTCTTACCTGGCGATTATCTTTTCTGCCAGTACCTTCACAGAGATGCTGGACAATATCATGATGGTGTCTGAAGTGATGGAGTACCACAACAGTGTCATTGATGCGTTGCGGGAGACGCAGGAACAGCTGGAGCAGACCAAAACAGAGCTAGAGGCAGCTCGGGCTGAACAGGAGGAATTAAAGGCTGAGCAGGAAGTCAACAAGGCCGAATTGCTGGAGCAGGAGGCGGAAGTAGAGGCACTGATCGCCCAAATCTCGGCGTTGGAGGCTGACTATCAAGAAGAGCTGGACCGCTATGAGGCGGCCTCTGACCAGTTGGACGACCAGTTGGCCGCGGCGGAAAAGGAGTATGAGGAACAGCTTGCGGCGCTCCAGGCGGACAACGGCGAATGGTACTGGCCTCTGCCGGGACGCTACTATATCTCTTCTTCTTTTGCCCCACGTAAGCACCCGATCACCGGCAAATGGAGCCACCACACCGGCAACGACATCCCCGCACCCGGCGGTACGGAAATCCACGCGGCCAAGGGCGGTGTGGTCACTGACGTGGGGAATAACAGCGTTTACGGCAACTATATCCAGATTTCCCACGGCAACGGCTATTCCACCTTCTATGGGCATATGCGCAGCCGGGCTATTGTCAATGAGGGGGATACGGTAACCAAGGGCCAGGTCATCGGATATGTGGGTACCACCGGCTGGTCTACCGGCAACCACCTGCACCTGGAGCTGCGCATCAACGGGGAGCGGGCGGACGCGCTGGATCTCTACCCGAATTTGAACTTTACTTATTCTTATTGACAGACAGCGGGGCGCGGAATTTTCTCCGCGTCCCGTTTTTTCAGGAAACTTCCAAGTGAATATGATATAATATAAAGCAATGCGATGAGATTCCATGGAAAGGAAGCGGTCAGAATGGAGCAGGAAGCAGGCAATCGGCTCCGGGAACAGGAACTTTCCGGAGCGGAAAAACGAAAGAAGGGTACCGGGACTTGGTGGAAAGTGCTGCTGGCGGTGGTCCTCACACTGGCCGTCTGCGTAGGCGGCCTACTTTTATTGCTGGGCAAAAACGGCCGGGCCCTGCTGGAGGGATATTTTCTGGCCCGATACGCCTTTGTGGAGGCGGATGCCGACTTGGACGACGCTACGGACCAGGCCCTGGACGCACTGGTAAACGGCTTGGGGGACCGCTGGTCCTATTACCGGAACGAGGAGGACTATCAGGCTCTCATCACCCGCCGGGCCAACCACTACGTCGGGGTCGGCGTTACGGTCAATCTACAAGAGCGGGAGGAGGGCCTGCTGGTTCAGGCGGTGACGAAGGGCGGTCCCGCCGAGGCGGCGGGAATTGTAACCGGGGATATCATTATCGCGGTGGACGGCGTTTCCATCGCGGGAGACCAGAGGCAGAATGGATCGGAGCTGATTAGCGGGGAGGAGGGGAGCGCCGTAACCCTGACTATCCTGCGGGAGGATGGAGCCACTCTGGACGTGAGTTGTACCCGGGCTAGCCTTCAGAACCCTTCCGCAGCCGGACAGATGTTGGAGGATGACATCGGATACGTCCAACTGTCTAACTTTTACTCTGGAGCGGCGGACAGCTTCAAAGAAGAGGTAGATGCCTTGGTGTCTCAAGGCGCACGGGCCCTGGTGATTGATTTGCGGAATAATCCCGGGGGGTACATTGTGGAGCTGACAGAAATTTTGGACTACCTTCTGCCAGAGGGAGTGGTGTTTCGGCAACACGCCCGCTGGTGGTTTGAGACGACGTATGAGTCGGATGACGCTTGTGTCGATCTTCCGTTTATTACCATTGTCAACGCCGATACCTATTCTGCGGCTGAATTACTCTCTGCGGAACTGAAGGAATTCTGCGGCTCACCGGTGGTGGGCACGCGGACCAGCGGGAAGGGCTACTCCCAGATCACATTTCCCCTTGCAAACGGAGGTGCCATAGGGCTGTCCACCGCCACTTACTGTACTGGCAGCGGGCACTCGCTCATTGGAGAGGGTATTACTCCAGACGTAGAAGTTGAGCTGTCCGGAACAGATGACAATCAACTTTTGGCAGCCATAGAGCTGTTGGAACGGAAAGCATAACCTGGACAGAGGCGCTCTCTGTGCAGGCCACCCGAATGAGGGCGGCTTGCGCAGAGAGCTTTTTACGGTCAATAAGGAAGAAAATTTCTCACCTTCCATGGAAATTATTTTGCATTGTCTATCCACCAGGGACCAGTTACAATTTGGAGACGGAAGGTCTAAATTTGTAACCAAAGGAGAAACAAATGAAACTGAGAACCTTTTTGATGGCTGGGCTGGTCACCTTGTCCTTGGTCCTGCCTGCCTCTGCACTGACCTTGTCGGTGGATGGCCGGGACCGGACTGCAGAGGCCAAGACAACCGCCATCCAGAACACAACCTATGTCTCCCTGCGCTCTGTGGCTACTATGCTGGACCCGACTGCCCAGGTGGATTGGAAGGACGGAAAGGCGTGGGTAACCACTGACAAGCTTACTCTGACCGCCCGGCCGGGGGATGAGTACATTCAAGTCAATGGCCGCTACATATATATGGCCAATGGCGTGAAGGCGGTCAATGGCTCTACCATGGTCGCGATCCGGCCATTTGCCTCTGCGATGGGCGGTAAGGTAGACTGGGTGGGCCAGACCAGCACGGTACTGCTTACCAGCGGGGACGGAATCCCGGAGGAGCCCACCTATGACCAGGAGGACCTGTATTGGCTGTCCCGTATCATCTCTGCAGAGAGCCGGGGTGAGCCTCTGCTGGGGAAGATCGCCGTTGGTACGGTGGTACTTAACCGGGTGGCGGACAGCATGTTTCCTGACACGATCTACGGGGTGATTTTTGACGACCGCTGGGGAGGTCAGTTTGAGCCTGTCCGCAACGGGACCGTGTACAACGAGCCCACCCAGGAGAGTGTCATGGCCGCACAGTTGTGCTTGCAAGGTGCACGGGCGGCGGGGGATAGCCTGTATTTTTACGCCCCTCATTTGACCTCAAATCACTGGATCCATGAGAACCGAACCTATGTAACAACCATCGGAGTTCACTGGTTTTATCGCTAAAATTAGGTAGTCTGCTGATAACCGAACCCTCCTGTGCGGAGGGTTCGGTTATTTTGACGAGGAAAAGTTCTTGCAAAATGGTTTAAAATCGGTTACAATACGGTTACAATTTGATAACAAATTGCAACAAGGAGAGATTCAATGAAGATTCGTATCGCCAGTGTGATGCTGGCCTTCGGTCTGACCCTCTCTGCGGCGACGGTGGCTTTTGCCAGCGAAACCGGGGAAGTCACCGGCATTTTGCAGGAGACACAGGAGCAGACTGAGCAGACGGCGCAGTTCTACCTGGACGGCGAGCCACTTTATGGTGTTGTGGCCGAGAGTATCAACGGCACGTATTACGTGACTCTGTCCTCTATGCTGCCGCTGATTGACAGCAGCGCCATCGTGGAAGAAAACTCCGGGGCGGCGGCTGTAACAGCGCAAGCTGTTGTGGTAGAAGAATCCACTCCGGAGGAGGCGCCTGGCTTGGACGGGCAGATAGACGTGCCTGAGACCCTGCAGGGAGAGGAAGCACAGACAGGAGATGTCCTAACTACCTTCCGTGCGCTGGAGATGGGCGCGAAGCTGCTGGCCAGCCCCCTTGAGAATGAGATTCAGACGGAGAGTGATGCTGAGGCCGAACCTACGCCGGAGGCGGTAGTCGAGGTGGTGGATACCCTTACGCTGTCAGCTATGGCTGGAGAGCAGTACGTGGTAGCCAATGGCCGTTATCTCTATGTGGAGGATGGAGTCATTACTTTGGACGGCGCAGTAGCTGTTCCCGTGCGAGTGCTGGCCAAGGCCATGAATATGACTACGATGTATGATGCCCAGACTGGCCTGGTTTATCTCACTAGCAGCGAGGAGATTGGCTATTTGGAGGACGGGGATACCTACTATAACTCCGATTCGCTCTATTGGCTGTCCCGCATCATCTACTGTGAGAGCGGAAACCAGGTCCTGAATGGCAAGATCGCTGTAGGCAACGTGGTGCTCAATCGGGTGAAGGATAGCCGTTTCCCAGACACGATCTATGATGTCATCTTCCAGAAGAATCAGTTTAGCCCTGCTTCCAGCGGATCCATCTACCGGGATCCCAACGAGGCCAGCGTCATTGCTGCCAAACTGGTACTGGATGGCGCTGTGGTGCTGGAGGATGCCCTGTTCTTCAATCGGGCGGGCTTGGTATGCTACGCATCTAAGAACCGGCCCTATATCACTACCATCGGTGGGCACGCCTTTTATGCGTGAGAACGTAGAATCACAGGGGAGCGGGAATACCGCTCCCCTGTGCGTATTCGATAGAAAAGAGGGACGAGATTTCCTAAAATGAAAAAGTGAGAGGAAAATTAAAATTTCCTGTTGACAAATGGATTTCTTTTGCTATAATAATACCTGCGCCTGCAATAGCGGGCACATCTAGCGGATTAGTGTAATGGTAGCACACCAGACTCTGACTCTGTTCGTGAGGGTTCGAATCCTTCATCCGCTGCCAACTGTAAAAGTGGCTCCAGTCCTTGGATATCAAGGGCTGGAGTCCTTTTTTATTTCTGGCGAAAGATCGGGCCTCCTGTCAGGCCCTCGCTATTTTGCTCCTGTTTGGGTCAAGTCCGGCCAAATCTGTGGCCTGTCTGCCGCGAAAAGGGAAGTGTCGGTTCAGACCACCGTAGCCCTTTCGCGGGGCGAAAAAAGTCCCTTTCAGGGGGATGGGGAGGGCGAAAACGGTCCCTTCCTGCGGCGACAAAAGCTCCTGTTTTCCCCTCGTATATTCTCCCGGACCGGAGGACAAACTGCCTTTGAAATCTAAGGCAGGGGGGATGCGCCCGTGCAGGGAAAGGTAGAGATCTGCGGGGTGAACACCTCGAAATTGAAGGTGCTGAAAAACGAGGAGACTATGGAGCTTCTGCGCCGGACCAAAGCCGGCGACCAGAAGGCCAGAGAGGAGCTGATCTCAGGAAACCTGCGGCTGGTGCTGTCCGTCATCCAGAAATTCGCCGGCCGGGGGGAAAACGTAGATGATTTGTTTCAGGTAGGATGCATTGGGCTTATCAAGGCAGTAGACAACTTTAACATCGACTTGGATGTGCGCTTTTCCACTTATGGCGTGCCCATGATCGTAGGGGAGATCCGGCGCTATCTCCGGGACAACAGCGCCCTGCGGGTCTCCCGGTCTATGCGGGATACCGCTTATAAAGTGCTCCAGGCCAAGGAACAGTATCTGTCGGAGCACCAGAAGGAGCCTACCATCGATGAGATCTCCAAGATCCTGGGCCTGCGCCGAGAGGACGTGGTGACGGCGCTGGACGCCATCATGGATCCCGTCTCTCTCTTCGATCCGGTATACTCTGACGGGGGGGATGCGCTGTGCGTCATGGACCAGGTGCGGGACGCAAAGAACACCGATGACAGCTGGCTGGAGCGAATTGCCTTGAAGGAGGCCATCTCCCGCCTGGGGGAGCGGGAGCGAAAGATTCTGGCCATGCGTTTTTTTCAGGGTAAGACGCAGATGGAGGTGTCCGCCGAGGTGGGCATTTCCCAGGCACAGGTGTCCCGGCTGGAGAAAAATGCGATCAATCAAATTCGAAAAGACCTGTGAGCCAAAGGGGACAGGGGCCAAGGGTGCCCCTGTCCTTCCGCTTTTGGAATGGCGCATAGGACGTGCATCTGACTGCATATCCTGTTGACAAAGGTACAACAAGGCGTGCGGGGAAAGGCGAGGGTTGGGATGAAGTGCACATTGGCGGAATTACGCTATAAAGAAGTCATTGATATTGTGGATGGCAGCCGGTATGGTTTTGTGGGTGACGTGGAGCTGGACATGGAGAGCGGGACAGTGAAGGCCATTGTCATCCCAGGCCGCCTGCGGTGGTTTGGGCTGTTGGGCCGGGAGGAGGACATAGTCTTTCCTTGGTCATCTGTGAAACGATTTGGAGAGGATATTATTTTGGTGGAGGGTGGAGAACAAAGAGGTAAGAAATAACAACCTATGGGTTGTGAGATGGCTCTGTTCTGCTGTTTCCAATTTCTATGTTAGCCAGCTAAAATATAGATAGAATCAGATCTATATGGGGGAAGCTGACATATGAAACGAAATGTCACTATTGCGGTGATTGCCAATCTGATCTTCGGCATTATGCCAGTTTACTGGAAGTTCCTTGCAGGAGTATCCAATGTTTATGTACTGGGCCACCGTATGGTCTGGTCCATTGTCTTTACAATTGGTTTTGCCGCTATTGAACACAAGCTGGGACTGCTCAAGGCGGCGTTCCAAAACAAACGGGCCTTATTGATCTCCCTATTATCCGGTATCACCATCGTGGGAAACTGGTATCTCTACACCTGGGCGGTCAACTCAGACATGGTGGCGGATACCAGCCTGGCTTATTACATCAGCCCCCTGATCGTATTCCTGTTTGGCATCACCCTGTTCCGGGAGAGCTTTACCAAATGGGACATTGCGGCAGTGTGCTTCGCCCTGGGTGGAATCGTGATGTATACGGTGAGTATGGGGACCTTCCCCTGGGTGGCGGTAGGACTGGCGGTGACCTTTTCCCTGAACGGCGCTTTGAAGAAGCTGGCCGGGCTGGATTCGGCGGTGGCCTTGACAGTGGAGATGACGCTGCTGCTGCCTGTGTCTATCATCTATCTGGCGGTGTCCAGCTTTGGACCTGCGGGCAACCTCAATGGGATTCACTGGTGGGAGGTACTGTTGCTGATCGGGACGGGATTTGCGTCTTCTTTCCCGCTGTGGCTGTATGGGAAGGGCATTAACGACCTGCCGCTGACCTTGGTGGGGATTTTGCAGTATATCTGGCCCACCACCTCTCTGCTCATGAGCATTTTTGTATTCCGGGAGGAGGTTTCCGCCGCCAAGCTGGGCTGCTTCGCCCTGATTTGGGTGGGGCTGGTGATCTTCACGGTGGGAAAGACCAGAAAGAAAACAAGGCAGTTGAGATTGAGATAAGAAATGACCCATGTGGAAACCGTTCCACATGGGTCATTTGTTACAGGGATGAGTCCGGCCGTTATTTGGCTTACTTGTTCCTTCTACGGGCGGCTTGAAGCTGTTCTTTTTTCTTTTGCAGCTCCTCAAGAGCCAAAGCGCCTGCCGCACGCAGGTCCTCCATAGTGGGGCGGTATCGGCTGGCAGATACGGTCATCTTCGCATAGTGTTTGCGGAACCGGCGGGGGGATTTTTCCAGCCGGGCCAGCTGCTCCCGCCGCAGGCGGCGCAGCTCATCCGCTTGCTCATCCAGCTTGTCGGCCAGCTCCGCCCGGCCTAGAGCCAGCTGGAGCTGGAGCGCTTCCCCTGCGGAAGTGACACTCTTCATCAGCCGGGACACCAGCGCCAGCTGCCGGATGGTAAGCACCAAGTCGGCCAGCAGCAGGGCGCCCAGCACCCAGCACAGGGAGTTGACCAGCCACAGGGGAATACGTAGGTATAGCCGCTCCACAGCAGGATGGATCCAGAAGATGACCACATAGGACAATACGCCCCATACCAGCGCCACCCAAAGGCAGACCCTGCCCTTGAGATTGAAGCGGCTGTTGGAGTAATCCCAATATTTTACGTGGGTGGTGACTTCCAGCAGCCAGGCCACAAAGTATTCCCAGCTGGTCATAACTATGACAGCTACCACATAAAACAGCAGAAGATTGCCTTTTAGCGGCGTGAAAAACAGGATCATCAGCAGTACGCCACAGCCGTAGATGGGGCAGATCGGACCATACAGAAAGCCCCGGGGCACCAGCCTGCGCTCATGGAGAGAACAATAGCACGTCTCCATGAGCCAGCCCAGGAAGGAGTAAAACAGAAAATAGAGAAAGAGCTCCTGGATAGAATGGCCTAAAATGGTCATGTCCGATCCTCCCCGTTCCCCAGCAGGACACCTAGGATGCCGTTGTATACTCGCTCCGGATGGGCTTGGAATAGGTCGGCCATAGATTGAGCACTGTCCTGTGAGGGGGCCCAGAGGGAGAGGGAAAATAGGCTTTCCTCGCCATCATCCAGAGCAAGCTGGACAAGCCAACTCCCATTCCCGGCCTCCTGGACCTGAGAACGTACCTGGGCCTGCCGTTGGATGGCATTGTTCAGAGGCGCTAGCCGTTGGTCACACCGGGTGCGGATGATCGGAGACAGGCTGCTCTCCCCAGCGGCGATGTTCCGCCTGCCCTTGTCGGTGATCACGTAGTTCTGCCCATCCTGGGTGATGTGTCCGCTGTCTACCAGTTCGGACACCGCTTCGGCATAAACGAAGTAATCTACCCCGTCGTCACACATCGCCAAATCCGTCAGGGTGGCAAAGTCCACCGGGCCGGCCAGGCGGGAGGTGAGGTAGAGCACCAGGAGCTTGATGTCTAGTTTGCCATGGATAAAACCGGCCATGGAAGCGACCTCCCTTTATGAAAGTAGGGAATACGCCCGGCTGAGAGCACCGGGGCGCTTTTTCCGGGACAGGCCCCGGAAAGGAATAAAACTATTATACTGAAAAAATATGGTTCTTTCAAGAGAAAAGAGAGGGCAGTGTGACAGGGGAAAGCAAATGTCAGATTGGCGTCGCGGAGGTTTGTACCAAGGAAAAGCTGGTTGCGCCAAGGAGGGAAAAGGGATATAATAGGAGCAAAAACAGAAAAAGGAGTATGGTTTTTATGAAATTGACCCGTGATAAGGCGTGGGAACTGCTGACCTGTTATAACAAAGAAGCCTTTCATTTGCGTCATGCGCTGACGGTAGAGGCGGTGATGGGCTGGTTTGCCCAACAATTGGGCTATGGAGATGAGAAGGCATTTTGGAGTATGGTGGGACTGCTCCACGATTTGGATTTTGAGCAGTGGCCGGAAGAACACTGCGTCAAATGCCAGCAGCTCATGCGAGACGAAGGGATTGATGAGCGGCTGATCCGCGCCGTGGCCAGCCACGGCTGGGGCGCCTGTGTGGATATTCAGCCGGAGCACGAGATGGAAAAGGTGCTTTTTGCTGTGGATGAACTCACCGGTCTCATAGGGGCCGCCGCGCTCATGCGTCCATCCAGAAGCGTGCAGGATATGGAGCTCAAGTCCCTGAAAAAGAAGTTCAAAGACAAAAAGTTCGCCGCCGGCTGCTCACGCGAGGTGATTGAGAGGGGAGCCAACCTGCTGGGGTGGGAGCTTGACGTCCTGCTGGAGCGCACACTGGAAGCTATGCGGGCGGAGGAAGAGCAAGTCAACGCCCGGTGCGCCGCCCTGTAGGCAGACTGAAAAACAGAGACGGCCGGCTATTTCGGACCTTGCTATTCCCATGCCGTGAGCTAGACGGGAGTGAGGAAATGACTTCGGCTTCCCCTGAATGTTAAAGAGTGGGCGGAGATGCGGCAAGCTCTGGCCGTTTGCGCTCTGTGAAGGCTTCATCTTGACAGAAAAGGACAAAATCTGCTATAGTGTGACAGGCGCCGCGACCCTACGGGACGTGGCGCTTGACTTTGCTGTTGTGAAAAAGGAGATGCCGGGCCGTCATGCAAAATCAGATTACAGAAGGGCCGATCCTGAGGCCCCTGTTGTTCTACTTTTTTCCTATTTTATTGGGAACGTTTTTTCAGCAGTTTTATAATACTGTGGATGCCATCATTGTGGGCAATTTCGTAGGCACCGCAGCTCTGGGCGCGGTGGGCGGCGCTACTTCAGTGATTATCAATTTCCTGGTGAACCTGTTTGTTGGGCTTTCCTCCGGGGCCACGGTGGTCATTGCCCGGTATTATGGGGCGCGCCAGGGTGAAGAGCTGCGGAAAGCGGTGCACACCGCTGCGGCGATCGCCCTGACCGCCGGAGTGCTGATCACGGCGCTGGGCCTGGTTCTGGCGGACCCGGTCCTGCGCCTGATGGGGACGCCGAGCGACGTGATGGGGTACGCGCAAGTCTACCTTAAGGTTTACTTTAGCGGAACCATTGCCTCCTTCATCTATAATATGGGCTCCAGTGTGCTGCGGGCGGTGGGGGACACCAAGCGTCCCCTTTATTTCCTGATTGCCGCGTGTATGACCAATATCGTACTGGACCTGGTTTTTGTGGTGGCGTTCCGGTGGAATGTATTTGGAGCGGCGTTGGCCACGGTGCTCTCCCAGGTGGTCAGTGCAGTGCTGGTGACCCTGTCTCTCGTGCGTGCGGACACAGTGTACCGCATAGAGCTGAAAGCCATTCGCTTTTACCGGGATAAGCTGCGCATGATTCTGGCCATCGGACTGCCTGCGGGGATCCAGTCCAATATGTATACCCTGGCGAATATGTTTCTTCAGTCCAGCATCAATTCCTTCGGAACCGTGGCTGTAGCGTCCTGGACTGCCTTTGGCAAGGTAGACGGTTTCTATTGGATGATCTCCGGCGCCTTTGGTGTGTCCATTACCACTTTTGTCAGCCAGAACTTTGGGGCAGGGAAGTATGACCGGATTCGCCGGGGAGTAAAGGTGTGCTTGGGGGTGACCTTCGCGGTCACTGCGGGGGTGAGCCTATTGTACTGCGTGGGGGCGGGGCCGCTGCTGCGTCTGTTTTCCTCCGACCTGGCTGTCATTGACCTTGGTATGCGCATGATGTGGTTCACCTCGCCATTCTACTTCACCTTTGTTTGCATTGAGATTTTCTCTGGCGCAGCCCGGGGAACGGGCGATTCCCTCCGCCCCACGCTGCTTACCTGCTTTGGCGTATGTGTGCTGCGGGTTGCGTGGGTACTAGTTGTGCTACCACATTTTCCGGTGCTGGAGACAGTGCTGGTGAGCTATCCCATCAGCTGGGTGGTCACATCGATTCTATATCTGGTTTACTATTTCCGGGGAAATTGGCTGCGGAGGGGGATTCAGCGGGCAGGCCTGCCTCCGGAGGAGACTGCTGTAGTAAAATAGAGAGCGGTTGTGCTCTGTGTTTTGTTCAGGGAAAGGAGAGGCAAAGAGGGGACGATGTCTCCTTTTGCCCAATAGAGGGTACAGCGGCTGTCCCGGACAGGGAGCCGGCCAGATTGTTTTTGTTGCGCAAGAGCGGGGGATAGTATATAATAAAAGCTGTTGAACAAAGAGATTCCGCGTTGGTATGATGTGACGCGCAGAGAAAAAGGATGTGGTTTGAGTTGAAACTGCTGATCCGTTACGCCTGGGTGATAGACCCTGCCACTGGGCTGAACACCATGACGAATCTCCTTATAGAGGACGGAAAGATCGTCAAAGTAGGGGGAGGCCCCATGCAGGCCGACCAGGTCATCGACGCGGCCGGGCTGGTGGCTGCCCCCGGCCTAGTGGATATGCACGTCCATCTGCGGGAGCCTGGCTTTGCGTACAAGGAGACGGTGGCTACGGGCTGCGCCGCAGCTGCCCGCGGTGGAGTGACCACCCTGGTGGCCATGGCCAACACCAAGCCCGTCACCGACAGTCCAGAGCTGGTGCGCCTGGTGGTGGAGAAGGCCGCCCCCACCGGCGTGACTGTCCTGCCCGTGGGCGCCGTGACAAAGGGCCTGGGCGGGGCGGAGCTGACAGACTTTGCCGCTTTGAAGCAGGCGGGCGCTCCGGCCCTGTCCGACGACGGGATGCCCATCCAGGATGAGAAGCTCCTCCGCCAGGCCATGGAGGCGGCCAAGGCTGTGGGCCTGCCCCTCCTGGACCACTGCGAAGACAAGGATCTGGTACAAAACTACGCCGTCAACGCCGGGCCGGTGGCAGAGAAGCTGGGCCTGCCCGGCCGACCCGCCATTGCGGAGGAGATGCAGGTGGAACGGGATGTGCGCCTGGCGGAGGAGACCGGCGCCCATATTCACATCTGCCATATCTCCACGGCCAGGAGTGTGGACATCGTCCGCCAGGCCAAGGCCCGAGGGGTGACCGTCACCTGTGAGACCTGCCCCCAGTATTTTACCCTCACCGAGCAGGAGGTGCTCAGGCAAGGCTCCATGGCCCGGGTCAATCCGCCCCTGCGCACCCAGGAGGATGTGGCGGGCATTATCCAGGGGCTGGTGGACGGCACCATCGACGCTATTGTCACCGATCACGCGCCCCACTCCGCCGAGGAAAAGGCCCGTCCGCTGGCCGAGGCGCCCAGCGGCATGGTGGGGCTGGAGACTTCCCTGGCCCTCACCCTCACCGCGCTGTACCACACTGGGAAGCTCTCCCTGCCCCATGTGGTGGCCAAGATGTCCTGCGCCCCGGCCCTCATCCTGGGGCAGAGGAGGAAGGGAAACCTGGCGGTGGGTTCCGACGCCGATTTAGTCTTGTTCGACCCGGACGAGGAGTGGATCGTGGACCCGGAGGAGTTTGCCTCCAAGGGCCGCAACACCCCCTTCGGCGGCTGGCAGGCAAAGGGCCGGGTGAAGTATACCATTGCCAGTGGGAAGGTCATCTATCAAGACAGCTGACGCGTCCGCCCGGTCAGGCGGAACGCTGAATATAGAAAGGAAGTGGGCATATGTCCTTCGACATCCTGCAAGACAAAATCAAGGAGAAGAAAAACCCCACCGTGGCCGGGCTGGACGCCCGGGTGGAGTACATTCCGCCCCATATTTTGAAGAAGTACACCAGCCAGTACGGAGAGACCCTTCAGGCCGCCGCCCTGGCGGTGGAGGAGTTTGACTGCAGCCTCATCGACGCGCTGTGCGATGTGGTGCCTGCAGTCAAGCCCCAGTCGGCCTATTTTGAGATGCTGGGCTGGCGGGGGATGGAGACGCTGGAGGAGGTTATCACCCACGCTAAGGGCAAGGGCCTGTATGTCATCGCCGACATCAAGCGGGGAGACATCGGAACCACCGCTACCGCCTACGCCGAGGGCTGGTTGGGCACCACTCGGGTGGGAGAAACGGACTGCGCGGCCTTTGACGCTGACTGCGTCACCCTTAACGGCTATATGGGCTCCGATGCCATCAAGCCCTTCCTGGACCAGTGCGTGGCCAGGAACAAGTCCGCCTTTGTGCTGGCTAAGACCTCCAACCCCTCGTCGGTGGAGCTGCAGGACATGGTGGCCGGAGATCGGGTGGTGTACACCGTCATGGGGGACCTTATTGAGCGGTGGGGCAAGGACACCGCCGGAAAGTACGGATATAACGTCCTGGGCGCCGTGGTGGGGGCCACCCACCCCTCGGTGCTCAAGGAGCTGCGCCGCCGCCTGGAGCATACCTTCTTTCTGGTGCCCGGCTACGGCGCCCAGGGAGGCACCGCCGCCGATGTGCGCTGCGCCTTTGACGAGCTGGGCCGGGGGGCCATCGTCAACGCCTCCCGCTCCATTATGTGCGCCTGGAAAAAGACCGGCAAGGACGGCATGGACTATCAGGAGGCCGCCCGGGCTGCCGCGGAGCAGATGCGGGACGAGCTGAGGGAATACATTACCATCCTGTAAACGGGAGATCTGGCTCATGAAGGAAAAGACCATCTGCGTGTTCTGCGGCAGGGAAGAGGAGCAGGGCATCCTTTCCGGGGGACACTTTGTGTCCTGCGGGGGCACCTACCAACCCGCCTGTAAGGAATGTGAGAAAAAGCTGCGCAGTGCAAATCCTCTGAAAAAGGTCCGCCTGGCCCTGGACTCTGACCGGGCGGTGGCCCGGGAACAGCTCCAGGCAGCCTTGGAGCGGCTGGAGGCGGAGGAGGCCAGGACCTACTCGGGTCTGGCCTGCCTGCGGTGCGGAGGACCTATGAAATACGGGAAAAGGACCGCCCTCCAACTGGCGGAGATGGGGACAGGCGACCTGTCCCACCTCAGCTCCGGGGTGCTGAAGGTGTCGGTGCAGTACTGCGCCCACTGCGGCAGGCTGGAATTTTTCCAGAGTGACTTTCACAGGGAAGAGGGAGAGAGCGATGAAGGTAGAGACCAACAGTAAGGTCCTGGAGATGACCCAACTGTCCTCCGGCGCCTGGTCCATGACGCTGGAGACCCACGGCATGGCCGGACAGGTGAGTATGCCGGGGCAGTTCGTCCATGTCAAGTGCGGCCACAGCCGCCTGCTGCGCCGGCCCATCTCCATCTGTAACTGGTCCGCTCAGCGGGACTTGGTGCGGCTGGTCTTTGAAGTACGAGGGGAGGGCACCGAGTGGCTTGCCCGCCGGCAGGTGGGAGACAGCCTGGATGTGCTGGGTCCCCTGGGCCACGGCTTCCAGATGGAGCAGGGGGGGCGGTACTTATTGGTGGGGGGCGGCATCGGCGTGCCCCCCATGCTGGGATGCGCGGTCCACGGAGGCGGCGAATGCACGGCGATACTGGGGTTTCGCTCCGCGGCCAACGTGATGCTGCTGGAGGAGTTCAACCGCGCCTGCTCCGGCGGAGTGCGACTGGCCACTGACGACGGCAGCCTGGGCCATCACGGGTTTGTAGACGCGCTGGTACGTCAGAAGCTTGAAAAGGATAATAACTTTACAGCCGTTTTGGCCTGCGGGCCAAAGCCCATGCTGAAATCGGTGTACCGGGCAGCGGCGGAGTTCGGCGTGTCCTGCCAGGTGTCCATGGAGGAGCGGATGGGCTGCGGCGTAGGAGCCTGTTTGGTGTGCGCATGTAAGATGGCCGACGGCACCATGAAGCACGCCTGTAAGGACGGCCCCGTCTTTGACGGCAGGGAGGTGGACTGGGATGAATAAGGTGGATCTGTCCGTCACGCTGGCGGGGATGACCATGAAGAACCCGGTGGCGGTGGCCTCGGGTACCTTCGGCTTTGGCCGGGAGTACGGCCAGTTCTACGACCTGTCCGAGTTGGGGGCCATCTGTGTCAAGGGCCTCACCGCCCAGCGCAGAGAGGGCAATCCCGCTCCCCGCATTGCGGAGACCCCCATGGGGATCTTGAACTCCGTGGGCCTGCAAAACCCCGGAGTGGACGACTTCATTACCCATGAGTTGCCCTTTCTGCGGCAGTATGATGTGAAGATCATCGCCAACATCTCGGGCAATACCCCGGAGGAGTACGGCCAGATGTGTGACAAGCTGTCGGAAGCCGGAGTGGACATGATCGAGGTCAACATCTCCTGCCCCAATGTGAAGGCGGGGGGGCTGGCCTACGGCACCCGGCCTGAACTGGCCGCCGAGGTCACTGGGGTGGCCAAAGCCCATGCGGGCAAGGTGCCGGTGATGGTCAAGCTGTCCCCGAATGTCACCGATATCACCGAGATTGCCCGGGCGGTGGCGGATGCAGGCGCGGACGCCCTATCTCTCATCAATACCCTGCGGGGGATGCGCATTGACGTGAACACCCGCCGGCCCATTTTGAAGATGAACACTGGGGGCCTGTCCGGTCCCGCCGTGCTGCCTGTGGCGGTGCGGATGGTGTGGGAGGTTGCCAATGCCGTGCCCCTGCCCATTTTGGGCATGGGCGGCGTGGCCAGCGGGGAGGATGCGGCTCAGCTCATGCTGGCCGGGGCCGCCGCTGTGGCGGTGGGCACCGCCTGCTTTGCTGACCCCTATGCCCCCATCCGTGTGCGGGACGGCCTGGCGGATCTCGCCGCCCGGCAGGGGCTGTCTGCTGTATCCCAGATCACTGGGGGAGTCAAGCCCTGGTAAGGGAAAAAACTTAACATAAGATATGAGTTTAACATCAGAAAAGAGCGTGCATCCATGACCACCATATACCTTATCCGACACGCAGAAGCGGAGGGAAACATCTACCGCCGTTACCACGGCTGGTATAACAGCCTGATTACCCTGAACGGATACCGGCAGATCCAAGCGTTGGAAAAGCGGTTTGAAGGGGTCCGGATCGACGCGGTGTATTCCAGCGATTTGTTTCGTACTATGACCACCGCTGGGGCCCTTTACAAGAGCCGGGGGCTGGAGCTTCACACCGACTCCGGGCTGCGGGAAATCGGCGGTGGCGTGTGGGAGGACAAGACCTGGGGCTGGCTCCACCGGGAGAACGAGGGGGCGCTGGACGCCTTCAACCGGGCAGATCCCGCTTGGCAGGTGGAGGGCAGCGAGACGTTTGGCGGAGTCCAAATGCGGGTGACCCACGCTATCCGGCGCATCGCCGCCGCCCACCCAGGGCAGACGGTGGCCATCTTCTCCCACGGAACTGCCATTCGCACGGCTCTGGCCAAGTTTTACGGCTATTCTCTGGATCAGATCGCCCGAGTTCCCCATGGAGACAACACCTGCGTGTCCAAGCTGCTGATCGACGGGGAGCAGGTGGATGTGGAATACTTCAATGACAACAGCCACCTGGGGGATCTGTCCACTTTGGGCCGTCAAAACTGGTGGCGGAAGGGGGGCAGGGCGGATTATGGGAAAAGCAACCTTTGGTTCCGCCCCTTGGACTTTAGAAAGGAGAGCGGTTTTTATCTGGAAGCTCGGCGGGAGGCGTGGGAAACCATCCACAAGACGATGAGAGGGTTTGACGGCGAGGGCTTTCTCGCGGATGCCCAGGCCCACAGCCGTTACGCCCCGGACAGCGTGCTGGCAGCGGTGCGGGAGGAGCAGCCGGTGGGAGTGCTCCAGATGGATTTCCGCCGGGATGCGGACATCAAAGTGGGAGGCATCCCGTTTTTCTACCTGTCTCCGGAGGCCAGAGTCCAGGGGTTGGGGGTCCAACTGCTGGGCCAGGCGGTCTCCACCTATCGTCCCCTGGGAAGACAGTTTCTGAGGCTCCGCTGCGCGCCGGAGAACTTGCGCGCCCGCAGATTCTACGAGCGGTACGGATTTCAGAAAATTGGTCAGGAGCCCGGCGGACTGGGGATGCTGGATGTGTTGGAAAAGTTCATAGGATATGACATAAAATAAACCTTCCTTTCTCATACTACCTGCGCATAGCATAGGGAAAAAGACACGCCGCCGGCGTGTCTTTCTTTTTTGGAACAGCTAGCGCTGTGCAATTACGATATAACTGTGAAAAAATTAACGAGTGAAGATGGAGGAAAAACAAAATAGTTTATTTTTTAACAATTTCCACTTTACAAGAGAGCTGTTTTCCTGTATTCTGTTAGCGATATATTATGGCTCACTAAGACGGGGAATACCCGCCAGCAAATTTCGAGCCTGACAAGGAGACTGTTTATGAGAGGCGTAGAAACCCGTATTCAGGAAATCCGGCACCGGATCTTCCGGGAGGTAGCCCGTATGGCCTATCATACTGAGTGGCCGGTGGATAAACGTATCGAAGCGCTGCCTTATAAAATCATCCCCGGTGAAGTGGGGAATTATCGAAATGACGTATTTTTGGAACGGGCCATCGTAGGCGAACGGCTGCGGCTGGCTATGGGGCTGCCCTGCCGCAGTGCGGCGGAGCATGCTCCGCTGTCGGACAACATTGAGGCGGCGGACAAGCCTGAAACTTACTACACGCCTCCGCTGATCAATATTATTAAGTTTGCTTGCAACGGCTGTGCGGAAAAGCGAATCCTGGTGACCGAAGGGTGCCAGGGATGTTTGGCCCACCCTTGTGTAGAGGTGTGTCCCAAAGACGCGATCCATCTGGACCGTTATAACGGCCGGTCTCATATCGACCCGGAAAAGTGTATCCAGTGCGGTCGGTGCGCCGATGTGTGTGCCTATCACGCCATTATTCGCCAGGAGCGGCCCTGTGCCGCTGCCTGTGGGATGGACGCTATCCACAGCGATGAAAACGGCAAGGCGGAAATCGACTACGACAAATGCGTCTCCTGCGGGATGTGCCTGGTGAACTGCCCCTTCGGTGCCATTGCGGACAAGTCTCAGATCTTCCAGGTGATCCGGGCCATCCAGTCTGGGGAACGGGTGTATGCGGCGGTGGCGCCTGCTTTTGTGGGGCAGTTTGGCCCGAAGGTCACCCCGGGCAAGCTCAGGGCTGCCATGAAGCAGTTGGGCTTCGCCGATATTTTTGAAGTGGCCATTGGAGCTGACCTGTGTGCCACCCAGGAGGCGGAGGACTTTATAAAAGAGGTGCCGGAGGAGCTGCCGTTTATGGGGACCTCTTGCTGCCCGGCCTGGTCGGTGATGGCGAAGAAACTTTTCCCAGAGCACGCTAACTGCATCTCCATGGCCCTGACGCCCATGACCCTTACGGCTCGTCTCATCAAGCATCAGAACCCCAAGGCCAAGGTGGTGTTCATCGGCCCATGCGCCGCCAAAAAGCTGGAGGCCATGCGGAAAAGTGTGCGCAGCGAGGTGGACTTTGTACTAACCTTTGAAGAGATGGCCGGGATTTTTGATGCCAAGCATGTGGATTTGACCACGATCGAGGAGGATCCGGATGGGGTGAATGACGCTTCCACTGACGGGCGTAACTTCGCTGTGTCCGGCGGAGTGGCTCAGGCAGTGGTAAATGTCATCAAAGCCAGATATCCGGATAAGGAGGTCAAAGTCACTTCTGCGGAGGGGCTGCGGGAGTGCCGTAAGATGATGAAGGATGCGGCAGCAGGAAAGTATCCAGGCTATTTGCTGGAAGGGATGGCCTGCCCCGGTGGCTGTGTGGCCGGTGCGGGCACTATGCAGCCGATCAAAAAATCTCAGGTAGCGGTGAACCTATATGCCAAACAGGCCAACCACCGAATTTCCAATGAGACCAGACACATCAAGGAATTGGACAAATTGGTGGATTAAGAAATCGGGTAAAAGAGAATCCAGCGGCATAGCCAGGACTGGCTGTGCCGCTGGATTCTTTTGATTTGGCAGATAGATTTGTGCGTACTGAGGGTGTGGAAAAAGTTGAGAGGGAGGCGACGGATCGAGGAAAATCCAAAAGGAAGAAAGACATCTGCTTTCAGCAGATGTCTTTCTTCCTTTTGGAAGGGACGGTTAAAAGCGATATTTTTGTCAGAAACGAAAAACGTCGCCCACAGGGCGGCCACAAATCGAAGCCCAACGCACTGGGTTCGATTTGGAGAGGAAGAGCAAGGAAGCGGGCGGATGACGTTCTTTTCGCCCGTAGGAATAAAAGAACGTCGGAGCAAAGCGGACTTTGCTCCGACGTGGAAGGGGCGGCTAAAATCGATATTGAGTACCGGGCCACAGCGGCACCCGACCGGCCTTCTGGCCGGCGGCGCATTTGCGCCGTACGAGCGGTTTGCCGCAGGTAAAACCTCGGCGCAGGGCGAATTCACTTCGCCCAAACATTTCTATCACCGGAGGGTGGAGCCGCCCTTTAGGCGGCGGAACCCAAAAAAGGAAGACACCTGCTTTCAGCAGGTGTCTTCCTTTTTTGGTACGGCTGAAGGGATT
>ERZ836441.1001-NODE-1001-length-30312-cov-3.899560_pt1 | contig 30312 bp, 24 predicted proteins | sample MGYA00519686_ERZ836441 | MGnify/ENA primary metagenome ERZ836441 (study PRJEB31850, sample SAMEA3708800) | human gut metagenome | biome: human gut; feature: human-associated habitat; material: faeces | place: China | collected 2014 ... | reverse complement strand
TCTCTGCACAGGATTTCTGCCTGTGTTCCCTTACCGGCGCCGGGGGCGCCCAACAAAATCAGCTTCATCTCAGTTCAAGTGGAGTTGCTCCATCAGCTTGTCGATCTCGTCAAAGACCAGCTGGGGAGACTTGGCGCGGATCATGAAGTAGGGCCGCCCGGCGGCGTACTTGGCGCAGAAGGCGCCCCGGTCCTGCCGGCGCTCATCGGTGTCCACGATGGGCATTACCAGGCCGTGCTTGCCGCACAGCAGCTGGTTCAGGCCGAAGAAGTTCATCATGGAGTGATAGCTCTGATAGGCGGCTTCGAACTGGCCCATGGGCTTGACCTCGGTCTTGAACCAGCCGTCGATGCAGGGCATGATAGCCAGGTCCATGTTGGTTGGCTCGTAGCACATGGGCATCTCCGGTTCGTCGCCGAAGAACATCTTCACGCCCTCGTCCTGGTCCGCCAGGTCAGAACGCTCGGTGCCCTTGGCCCGCTTGCGGACGTAGATGTTCTTGGAGCCGTACAGGGCGATGCCGGTCTCGTGGTCCATGACCGTGGTCTCCGTGGAGAAGATGGAGGCACCCCGGCGGCAGCCCTCCAGCTGGGTCATGGACTTACCGTGGTTGTTCTCACCGCCCACCAGCAGGATGCCGTGGCCCCTGTAGACCACGCTGGAGGAGTGGAAGGGGTGTAGCCCCTCCTTATCCATCTGGTTGGCCAGCATGGTGACCATGATCTTGTTCAGCTCACCTTCTTCCCAGAAGCTGGTGAGGATCAGCTGTTCGTTCTCGTAGCGGATGGACTTCACTGCCTCGTCATAGTACCAGATGATATCGGGCTGTTCCTTGGTGATCTCGTGGGAGACCTCCACAGAGCCCAGGCGGTAGTTGAGGAAGGACATGTCCTCCGCCACTGCAGTGCGCTCCGGACCGCCCACCACATCAAAGCGGATTGCGGCCTTGTTGCTGCTAATCTGTTCGGAAAATGTGCTCATATCGTCTCTCCTGTTCTGAAAATTGGGTGTCAGTTTAGTAGGGGATCACTTCATGGTGGTGATAGGCCGGGACTGGAGCAGATACACCTGCCCGTCTACGATGGCCCACTCGATATCCTCGGGCTTTTTGTAGAAGGCCTCGATCCTGTTGGCCAGGGTCACCAGTTGGTTGCGCTCGTCATCTGTCAGCACGGGGGCCTCCCGCTGGTCCTCGGGCACCGGGATCTCCTTCGTGCCGCCCCGCTCGTTGAGGCGGACCACCATGGTCTCCTTTTCAGAGATGTACTCCGTGGTGACCTCCCCGGTGTGCTTGTTGATCCACAGATTGTCCGGGGTGACAATGCCGGAGACGATGGCCTCGCCCAGGCCCCAGGCGGCCTCCAGCACCACGGTGTCATAGTCGTTGGTGATGGGGTTGGAGGTGAACATCACGCCAGCCTTCTGGGCACTGACCATGCACTGAACCACCACCGCGATGGAGATGTTCCGCTCGTCAAAGTGCTTTTCGCGGCGGTAGAAGATGGCCCGGTCGTTGTACAGGGAGGCCCAGCACTCCTTGATGTACTTCACCACGTCGTCATTGCCGATGACGAACAGGAAGGTCTCCTGCTGCCCGGCAAAGCTGGCGTCGTCCAGATCCTCGGCGGTACCGCTGGAGCGGACGGCCACCGGCTGGCGGGAGTCGCCAATCTGGCTGTAGAACCGGATGATGTCCTCGGCCATTTCCTGGGGAACGGGGGAGCTGATGATGCGCTCCCGGATCTCGGCCGCGACGGAGATCAAAGATGCGTCGCTGGAGAAGTCGATGGTGTCCAGCTTTTCAAAGACATAGTCCCAGAGGCCGTTGGCCTCCATGAATGCGTTGAACATCTCTGAGCGGACGATGAACCCCTTGGGCACCGGCAGCCCGGCCCGGGACATACGGCAGAGGCTGGCGCCCTTGCCTCCGGCGGCGTGGGCCAGTTCCTCGTCGGGGATTTCGTCAAACCATGCCAAATATGGACTCATGATGCAGGACTTCCTTTCTGTTCCAATTCCCGCCGGATGGCGGGCGTCTTGTTCAGGGAAACCGGCTGCGGCGCTGTATTCAGCGCCGCAGCCGTGTTGCAGCTTCTCAGCTGAGAACTTCCACTACGCCGATGGAGCCGTCTACGCGGATTTTATCGCCGGTCTTGATCAGCTGGGTGGCGCGGCGGGTGCCTACCACACAGGGGACGCCGAACTCCCGGGCCACCACGGCGGGGTGGGACAGAGCGCCGCCGGTGTCGGTGACCAGCGCGGAGATCTTGGAGAAAGAAACCACCCAAGCGGGGTTGGTCATCTTGCACACCAGAATTTCGCCCTCTTTGACAGTATCCAGCTCAGAGGGATCGGACACCAGATGGGCGATGCCCTCCTGGACGCCGGGACAGCCAGGGATGCCCTTGAGGACTGTCTTGCTGATCTCGGTTTTCTCGGCCTTTTCCTTCATCTCGGCTTCGAACTTCTGGGGATAGCCCCACAGGGACTTGTAGGGCTCCTGATAAACCGACCACTCGGTGGCAGTGCCGTACCACTCCTGGGGATGGAGCTTGCGGGCGGCGTCCATCTCGGCCCGGCGGCTCTTGACCAGTTCCCGGACAGGGTAGTTGGAAGTGGCGGTGCAGCGGATCTCATCGTACTTCAGCATGAAGATGTCCTCGGGATCGTCCAGGATGCCGGCCCGGACCAGGGCCTTGCCAATCTGGACAAAGGCTACCCGCAGCCGGGAGTAGATGCCCTGGTCGATGTAGAAGTGGTGGTCCGGCGTGATGGGTGCCATCTTCACGGACAGCTCCAGATAGTGCTTTAGCTGGGCCAACTGCTCGGGATCGCTGACCTTGGCGTACAGATCCTGGATGGCCGCCTGCTGGGAATCCATGCAGGCCTTGTACTCGGCGTTGAAGTCATAGTCGCTGGCTACATAGCCGCGGACCGCCTCATAGGCAGGGGTGGGATCCTCATACCAGGTTTTGTAGATGAACTCGTGGGTGTACATGGCCTTGAAGCCGTACTCCTTGCGGTAAGCGTCCATCATCTCCAGGAACGTCTCACTGCCGGGGACGCTGGCGGCCTTCTCCTTGATTGCGGCGCTGTCCGCTGCGGAGAGGAACAGCTCCTTCAGAGCAGGGACACGGCAGATCTCCTCCTTCATCTCCCACAGGGCCTTCAGGGAGTCCCAGTTGCGGTCGGCGGGGGAGACATTAATCTTGCCGATCAGCACATCGTCGGCGCCGGCTGCCTTGGCGGCGTTGGTGAAGTCCGTAGAGGCCTGGAACTGGGCCAGATTGATGATCCAGTGGATTCGGAAGGCTTCGGACTTCATATCCAGCATATCTTCCATGTGGATCATGATCTCCGGCAGGGACTTGTGCTCAAAGTCGAAGTCTAGAATGGCGTTCTGCATCTGCTGGAGGCGGGGCACGTACTCCTTCTTCCAACGGTCCATAAAGGTGTCTGCGTAGATGGGCATGACCTTGGTGTAGTAGTCGAACATGGGCCCCACCTTGTCGGCGTCCGTCTCCGGGGGCACTACGGCAGAGTAAACATAGCCGCCGATCTTCTTGGCGATCCAGGCCTTGCCGATGGGGGCACCGAACCGCTGATACATATAAGTACAGTCGGCACCCCAGCGGCCATCGCAGTCCCACCAGCCGCCAATGTCGAAATATAGTGGGGAGATGGGGTTCGGGCAGTGCAAGTCATCGTAGAACCACATCAGGCTCTTCTCGCCCTCGTCCTTCCACTCGATGGGGAAGCGGTCGTCGGTGAATTTTGTTGCGAGAACCTTGGAAGTATCACTCATGATGATTTCTCCTTCTGTCTGATTTAGACTGTTTTTGGAACTGGATAATCGAGGATCGCGCGCCTTGGATCTCTATCAATGCTGCCGCGACGGCAGGACATGGACCGATAATTTTAATCGATTATATTTGCTTAAAAATAAATTAAGAATAGAATTTGTAAAAATTAAAATATTTTTGTTTAATTCACAGATTTATTAACAAAAAAGTTGATTTATCTTTAAAAAGATGATATGCTGCGAAATAGAAAAGAGATAGCATAGATGTTCGAAAAATTTAAATAATCGATTATTTATCATAGGCTCATTTTAATCAGAACCCCCAAAAAAGTCAAGGAAAAACCGTCAGATTCTTGTCAAAATACTTAACAAAAAGGGGCGTTAAATTTTATGCAATTAAGAGAAATGACTCTGGAAGTGGACACCCACACCCATACGATCCTATCCGGACACGCTTGGTCCACTCTGCGGGAAAACTGCTGTGCCGCAAGAGGACGGGGCATGAAAGGCCTGTGTTTGACCGAGCATGCGCCGGGGATAGAGGGCGGCGCGCCTTCCTTTATTCCACACAGCCAGCGGATGCTGCCTCAGGAGGTGGAGGGGATCCGGGTGTATCAGGGGATCGAGGTCAATATCCTCGACCATCAGAACCACTTGGACATTCCAGAGGAGTATCTGAAGATGTGCGAATTTGTCATTGCCAGCATTCACTCCCACATGTTCCCGGAGAAGATGGATCGAGCAGCCAACACCGCCACCTATTTGGAGATTTTGAAGAATCCCTATGTGGACATCATCGGCCATGCGGATGACCCCAGCGTCCCCTGTGACTTTGAGGCCATTGCGCAGGAGGCTCAGCACCAGGGAAAGCTGCTGGAGTTGAACAACAACTCCACCACGGCCCACCGGCCCGGCAGCCTACCCTCTTTAAAGCAATACATCCTGTGCTGCAAGGCCCACAGCCAGCGGGTCTGCGTGGCCAGTGATGCCCATTTCGACACCATGGTGGGCAATGTGGCGCCGATCATGGCGCTGCTGGACGAGCTGGAGTTCCCACAACAGCTCATTGTGAACCTGCGGCAGGAGACCTTTGAAGCCTATCTGCGGGAGCGGGAAGCCCGCATCGGCGGCAGATGAGGGAACCGTCAAATCCATTGACAAATTCCTCAAAGCGGGATACAATAAAACAAAATAATAATCGATTATTAAAATAATAAAAATCGATTTTATAGAAGGATAGGGAGAAAGAAGGGGGTGGAGCCATGCCTGCAGGACAGAGGAAGAGCACCATGCGGCGGGAGATCCGGACGTACATCCAGAGACAGATCGCCCAGGGCGTGTACCGGCCGGGAGATCGGATTGTGGAGACCCAGCTGGCCCGGGAGATGAATGTTTCCCAGGCGCCGGTGCGGGAGGCTCTGCTGGAGCTGGCTGCCATGGGCCTGGTGGAGGAGCGGCCCTATTCCGGCACCTTCGTCCGCCACCTGAAGGCAAGCGACATTGAAGACATCTACAATACCCGGGCCTTTTTGGACGAGTATGCGGCCCGCCAGGCGGCCCGTCTAGCCACGCAGGAGCAGCTGGACGCCATGGAGGTCCTGCTGAAAAAGATGGATCAGGCCGAGGATGATGCCTCCTTTGCAGAGATGGACATCGCGTTTCACGGCATGATCGTGGACGCCGCTGACAGTCCATCCCTGAAGCGGGCGTGGGACAATCTGCGCCTGGTGGAGTGGACCAGCGTGTCAGTGGCAGTAACCCAGGAGTCGTTGCCGGAACTGGCGGAACAGCACTGGCAGATTTTCCGCACTCTGCGCAGCCATGCGGAGCAGGAGGCGGGCGCCTATATGTTTTTGCATATCAAACACTTTGGAGAGGAACTGAAACGCTATGTGACAGAGACGGAACAGGCGGAGGCCGTTCCGCAGGAAAGAGAGGAGAGGAGACTTTCATGATGCAGGAAGGCCGTGACTGGGACCGTCTGGTGATTAACCGGAAGGATACCACAGGAGAAGAGCGGGTCATCGGCCATACACAGATCCGAAAGGGCGGCATCGCCAAGGTCACCGGCACTGCCCAGTATGGCTCGGATGTGGATTTGCCCGGGCAGCTGTATGCCGCAGTAGCCCGCAGTCCTTATCCCCACGCCCGCATTTTACAGATTAACACGCAGGAGGCCGCCGCGCTGTCCGGCGTCCGGGCAGTGATCACCGGCGCGGACTGCCCCACGCTGTTCGGCTCCTTCATTGCGGACCAGCCCATCGTGGCCCGGGAGAAGGTCCGCTACCAGGGGGAGCCGGTGGCCGCCGTGGCGGCTGACACCCAGGAAATCGCACGGGAGGCCGCAAGGCTGATCCAGGTGGAGTATGAGCAGTTACCAGTGGTCAATGACCTGGAGACCTCTATGAAAAATGAGGTGCTGGTCCATGAGGACTGGAGCCAGTACGACTGCTCCAGTGCCTGCTTCCCGGTGCAGGGCACCAACATCGGGGACCAGTACCACCTGAAAAAGGGAGATGTGGAGGCTGGCTTCGCCCAGGCGGACGAGATCGTGGAGAGCGACTTCACCTGCGGGATGCTGCAGCACACCACCATTGAAACCCATACTGCCACCGCGCAGGCGGATCCCATCTCTGGGGAGATCCACATCTGGGTGCCCGCTCAGTCCCCCTTCAGCAACCGGGGGTTGATCGCCAAGACCTTTCATGTGCCCATGGAGAAGGTGCGCCTTACGGTCACGGAGATCGGCGGTGGCTTCGGCGGCAAGTATGAGGCCAAGTGCGAGCCCATTGCTGTGGCCCTCTCCCTGAAGGCCAAGGGCCGTCCGGTGAAGCTGACCTACGGCCGGGACGAAGAATTTGCCGCAACTGTGTGCCGCTCCCCGGTCCACATCCACATGAAGACCGGCGTGAAGCGGGACGGTACACTCACTGCCCAAAAGGTGGATATCCAGTGGGATGCCGGCGCCTATGTCACCACCAATCCCCGGGTGGACTACAACGCAGGCTTTGCCGCCAACGGTCCCTACAAGATCCCTAACGCCCAGGTGGATGCCTATGTATACATGACCAATAAGACCCTGGGAACCGCCTATCGTGGCTTTGGCGTCACGGAGGTGGCCACTGCCCACGAGCGGCAGATGGACCGGATCGCCGAGAAGTTGGGGATAGATCCCCTGGAGCTGCGCCTGAAAAACGTGCTGCAAAACGGAGATGTAGGCATCACCGGCGAGATCATGCAGACCATGGCGGTGAAGGAGTGTCTGGAGACCGCCGCAGCCAACATCGGCTGGAAGGATCTGCCGGACCGCTGGACGGACGAGGAGGGAAACCTCTGCGGTAAGGGCATCGCCTGCTTCAACAAGCTCACCGGTACCCCCTCCACCACCTCGGTTCTGGTGAAGATGAACGAGAACGGCTCCCTGTACATCATGTCCGCCAGCACAGAGATGGGCCAGGGCGTCACCACCACACTGCCCCAGATTGCGGCGGAAACCCTGGGTATGGCTCTGGAGAAGATCTCCATGGCACCGGTGGATACCGCCATTACTCCCTATGATAAGACCACCACGTCCTCTCGCTCCACCTTCCACTCCGGCAATGCGGTGCTGGAGGCCTGCGAGGACATCAAAAAACAGCTGTGCCGCTTGGCGGCCATCAAGTTCGGCGTGGCACCGGAGGATGTAACCTACACCGCCGACGGCTATATCCGGGGTCGGTCCCGACCGGAACAGCGCATCCACATCAACGATGTGGGGACTTCCGGTATCCTCCACGAGCAGCCGCCGGTGGTGGCGGTAGGCCGGTATGGCACCTCTGACATCTTCGATCCCCCGCCGGTGGACGGCCGGCAGTCCAAGCGGCCCACGGTCATGTGGATGCACGGCGCCCAGGCCGCTGTCGTGGCGGTGAACCCCAAGACGGGCCGGGTCCACGTGAAGAAGGTGGGGGCCGCCCACGATGTGGGCAAGGCCATCAACCCCACCGGCTGCCTCCAGCAGATCGAGGGCTCCATCATCATGGGACTGGGCCACGCGCTGATGGAGGAGATGATCTACGAGGACGGCAAGCTCCGCAACGGCAACATGGTGGACTACAAGGTCCCCACCTTCATGGACTCCGACGTGGAGATGAAGATCACCCTGGTGGAGCAGGCCCATCCGGAGGGCCCATACGGCGTCAAGGGCATCGGCGAGCCGGGCCTGGCGCCCACGGCTGCGGCCATCGTGAACGCGGTGTGCCACGCTTGCCGCACGGATTTCACCTCCATCCCCATCAAGCCGGAACACGTTCTGTTCAGAAAGGAGCGCGGCCATGCTTCCGAAGTTTGAACTCTATATGCCTGACACCCTGGAGGAGGCCTGCCGCCTGAAGGCGGAGGGCGCCGAGGTGGTGGCCGGCGGCACGGATGTGTTTGTCAATATGCACGGGGGAAAGGATCGCTCCGGCAAGGTGGTGGACATCAAGAACATTCCCACCCTGCAGGGACATACCTTTGACGAGGCACAGGGGCTGGATCTGGGCGCCCTGACCACCCATCGGGAGATCGAGCTGTGGGATGTGATCAAGAAGCACTATCGGGCCATGTTCGAGGGCTGTTCCCGGGTGGGCTCTGTCCAGATCCGCACCCGGGGGACGCTGGGGGGCAACATCTGCAACGGCGCGCCCTCGGCGGACAGCATCGGTCCCATGCTGGTCCACGATGCCCGGGTAGTGGCTGCTGGCCCTGCTGGAGAGCGGGAGGCTCCCCTCCACGATTTCTACCTGGGCTTGAAGAAGCTGGACCTGCGGCCGGACGAGCTGCTGGCCCGTATCCGGATTCCTGCGCCGCCCGCCCACTCCGGCAGCTTTTACATCAAGTACACCCGCCGGGACGCCATGGACCTGGCGCTGCTGGGCGTCTCTACCTATGTGGAGCTGACAGGCGACACCCTGAAAACTGTGCGGATCGCCCTGACTACCGCCGCACCCACGCCTATTCGGGCCTTTGAAACGGAGCGGATCCTGACGGGCAGACCCGCCGTGGAGGAGACCTTCCTGACAGCGGGCAAGGCCGTGCTGCAGGAGAGCCATCCCCGGTCTAGCTGGCGCTCCAGCGCGGAATTCCGCCTGGCACTGCTGGAGGAGCTGACGGCCCAGGCCCTGCGGCAGGCCGCAGCCGTGGCAAAGGAGGCGTGAGAGATGCAACAGATCACCATTCATGTGACCGTCAATGATGAGGCATACACCCGCACGGTGCCTGTGAACATGACCCTGCTCCAATTCCTGCGGGAGGAGCTGCACCTGACCGGTACCAAGGAGGGATGCGACGAGGGAGAGTGCGGCGCCTGCACCGTGCTGGTGGACGGCCACCCTATGAATTCCTGCCTGGTGCTGGTGGCAGAACTGGACGGCAAGCACGTTCTGACCGTGGAGGGCCTGGCCCGGGACGGCCGCCTGCATCCCCTGCAGGAGGCGTTCCTGGAGGTGGGGGCTGTCCAGTGTGGCTACTGCACGCCGGGGATGCTCCTTTCTGGCATCGCGCTGCTGAACCTGTACCCCCATCCCACCCGGGAGCAAATCCGCAAGGAGATGGAGGGCAATATCTGTCGGTGCACCGGCTACGCCCGCATCGCGGACGCCATCCAGCTGGCGGCGGAGCGTATCAACGGAAAGGCCTGAGCGCTATGGCGGTGGATGTGGCACGGTATTTCTACAAGGGCGGCCTCAACTGCGCGGAATCCACCCTGCGGTGCCTCATCGAGGAGGGGATCATCGACCCACCTCCGGAGGTCGTGCGGATGATGACCGGCTTTGGCGGCGGGATGCAGCGGGGAACCACCTGCGGCGCTGTGGTGGCTGCGGTGGCGGCCATCGGCTGGACCACTGGCCGGACAGAGCCAGGACAGTCCCGGGAGCCGTCCGCGGCCGCGGTCCGGGAGTTCCTTCGGCGGTTTGAGGAGACCTTCGGCAGCCTGACCTGTCGGGAGCTCCAGGCGGTCTATGTAAAGGAACACGCCCTGAAATCTGAGGGGATGTATCGCAGCTGCACCGTGTTTGTAGAAAAAGCAGTGGAGCTGGCACAGGACATCCTTGGACGGGCATCGCTGGCATAAGAAAACACCGCGGCAGTACAACTGCCGCGGTGTTTTCAGCGCCGCACTTGACAAATTCGCCCAAAATCGATATTGTAAGTAAAAATAACGCCAGAAATGTTCACGGATTTGGTGAGATGAGAAGGGATATCCATGAAAGAGAAAGAGGCTAGACGAAAGCCCGCGAAGGAGACCTTACGGACCAATATCAAGGATTATATCCAAAAACAGATCGCAGCGGGCGTGTACCGTCCTGGGGACCGAATTGTGGAGACGCAGCTGGCCCGGGAGATGAATGTCTCCCAGGCACCGGTGCGGGAGGCTATCCTGGAGATGGTCGCCTTGGGGATGCTGGAAGAACGGCCGTACTCAGGCCATTTTGTGCGGGCTCTGGGGCCGAAGGAGATTGAGGATATCTATCAGACCCGTGCCGTCGTGGAGGAATATGCTGCCCAACGTGCGGCAGACAGAGCCACGGAGGATCAGCTGGCGGAGATGAAACGACTCCTTCAGGAGATGGACGCCAAACGGGATTTGGACCGGTTTGTTCATCAGGATATGGAGTTCCACAACTTGGTGATGGACGCAGCTGAGAGCGCCGCCCTCAAGCGGGCGTGGTCCATGTTGCGGATGGCAGAGTGGACCTATATCGCGGCTGCCATTACGAAATCCTCGCTGGAGGAAATGATTCAACAGCACTGGACGATCTTCCGCTATTTAGAGGCCCGGCAGGCCCACAGCGCCGGGGCGTATATGTATCTGCACATCAAGGGCTTTGGAGAAGAGGTCAGCCAGCACTTTGCCGACCAGAAGAAAAAAGAGCTGTAATACGCGGGGCCGTTCCTCTGGAACGGCCCCGCTGCGTTTCAAATGAGACTCAGTAGCACTTGCGGTAGATGGCCTCTTCGGACTCCAGGTCGAAGGGGTAGTAGGCGTTGGTCATGAGGCGCTGCTGGTTGGCCTCGACGGACAGGGGGAAGGCCTTGAAGTCCGCCTCAGTGAAGCCGCAGTCCCGCAGGGGCCGCAGGGGCAGGATGCGCTGCAGCAGGGCGTTCATCTCGGGGATGGCGTCCTTGACCTCGCAGCCCAGGATGCTGGCCACTAGCTCCTTGAACTTCATGATCTCGCCGTCGGGCTTGTGCTCGTCATAGTAGTCCATGATGGCGCCGAAGAGCATATAGTTGCTCTCGCCGTGGGGCACGTGATAGGTGCCGCCCAGGGGGAAGCTCATGCCGTGGACCGGGCCGCAGCCGGCCTTCAGGAAGGCGATGCCGGCGTAGAAGCTGGCGGTCACGAACTGATCCATATACTCGAACCGGGCGTCCTGGCCCTTTTCGTCGATCAGCTTGAAGCCTTTCAGAATCACATCCATAGCCTTCTCGCTGAAGAGCTCGGAGGTCATGGTCTTGCGGTGGGGGCTCAGGAAGGACTCGGTGGCGTGGACCAGCGCGTCGATGGCGGAGCAGGCGAAGGGCTTGTAGGGCAGAGTCTTCAGCAGCTCCGGGATCAGGCAGACCTTGTTGGGGATGATGTCGTCGGACACCAGGCCCAGCTTGGTCTCGCCGCCGGTCAGTACGCCGTCCTTCTCGTCCTTGACGATAGCCACAGAGATGTTGGTGCACTCAGAGCCGGTGCCGCAGGTGGTGGGGATGGCGATGACGTCCTTCTCGTGCACCACGGGGAATCGCTTGAAGTACAGGTTGTGGACGGTATCGGGGCGCTTGCAGCCCAGCAGCTTGCACAGGTCCATAATGGCGCCGCCGCCCACGGCGATGACGCGGTCATAGCTGTCGTAGGGGATGGCGTCGTACATGACCTGGATCATTTCCTCGCTGGGTTCGCCAGCGCCGAACTTCTCCTGGAACACATAATGGCACTTGAGGCCCAGATCCTTCATGAAGGGGGTGTAGATGAACTCGTTGGTCAGCACCACGTCCCGCTCGTTCAGCTTGAACTCCTCCGCCATCTGGGCGAAGGTCTGGAACTTGTACACTGTGGGAGCGAAAATAATCTCCCGCTTGTCAGCCATCAGGGAAGCGGAAAAAGCATCCATGATTCTTGTCTCCTTTTTAAATATAAAATGTACGCTGTGCCCCGGCAGATGCCGGGGCACGATCTGTTTTTATCTCCGGGGCTTGGGGGCGTTGACGCAGGTGCTGTGGCACACGTGGGCCGTCTCCATCACCACCTCGCTGACCGTCGGGTGGGGATGAACGGTGCGGCCAATCTCCGCCACCGTGCCTTCGCACTCCATAACCGCGGCCACCTCGGCCGCCAGGTCCGTGGCCCGGGGGCCGATGATGTGGAAGCCCAGGATCTCATCCGTGGCCTTGTCGTAGACAAACTTGGCGAAGCCCTTGTTCTCGCCCATGGTCAGGGCCTTGCCGTTGCCGGAGAGGCTGAACGTCCCTACGCCTACATCCCGGCCGGTGGCCTGGGCCTGCTCCTCTGTAAGGCCCACCATGGCGGTCTCGGGATTGCAGTAGACACAGGAGGGGATGCGCTCATAGTGCAGCTGCTTGCAGGGTTTTCCGGCGATGTGGTCCGCCACCAGCAGGCCCTGGGCGGAGGCTACATGGGCCAGCTGCATCTTGCCGTTGATGTCGCCGATAGCGTACACGCCGGGTACATTGGTGCGGCAGAGACCATCCACTTCCACAAAGCCCTTCCGGTCCATTTTCACGCCGATGGTGTCCAGGCCAATGCCCCGGGTATTGGGGGCTCGGCCGCCGGCCATCAGCACCACGTCGCCCTCCACAGTGCCCTTGGCGCCATCCTTGACAGAGGCGTAGTGGACCTTCAGGCCGTCCTCGATAGACTCCACCTTCACACCCAGCACCAGCTCCACACCGCAGGACTTCAGCTCCGCTTCCACGAAGCTGGTGACATCCTTGTCCAGGGGCCCCAGCAGCCGGTCCAGCATCTCCACAATGGTGACCGGAACGCCCAGGCGATAGAAGAAGGTGGCGAATTCCACGCCGATGACGCCGCCACCCACAATGATGATGTGCTTGGGGCACGTGGTCATGTTCAGCAAGCCGGTGGAATCCACCACACCGGGCAGGTCCACGCCGGGAATGGGGATCCGGGCGGGGCTGGAGCCAGTGGCCACGATCAGGTGGTCGCAGGTCAGGTCCTCACCGCCGGCCAGATGGACCGTTTGTCGGTCCGTCAGGGTGGCGTGGTCGGCGAACACCGTGACGCCGTGGCTCTTCTCCAGGAAGGCCACGCCGTTGCTCAGCTGCTTGGAGACGGCGTTCTTCCGCTCGATGATTTTGGCGTAGTCGAAGGTGACGTTGTCGGCGCTGACGCCGAAGGGGGCGCCGTTTTTGGCGTCGTGATAGATATCGGCGGAGTGGAGCAGCGTCTTGGTGGGGATGCACCCCCGGTTCAGGCAGGTGCCGCCCAGCTCCGCCTCCTCCACCAGGGCGGTCTTCAGGCCGTTCTGGCTCAGGCGGATGGCGCACTCGTAGCCGCCGGGGCCGCCGCCCACGACGATGGCATCAAATTTCTGCATAGGCGCCTCCTCAGATCAGCAGGATGGGATTCTGCAGATAGCTCTTCAGCTTCTGCAGGAATTTGGCGGCCTCGGCCCCGTCGATGATCCGGTGGTCATAGCTCAGGCACAGGGCGCACATGGACTTGATGACCACCTGGTCCTCGCCCTCGTCATCGGTGACCACCACGGGGGTCTTGGCGATCTTGCCCACGGCCAGGATGGCGGACTCAGGGGGATTGATAATGGCCACGAAGTCATCCAGGTCGAACATGCCCAGGGAGGACACAGTGAAGGTGCCGCCGTGATAGTCGGCCTCGGTCAGCCTGCCCTCCCGGGCCTTCTCGATGAGCTCCGCGGACTTGGCGGCGATGCCGGTGAGGCCGATGATGTCGGCGTCCCGGATCACCGGCACGATCAGCCCGCCGGGGACGGAGACGGCAGTACCGATATTTACATAATCATGGTAGACGATGTCGCTGCCGTCCACGCTGGCGTTGACGATGGGGAAGTCCTGGAGCGCCTTGGCGCAGGCCCGGACAATGATGTCGTTGTAGGAGATCTTGATGCCCAGGGCCTTGTACTGGCGCCGCAGGGCCACGGCGGCCGTCATGTCCACCACCATCCGGTGGTTGGTCTGGGCATTGGTGGACTTGCTGGTCAGCATATTCCGGGAGATGGCCTTGCGCATCCCGCTCATGGCTTCGGTGCGGGTGCCCCGGGTCAGCTGACCGGGGATGGGCTCCGCTGCGGGTGCGGGTTCTACCGCGGCACTGGCGATGTGCAAGTCCTCTGTGGTGATCTTGCCGTTGGGGCCGGTGCCGGTGAGGCCGGAGAGGTCAATGCCCTGGATGCGGGCCTGGTTGGCGGCCAGCGGCGTCACGGCGGGCTGGTTGGCGATGTAGTTCTGCACGTCCCGCTCCACCACCAGGCCGTCCGGCCCGGAGCCGGGGACGGCGGCGATGTCCACGCCGTTCTCCTCCGCCCGCAGCCGAGCACGGGGAGAGGAGAAGGCCCGCTCACCGGGGGCGCGCTCCACGACAGGTTTCGGGGCGGGAGCGGCTTCGGCGGTAGGTGCCTCGGGTGCAGTAGCGGCGGGGGCGGCAGCAGGAGCTTCACCGCCCAGCAGGGCGGAGATGTCCTCACCGGGCTGGCCCACGATGGCGATGGGCTGGGTGATGGGGACCGTGTCCCCCTCGGGATGCAAGATCTTCAGCACCGTGCCGGTGGCGGTGGAATCCATGGTGATGGTCAGCTTGTCAGTTTCCATCTCAAAGAGGGGGGCGCCCTCGGTGGTCTGCTCGCCCTCTTTCACCAGCCACTTGGCGATGGTGCCCTCCTCCATCAAAAGGCCCTGCTTGGGCATGATAATGACAGAAGCCATGTCGTCTGCTCCTTTCTCAGCGGTACAGGGACGCCTTGCAGGCATCCACAATGTCCTTCACGCTGGGCAGCACCGCCTGCTCCAGTCCCAGGTTGAAGGGCAGGGGGCAGGCTTTGGCGCCGATGTGGACCGGCGCGGCGTCCAGGTAGGGGAACACCATCTGGCCAACCTGAGACACCACCTGGGCGCCCCAGCCGTTGTTCTGATGGGCCTCGTGGACCACCACTAGGCGGCCGGTCTTTTTCACGCTCTCCGCCACGGTGTCGTAGTCAAAGGGCACCAGAGTCCGGGGGTCGATGACCTCGGCGGAGATGCCCTCCTTGGCCAGCTCGTCGGCGGCCTCCAGAGCCCGCTTCACATACAGCAGGTTGGCCACGATGGTCACGTCCGTGCCCTCCCGCTTGATGTCTGCCTTGCCGAAGGGAATGCAGAAATCCGGGTCGTCGGACACCTCACCTTTGGTAGCGTAGAGCACCTTGTGCTCGAAGAAGCAGACGGGGTTGTCGTCCCGGATGGCGGTGCGCAGCAGCCCTGCGGCGTCGGCGGGAGTGGAGGGGCAGACCACCTTCAGCCCCGGGATGTGCATGAACAGGCTCTCCAGGGACTGGGAGTGGGTGGCGGCGTTGCCGCGGCCTGTGCCCTGCTGGCCCCGGATCACCAGGGGGATCTTGGCATGGCCGCCGAATACGTACCGGGTCTTGGCTACCTGGTTGAAGATCTGATCCGCTGCCACAAAGGCGAAGTCCCAGTACATCAGCTCTGCGATGGGGCGCATCCCGCCGGAGGCGGCGCCCAGGGCGGCGCCGATGATGGCGGACTCAGAGATGGGGGTGTTGCGGACCCGGTCCGTGCCGAATTCCTTGTAGAGGTCCCGGGTGCAGCCGTACACGCCGCCCAGCTTCTCCACGTCCTCGCCCATGACGAAGACCCGCTCGTCCCGCCGCATCTCCTGGGCGATGGTCTCCCGGATCGCCTGCGAATAAGAAAGCTTAGCCATTGTCTCGTACCCCCTTAACCTTCATAGAACACGTCGTCCAGAACATGGGCCGGATCGGGCTCCGGGCTGTTCATGGCGAACTCCACAGCGGCCTCCATCTTCTTGGCGGCGGCAGCCTCGATGTCGTCCAGCTCCTGCCGGGTGGCCAGCTTGTGCCGGATGAGATAGGCGCGGAACAGCTTGATGGGGTCCCGCTTCTCCTTCCATTCCTCGACCTCCTCCCGAGTGCGGTAGGGCTCCGGGTCGCCGGTCCAGTGGCCACGCCAGCGGTAGGTCTTGCACTCCAGCAGGGTGGGACCCTCGCCCTTCAGAGCCCGCTCCTTGGCCCGGGCGAAGGCTTCGTACACAGCGCACACATCGTTGCCGTCTACCACCTCGCCGGGGATGCCATAGCCGGCGGCTCGGTCGGCGATGTTCTCCACGGAGGTGGACTGCCAGGTGGGCACGGTCATGCCGAACTGGTTGTTCTCGCACACGTAGATCACCGGCAGCTTCCATACCGCCGCCAGGTTGATGGACTCGTGAAAGGTGCCCTGGTTGGAGGCGCCGTCACCGAAGAAGGCCACGGAGACGTTTTTCCGGTTCTGCATCTTGATGGCCAGGCCGCCGCCGGTGGCGATGGGGATGCCACCGCCCACGATGGCGTTAGCGCCCAGATTGCCCTTGGAGAAGTCGGCGATGTGCATAGAGCCGCTGCGGCCCTTGCAGTAGCCGGTGGCCTTGCCCATCAGCTCCGCCAGGGCCCGGTCCAACTCTGCGCCCTTGGCGATGCAGTGGCCGTGCCCCCGGTGCGTGGATGCGATGTAGTCCTCGTCCGTCAGCTGAGCACAGACAGAGGCTGCCACAGCTTCCTCGCCGGTGTATAGATGAACGGAGCCCCGCAGCTTGTTTTCGGTGAACAGCGTCCAGGCTGTCTCCTCAAAGTCCCGGATCTCATTCATCTTGTTATAGATCCAAAGTCCGGTTTCACGATCAATCATGAAAGGATGCACCTCCAAAACAGAATTAGGGGCCGTGGGTGCCATTAGAAGCGCGGCCCGCATTTGTTTACAGTTTAACACCCGGATTATCGATAATCAAGTATTTATAATCTATGGGATTTGACAAATCTTCGGCCGGGTTTTGTGCAGAATGTGAATTTCTCTGGAAGAATTGACTTTTTCTGACGGGTTCCATATAATAGAATCTCAATAAGAGCAAAAAATCCGCCGTTTTTGGCGGATTTTCCAGCAGATGGAGGGATTGGATGTGCCGAGAGAGGGCATAGATTCCGTCTCCCACCGGCAGGTGTTCCGGGAGGAGATTCGCAACGCCATCCGGGAGGCGATTTTTTCCGGGAAGCTGAATCCGGGGGACCGGATCATTGAAACCTATTGGGCCAAGGAGCTGGGAGTGTCCCAGGGCCCTGTACGGGAGGCCATCCGGGATCTGGAGGCCATGGGGCTGGTGGAGACGGTGCCCTTCAAGGGATCCCGGATCCGGACGCTGACGGAGAAGGATGTCCGGGACAACTACAGCGTGCGGATCTGCCTGGAGTCTAAGAGCATCCGAGACGCCATCATCCAGCTGGACGACCAGCGGATGGCGGAGTTGGTGGGGCATCTGCGTACCATCCTGCTGGAGATGGATGACTGCGCCAACCGGGGAGATCTGCGGCAGTTCACGGACTGTGACACCCTGTTTCACCGGGCCATCATCGATGCCACGGGAAATCAGGTGCTACTGAAGCTATGGGAGCAGTGCAATATGCGCAACTGGTTCCGCTTCTCCGCCCTGACGGACGCGACCAGTCTGCGGCAGCTCCAGTCCGGCCACCAGCAGATTTTGGAGGCCATCTGCGCCCGGGATGTCAAGACGGCCACCTCCATGCTGGAGGACCATCTGACCGGCCTGATGGACGGCTTCATCCGGGGCGTCAAGGCTTGAATGACCTTGCTTGATTTGAACAAAGAATTATCATTGTTCAGAATGGAGGCCATTTTGTGTCTGAAACCATTTTGCTACAATGGTTTCGAACTTTTTCATATAGGACGCCTTCTATCACCCGCTCAATACAAACAGAGCAAAATCAAAGCACAAAACGTGTAATCGAAGGGATTTTAGCCCCCATTGTGTCAGTATGTCGCTCTCCTCATTTGTTGCTCATGAATGCCTCCTCCACCTGACAGGGCGTGCGGTTTTTCAATGTGCGATGCGGCTGCTGTGTAGTGAGGCGAAGAATGTCTCAGCGATAGTGTTATCCTGGGGCCGCTCTGAATTGGAAAAAGATTGTGCTGTAGCGTGCTCATGAAGCAGCTGTCTGAACCGATGAGAGGTGTACTGTGCTCCTTGGTCTCTGTGGAAAACGAGTTTGGTTTCTGGGATCCTCTGCGCCCATGCTACATCTCCGTCTCCCAGGCACATTCCCGCTGAACTCCTGCAGCAGGGATCCCGTCTCCAGAGAGAAGTACACGTACCAATCCCCGGCCAAGAGCTTTGCGTCTTTTACGATGATCTCCTCGCCGGTGACTTTCACCACATTTCGCTGGATGTGAATGAACCGCTCCTGCCAGTTGATATTGCCCCATTGCAGGTCGCAGGACTTGCCCCGGCGCATCCCGGTGGCGATGATGAGTTTGAAGTAGGTCTCGCATTTGAGACTCTTTTCTTCCAGCACAGAGATGATTTTTTGCAGTTCTGTATAGAAATTGTGGAAGTGTTTGGGACGGAGTTCCGTCAATTTATAGTGTCCCAGAGAGGGCAGGAAGCGACCGATGTCCTGCTGGTCCCGGGCCAGTAGGATTTGGCCAGCTTGCCGGGAGCGATGGTTTGGAGCCACAGCTCCGTGTTCGACGGCGTGATACTCCGATCCATTTTCCCCAGACCGGTTCTCCCGTGGCTACTGTTATTGCCAGCCAGAGGGACGCCAGGATTTCTCAATCTTTGGGGAGCCTGTCAGGATGTGCAGATATTTGGAGACAGCCTGCTTACTACAAAGCCTGGCGGGCACAGCAGTTGGCTCATTAGGATCTCGCCATCAAACGGTGTGGAGCTGTAAGCTGTTGGGCTTCATGTTGTAGGCATCCCCGTTTCGGATATGAAAAAGCGCCCATAGCTGTGAGTGCCTGGAAGAGAAGAGGGGCCTCTACTTGATGATTCTTCAGATTTAACTCTAAATGTGAGTATCACAAGACAAAACGAAAACAGATATGGGACAGGATACTGAAACCATGCCGCTGGGGATCGAGCAGAACAATCATCTTTCGAATCTGACACTGGATGTTTGGCGGGATCAGATCTTCTTCAGCAAAAAGGGAGGGAGACGTATTTTGCGTTTGCCACCCATGCCTGCTTCACGAGCGAAGACTTCTGGGTACACATACGGCAGTTGTTCATGGCAGAAATTGAGAAACTCACCATCTTTCCGACGATTGTATCCGCTTGTGTTTTTGCCCGGAGTTCGAAGGCACGGCGTTTGTGCAGCAGATCAACTTTCCTGCGCTGATGCAGCTCTACAACGGCCCCAGCGGAGCAGAAAAGGCATACAAGAATGTCATACGAAAACTGAAACAGCACCTCCGCGCGGAGCCTGTGGCCGGTGGCTGGATATCCAGAGGACGCTTCAGAAGGCGAAGAGCGAAGTGATGGAGGAGTCCAGTTACTGCACGCCACAGAGGGCTTGGATAAAATAACAGCGGAACTTTGATGGATTGATCAAGGTTCCGCTGTTATTTTATAGGGACTATGAAAACTGGCACCTAATTTCCTTTTTACGGATAACCGGTTGGGAAATGGAGAAGCAAGGATACTGCCGATATCCGGTGATTTGGGTGTGAGGGAAGAATATCCGGGCAGAAAGCCGTTGCCGGGTGAAAGCGCCTAACCTGTTGGGCACACACTGCTGTTACCGTCATCCTCACAACCGTTTCTGAAAATTGCCCGCCACGGAAACATCCTCATCCATGATAATAAAGGAATTGGGATCTTCTTCCCGCAGGATTTTCCGCAGGTGGAGCGCCTCCTTCTTAGAAACTACTGTCAGCAGCAAGTCGGACGGCTCGTTGCTGTAAGCTCCGACGCCAGTCCACTTCGTCACGCCGCGGCCGGCATATCGGAACACCAACTGCTCCATGGCCTCAGATTTGGTGATGATCAGCATGGTGACCATTACATTCTGCAGGTGCATCCGGTCCAGAGTCAGGTAGGTGGTGCAGCCGAAGATGATGCTGTAAACCACCACGTCCTGTTCAAACAGGAGGAGGCCGATCCCGTATACGAACACATTCAGGATCATGGCGATTCGCCCCACGCTGAAATCCGGCTTTTTCTGGACGCACAGCAACCCCAGGATCTCCTCGCCGCCGCCGGAGCATCCCGCTGTCAGCGTCATGCCCGCCCCGACGCCGCATACCAGCCCGCCGATGACGCAGGCCGCGATTGTCTCGTCAAACAATCCTTCCGCCGGGATCGGGATTAGGGCCAAAAAGGCACTGTAACAGACGATGCAAAGGGCGGTCTTTGCAAAGAAAAAGTGCCCGAACCGGAACCAGGAAATCAGCAGTAGGGGAATATTCAGCAGAAAATAAAGAATGCCCGCCAAGTCGCCGATCTGCTGGATGGCAGGGAAGAAATGCAGCAGCAGCATTCGCAGCAGCTGTGCGATTCCCAGGAATCCCCCGCTGTACATATCATGCGGCAGAATAATCCAGTTCATGGAGGCGGAAAACAGCAGGGAACCCAGGATGATTTGAGCGGCTTCCTGCACCGGATGTCCCTTGTACAGCTCCAGTGCCGTGGGGCTGTCATGCGTTTGCTCCATTTCTCATCTCTCCTTTTCGCTCTGTGGAGAAGCCCTGGCACAATCTGTGCCAGGGCTTCTCCACAACTTGATCTTACTCAGTCACCAGGCCGTGTTCCACCAGGAACTGGTGGGCCACCTCCTGGGCGCTCATGCCGTCCACGTCCACTTGGGCGTTCATGGCAGCCATGGTTGCCTCGTCGATGGCACCGTCCAGTCTGGACAGCACCTCGGCCAGTTCGGGGTCAGACTCCAGGAGCTCGGCATCCACAAAGTTCACAGCGTAGTAAGGCGGGAAGAAGCTCAGATCGTCCTCCAGCATAGTGAGGCCCAGCTTGGACAGCAGAGCATCCGTGGCAAAGGCGTCCACCACGTCCACCTCGTCGTTCTCAATGGCGGTATAGCGCAGGCTGGCGTCCAGGCCCTTCACGTCCTGGAAAGCGGTGCCGTACTGGCTCTCCAGCAGGGGCAGGCAGTCCTCGCGGTCCATAAACTCCACCGTGCAGCCGAGACGCAGCTCCGGGGACTTTTCAATCAGGTCAGACAGAGAGGTCAGGCCATATTTCTCCGCAGTCTCGGGCTTGACGCTCATCACATAGGTGTTGTTATAGCCCAGGGGGTTGGAGGTCTGGATCCCGTGCTCCTCCAGCATCAGATCGTGAACGGTCTGCCACACCCGGTCCTTATCGGTGTCCATAGGCTGGGCCAGCAGGTTCAGCAGCGCCGTTCCGGTATACTCCACAAACATATCGATGCTGCCTTGCTCCAGGGCGTCAAAGCACATGGCCGCACCGGATAGGCCGAAGCGCTGTTCCACCTCATAATCGGTGTTTGCCTCGATCAGCTCCGTGTAGATCTCGCCCAGAATGTTGACCTCGGTGAAGTTGGAGGTGCCCACTACGATGGTCTTCTGATCGCCGCTGCCAGCTTCGGACCCGCTGCCGCCCGCATCAGAGGGGGTCCCGCCGCAGGCGGCCAGAGAGAGGGCCATGGCGGCGGCCATCGCCATACAGGTGAATCGTTTCAAGTGTTTCATACAAATAGACTCCTTTTCAGAATGGGGTGTTGATATGGTTGAGATATCGAATCTGCCTCACAGAGGACTCATGCGATGATAGAGGCGTAGGATGCCACAGAAACCACCAGCAGGGCTCCGCACAGCGCGGCGGCCATCGCCTTCCGGCGGGACCGGACCGACAGGCTCAGGTTTTTGATCTGGTCCTGAGGCAGCAGTCCCTCGCTGGTGAAGGCCCGCTCCACGCGGCCCAGGAGGAAATCCAGAGTCAGTGCCATCAGCGCGGCGGCCACGGCTCCCATGATCGTCATGGGGTAATTCAGGGAGTTCATGCCCAGCTGGATGAAGGAGCCCAGGCCGTTGGCACCGGCGAAGGCGGCGATGGTCATGGTGCCCACAGAGCTCACCGCGGCGATGCGGATGCCGGACATGATGTACGGCATGGCCATGGGCAGCTCCACCCGGCGCAGCTGCTGCATCCGGGTCAGGCCGATGCCCCGGGCCACTTCCATGGAAACGGGGGAAATGCCGGAGATGCCGGTATATGTATTTTTCAAAATGGGAAGGAACGCATAGACGAATACCATGAAAATGGCCAGCGTCTCACCCACGCCCAGAAAGGGAATGCCCATGGCGAGCAGCGCCATACAGGGGATGGACTGCATCACGTTGGCGATCCCGATCACCACATTGGATACCGCTTTGTTCCGGGTGATGAAGATGCCGAGGGGAACGGCGATGATCAGGGCCAGCACCACGGAGAAGCTGGTCATGGCCAGGTGCCGGAGAAACTCCTCCAGCAGACTGTCCCACTCCTCCACATAAATGGAGAAATAATCCATCAAAGTGTAGCGGGACATATCACTCCGCTCCTTTCTCCGGCGGTATGTTCCGGAACGAACTGCTTGCTCATGGTGGCCAGAATGATGCTCTTCGTCAAATAGCCGAGCAGCTTCCGGTCATGCTGGATCACGGGAATAATGCCGGACACATCGTAATCAATGGTGGCGATGATCTCTTTCAGGGAAGTTTCCCCCTCCACGACGATGTAATCATCGGATATGTAGTATTCTATGGGGTCGGCCTCCCGCTTTCCGATCAGCTCCTCCAGCCAGACGACACCCAGGAGCGTCTGCCCCTTATCCAGCACCAGCAGGCTGTCCACGCTGTTGTGCCGCATGATCTGCAGGGCCTGGATGACGGTGCGCCCCTTTGAAATAGTGAAGGGACGGCGGCGCATGATGTCCGCTGCGCGGATATATTCCGGGTTGGCCCACAGCCGGTTGGCGCCGATGAACTCTGTGACGTACTGGTTCGCAGGGTGCTTCAGAATGTTTTCCGGGGTGTCACACTGGGCGACTTTTCCATCCTGAATGATGCAGATGCGGTCGGCCAGCTTGATGGCTTCGTCCATGTCGTGCGTGACGAAGACCACCGTTTTCTGCGCCTTGGTCTGCAGATCATGGATTTCGTTCTGCAGCTCCGCCCGGGTCATGGGATCCAGGGCGGAGAAAGGTTCATCCATCAGGACGATGGGCGGATTGGCGGCAAAAGCCCGGGCGATGCCCACCCGCTGCTGCTGACCGCCGGAGAGCTGGGATGGGTACTGGCCCCGGTAGATTTCCGGGTCCAGATTGACCATCTTCAGCATCTTATCGACCCGATCCCGGATGGCCTCTTTGGAAAAACGGGCGATCTGCATGGTGAGGGCGATGTTTTCTTCCACCGTCAGGTGGGGGAACAGGCCGCCCGACTGTACCACATATCCGACCTTTTTGGGAAGGTCCTGGACCTTGATCTGTTCTACGGGAATGCCGTCGATGGAAAGCGAGCCTCCCCGCAGGGGAAGCAGCTTGTTGATGCTCTTCAGCAGGGTGGTCTTGCCGCATCCGCTGGAACCGATCAAAACGAAAAATTCGCGGTCATGGATTGTCAGCGAAACACCGTCCAACACAGGCTTATCTTTGTAGGCGATGCGAACGTCTTCAAATTCGATCATGTCTCCTCCATCTTCACATCGTAATTGAATCGAGCGCTGGTTTGCCCATATTATGGGCTGTGATTTATTAAAATGGGATTAAGTTCTGCTCAGCGGGCATTAAGATTCCATTTCATTGCGTGTGAGGTGGGGGCGGAGCTTCTGAATGGGCTCCAGAAAGGAAATGCGAAAGCTGGGATATACGCCGCCTACACGCCTCTTAATCCAATCTTAATGCTGTGGGCGAAATACTTATATAATTATGGTATCCTGCATGATAGGATAAGGCTGTTGAATTCCGATCCAGAATCATGGGAGATGAAGATATATGGAAAAAACAGAGAACAGCACTCCCTATTCCCCCCGGTACGGAGAGGCGGAGACCGGAGGCACCGGAAGACTGAAGATCTTTTTCGGGTACGCGGCAGGCGTGGGCAAGACCTACGCTATGCTGGAGGCAGCCCATCAGGCGCAGAAAGAAGGCGTCGACGTGGTGGTCGGCTATGTGGAGCCCCACGCCAGGCCGGATACACTGGCGCTGCTGGAAGGGCTGGAGGTCCTCTCATGCAGGGAGGTGGACTACCGGGGGATCCGGCTGCGGGAGTTTGACCTGGACGGAGCCCTGGCGCGCAGACCACAGTTGATCCTGGTGGATGAACTGGCTCACAGCAACGCCCCGGGCTGCCGCCACACCAAGCGGTATCAGGATGTGGAGGAGCTGCTGCAGGCGGGGATCAATGTCTATACCACAGTAAACGTGCAGCACCTGGAATCTCTGAACGATCTTGTCACCTCCATCACAGGGATCGTGGTGAACGAACGGATCCCGGATCACGTGTTTGACCGCGCCAACCAGGTGGAACTGGTGGACATTGCGCCCGCTGACCTGGAAAAGCGGCTGGAGGAGGGGAAGATTTACCGGCAGCGCCAGGCGAAGCAGGCGCTGGAGAATTTTTTTACCGCCGAGAATCTGACGGCCCTGCGGGAGATCGCCATGCGCCGGACAGCGGACCAGCTCAACCGCACGGCGGTCCAGGAGAAAAAGGGGAAGGCCGCGCGGGCGGGAGACCATATTCTGATCTGCCTGTCCTCAGCCCCCTCCAACGCCAAGGTGATCCGCACGGCCGCCCGGATGGCCGAGGCGTTCCACAGCGGCTTCACGGCGCTCTTTGTCCAGACACCGGAGACCAAGGAGCTGTCCGGAGAGAATATCAAACGCCTGCGGAGCAACCTGCGCCTGGCGGAACAGCTGGGCGCACAGATCGCCACCGTCTATGGCGCGGACCCGGCGGAACAGATCGCGGAGTACGCCCGGGTCAGCGGTATCACGAAAATTGTCATGGGGCGCGTGAATCACCGGCAGCACCCCTGGATCGGGCAGAAAAGTCTGGCCGACCGGTTGATCGAGCGGACGGACCTGGATGTGTATATCATTCCGGACCGCCAGCCGCTCTATAAAAAGCCCCTTGGAAAGCTCCGGAAGTCCAGAGTCCGCTTTTCCTGGAGAGACGCTGTGGTCACGCTGCTGTGCCTGGCGATCTCCACAGCGGTGGGGTTTGCCTTTGATTGGGCGGGCTTCAGCGAATCCAACATCATCACGATCTACATTCTGGGCGTATTGGTGACAGCAGTCAGCACCAGCGGGCATCTGTATGGAGCGGCCAACTCCCTGCTGAGCGTGCTGGCGTTCAACTTCTTTTTTACCGAGCCGCGCTTCACCCTCCAGGCTGACGGGCCCAGCTATCCCGTCACGTTCCTGATTATGCTCTCATCCAGCATCATCGCCAGCTCTCTGGCCAGCCGCGTGAAGGAGCAGGCCCGCATGGCGGCGGAAAAGAGCTACTATACGGAGCTGCTGCTGGGAAGCAGCCAAAAGCTGCAGACCATCCGGACGGAGTGGGACTGTCTGCGCCTGACGGCGGAGCAGCTCAGCCGCATGTTTGACCGGCCGGTCATTTATGCCCTGAACGACGCCGACAAGGAGCTGGACTTCCGGATCGAGCCGGCGGACGAACACACGCTTCTGGAAAAGCTGAGCACGGAAGAGATCGGCGTCGCCAAATGGGTGCAGAAAAACAACAAGCACGCCGGCGCCACCACGAATACGCTTCCGGACTCAAAATGGCTGTTTCTTTCCGTGCGGGGCACCCGCGGCGTGATGGGGATCGTAGGAGTTCCCATTGCCGGTTATGTGGTCCCGGACGCTTTTGAAAAAAACCTGATGGTGGCACTCCTGGGAGAGTGCGGCCTCAGCCAGGAGCGTATTCGTCTGGAGGAGGAGCGGAACCAGATCGCGCTCCAGACCCAGCGGGAGAGCCTCCAGGCCAATCTGCTCCGGGCGGTCTCACACGATCTGCGCACACCGCTCACCAATATCAACGGCAGTGTGGGCATCCTGATGGGGAAGGATCAGACGCTCAAGCCGGAAGTGCGCGAGCAGCTGTATACCGCGATTGACGATGACACGAACTGGCTCATCAACATGACGGAAAATCTGCTGGCGGCCACACAGCTGGAAACTGACAGGACCAAGCTGAAAACCGCTCCCGAACTGCTGGAGGATCTGTTTCAAAGTGCTGTCCGGCAGTTGGACCGGCGGGCAAGGGACCACCACATCTCAGTTGATCTGGAGGACCAGACGCTCATGGCGTCCATGAACGCGGGGATGATTCAGAGGGTCATCATCAACATGATGAACAATGCGATCCAATATACGCCCAAGGACTCCCATATCATTCTGAGCGGGACCCGCAGGAAGGACTGGGTGGAGATCAGCGTCTCTGATGATGGCCCCGGGATCCCGGATGAGGCAAAAAAGCACCTGTTCGATCTGTTTTATACCGCGGAGCAGGGAAAGCCTGACAGCAAGCGGGGACTGGGGCTGGGACTGCATCTCTGCCAGTCTATCGTCAATGCCCACGGGGGGACGATCACCGTCTCCGACCACGCGCCATCGGGGACAACCTTCCGGTTCACCCTGCCCGCAGTTCGGACAGACGGCGTGAAATGAACGTCCAGGACGGCGGTTTTTCATTAATGTTTTGTTAATACCGCCAGAAATTTCTTAATCCCCTTTTATAACGCGCTGCGCTATTCTAGAAAACGCGAACGGGAGAATAGGGGGCATCTGTGCCTGCTACCCGGAGCGAAAGGAGAATCTTATGAAGGAGTATCTGCTGATTCAAGTGGCCGCCGCTGCTGCCATTGGGATCGCCGCGTGGCGGACTCTTCCGGAGACGATGATGTGTGCAGCCTGCGGGCAGCTCCAAAGAAGAAAGGAGTTTTCAAGATGATGGATGTATTGATGGTAGGCACCCTGGCGGTCAGCTTCGGCCTGGTATGGCTGCTGATCCGCTGGTGTCAGAAACAGCTGGACGACCCGGAGTCGTAAGCGCAGAAAGGAGATCATAACCATGATTGCACTTGGAATTATCGTTCTGCTGCTGGGCGCTTATCTCGTTTACGCGCTGGTGCATCCGGAGCGTTTCTGAGATGCCTGATACCGCAGAAAATAGGAGGAATACGATATGTTGCAGCTGGCGCTGACAATCATCATCTTTCTGATCATTGTCATTCCGGTTGGACGGTATATGTATCATATCGCCACATGGAACCACACACTGGCCGACCCGGTCTTTGACCGTCTGGACGGCGTCATTTACAAAATCGGCGGCGTGAATCCCCATCAGGGTATGAACTGGAGACAGTACGCTCTGGCTCTGGTGGGAACCAACGCGGTCATGGTGGCCATCGGCTACCTGATCCTGCGCATTCAGAGCGTCGGGATCTTCAACCCCAACAGCATCGGCAACATGGAGCCGACCCTGGCGTTCAACACCATCATCAGCTTCATGACCAACACGAACCTGCAGCATTACTCCGGCGAGTCCGGACTGAGCTACTTAAGCCAGATGCTGGTCATCATCTTCATGATGTTCGTCTCTGCCGCCAGCGGCTACGCTGCCTGCATCGCGTTCATCCGCGGGCTGACCGGCAAGACCAAGGACGACGTGGGCAACTTCTTCGCCGACCTGACCCGCATCACCACCCGCCTGCTGCTGCCGTTCTCCATCGTGGGCGGCCTGCTGCTGGTGTGGCAGGGCGTGCCCCAGAACTTCGACGCCAACATCGTGGTGAATACACTGGAGGGCACCTTCCAGACCATCGCCATGGGTCCCATCGCCGCACTTGAGATCATCAAGCACCTGGGCACCAACGGCGGCGGCTTCCTGGGCGCAAACTCCACCACCCCGCTGGAGAACCCCACGATCATCTCTGACATGATCGAGCTGTACTCCATGATGCTCTTCCCCGGCGCCTGCGTCATCACCTTCGGCAAGATGGTGCGCGGCCGCAAGAAGAAGGATGCCGCCGGCGACAAGGCGCTGGCCGGCAGCGAATCCGCCGGCCAGCTGTCTGCGGGCGGAGCTGAGCAGGGCCCCCGCCTGAAGGACCACAGCCTGACGGCGTCCATCTACGGCTGGGAGGGCCGCACGATCTTCCTGGCCATGGGTATCATCTTCCTGGTCGGCCTGGGCGTGTGCTACTGGTCGGAGCTCCAGGGCAACCCGGCTCTGGCAAAGATCGGCCTGGATCAGTCCATGGGCAGCATGGAGGGCAAGGAGGTCCGGTTCGGCATCGCCCAGTCGGCCATGTTCACCACCACCACGACCTCTTTCACCACCGGCACCGTCAACAACATGCACGATACCCTGACGCCTCTGGGCGGCATGATCCCCTTGCTGCACATGATGCTGAACGTGGTCTTCGGCGGCAAGGGCGTCGGCCTGATGAACATGATTATGTACGCCATCCTGGCAGTGTTCATCTGTGGCCTGATGATTGGCCGTACGCCCGAATACCTGGGCAAGAAGATCGAGGGCCGGGAGATGAAGCTCACCGCGCTGTGCATCATCCATCCCTTCCTGATCCTGTTCTTCTCCGCGCTGGCGGTCTCCACCTCCGGCGGCCTGGAGGGAATCACCAACCCGGGCTTCCACGGCCTGAGCCAGGTGCTGTATGAGTACGCCTCTTCCGCGGCCAACAACGGCTCCGGCTTTGAGGGCCTGGCAGACAACAGCTACTTCTGGAACATCACCGCAGGCCTGGCCATGTTCTTCGGCCGGTACCTGTCCATCGTGATCCAGCTGGCCATCGCCGGTTCCCTGATGCGCAAGCGGTTTGTCAACGAGACCGTGGGCACCCTGCGCACGGACACCCTGTCCTTCGCTGTGATCTTGGTGTTCGTAGTCTACATCTTCGCAGCGCTGACCTTCTTCCCCGCGCTGGCGCTTGGCCCCATCGCAGAGCATCTGACCCTGTGGGCCTAAGGAGGGCGTTTTCATATGAGTAAGAAACAAAATAAGAAATTTATCACCCCGGAGATCCTCCGGGGGGCGGTGAAGGGCGCGTTCGTCAAGCTCAATCCCCGCTACATGATGCGCAACCCCGTGATGTTCGTGGTGGAGATCGGCTGCTTCATCACCCTGCTGCTCTCCTTCTTCCCCGGCCTGTTCGGGGACGTGGACGCAGGCTCCCTGCGGATCTACGACATCATCGTATGCGTGATCCTGTTCATCACGGTGCTGTTCGCCAACTTCGCCGAGGCTGTGGCGGAAGGCCGGGGCAAGGCCCAGGCCGCCAGCCTGAAAAAGACACAGAAGGACACGGAAGCCCACCTGCTCCATGAGGACGGCAGCGAGACCATCGTCCGTTCCAGTGAGCTGAAAAAGGGCGACATCGTTCTGGTGGTGGCTGGCGAGGTCATCCCCGGCGACGGCGAGGTCATTGAGGGCATCGCCTCCGTGGATGAGTCCGCCATCACCGGCGAGTCCGCCCCCGTGGTCCGCGAGAGCGGCGGCGACTTCTGCTCCGTCACCGGCGGCACCACGCTGGTGTCCGACTGGCTGAAGATCCGCATCACCTCCGAGCCGGGCAACAGCTTCCTGGACCGGATGATCGCCCTGGTGGAGGGAGCCAGCCGCAAAAAGACCCCCAATGAGATCGCGCTGAACACCCTGCTGGTGTCCCTGACCATCATCTTCCTGATCGTGGTGGTGACCATGTATCCCTTCGCCGTATACAGCGGCGTGCAGATCCCCGTCTCCACCCTGATCGCCCTGCTGGTCTGCCTGATCCCCACCACCATCGGCGGCCTGCTGTCCGCCATCGGTATCGCGGGCATGGACCGTGTCACCCGCTTCAACGTCATTGCCATGAGCGGCAAGGCAGTGGAGGCCTGCGGCGACGTGGATACCATGATCCTGGATAAGACCGGCACCATCACCTTCGGCAACCGCCTGGCCGCCGACTTCTTCCCGGTGGAGGGCGCCAGCCGCAGCGATCTGATCCGCTGCGCGGCCCTCACCAGTCTCCACGATGACACCCCGGAGGGCAAGTCTACTCTGGAGCTGGCCCGCCGCCTCGGCGATAACAGCGTGGAGCCCGAGGGCTCCAGCTTCCTGGAGTTCACGGCCCAGACCCGCATGAGCGGCGTGGACCTGCCTGACGGCACCAAGGTGCGCAAGGGCGCCAGCGACGCCATCGAGCAGTATGTGAAGGAAAACGGCGGCAAGGTTCCCGCGGATCTCCACACCCATGTGGAGGAGGTCTCCTCCCTGGGCGGCACGCCTCTGGTGGTGTGCGAGAACAACAAGATCCTGGGCGTCATTTACCTGAAGGATACGGTGAAGCCCGGCATGGTGGAGCGGTTCGAGCGCCTGCGGGCCATCGGCATCAAGACCATCATGTGCACCGGCGACAACCCCCTGACCGCGGCCACCATCGCCAA
>ERZ836441.985-NODE-985-length-30602-cov-18.664648_pt1 | contig 30602 bp, 22 predicted proteins | sample MGYA00519686_ERZ836441 | MGnify/ENA primary metagenome ERZ836441 (study PRJEB31850, sample SAMEA3708800) | human gut metagenome | biome: human gut; feature: human-associated habitat; material: faeces | place: China | collected 2014 ... | reverse complement strand
AGCATAACGCCCCTTGCACCTCTGAAAACGTGCGAAAAACAGGAGAAAATCCGAAAAAACTGCCGCTTTTCCGACCCAAAAATCACCTTGGTAGACCTCTGGTAGACCGGCCACAAAAACGGGCAAAAGAAAAAACCCCGGAAGCCTTGCGCCGCAAGGCTTCCGGGGGCTGTGTCTGGTAGACATCTGGTAGACCGCCGCGGTCTACCAGCCCAAGACGAACATCTGGTTTCCCTCTGCCGTAAAGTTGGCGATGCTGTACAGCACCACGACGGAGTCGATCTGATTCTCCTCCACATAGCCCTTTACGCTGGTCAGATTCATACGGGGATCGAACAGGTGGATCTCAGAAAAATTCTGCGTGAGGAAGGGAGCCAGGCTGTCGGTATAGGAGTCCCGAATGACAAGCACCCGGGGGGCGTCCGTGTGCTCCGTCCGAATCACACACAGGGGCTGGTTCCCGCCCAGAAAGGAGGAATACTGGTCCTTTTCCTGCAAAAATCTGTCCACATAGAGGCTGCCCTCTACAGGGGAACCCTCGGGATAAGACGTCACTTCCACCCCATCCCCGGAGATATAGCGGTCGATCTGGTCCGGGGCGACCCAGCGGACTCCGGACCGGGAGAACAGCGTGCCATAGAAGGAGTCGGACACGGTGGTCTTGCCCGACTGATCCAGGGGCTCAGCCTCCAGCCCCATGGCGTCCATCAGCGCGGTGTAGCCGTAGTAGGCGCCCAGGCTGGTCCAGTGGTGGTCCGTGCGGTAATAGAGGTCCTCATCCCGGTGGGCATTCAGCGGAGTGCAGAGGTCCACGGTCTGGGCCTGGACCGCACTGTACATCTCCTCAATGATGGCCTGCTCGTCGGCAGTGGGCGCGCCAGCCGGGAGGCGGTCCGCCCACACCTCAGCCGCCGAGGGGATCAGTCCAAAATAGACCGGGACAGACACATTCTCCACCAGCTGGTTGATATAGCCGGCGTTCTGGGCCAAGGTCTCTTGTGAAGGGGTGTCCAGATGGCGGATCAGGGTGCCGTCCTTGGCAAAATAGATGCCGTTGTTCTCCTGTTTGCCGGAGAGGCGCTCGCTCCACGCCTTCATGGCGACCCAGAAGTCCCGGCCCATGATCTGATCGTTGACATAGCTCTCCGCGTCAGACATGAATTTCCCACTCTCTACATTTTCCCAAGAGAGCTTGGGCGGCTTGGCCAGATTGCGGTTCTCCATGGGGGAGAAGGTCCGGTCGGGGAGCAGCAGGCTGCCCACCAGGATCCCGCCGATGAAGAGGGAGAACAGGCCGGTCAAAAAGATGCTGTATGCTTTGGTCATAGGGCAGCCTCCTTAGAAACGGAAATACAGGAAGGGATTGTATGTCCCATCCACCAGGTACGCAGTACATACCACCAGTCCCGCCAGCACCAGTACTGCGCACACTGCCTGGGCGGTCCGGGGCTTCAGGCGGCGGTACAGGGAGGCTCCCAGGGGAGTGGAGGCCAGCCCAGCGACGCAGAGAATGGGCAGATAGCTGGTGAGATAGTAGCCGAAGGCGGGGTCTGCCAGAGGGACGCCGCCCAGTCCGAACATGACCCTCAGATAGCCGGCCAGATGTCCGGCATCCTCAATGGCGAAGATGGCCCAGCTCACCAGGACGAAAAACATGGTGTAAACATGGCCCACGGCAGCGGGAGCCCGGCTCAGCCGGTCCAGCAGGAAGAACTTCTCTACCATCAGCAGGACGAAGAAATACAGGCCCCAGATCAGATAGTTCCAGCTGGCTCCGTGCCAAATTCCGGTGGCCGCCCACACCACCAGCAGGTTGAACATCCACCGGGGCTTGGAGCAGCGGTTGCCCCCCAGGGGGATATACAGATACTCCCGAAACCAGGTGGACAGGGAAATGTGCCAGCGCCGCCAGAACTCAGTGATGCTTTTGGAGATATAGGGGTAGTTGAAATTGGGAAGGAACTCAAAGCCCAGCATCCGGCCCAGTCCGATGGCCATATCTGAGTAGCCGGAGAAGTCGAAATAGATCTGGAAGGTGAAAGCCAGCACACCCAGCCAGGAGCCCGCCACCGTCAGCTCGCCCAGAGCCATGGCCTTATAACTCTCCCACAGCATCCCCACATTGTTGGCGATCAGTACCTTTTTCGCCATGCCCACCATAAAGGTCTGCACGCCGGAGGCGAATTTGTCCGTGGAGCAGGTCCGCTGGTCGATCTGATCCCCCAGGTCCTTGTACTTGATGATGGGTCCGGCGATCAGCTGGGGGAACAGGGTGACGAAGGTGCCGAAGTTGATGATGGACCGTTGAGCCCGGGTGTCGCCCCGGTAGACGTCGATGGTGTAGCTCATGGTCTGGAAGGTGTAGAAGGAGATGCCGATGGGCAGATGGATGTTCAGCACCGGCATGAAGGTCAGCCCCACCGCCTGGAGGGAGCCAGCCAGGAAGTCCCAGTACTTGAAGAACAGCAGCAGGGCCAGGTTGAACACGATGGAGGAGGCCACGGCCATCCGCGCGCCCCGGTCGTTGTCCCGTGCTTTGCACCGTTCCACCAGAAGACCGTGGACATAGTCGATGGCGGTGGAGAGGAACATGATGGACACATACAGCTGTTCACCCCAGTAGTAGAAAAACAGGGAGGAGATCAGCAGCACGCCGTTGCGCAGCTTCCGGGGCACTAGGTAGTAGACCAACAGCGTCAGCACCAGGAAATAAAATAAGAAAATGGGGGTGGAAAAGACCATGTGGCGTCCTCCTCAAATCAGCTTTACAGAAATCAGAGTTGGGCGGGAGGCCCCGCCCAACTCACGGCAGTTGAACTCCCATGCGCAGTCTGTATGGCAGTTCCGGATCAAGAACTATGGGAGCGCAAGGGGCGGCCAGCCAGCCTTGCAGGAAGGGCATTGGCTTAGAACAGCGCGTTGAATTCGTTCACGATGGCGTCACAGTCCTCGTGGACCACCATCATCACATAGCTGCCATTGGAGACCACCCGGGAATTGTTCTGCCAGGCCTCGATGGCGCTGGGGTACCAGGCGCCGCCGGCTACCTGAGCGTCGATGCGGTCCTGGAAGATGCCCTTCACCGTGTCCACATCACTGCTGTCAGCCACTTCCACCAGGGCGATCTCGCCGGAGTTCATGGTCATCATATTGATGTAGGGCAGGCACTGGTTGGTCTTGATGTCAGACAGGCCGGGATAGACGTCCTTGATCATAGTTGCATCCGCCAGGGAGAGCATTCCGAACTGATGATTGGTGGTGACGGTGCTGTAAAAAGCGGACAGATCCACGCTGCTGTCCGGGGTGCTGGCAGAGCCGGAGCCGGAAGCGCTGCTTCCGCCGCTGGAGGAGCTGCCGCTCCCGGAGGAGGAGCCGCCGCCGGAGGCGGGCTTGTCCGCCTCGAACTTACAGCGGACGATGCAGGAGGCGGACAGGCCGGTCTTGCTGTCGGTGACTGTGACGGTGGCGGTGCCGGGGGCCACAGCGGTGACCAACCCCTTGTTGGAGATTGTGGCTACCGCCTCATTGTCAGAGGTCCAGGTGTAGGTCCCCTTCTCAGGCTTGGACTCGGCCTTCAGCTGATAGGCGGCGCCTGCCTTGAACAGAGAGAAGTCGGAGGAATTCAGGGACAGGCTCTTTTTTGCCGCTGGCTCCTCCACATGGGGCTTGGAGCTGTCCCCCTGATCCTTGTCCGGCTGGGACGCGTCGGGCTGAGAGGCATCGGGCTGGGAGGACTCAGGCAGGGAGAGGTCGGGCTGGGACGCGTCGGGGGTGGAGACGCTCCCCTGGCTGGAGGAGACGGAGCCGTCTGGATTGGACTGAGAGCCGCTCTCCCCCTTGGGGCCGCAGGCGGTCAGCAGGGTCAGGGAGAGGGCCAGAGCCAAAAGGCGAGTGTAGGTACGGTATTTCATCTGAAAAACTCCTTTATCATCAAAATGTTCTGTGTGCCGGAATCGGTTTCAAAAGATTTGACGCAGGAGCGGGAAAAAGGTTCCCGAAACTTTTAAAAAGTTTTGTCACTGCGGCCTGTTTTGCAAAATCTGAACTATTATATCAGGATTTTAGGGAAAATACCACCCTGATTCCCGCTGAAAGAAAAATTTCCGCAAGATAGAAGCTTGCACCTGCTCGGTAGAGGAACAGCTTGGCGAATCTTAAAACTCAGAAGATGAAAACTCCCGGATGCCTTACCTTGTAAGGCATCCGGGAGTTGGTATGGTTAAAGGCCCAACAGACCGCCGGGCTGGAAACGGGGCCTGGCTCAGGAGAGCTGGAATTGTCCGGTGTACAGATGGTAGTAGCGTCCTTTTTTCTCCAGCAGCTGGTCGTGGCTGCCCTTCTCCTCGATCTGTCCGTGCTCAATGACCACGATGCAGTTGGAGTTACGGACGGTGGAGAGGCGGTGGGCGATGACAAACACGGTCCTGCCCTCCATCAGGGTATCCATTCCCTTCTGGATGAGCGCCTCTGTACGGGTATCGATAGAGGAGGTGGCCTCGTCCAGGATCATCACCGGGGGATCGGCCACCGCAGCCCGGGCAATGGCCAGCAGCTGCCGCTGGCCCTGGCTCAGGTTGCCGCCGTCTCCGGATACCATCGTCTGGTACCCCTGGGGCAGGCGGCGGATGAAGGAGTGGGCGTTGGCGCTCTTGGCCGCGGCGATGCACTCCTCATCCGTGGCGTCCAGCCGTCCGTATCGGATATTGTCCAGAATGGTGCCGGTAAACAGATGGGTATCCTGGAGCACCGCCCCCAGGGAGCGGCGCAGGTCGTCCTTCCGGATGGCCTTGACATCGAGGCCGTCATAGGTGATCAGACCGCCCTCGATCTCGTAAAAGCGGTTGATGAGGTTGGTGATGGTGGTCTTGCCCGCCCCAGTGGAGCCGACAAAGGCGATCTTCTGCCCCGGATTGGCGTAGACGGACACATCCTTCAGAATGCGTTTTCCAGGCACATAGGAGAAGTCCACATGGTTGAAGCGCACCGCGCCCCGCAGTTCTGTAAGGTAATAATCTTCACCGGGCACATTGCGCACCGTGCCCCGGATGAGATGGAGGGAGGACGCGCCCGTGTGGTCCGGATACTTCCAGGCCCAGCCGTGTCCGGCCAGGGCGGACAGGTCCTCCACCTGGGTCAGCGTGCCGTCCGGAGCCACTTTGACCCAGATGCCCTCGTCGGAATCTGTTCCGGGCGGGAGCAGCTTCCACCCGTCCTGCTCCCGGACGGCCTGCCCCAGCTCGGTGAGGGTCTCGCCCTCGGCCAGTACAGGGACCAGGGCCATGCCGCTGGACCGGGGCGTCTTCCAGGCCCAGGTGTGGGAATGTCCTGTGCCGGAGAACGGGGTCAGCGTGCCGTTGGCGTCCTTCTCTGCCTCCACCAGGGTGACCTGTCCCTGGTCCACCTCAGGCTGGGTGTCCATGACGTCAAAAATACGCTCAGCTCCGGCCAGGGCGGAGAGCAGGGTGGTCATCTGCTGGGAGATCTGGTTCAGGGGCTGGCCCACCTGTTTCGAGTAATTCAGGTAAACGACCAGACCGCCCAGGTCAAAGCCCTGGAGGACAGACAGCAGTCCGCCAAAGGCCGCGGTGAGAGCATAGCTGATGTTCATCAGGTTGCCGGAGACGGGCATGATCATAATAGAGTAGAAATTCGCCTTCTGAGCGGCGTCCCGGTAGGCGGTGTTCAGCGCGCGGAAGTCAGCCTTGGCCTGCTCCTCGTGGGTAAAGGCCTTGACCACCTTCAGACCCTCGATGATCTCCTGGATCTCGCCGTTCATGTTGCCCAGGGCGCTCTGCTGGGCGCGGTAGAATTTCCGGCTGCGTCCGCCCAGGGTCTTGAACAGAACGATGGTGACAGCCAGCAGAAGGGCGGTGACCAGAAAGAGCTTCCAGTTGATGAAGAGCATCATGCTCACCAGGCCGGCAAACATCAGCACACTGGAGCACAGGGAGACCACGCTCTGCTCCAGGGCCATCTGCACATTGTCCGCGTCGTTGGTGAAGCGGCTCATCAGTTCCCCGTGGGGATGCTGGTCAAAGTAGCTCAGCGGCAGGGCCTGGAGCTTGTCGAACAGGTCCTTGCGCAGGCGGTTGACCCCGCGCTGGGCCAGGCGGACCATCACGGCGGACTGCCCATAGGCGGCGGCGCAGCCTGCCACATAGACCACCACCAGGACCAGTACGGCCTGAGCCAGGCCGGGAAAGTCGGTGCAGCCGGACCAGATAAAGTTGTTGATGATGGAGCGCATCATGTATGATCCGCCCAAATTGGTGCCCACGGACAGGACCAGGAACAGCAGCACCATCAGCAGCGGCAGCTTGCTTCTGGTCAAATACCCCGCCAGACGGCGGATGGTCCGGCCCATGTTTTTCGGCTTGGCATAGCCCCCTCTGGGGGCGCGGTTGGGTCCCGGCATCAGCCACCCACTCCTTCCTGCTGAGATTGATAGATCTCCTGATAGATTGCGTTTCCGGCGAGCAGCTGCTCATGGGTGCCGCGTCCGGCAATGCGGCCGTCGTCCAGGATCAGGACCTCGTCGGCGTACTGTACGGACGAGATGCGCTGGGCGATGATGATGACGGTGGTATCCTTCAAATTGGAGGCGAAGGATTGGCGGATGGCGGCCTCTGTGGCGCTGTCCACAGCGGAGGTGGAGTCGTCCAGAATGAGAACCGCCGGCTTTCTCAGCATGGCCCGGGCAATGCACAGCCGCTGTTTCTGTCCGCCGGAGACGTTGGTGCCGCCTTGGGTCAGCATGGTGTCGAAGCCATCGGGCAGGCCCATGATAAAATCGTAGGCCTGGGCGTCCTTCGCCGCCTGGATCATCTCCTCCTCCGTGGCGTCCGGGCGGCCCCAGAGAAGGTTCTCCCGAATGGTCCCGGTGAAGAGCACATTGTTTTGCAGCACCATGCCGATGCGGTCCCGGAGCTGCTCCAGGGGATAGTCCCGAACATCCAGCCCGTCCAGCAGGACCGCGCCTCCGGTGACGTCATAGAACCGGGGGATCAGATTGACCAGGGAGGACTTTCCTGTTCCCGTGCCGCCCACGATGGCCACGAACTGGCCGGGCTCCACCGTGAAGCTGATTTGGGAGAGCACATCGTCTCCCGTCCCGGCGCGGGCGTATTTGAAGGAGACGTCCCGGAACTCCACCCGGCCTCTGGGCGCTGGGAGCTCGTCCTGGGCGGGGCGCTGCGCCTGGGGCTTGTTTTCCACAGAGGGCTCCGCGGAGAGGACCTCATTGATCCGGTGGGCGCAGGCCTGGGCGCGGGTGAGCTGAAGCAGGGCCATAGCCACCATCATCACGCTCATCAGGATCTGGAAAATATAGTTGATGAACGCCTGGAGGTCGCCCAGCAAGAAGCCCTCGGCCATGACCATTTTTCCGCCCAGATACAGCACGGCCACAGTGGCCCCGTTCATCGCCAGCATCATAATGGGCATAATGGCAATGACCTTCATGCCCACGTTCAGCCCGGCCATCATCAGCTCGTCGTTGGAGCGCTGGAATTTTTTCCGCTCGTGGTCCTCCCGGACGAAGGCCTTGACCACCCGGATGGCCACCAGGTTCTCCTGCAGTGTGTTGTTCAGGCCGTCGATCTTGGTCTGCATCACCTCAAAGAGCTTGGTGCAGATCTTCATCAAAATGCCGATGGCCAGGATCATCAGCGGGATGACCACCAGCAGCACTACAGCCAGCCGGGGATTGATGGAAATGCTGATCCCCAGGGCGGCAATGAGCATCACCGGGGCCCGCACCAGCATCCGCAGGCCCATATTCAACATCATGGTCATGGCGTTGACGTCGTTGGTCATGCGGGTGATGAGGGAGGCCGAGGAGAAGCGGTCGATGTCCGCGAAGGAGAACTCCTGTACCTTATCAAAGAGGCACTGGCGCAGGTTGGCGCCGAAGCCCTGGCTGGCAAAGGTGGCGTATTTGGCGGAGAGCACGCCGAAGGCCATGGACAGCAGGGAGAGGGCCAGCATGACCGCTCCCAGCCGGAAGATATAGGCCGTATCCCCGGCGGGGATGGCGACGTCCACGATCTCTGCCATGATCAGTGGCAGGATCAGTTCGCAGATGACCTCCAGGGTGATAAAGACCGGGGAGCGCACTGCCTGCCGCTTATAGCCCTGGAGATGGGTGATGAATAAGGAAAGCAAATCAAGATTCCTCCTTTGGTGTGGAATGGGGGCGGCTGTTCCCCCGCAGATTGTCCAGCATCCGCAGATAAAATCCCCGCAGAACGGCCTGCTCCTCGTTGGACAGACCGGTAAAGGCCCGGCGGGTCACCCGCTGGAGGCAGGCGAAGCAGTCATCCACCGCCCGCTGGCCCTTGTCGGTCAGCGTGACCCGGTTGCGCCTGGCGTCTCCAGGCTCCGGCTCCCGGCAGATATATCCTTTTTTCTCCAGGGACTTCAGCGAGGTGGCCACCGCGGCGGGCGAGACATGGAGCAGCTGGGCCAGCTCCCGCTGGGTCTGCCCGTCCGCCCCCCTGGCCCCCGCGGTGTGCAGGATGCACATGAGCATGGGGTGTCCCACCTCCTGCAGCCCCGCCGCGGCCAGCTCAGTTTGGATGGCATTTTGGCGGGCCAGGTGGAGCTGATGCTCCAGAAGGCCCAGATCAAAATCAAAATTTGCCATTGCTCCTCCTCCTGGCTCAACGCATTTCGATGGTTAACCCGTTAACGATTAACGTGTTTGAATTTTAGCACCTTTCCGGAAGATGTCAAGGGAAGGGCGGCGAAGATTCACAAATGATTCATAAAATACAAAAATCTGCTGTGATTTGGAACATTCGTTTGACTTCCAAGGGAGGATATGCTATAATAATGCCGAAAGTAAGTACCGAACTGGCCTTGCGTTCTGTCACGGCGGGTCTGCGGGAAGGAGCTTGACCATGGGAACTATCACTCCAAAGCAGCAGAAAATTTATGATTTCATCCAGTCCTTCACTGCGGAGCACGGTTATCCCCCCTCGGTGCGGGAGATCGGCGCGGCCATGGGGCTGAAGTCCCCCTCCACCGTCCACTTTCATCTGAAAGGGCTGGAAGAGGCAGGTATGATCGTCAAAGCTGAGGGCAAGACCCGGGCCATCACCCTCCCTGCCGCGCCCAACCGGGCAGTGGCGGAGGAATCCAACGCCCGGGCGGACCGGATCCCAGTGGTAGGCAGCGTGGCTGCCGGCTCCCCCATTCTGGCGGAGGAGTGCATCGAGGACTACCTCACCTTTGACACACAGGGACTCAGCGGCGAGCATTTCGCCCTGAAAGTCCGGGGGGAGTCCATGGTGGGGGCCGGCATCCTCCCGAATGACCTAGTGGTGGTCCACCGACAGCAGGAGGCTCACAGCGGGGAGATCGTGGTGGCACTGTTTGAGGACGAGGCCACTGTGAAAACCCTGCGCCGCAGGGACGGCCATGTCTGGCTGATGCCGGAGAATCCGGCCTACGATCCCATCGATGGCACGCACGCCCAGATCGTGGGAAAGGTGGTTGCCGTGGTCCGGCGCTATTGAGCCCCAAATTGATATCGATTATAGGAGAATATGGGACCGGAGCTTCCGTGTACACGGAAGCTCCGGTTTTCTGTCATATTCGGCCTGCCTTCTGGAGCACAGCAGAGGCAAGATGTTTGGGGAGATTAAGAGCGGGGATCGCTGAGGTAGTTCAGGGCGAAGCGGACCAGCACTGGTGCGGCGGTTTTCAGGCACTCGTCCACGAAGATGTTTTCGGCCACATGGAGTCCTAAGCTGCTGTTGGGGAGTTGGGGATCGTGGGAACCTACCAGGAACTGAACGCCCCGGCCGCCGCAGGCCTCGATCCAGCAGGCGAAGTCATCTGACCCGAGAGAGGGCTCCGGGATCACCTGAAGGTGCTCTCTGCCGAAGGTCTCCTCCACAGCGCGGGCGACCCGGTCCGCAATGTCCGGGTGGTTGTGGATGGCCGGGGTGCCCACATCGTGGATCAGGGTCCCTTCCGCGCCCAGCGCCCGGCATCCCTCCTCAGTAATGCGGCGGATGGCGGATAAAAGCTGCTGGCGGATGGCCGGATCAAAGGCACGCATGGTCCCCCGCATGGTCACCCGGTCCGGGATGATGTTGGGGGCGGTACCGCCGTGGATCTCGCCAATGGTGAGAACAGCGGGGTGGGTAGGGGAGTTCACCCGGCTGATCACCGTCTGGAGCTGGGTGAGGAGATAGCCGCTGACCATCACCGGATCCACACACTGCTGAGGATAGGCGCCGTGGCCCCCCTGGCCTGTGATGTGCCAGGTGAGAATGTCAAAGCTGGCGTTGCTGGGCCCATACCGGAGCCCGACCGTATCCCAGGGGAGCTTGGGATCACAGTGAAAGCCCACCACCGCTTCCGGGCGGTCCGGTCCCAGAGCGCCCAGGGCCAGCATCTGCTCCGCGCCGGCTCCCACCTCCTCGGCACACTGGAAGATCAGCTTGACCGACCCGTGGAGGCGGTCCCGGAGCCTGCACAGGGCCTTGGCGGCCCAGAGCAGGGCGGCGGTGTGGATGTCGTGGCCGCAGGCGTGACAGAGCCCCTCCCGGCAGGAGGAGAAGGGCAGACCGGTGTTCTCCCCCATGGGAAGGGCGTCGATGTCCTCCCGCAGGGCGACGGTGGGGCCGGGGTGCGCCCCCCGGATGAGGGCGGTGAGGCCGGTCTCCAGCCCGGGGTGCTCCTCCACCTCGGCCCCCCAGCCCGTCAAAAGCTCCCGGATCAGCTGGGTGGTCCCATGCTCCTGAAAGGAGCGCTCCGGCTCCCGGTGCAGCCGGTGGCGCAGGGCTTGAAATTCCGGATACCAGCCTGACATCTCCATCTGCCATTGTTCCATAACTGCCTCATCCTCTCTGCTTTTTTCTCCATCATGCCGTGAAACCGTCCGCTTGTCAAGCGGGATCTGTGGAGAAAATAAAAATGGGCCGCCCGGATCGTGGGCGGCCCTGAGAGATCAGTAATTTTGAAGATAGCGGTCGGGCTGGGGCAGATCCAGGTCGTCGGCTGTGAGGTCCCGGGTATACGGGTTGAGCTGCTCGTTCAGCGTGGGGAGGATGTCCTCCGGCTGGAATACATAGCACCACTTGGAATTGCCTACCACGCCGTCGCCCCGGCCGGTGAGTTCCCCCTGGGTGATGCCGGAGGAGAAATCCACCCCCATGGCCTGAGTGGCGAAAAAGAGCATATCCGAGGCGGACAGGTCGGTCTTGACGTAGGTTTGGAAGAGCCCCACAAAGGCAGTGACCTTGGGGATCGAGTTCCAGGAGACCACCTTTTTGGCCAGGGCAACCAGCATCTGACGGTGCATCTCCGCCCGGCCGGTGTCGGTATAGCCGCTGCCGTCGTTGTTGTGCCGGAAGCGGGCTACTTCAAGGGCCTGCTTGCCGTTCAGGTGGTGGGTCCCCGCCTGATAGTGGATGTGCAGCTCCTCGCCCGGGGTTGGGTCGTCGTAGTTCATATTCTCCGGAATGTATACATCCACCCCGCCCAGCTCATCCACCAGGGCAGTGAAGCCCTTGGGGTCCACCAGAATGTAGTAGTCCACCGGAATGCCGAAGGTGTTCTGGATCTCCTCTTTCAGAGTTTCCGGGCTGGAGCCGTAGAAGGCAGCGTTGATCTTGGAATATTTAGACCAGGTGCGGTGCACCGCAGTGTCCCGGGGGATGGAGACCATTCCCACCGTCTGTGCCACGGTGTCATAGCGGGCCAGAATGATGGTGTCGGTGTTGCTGCCCTTCACGTCCTTGCCCAGCAGGGCGAAGGTATAGACGCCCTCTTTCCGCACCAGGGCGTTGGGGTCCTCCGGTGGGGCGGAGGGCTGCCCGATCTGACTGCTGGAGGAAGGGGGAGTATCTGGCTCTGTTTGAGGGATTTCCGGGGCGCGGATGACCAGCTGAAGGCCGATATAAGTGGCGACAATGATGGCTGAGATCACCACCAGGACCATGTACAGGCGGAACCAGATGCTGTGTCTCCGGCGCCTGACGTTCCGCTGTGCGGGCTGCACCCTCCGCCCGCCCGGCGTGTGCGTCCTGCTGCGGCTGGGATATTCGGAATGGCCGGAGCGGCTGGAGCGGCTGGATGTGCGCCGCTGGGACCGCGTATCTGTATGTGCCAGGGTTGATCCCTCCTATCTGTGGGTCGTGCTTCACCAGTATATCGGATTCCCGGGGATTCGGCAAGGGGAACGGGGCCTTTTTCAACAAAAATTAAGTCTTACGGCCGAATTTCCCAAAACTTCCAAAAACGGTGCGGTTTGTTCTTTTCAACCGGAGAGTTTTATGCTAGACTTGACCCAGAAATCTTGCTGGGAAAGGCGGGGTGTCCCATGTATGAGGAACAGATCCAAACCATCACGGCTCAGGTGGCGGAGGCCCTGGCGGAGCAGTCACTGCCCTTTGCTCCGGACCAGCGGGCGGCGCTGGAGCTGCTGCGCGCCCCGGGCTGGGCGGAGGAGCTGGCCCAGCTGCTTCCCATCCGGCGGCGGCTGGAGTGCGGCGAGGTGCTGGAGCTGTGCTCCCCCATCCTGCCCAAGCTGTCCCCTGCCCCGGAGGACGGCTGGCTGTCCTTCTGTTACCGCTATATCCGCAGCATCCTCTACCCGGAGGGGGACTTTGCCCCGGACGGGGAGGAGTACGCCGGTGGAGCCCGCTTTTATCTCACGGTCCTCCAGGTGCTGCTGGATCAGGAGCGCAGGACACTGCCCTTCGATCCTCTGGCGGACTTTCACTTTTTGGCGCCGGAGGAGTATTCTGCCTGCGACTGCGCCCGGGAGTATGAGCGGTTTTTGACCTGCTTCCGCCGGGAGTACATCTATGAGCTGATGCGCCTGGGGCAGGAGGTTACCCCCTTCCGCACCCTGGGACACATCGCCGGGGTCCACTACATCGCCATGACGGCGGCCCGTGGGCTCCAGGAGGCAGGGGTGGATGTGGACCTGGCCCTGATCTCCGGGGCGGCGGCGGCCCATGACATTGGGAAGTTCGGATGCCAGCCCGGGGAGCGTGTACCCTATCTCCACTACTACTACACCGATCAATGGTTGCTGGAACGGGGGATGGAGCGGATCAGCCACATCGCGGCCAACCACTCCACCTGGGATCTGGAACTGGAGTCCCTGTCGGTGGAGTCCCTGTGCCTGATCTACGCCGACTTCCGTTCCAAGCAGGACCGGGACGCCGGCGGGAACGAGACCACCGTGCTCTACCCCCTGGACCAGTCCTTCCAGGTCATTCTGTCCAAGCTGGATAATGTGGACAGCATCAAGCGCCGCCGGTACGAGTTTGTCTATGGAAAGCTCCACGACTTTGAGGACTATATGCGCTCCCTGGGGGTGGATGTGGACCTGAGTGGCCATCCCGCACCACCGGCTCCGGACAAGGACCCCGCCCTGATGGGGCCGGACGAGACGGTGGAGGGCCTGACCCTGCTGTCTGTGGGCCACAGCATCCGCCTGATGCATATGCTGTCCAACGAGCGCAAGTTCGGCAATATCATCGAGGCCGCCCGCTCCACCAAGGACTGGAAGCAGCTGCGGGCCTATCTCAATGTGTTCCAGGAGTACTTTACCTATCTGTCGGTGCGGCAGAAGACCCAGGCCCTCTCCTTCCTGTATGAGCTGCTGGTCCACCGAGAGGGCGACATCCGCCGTCAGGCCGCCGCCCTCATCGGGCAGATCATCGCCCGCTTCCACCTGGTCTACCGCAAGGAGCTGCCCGCCGACGTGCCCAGCGACCCGGCTGCGGAGGTGCCGTTCACCCTCTGGGAGCAGTACCTGGACCGCATCATTTACCCGGACCATAAAACCACCCAGCAGCAGCGCAGCCACATCAGCTACACCCTGAAGCTGGTGGTGGCCTCCATGCTGACCCACGCCCGGCCCGCCGACATACCACGGTTCATTGGAGCCCTGCTGCGCTACTTCCACGACCCGGAGGAGCGGGACCCGGACACCGCCTTCACCCTGCTGGACGCGGTGCGCTATCTGCCCCCCAAATACTATGGAGATGAGGAGCGGGAGCAGCTGATCGGCTTTGCCGGCCACTGGCTCCACTCCGGGGAGCTGCGTCTGGAGACCGCCGCCCTGCTCTTCCTCCGTGCGGCGGAGCGCCCCCTCAGTCAGGGCCACCCCCATCTGCGGCGCATCGCGGAGCTGGCCCGGTCCGTCCCCTCCACCAGTCTGCCGGTCACCTTCCTCCAGTACCGGATCCTGGCCAGGGCGGGGGAGGATGTGAGCGCCCACCGGCACATCCTGTACGACCAGGACATCACCAGCGAGGTGTTTTTGGACAACCTCAAGACTGCCACCCCATGGATGGTGAAGTCGGTGGGTGTGGAGCTGCTCCGGGACCAGGTGGAGCACGGCCTGGTGGAGCATATCCTCCACATCTGCACCCATTTTTCCAACCTCATCAAGGTGTCGGAGCGGGTGGTGGTCCGGCACGACGCCGGCGGCGCGCTGGTGCGCATTCTGCCCCTGCTCCGCCGGGACCAGCGCAACGAGGTGGTGGTGGAGCTGGGCAAGGGGCTGGAGATGGGCCAGTACTCCATCTCCAAGTATATCCCCCAGTATCTGGGCCAGGCCGCCCTGTACCTCTATCCCAGTGAGCTGGACGAGCAGGTCTTGTGGCTGAAAAATCTGCTGGGTTCCCCCAACGACTCGGCAGTGTCCGGCGCGCTGAACACCATCGGGGTGCTGCTCCAGCACTACCCGGCCTACCGGGAGCGCTTCTCCCAGTCCAGCGCCGCCTTTGAGAACCGCCGTCAGGAGCTGCTGGGCCTGCTGCTCCAGGGGCTGGCCCACTACCGCCCCACGGTGCGTCAGGAGGCCCTGCTGGTGACGGGCAAGCTGCTGTATGAGAGTCCCGTCCTCCCCATGGAGGAGAAGGCCCGGCTGTTTGCCCTGAGCTACCGCAAGCTCCTCTTCCTGATCCACGAGGCCCCGGTGCAGGACGATGGGCTCACCTTCTTCTACCGGGCGGCCGCCCTGGCCCACATCAACCGCTTCATCGCTCTGTGGAGGATGGACCACGGCCCCTTCGCTTTCACCTGCCCCAGGCGGGTGGCCTTCTTCCCCGGAACATTTGACCCATTTACCCTGTCCCATAAGGGGATCGTCCACGCCATCCGGGATCTGGGGTTTGAGGTCTATCTGGCGGTGGACGAGTTCTCCTGGTCCAAGAAGGCCCAGCCCCACCTGGTCCGCCGGCAGATCGTCAGCCTGTCGGTGGCGGGGGACTTCCATGTCCACCTGTTTCCCGACGACATCCCGGTGAACATCGCCAATCCCGCTGACCTGAAGCGCCTGCGGGAGCTCTTCCCCCACCAGGAGGTCTATCTGGTGGTGGGCAGCGACGTAGTGGCCCATGCCTCCTCCTACCAGGCGGAGCCGCGGCCCTGGTCCATCCACTCCATGGACCACATCATATTCCGCCGGGCGGGGGAGCCCCCCCTGCCGCCCAAGGAGCAGCTGGGGATCACCGGCCGGGTGATCCAGCTTCAGCTGCCTCCCCACCTGGAGGACATCAGCTCCACCCGCATCCGGGAGAATGTGGACCTGAACCGGGACATTTCCAACCTCATCGACCCGGTGATCCAGGACTTCATCTATCAAAACGGGCTGTACCTCCGGGACAGCCAGAACAAGCCGCTGCTGGACGCGGGGACCCTCGCCTTCCAGTGGGTGGACGAGCCGGAGGAGCAGCTGGTGGCCGACTTGACCGCCGGCCGGCCGGACCGGGAGGCCGTCCGCTCCGGCATCCTCCATGGCCGGGACCGCATCCTGCTCCTGCGTGGCAGCGAGGGCGGGGCGCTGCTGGGCTATGTGAGCTACCGCTATCTGTCGGCCACCCAGCTGTTCGGCGCCCTGCGGGACACCGGCCTGGCTGACAGGATCCGCCTGCGCTCCGCGGGGACCACTCTGCTCATCACCTCCGCGGCGGCGGACTCCAGCGATCCCCTGCGGGACTGCCTCCAGCTGCTGATGACCGAGGTGCTGGCCCGCGCCCTCAGCGATGACTGCATCTACGGTCTGTACCGGCCCTACGGCGCACCGCCGGAGCCCGATCTGGAGGACCTGCTGACCCGGCAGGGCTTCCTGTGCCGGGAGGGGGACCCCTCTCTCTGGGAGGTGGACATGAGCGCCCCCACAGTGTTGATCCAGAATCTGGAGACCACCATTCAGGAGCCGCTGTGCCAGAATCACAGGGTGCTGGCGGCCATTCAGCGGGGGCACCGCCGGCTTCAGACGGCTCTCACCCAGCTCTATCCCCGGTTCCTGGTCCTCACCCTGTCCGCCGGCGTCATCCACCAACGGCTGCTGGAGATGATCACCGCCTACAACGAGGTCCCCGCCGTTCCCACGGAGCCCCGGAAGCTGGGGCGGAATATGTGCGTCCCGTACGGCAAGATGCTCCGGGGAAAAATCGTCTCCAACACGGTGACCAAGACCATCCACACCGACCGGGTCTATACCCCGGACCTGTCCCAGAGCTCCATGGAGCCCTTCCCCCACTACCCCCCCATCCAAAGCCAGATCAGGACGATCAAATCCTTCGACCGGCCGGTGATCCTGGTGGACGATCTGATGCACCCCGGCTTCCGCATCCAGGCGCTGGACCCCATCCTCCGTCAGGAGGGGGTGGACATCCGCGTCGTGCTGGTGGGGCTGCTCTCCGGCCACGGAAGGGATCTGATGGACGCCCAGGGCCGGCCGGTGGACAGCGTGTACTATCTGCCCCGCCTGCGGGAGTGGTTCGTGGAGTCCACCCTGTACCCCTTTATCGGGGGCAACACCATCCGCCGGACCGCGTCTCCGGTGCCCGGCCTGCTGCCCGGCATCAACCACATCCTGCCCTATGCCTCCCCCTCCTTCCGGGGGGAGTGCAGCGAGGAGGCGGTGTTCCAGCTGTCCCGGGTCTGCCTGGAGTCCGCCCGGGACGTGATCTCGGTGCTGGAGCAGGAGTACCGGGCCCTGTACGGGCGGAATCTGACCCTCAGCCGCCTGCCGGAGGCCATCATTCTCCCCCTGTGCCCGGACAAGGGCACCTGCCTGGACTACGACCCCAATCTGGCGGCTTCGGTCTACCTGGAGAACGACTTGGAGCAGCTGATGCGGACCCACGCCTGAACTTCTATGGATCTGTCCGAAGAAATTTGGCCGGGAAACGATAATGAGGTGTTATATCATGTTTTATTATTACGAAAAGGACGGAAATGTCCTGGCCTCCGACCGGGGAGACCTGCCCTGGCAAAAAGCTGAGCCCGCCCCCGGCGCGCCGGTATTCTACCTGGTGGAGGGAGACCCGGCGCTGGGCCGGGGCTCCTTCAAGGTCACTCACCCGGGCCAGCTGAAGGCCCCCCACGGGCTGGAGGTGCTGGACGCCTCCCGTCTGCCGGATTTCCCTCTGGACGCGCCCCTGTCCGCCGCCTTAACAGAGGGGCGGCTCACCGCGGTGAACATCGGCCGCTCCGGCTGGGAGGCTGTCCTGTCCCGGGCCGCCGGCGGGGGGAAGAAGCGGGTCAACATCTTGGCCATCGGGGACGTGGGCTCCACCCTCCTCACCGGGCTGAAGCTGCTGGGCGGGGATGTGATCGACTCCATCGGGATCTGCGACCTCAGCGACCAGATCACCGCCCGGTGGGAGTTTGAGATGGGGCAGATCAGTCTGCCCTGGGCGTACGACGCCTTCCCGGAGGTCCATGTGGTCCGTTCGGAGGAGCTGTTTCACTGCGATGTGTTCGTGTTCGTGGCCTCCCGCGGGATCCCGCCGGTGGGTTCCCAGGTGAAGGACGTGCGGATGTATCAGTTTGAGAACAACGCCAGGATCGTCAAGCAGTATGCCCGCATGGCCAGGGAGCAGGGGTTCCGGGGGCTGTGGTGCGCCGTGTCCGACCCGGTGGATCCCCTGGCCAAGACCGCCTATCTGGAGAGCAACCGGGATGAGAACGGCGCGTGGGACGGCAGGGGCCTGCGCCCGGAGCAGGTCCAGGGCTTCGGCCTGGGGGTGATGAACGCCCGGGCGGCCTACTTTGCCAAGCGGGACAGCCGGTTTGCCTCCTTCCTCACCGGGGGCCGCTCCTTCGGCCCCCACGGTACCGGCCTGACCATCGCCAATTCCATTGAACACTATGACGAGGAGCTGTCCCAGGAGCTGACCCACCTCACTGTCACCGCCAACCTGAAGATGCGGGAGATCGGCTTCAAGCCCTATGTGGCCCCCGCCCTGTCCTCCGGGGCCCTGTCCCTGCTGCTCACCCTCCGGGGGGAGTGGCACTGCGGCTCCGTGTTCCTGGACGGCGTGTATATGGGGGTGAAGAACCGCTATACCCCCGCCGGGATCGAGACGGAGCTGCTGCCCCACATCCCGGATTCCCTTTTCGCGCACATCCGGGACGCGGCGGAGCATTTGAAGGAGATCCTGTAACAGCACCGCCCGAACGATCCAATGGAACAGGAGGAGCATCCGATGAAACGAACTCTGAGGAAGATACTGCGCTTTGCGGTCCCAGCCCTGGCCTTCCTGCTCCAGCTGTGGCGGGGGTTCCGTCCCTACGGTCCGGAGCCCGGCTTTACAATGTCGGGGGCGGCCTCTGAGCCAATGGCGGTCTGGATCTCTGACCTTCTGGCCGCCCTGGCGGCCTGGGCCGCAGTGGAGCTGGTGGCCTGGCTCTGTGTGAAATTCCGGAACCGGCGGTGTGATCGGAACAATTCCTAACTCCTCATTCCTAATTCATAAGGAAGGTGATCCCATGGTGTTGAACGTATGTGTGCCGCCTCTGGAGGACCAGGAGCGGCAGAGCCGCCTGGATCAGGTCCTGAGCTGCGGGCTGGCCTGCCGGGAGGTCCGGGTGGTCCGCCGGGCGGAGGAGCTGGAGCTGAGGCCGGGAGGCCGGCTCCTGTTTGCCCTGGCCCTGGACGGGGCGGGGCAGAATTCGGAGTACCAGCGGATGCTGGCCCGGCTGCGGCTGGAGCCCGGGCTGCTGGAGGGGTGTACCGGGGGCCTCATCGTGGACGGCCCCGGGGAGCTGTACACCAAGTCCACCGCCGCCGAGCTGGCCCTAGCTATGAACAGCGCGGGGTGCGCCCTGGTGGGCCGGCCCCTGGTGGAGGCCACCGGCTCCCTGTCCAATTTCCGTATCCAGGCCAAGAATCTCTCTACGGACCTGATGGGGGCCTATCAGGAGGCAGTCCGGGAACTGGCGGAGCGCCTCCTGACATTCACCTTCCCGGGCCGGGAACGGCCCCGCCTGCTGGCCCTCCACGCCTCCAGCCATCACACCTCCAATACCATGGCTCTCTGGGCCCAGGTGCAGTCACGACTCTCCCCCCGGTGGGAGGTGGAGGAGGTGGGACTGCGCAACGGGACCATGTCTGACTGCTCCGGCTGCCCCTATACCATGTGCCTCCACTTCGGCGAGCGGGGGGGCTGCTTCTATGGCGGCGTGATGCAGGAGGCGGTCTATCCCGCCGTCCGGCGGGCGGACGCGCTGATCCTCATGTGTCCCAACTACAATGACGCCCTCTCTGCCAACCTCAGCGCCTTTATCAACCGGCTCACCGCCCTGTTCCGCCAGACTCGATTTTATGAAAAGGCGGTGTTTGCCCTGGTGGTGTCGGGCTACTCCGGCAGCGATACCGTGGCCCGTCAGCTGATCTCCGCCCTGAATATGAATAAATCCTTCTATCTGCCTCCCCGCTTTGCCCTGATGGAGACGGCCAACGCCCCCGGCGAGGCCCTGGCCCCCCCGGGGATCGAGTTGCGGCTGGCCCGCTTTGTCCAGGGCATGGAGGAGACCTTCGCAGTTTAGAATATGAAAAAGCCCGCGGCCGTGTGCCGCGGGCTTTTTTTGACCAGATGTTCAGGAGACGTCGTAGGGGTCGCTGCGCTCCCACACGGGTGGGACCTGGGTGGACTGCATGACCCGGGCCTGGTAGAAGCCGGAAAAGGTCACGGTCTGATAGGGCGTCAGCCACAGGGAGAGGGGCAGCTGGATCAGGCTGGACAGGAGAACTGCCGTCCAAGGGAGGGCGAGGCTCGGGGTCACGAGGAGCTGAGCCAGGTCGGTACCGGCCTCCATCAGGGTGGGGAGCATGGGAAGGGCGAAGACCAGGGTGACAGCCAGGGACAGCAGGGCGTTGATCAGGTGCCAGCCCAGGAAGGACAGGTCCAGCTTGCAGAACTCCCACTTCCAGCCTTTCATCATGGCTACGCTCTCCCGGACCGCGGCGGATGCTCCCAGCTCCGGGTGGTCGATGAGCAGATAGGGGGCCATGGCATAGCGGTAGCCGATCCACAGAGAGCCGAGGAAGGCGCCGCCCATGGCCAGCAGAGAGAAGAACAACATCCCGACGCCGGAGGATACCAGACCGGAGAGCAGGAACAGCACCAGGGAGTAGGGGAGGGCAAAGGCCACGGCCCAGCCCAGGGCGGAGAAAAAGATGACGACATTCATCAGGATCACCCGGCCGGCCATGGAGAAGCCGTCAATGAGGGCGCCATACCCGGTGGGCTGCTGGCGGTAGGTCCGAAGGGCCCACCACTGGTAGCCAAGGTGCATCACTGTGGTGTACAGGATGACCAGCAGGGAAAGAAAGAGGGCGAAGGTATCCAGGTGAAGCGGAGGGAGCCCGATGCGGGCCGCCCCCGCCAGATCGGCTACGGCGGTCACGCCGGAGGTCAGCAGGAGATAGACCAGCGTGATCTTCCAGAAGGCGGGGTGGGACGCGCGGAGCCGCTCCCGGGCGCGGGCCTTTAACTCCTGGCGGTTGACTTCCATAGACATTGTGACATCCTCTCTGTGGTAGGTTGATGGTGGAGCGCGGGGTCAGGTTTCCCAGGCTTCCATGACCTGGCGGATCTGATCGGCCAGACGGGCCAGATCCTTGTTGGGACGGCCGCGGCTGCGGCTGATGAGGGCCTCCAGCTGGCGGGACACATCCTGAAGCCGGACAAAGGCGGGAGAGCCTGCCGCTGCGCCGCCGGACACCTTCCTGGGCTCCAGCACCACGCCCTTGGCAAGCAGGCTGTTGGAGGACAGGTCGTAGACCTCCTCGTAGAGGGGGGCGTGGGCGGCGATGCCCAGCTCGTTCAGGTCCCTGGCGAACAGGTCGGTGACCTCGCTGTCGCCGTGGACCACAAAGACCTGCTGGGGGGCGGGAGAGAAGTGCTGGATCCAGGCCAGCAGGTGATCCCGGTCGGCGTGGGAGGACAGGCCCTGGAAATTGACGATGCGGGCGTTCACGGCGATCTCCTCGCCGAACAGCTTTACGGACTTAGCCCCCTCCAGCAGCCGGCGGCCCAGAGAGCCCTCCGCCTGATAACCCACAAAGACCACGGAGCACTCCTGCCGCCAGAGGTTGTGCTTCAGGTGGTGGCGGATCCGGCCGGCGTCGCACATTCCGGAGGCGGAGATGATGACCTTGGAGCTTTTGTCCATATTCAGCGCCTTGGACTCGTCGGTGGACTGCACTAGGGTCAGGCCGGGGAAGGTGAACAGATTTTCGCCTCCCTGGAGGACGGTGATGGCCTCCTCATCCAGATAGCCCCGCAGATCCCCGGAGTAGATCCGGGTGGCCTCCGCCGCCAGAGGGCTGTCCACACAGACCTGGAAGGAGGGGAAGCTCTTCACCAAGCCCTGGTGCTTGATCTCCCGCAGGAAGTAGAGCAGCTCCTGGGTGCGGCCCACGGCAAAGGAGGGAATGATGACGTTGCCGCCCCGGGCAAAGGTGTCGTCGATGAGCTGGGCCAGGGACTCCACATAGCTCTCCGGGATTTCATGGTTCCGGTCGCCGTAGGTGGACTCCATGACCACATAGTCGGCCTCGTCCAGAAACTCCGGATTGCGGATGATGGGCTGGTCGATATTGCCCAGGTCGCCGGAAAAGACCAGCTTTTTAGTGACGCCGCCCTCTGTGGCCCAGATCTCCACCATGGAGGAGCCCAGAAGGTGCCCCGCGTCCCGGAAGCGGATGCGCACACCGTCGCACAGGTCCAGGATCTGGCCGTACTCTGCGGGGAAGAGCTGCTGAAGGGCGGCCTCGGCGTCGGCCACAGTGTACAGGGGCTCCACCGGCGGCCGGCCGGCGCGCTTGCCCTTCTGGTTCTGCCACTCCGCGTCGCTCTCCTGGATGAAGGCGGAGTCCCGCAGCATGACCGACATCAGCTGACAGGTCAGGCGGGTGGCGAAGATCTGGCCCTGAAAGCCCTCTTTCACCAGCAGGGGGATCCGGCCGGAGTGGTCGATATGGGCGTGGGTCACGATGACGTAGTCGATGTAGCTGGGGGCGAAATCCAGCGCGTTTTCGTCGTGCTCGTCCCGGCCCTGCTGAAGACCGCAGTCGATGAGGATCTTTTTGCCGTTGACCTCCAGGCAGTGGCAGCTGCCGGTGACCGCGTGGGCCGCGCCGAAAAATGTGAGCTTCATATCCGATGCCTCCTTATCAAACAGTTAGACTGTGATACAGCTTATCTGTCTATATTGTACATCGAATGCTGGGATAATTCCAGTAACAATTTGTGAATTTTAACTGGCTGGAGCTGGGCAGCTCCGGTTCAGGGGATCAGCCCGAAGTGGGACAGGGTATGGGCGATCCCGTCCTCGTCCACCGAGGGGGCGGCGTAGTCCGCCTGGGCCTTCACCGCGTCGCTGGCGGTGCCCATGGCCACGCCGATGCCGGCGTGGACCAGCATGGACAGGTCGTTTTCTCCATCGCCGAAGGCCATGCAGTTCTCCACGGGGATGCCGAAATGGTCCAGGATGGCGTCCATCCCCAGATCCTTTCCCCCGATGGGCGGAATGACGTCCAGAAAATTGGGATGCCAGCGGGTGGTTTTGAGGTGGGGGGCCCGGTCCAGCAGCAGGTGCTCCTGTTCCCGGCTGAGGAAGGTGACCGCCTGATAGATCTCCCGGCCCAGGGCATAGCGGGCGGGACGCACCGGCGGCATGGGGATATACAGTTCACGGATGAACTGGCGGGTCAGGTCGTTGATGCAGTTGAGGTAGATGTCCTCCCCCTCCAGGAAAATGGAGGAGAAGGCGCCCCCCTCCGCGGCGGCAACCAGCTCCTCCACCGCCTCCGGCGGCATGGGGCTGCTGCGGAGCACCCGGCTGCCCACGAAGCAGTACTGTCCGCTGAGGGTGACGCAGCCGTCAAAGGGGAAGAGTTCCTGGACGGAGCGGAGCATGGCCTGGTGCCTGCCGGTGGCTAAAAACAGCTTGATCCCCTTGGCGCGCAGGGCGTGGAGGGCCTCTAGAGTGGAGGCGGGGATGGTGTGGGTGCGGAAGCTGACCAGCGTTCCGTCCACGTCGAAGAAAATGGCCTGGATCATAGGACCTCCTGGGTGATCCACCCTCAGGGCGGCGTGTTGAGATGGGCGCGGGCCATGGAGACCGGCGCGCAGAAAGAAAAAGGGATGGGGCCGCGCAGCAGGCGGCCCCATCCCTGCGGATCTTCAGTCGCTTTCCCCGTTGGCGGGCGCTGTTTTCTCGGCCAGAGCCCACTCTACCCGGCGGTCCCACAGCTCCTCCACCCGGATCCGGAGCCCCATGGCCTCCACCACAGGGCGGCTGCCGTCCTCCGGAATGACGGGCAGCAGGGCAAAGACCAGACCGCCCACGGTGTCACAGTCCAGCTCCTCCAACTCGTCCTCCGGCAGCTCCAGCCCCATGGCTTCGGCCAGATCCTCCAGATCGGCGGAACCGGACACCCGCCACTGGGTGTTGTTGACCCGGATAATGTCCTGCTCCTCCTGGGGATCAAATTCGTCGTAGATTTTTCCCACCAGTTCCTCCAGCAGGTCCTCCAGGGTGAGCAGGCCGCCGGTGCCGCCGTACTCATCCACCACCAAGGCCATGTGGATCTTCCGGTTCTGCATATCCCGGAACAGCACATCGGCCCGCACGGACTCCGGGACGAAGTAGGCGGGGCGCAGCAGCTTCTCCAGGGGGAGGGGCTGTTTCTGGCGGCTGTTGAGCAGATAGTCACGGGTGGAAAGGATGCCCACGATGTCGTCAATGTCCTCATTGTATACCGGAAAGCGGGACAGGCCTGAGGACTGGATGGTGGACAAAATGGTGCTGTCATCCGCCCTGAGGGGCAGCGTGACCATATCGGTGCGGTGGATCATCACGTCGTCTGCCGTCATGCTGTTGAACTCGAAAATGTTCTCGATGAGTTCCTTTTCGTTCTGTTCAATGGCGCCGGACTCCTCGCCCTCCTCCACCATGGCCATGATCTCGCTGGCCAGCTCCTCGCCCTTGTCCCGGTGCAGCCAGGAAAGGATGGGGCGGCGGAGCAGAAGCAGCAGATTGAGCACTACACTGATTCCAAGCAGGATGGGCCATATTTGGTCCCCAGACACGGAAATTCCCCCTTATGTCTCCCAACAGGATCGAATTTTAAAATGATACATCCTAAGAATAGCACAAAACTGGGCGGGCCGCAAGAGAAAGGGAGAAAACGCCCCTTTTTTCTTCATCAGAAAAAAGGGGCGTTCCTCGGTTTTTGGTTGAATTGCCGCGTGTTCCGGGCTGTTGGCCGGAATTACTTGATGGCCTTGGTGCGGACCTCCTCGCCCAGCAGCTGGGCAAAGGCGTCCAGGCTCATGGCGCCCAGATCCTCGCCGGAGCGGTGCCGGACGGAGACGGTGCCGTTCTCCATATCCCGGTCGCCCACCACCAGCATATAGGGGACCTTCTCCATGGTGGCTTCGCGGATCTTCTTGCCGATCTTCTCGTTCCGGTGGTCCACCTCGACCCGGAAGCCCAGCTGATCCAGAGCCTTGGAGATCTGGTCGGCGTAGTCGGAGGCGCGGTCAGTGACGGGCAGCACCTTCACCTGGACAGGGCTGAGCCAGGCGGGGAAGGCGCCGGCGAAGTGCTCGGTGATGACGCCGATGAACCGCTCGATGGAGCCCAGCACCACGCGGTGGATCATCACGGGGCGGTGCTTCTGGCCGTCCTCGCCGGTGTACTCCAGCTCGAAGCGCTCGGGCAGCTGGCTGTCCAGCTGGATGGTACCGCACTGCCAGGTGCGGCCCAGGGAGTCGGCCAGATGGAAGTCCAGCTTGGGGCCGTAGAACGCGCCGTCCCCCTCGTTGATGATAAAGTCCTTGCCCATGTCGGTAATGGCGGCCTTCAGGATGTCCTGGTTGCGCTCCCACTCCTCCACAGTGCCGATATGGTCCTCGGGCATGGTGGACAACTCGATGGTATAGCTCAGGCCAAAGACGGAGTAGACCTCGTCAAACAGGCGGACGGTCTCCTGGATCACGTCCTGCATCTGATCCCGGGTCATAAAGACATGGGCGTCGTCCTGGTTGAAGCAGCGGACGCGGAACAGGCCGTGGAGGGCACCGGACAGCTCGTGGCGGTGGACCAGGCCGATCTCGCCCACCCGCAGGGGCAGCTCCTTATAGGAGTGGGGCTGGCTGGCGTAGACCAGCATCCCACCGGGGCAGTTCATGGGCTTGACAGCGAAATCCACATCGTCGATGACGGTGGTGTACATATTGTTCTTATAGTGGTCCCAGTGGCCGGAGCGCTCCCACAGCTGGCGGTTGAGCATGATGGGGGTGGAGATCTCCACATAGCCGTACTTCTTGTGGACCTGACGCCAGTAGTCCAGCAGGGTGTTCTTCAGGGTCATGCCCTTGGGCAGGAAGAAGGGGAAGCCGGGGCCCTCGTCCCGGAGCATGAACAGGCCCAGCTCGCGGCCCAGCTTCCGGTGGTCCCGCTTCTTGGCCTCCTCGATCTTGGCCAGATAGGCGTCCAGCTCGTCCTTCTTGGGGAAAGCGATGCCGTAGATCCGCTGGAGGGTCTCCCGGTTGGAGTCGCCCCGCCAGTAGGCGGCGTTGCAGGCGGTGAGCTTCAGGGCGTTGCCCTTGATGCGGCCGGTGGAGTCCAGATGGGGGCCGGCGCACAGGTCGGTGAACTCGCCCTGCTTATAGAAGGAGATGTGGGCGTCCTCGGGCAGATCCTGGATCAGCTCTACCTTAAAGGGCTCCGCCTTCTCCTCCATGAACTGGATGGCCTCAGCCCGGGGCAGCTCGAACCGCTCCAGCTTCAGCTTCTCCTTGCAGATCTTCCGCATCTCGGCCTCGATCTGCTCCAGGTGCTCCGGCGTGAAGGCGAAGGGGGCGTCCATATCGTAGTACCAGCCCTCATCGATGGAGGGGCCGATGGCCAGCTTCACCTCGGGCCACAGGCGCTTGACCGCCTGGGCCATCACATGGGAGCAGGTGTGCCAGTAGGTCTGGCGGTACTCAGGGTTTTCAAATGTAAACTCATTTTTAACTTCTTCAGACATGATAAAACTCCTTTCCGATGTTGAGGGGAAGGAACAAAAAACGCTCCACCCCTGAAATGTGTCAGGGGTGAAGCGGTCTAACACTCCACGGTTCCACCCTGCTTGCAAGAAAAACGCAAACATAACGCCTGCGTAGGTTCTCCTGCCGCTTGTGACCTTCTGTAACGGGAAGGACCCGTCCCGGTCGTCCCGGGCGGCTCAGGAGCGGTACAGCCGCCGCGGGCGGAGGGCGCTCACAGCAACCGCGCCCCTCTCTGACCGCCGCTTTTGCGGGTTCTTCTCCGTCAAAGCCGATTTAACGGGAACACTATATCACCGGGGCGGGAAAATGTCAAGGGAAGAGGCTGCGCGTGATGAGTCTTTTCTTCTTGTGCGCAGTGCTCCAAAAGAGTGCTTAAAGAGCAAAGATTTCGCAAAATATGTCATGGAGTGAATTTGTACCTTTTGAGTGCAGGCCGGTGTCTGTCTCAATAAACAAGATACTATGATCAATCGCTGAAAACGCAACCCGAACTATCGCATATTTCTGTTCGGAGTGAAAGAATATACTGAAATGTGTTTCTCTCTGCGGGTCATAGCTTCCATGATTGCTGTTAAAAAATGGTCTGAAAAATGGAGTAGAGGACAGGGCGGTGATCAGAGATTCTTTTTGCTGTGGATTACTGAGATGAAAAGTTGAGAGGTCACAGGAAATTCTGATTGTCGTTTCGTTGGTGGGGACGTCCCATCGAAAGGATGTGGGCGTAAAGTATGCTGTAATCAGGACCAGAAAAACAAGCGCGGAACATCCCCAACGAGCGGCAAGTCTGCGGTCTTTGGAAATAAAAAGCTTAATGGACAGGACGAATGATAAAATCAGAATCATCGAACAGAACAAAACAATAACTTGCAAAAGAATACCGGATTACCTCCTTTATTTGTATGCATCAAAGCATCAATAAAAGGTTAAAACAACTGAAGTACATAGGAAGTTCAACTAGAGGAGAAGATGTATGATACTGTATTGCAGCATCATCTGATTTTGAAAAGCTGGGAGTCACTAAAGGCTCGTTCACATTATATGTTAAGATCTTTTCATAAGCATTACCACCATTATAGAAATACATGTCAAATACCAATTCATCGATAAGACCTTTACCTGTTACTGCACCAATAATATAGTTTCCATCACCAGAAGGGGAATCATTGACATAAGTATATTTTTCATTTTTACTATACCAAATTTTGAGCTGGACTAAGTCACTGGTACTTCCGGTGATGGTTGTATTAGTAGGAAGGCCTAACAGGACAAACATATCTTTAAGAACGGACGCAGCAGTGGTAAACTGGCCAAGATTGTCAACTATCTCTCCACCAACTGTCAATCCTAAACTGATGGCTGAGTCGATTTTTTTGCTGGTATCAGGGCCACTAAGTATCTTCTCCGGGGGCGTACGAATTAACTCAGTGACATAGGTATATACCTGCATATAATAGTTATTTCCACGATATGTATGTGTATAATAAGCTGGTTCGTTTGTGGATGTTGTAGCTGGTATTAGAACTGAGCCATTAATATACCCGTTTTTTTCGAAATCGCATTTGATAGAAGAGAACACCTCTTCTGGCAAATTCAGGAAGGTGACATCCTGCAGTGAACAGTTACTCAAGTCTTTTACTTGAACTGCCTGCAGAGTGTGTTCGTTTACTAACAGAAAGTTTTGACTGCCTGATTGATATAGTTCAGGAATATCTTGTGATTGAATAGCTAACTGAGCGTTCGTACTTCTACTCCACTTGTTAGCAAGACGGTATTCACCGTGTCCAACAGGGGAAATGAGGATTTGGCTTGGCAGTTGTTCAGAGGACAAATTAGTAGACGATGCTAGTGCTGGAGTGGACAAAGATAAACTTATGGACAGCACCAAGAGAAAGCCTAACAGTTTTCTTTTCATGATACACCATACCTTTCATAGCATGCGTCGATTAAATACCCTGGCAGAAATTTTATATTGACGGCTGCAATGGAATCACCTCTTTCTGTATATGTTTAAAACAGATTTTTGATTGTTATACTTTATTGATCGACTAGTACCTGCTAAAATTAATCTTGTTAAGTTTCAAATTTATTATATCATAACAACAAAATAATGTCAATAAATAAAAAATAATTGTTTATTTTCACCTAAATAGAATCACGATCCATCTTTGCCTATGAGACCTCTAGTGTGACTTTCTCCTCATGAATTCGTTGTCCAAATATGTTTGACAAACCTACAAGAGGCTGTATATGGTGTGTCTTTTGAAAAAGCGGGACTGTGAGATCCGTTCTTGCGGAGGGGGAGTGGATGGGATATCATGAAAGAACCAGCGGGAGAAAGAGCTGTGATGTATCCCGATATACCAATCAGGAGGTGGATATTATGCAGGAGCGCGAGGTGCAGTTTCATATCCAGTGCGGGCCGGGTCAGGTGGGAAAGTATTGTATTCTCCCCGGAGATCCAGGCCGGTGTCAGGCCATCGCTCAGTAGTTTGACGATCCGGTCCATGTGCAGACAAACCGGGAGTATGTGACCTATACGGGAACGCTGCTGGGAGAGCCGGTCAGCGTGGTGTCCACCGGGATCGGCGGCCCCTCCGCGTCTATCGCCATGGAGGAGCTGTGTAATTTGGGGGTCCATACCTTTGTGCGAGTGGGGACCTGCGGCGGGATCAAGCTGGAAGTCCAGAGCGGCGATGTGGTGGTGGCCACTGGAGCGGTGCGGATGGAGGGGACCAGCAGGGAGTATGCGCCCATTGAGTACCCGGCGGTGCCTGACTATCAGGTGCTCACTGCGCTGACGGCGGCGGCGGAGCGGCTGGGGAAACTCTGGAAGGCGGGGGTGGTCCAGTGCAAGGACTCCTTCTATGGACAGCACTCCCCCGGCCGGATGCCGGTCTCCTATGAGCTGGAGCCAAAGTGGGAGGCGTGGAAACGGCTGGGTGTGCTGGCCAGCGAGATGGAGTCGGCGGCCCTGTTTACTGTGGCTGCCGCCCGGGGCGTCCGCTGTGGATCGGTGTTCCATGTGATCTGGAACCAGGAGCGGGAGAAGGCGGGATTGGATCAGAAGGAGTCCCATGATACCTCCGCCGCCATCCAGGTTGGAGTGGAGGCGCTGAAGCTGCTGATCCAGCAGGATCGGGCGTGCACCTGAAGAACGGAACGAACCGGGCTGCTGCACCAGGTCCATTCCCTGTTTTGTACTCCTACTACTAGATAAAGGAACAGAGAAATACCCGCCGTCTGTATGCCGCAGGCGGCGGGTTGTGATTTTTACCGCTCACATCGACTGGATAGAATACAAAGGATCTTCTCGGATAGGGTCAGATGGCGCCCTGATCCGATAAAAGCTGCGTGATGTAAGATTGCGCGTCAAATGGCTCCAGAGCGCTGTCACGCCTCAGATAGAGGGGGTGGTGGGGATGTCCCTTTTTAGAACGCTTCCCCGCGGAGTACCAGACTGCGTTTCGGGCGCTGCCTACCTGGATCATATCCTGTACGCATTGGGGAAGATATGGCCGCTTTTCAATGATGGTGCCCCAGGCGGCCCAGATGGCCGGCGCTCCGCCCCGGTCCAGGGAGAGGGCGTAGTCAAAAGCCTTCAGATTCTCCTGGTGGAGCTGGGCGTTGTAGGTCAGCTCCATATCATCCGGATTGGTAGCACGTTGGGCGTAGACGTTGAACATCAGAAAGCTGTCGAAGCCGTTGTACAGGGCGATACGCTCCACAGACTTCAAAGTGTTGTCCAGATTGTCCGGGGCCGCGGTGGAGGGATTGATCCCGATGCAGATCAGGGGGTGTTCTCCCCGGGTGCCCAGGATATATCGGTATTCCGAGTAAACATTTGGGATGTAGAGCCAGCGTTCCGCGTCATAGTCCGGGGAAGGACGGTCGGCCTCCTCCAGAGCCCGGTCGAAACGGATCAGTTCCAGTTCCGTCGTCTCACAAGCGGGGATATGCATGGTAAAGCACTCCTTTGAGTTATAGTATAATGGATAGGAACAGGGAAAGCGTTGCTGAGACGGACCTACTATATCAAAAAGCGGGGCGGCGGGCAAGGGCGGAGTCAGTTTCACAGGTGAGAAAAGCGCCAAAAGAAAAATGGGAAAAAGTCGAAAAAAGTGCTTGACAATCCGGGATGGGCGTGGTAACATATCGAAGCTGTCCGACAGAGGGCAGTACACTTCTGAATTGTGGTTCTGAATGAGTGAACGAAAACAGGACGAAAAATTCCTGAAAAAAGTTCTTGACAGAGCGAACAAGAAGTGC
>ERZ836441.977-NODE-977-length-30722-cov-8.249649_pt1 | contig 30722 bp, 22 predicted proteins | sample MGYA00519686_ERZ836441 | MGnify/ENA primary metagenome ERZ836441 (study PRJEB31850, sample SAMEA3708800) | human gut metagenome | biome: human gut; feature: human-associated habitat; material: faeces | place: China | collected 2014 ... | reverse complement strand
TTGCTGCCGTAGATCTCCATAACATTTGCTGCCATAAATCCTACTCCTTACTTGATCTTACTTTTTTCTTTCGCCTTGGGTCTGCCGCAATGCAAAAACCCAAAGCTTGCTTACATCTTAACAAAAACGGCGCTGCGAGTCAGGAGGTGACCCACAGCGCCGTTGCTGTCTATGGTTTGATTATAGCCCCGGCGGGTCAAAAAGGCAATTGACAAATCTGACGATTCTGCACAAACGCTCTCCCGGAATTTTGGCACAACTGAGCTTGGTATGACTTTTGAACGTCCCGGATAGCATGCTCGCCCTCTCAGTCACCTTCGGCGACAGCTCCCCCAAAGGGGGAGCCAAGAGCCTGACCGGAACGTTTCTTGCCTCTCCCCTTGGGAGAGGTGGCATTGCGTCAGCAATGACGGAGAGGGCGAGGCCACTCGCCGCCATTCTAAATGGTCAGATCACCTGGAACAAAAAGAACTTCAGGTAGTTGGTCTCCGGCACGCCCCACAGGATGGGGTGGTCCGGGGCCTGCTGCTTCACCTCGATCTGCCGCAGCTGGCGGTGGGCGTCCTTCGCCGCTGCTTTCAGCATCTTGATGAACAGCTCTTCGGTGGCAAAGTGGGAGCAGCTGGCCGTGGCCAGGTAGCCGCCCCGGGGCAGCAGCTTCATGGCCCGGTAGTTGATCTCCTTGTACCCGCGCATGGCGTTGTCCACCGTGCGGCGTGCCTTGGTAAAGGCGGGCGGATCCAGGATGATAAAGTCGTAGGGGTGGCCCTCTTTTTCCAGCCGGGGCAGCAGCGCGAAGGTGTCCTCACACAAAAAGTCCATGTTGTCAAGGCCGTTGCGCGCAGCATTGCGCTTGGCCATGGCGATGGCGTCGGCGCTGATGTCGGCAGCGGTGACCCGGGCGGCCCCGCCCTTGGCAGCGTTCAGCGCAAAGCTGCCGGTGTGGGTGAAGCAGTCCAGCACCGTGTGGCCTGCTGCCAGCCGTGCCACAGCCCGGCGGTTGTACTTCTGGTCCAGGAAAAAGCCGGTTTTCTGGCCGTTCTCAAAGTCCACATGGTAGAACACGCCGTTCTCGCAGATCTCGGTCTGGGTGCTTTCCGGGTGGGTCTCGCCGGGCAGGTCGAACCAGCCCTTGTTCTGCTCCAGCCCTTCCTTGGCGCGCAGGGCCTCGTCGTTGCGCTCGTAGATGCCGGCAATGGTCTGGCCGTCGGCCCGCAGCACCTCGGCCAGCAGGGGGAACAGAACCGGCTTGAGCTTTTCCATGCCCACGCTGAGGGTCTGGGTGACCAGGATATCCTGGAAGCGGTCCACGGTCAGGCCGGGGAACTGGTCGGCCTCGCCAAAGATCACCCGGCAGGCGGTCAGGTCGGCGGGCTCCAGCACGGTCTTGCGGTAGGCCCAGGCGTACTCCACCCGGCGGCGCCAGAAAGCGGCGTCAAAGGTGTCGTTGGCGTTGCGGCTGATGAGCCGCACCCGGATCTTGCTGTGCAGCGACACGAAGCCGGTGCCCAGGTACGCCCCCTTGGGGCTGACCACATCGGCCAGGGTGCCGTTTTCGGGTTCGGTGTCCGGGGCGTGGAGGATGTCGTTTTCGTACACCCAGGGGTGGCCGCCCACCAGCAGGCCCTCGGCGTGTTTGTTGACGGTGTATACAGGATAAGCGCGTTCTTTCATGGAGATCTCCTTGGTTGCTCTTTTCAAATTCACCCCTTTATAATACCATAGATCCATGGTATTATAAATAAGAAATTTCCAAAAAAAGACCGGAAAGAGGGGACCTGCAATGGAGATCGAACGCAAATGGATGGTGACCGGCTGGCCGGAGGGCCTGCCCATGGAGGAAGAATTTGCCATGCGGCAGGGCTACATCAGTGTGCGGCCCACGGTGCGCATCCGGGAGGAAGCCCTTGCGGGCGGCAAGACCGACTATGTGCTCTGCTTCAAGAGCGAGGGCGGCCTTGCCCGGGAGGAGATCGAGCGCAGCATCGACAAAGAACTGTTTGAGGAGTTGGAACACAAGATCATCGGCAAACCCCTCATCCCCAAGACCCGCCGCACCTACCGCCTGCCGGACGGCAGCGCGCTGGAAGTGAACCATGTGGACGCAGGCCAGCCCACCGCGTTCTGGTATGCGGAGGTGGAGTACCCCACCGTGGAGGCCGCCAACGCCTGGCAGCCTGCCGCCTGGGGCCTTGCCGATTACCTGAGCGACGAGGTGACCGGCCAGCCCGGCCAGAGCATGGGGGCCTACTGGCTGCAGACCCGCGGCTGACCCCTTACATTACAAGAGAGAAAGGATCGTATCGTTACGAAAAAGGCAAGATTCAAGCTGGAGCTTCAATACAACTCCCCGGTGATCCTCACCTTTTTTCTGCTGTCACTGCTGGTGCTGTTCCTCGACGACTGGACCGGCGGCTGGACCACCATGCACCTGTTCTGCGTCTACCGCTCATCGCTCAAGGACCCGCTGTTCTACATCCGGCTGTTCGGCCATGTGCTGGGCCACGCCGGGTGGGAGCACTTCCTGAACAACATGCTGCTGCTGCTGGTGGTGGGCCCGCCCATGGAGGAAAAATACGGCAGCAAGGCCCTGCTGGGCGGCATCGTGTTTACGGCGCTGGTCACCGGCGTGCTGCAATGCGTGCTGTTCCCCCGCACCGGGCTGCTGGGGGCGTCGGGCATCGTGTTCATGCTCATCATGCTGTCGTCGCTGGCGGGCTTTTCCGGCGGCATCCCGGTCACCATGCTGCTGGTAGCGGCGCTGTACTTCGGCCAGCAGGTGTACGACATCATCCTCGTGCACGACAACGTGGCAAACTTCATGCACATCGTGGGCGGGCTGTGCGGCACGGGCTTCGGCTACTATTTCGCGCTGCCCCGCCGCAAACGCCGCCGCTGACGCATCCAGCGAGGCCGCTTCTTCCGAGGCTGCTTCCAGCGAAGCCGCAGCCTCCAGCGCCGCAGCACAGGAAAGCATCATTGCATCAACCAGGCAGGAGAGGGCAGGACCTTTCCTGCCTTTTTTGTGCGCCCGATTGCACCCGGGGCACGAATGTGCTATACTGAAAGAAAAAACGACAGGGAGGGACAACGCATGAAATTGACATCCGCAGGCGCAAATAAAATGATCAAAGCATGGAACGAAGACCTGGAGGGGCTGCTGAAAAAAGAAGAAGCGGAAAGCAGAACGACCTATGGAATCAATGAGGAACCGCTGCCCGCAAACTACGACTTTGCTCGGATGCAGCAGCAGATGGATGCGCTGAACCAGAAGATCGCTGTGCTGCGTCATGCAGTGAACGTGTTTAATACCACCACTATGTTGGAGGGATTTGGGTTTACCATCGACGAGGCACTGGTGCGCATGGCAATGCTGACAAAAAAGAAGCAGCGTCTGGCACAGATGAAGCAGGTGCCGTTGCTGGTGCGCACATCCCCCGGCTATGGCAGCAACACTCCGGAAATGACCTGCCGCAACTACGATGCAGAACAGGTGGAACAGGAATACCGCCGTGTCAGTGATCAGCTGACGGCTTTGCAGCTGACGCTGGACCGCGCCAATCTGCTTTTGGAATTTGAAGTGGAGCTGGAGGGGTGACCGTGATATTCCGGGGTGAATGCGTTTTTATTTGAATCTGGGAGAGCCATAAGGTTCTGGTACAAGGTTACAAATTTGGGTTGTTTTGTTATTTGATCAAGGTTATGGATGAGGTTAAGGCTTTGATAAAATGCAGCAATGCAATCGCGCATGCATCTAAAAGCCTCCGTATCGGCTTTTGTCGGTACGTGCGGGGAGGCACGGTTTCAGCCGCATCTAAGAGCAACAGGGCAGGCAGGGGCAAAACCTTTGCCTGCCCTTTTTGTGCGCCCGATTGCACCCGGGGCACGAACGTGCTATACTGGAACAAAAAACAACCAAGGTTGTACAAAAGCGAGGAAACGACCATGAAGCGGGCATATATCAATGGCATTCTGCTGGACGGCACCCAGCAGATGGAGCCGCAGGCACACAAGGTGCTGCTGTGCGAGGACGGCGTCATCACCGCCGTTGCGGACGAGGGCACCGACCTGGACGGCTATGAGGTCATCGACCTCCACGGCGGCTATGCGATGCCGGGCCTCATCAACCTGCATGTGCATCTGGCCGGCAACGGCAAGCCCAGCGCAAAGCCGCGGGATAATGCGGCGCTGGTGCGTAAAATTCTGAGCAACGGCTTGACCCGTGCGGTGGCCTACCGCATGGTGTGCAGCTATGCAAAGCTGGAGCTGCTGGGCGGCGTGACCACCATCCGCACCGTGGGCGGCATCGCGGATTTTGACACCCGCTGCCGGGACGATGCCCAGGCCGGGAAGATCCTGGCCCCGCGCATTCTGGCCGCCAACGAGGGAATCTCGGTGCCGGGCGGCCACATGGCAGGCTCGGTGGCCGTGGCGGCCCACAACAACGGCGAGGCCCTGACCCAGCTCACCAAGGTCAGCACCCAGCGGGTGGACCTTATCAAACTGATGATCACCGGCGGCGTGCTGGATGCCGCCGAAAAAGGCACCCCCGGCGAGCTGAAGATGCCGCCGGAGATGGTAAAGGCCGTGTGCGATCAGGCCCACGCCATGGGCTATCCCGTGGCGGCCCACACCGAATCGCCCGAAGGGGTGAAAGTTGCGCTGGAAAACGGCGTGGACTCCATCGAGCACGGCGCAAAAATGGACGAAGAAACGGTAAAACTGTACAAGGAGCACGGCGCGTTCCTGTGCACCACCATTTCCCCGGCGCTGCCGTATGCGCTGTTTGACACGGCGGTGTCCGGTGCGTCGGAAAAAGACCAGTACAACGGCAGGATCGTGTTTGACGGCATCGTGGAAAGCGCCAAAACGGCGCTGGCCAACGGCATCCCGGTGGGCCTTGGCAACGACGTGGGCTGCCCTTACATCACCCAGTACGACTTCTGGCGGGAGCTGTGCTACTTCCACAAGTATTGCGGCGTGAGCAACCAGTTTGCCCTGTACACCGCCACCCTGCGCAACGCCCGGCTGGCCGGGGTAGGGGACGTGACCGGCTCGCTGGAAGTGGGCAAGAGCGAGGACCTCATCGTCACCCGTCAGAACCCGCTGGAGGACCTGCGGGCGCTGCAGCATCTGGAGCTGGTGGCCTGCCGGGGCCGCGTGGTGAAAAAGCCCGCGCCCAAGCGCAGCCAGACCGTGGACAAGCTGCTGGACCCCTATCTGGAATAAGAATTTATCATAGAAAGGCTCTCCCGCAAGGGGGAGCCTTTTTACATGCTCGCCATCACGGCCAGAATGCTCTGCCAGCTTTTGGTGCGGGCGCAGGTGGGGGCCGGGCGTGCCGGACGGCTCACCGGCGGGGTCTGGGGCTGCGTCTGCAGCTGGGCGGCAGCCGGTACGGCCGGGTGGAAGAACATCTCCACCGTGCCGCTCTGCCACTGTGCGGCCAGCTGGGCGGCCTCCGGGTCGGCCTGCAGGGTGCGGCGCTCGGCTCCGGCCAGACTGTCGGCCAGCCAGTATAGGATGGCGGCCACCGGCAGGCAGGGGGCCTTGCTCAGGGTGCTGTAGCTCCAGTGGGCACCCCGGCCCACAAAGCTGTCCACCGTGATGACGGCCCCGGTGCGGGCGTCACGGGGCAAAGGCAGATCGCAGTCTGTGCCCGCCAGCGTTTCCAGCTCCTGCACCATGCGGTCGGTGCGGGCAGCGTCCAGCCGGTCCTCGCGGCAGCAGGCGTGGAAGTCGGTGTCCTCCAGCAGGCTCTCGGCCTTGGCGGGGAACTGCCCGGTGAGCTGGCCGCTCTCGTTGTGGCAGAGCATCCACCCCTTGCGGAACAGCTGGAAGTTCAGTCCTCTGCGGCCCATCGTGGAGTAACACACGGTGGCGCAGTGCTCCCCGGGCATCCGCCGGACTTCCAGGTAAGCGTCGTTGCCGCAGAGATCCTGCAGGCGCACGGCGGCCAGAAGCTGCGCCCCCGGCAGACGGGATGACATGGCGTTGTGCATGGCGGTAAAGTAGCGGTTGGCATCCATGATACGTTCCTCCCTGAATGGTTCGACTGACAGCAAAGTGTTGTATTCAAAGGACTTCCAACGCGGGCCGCCGCCGTGCACTGCGGGGGACATCGCGTGTTCCTGTGGTTCGTCTGAACATAGTATAGCATAAACTGCGACAAAAAACAACTAAAAGTTTGCAAAAACAACCAGATTTTTGCGAACACCCCGGAACTGCTCCAAAATACAACGCGACGGTTGGTTGTAAAATGCCCGAAGCGGTTGTGTGCCGGACAACAAAAAAAGGGCTGTTGCAAAATAGCTCTCTGAAAAAACATGCACAAAACCCGGAACCTTTTCAGGGCCAAAACGGCTCAAAAAAGGGTTCCGGGTTTCTGATTTTGCACGATTCCTTTGTGCAAGTTGCTATCGCATTTTTATTTTGCAACAGTCGCTTGTCTTGTAGTGGTCAGTGTGCTCGCCCTCTCAGTCACCTGCGGTGACAGCTCTCCCAAAGGGAGAGCCAAGAACGTAACCGTCAGGCTCTTGCCTCTCCCTTTGGGAGAGGTGGATGCGACCAACGGGAGCGGACGGAGAGGGCGAGGCCGTCAGCCGTGAAGAATGCTCAATCTCCCAGTTCCCGGATCTCGTTCTGGATCAGGCGGCCGGCGGCGCGGGCCAGCTGGTCCATGCCGCGGATGCGGGCCATATTTTTACCATAGATGCGGGCAGCGTCGGCGGCGGAGCGGTCCTCGCCCATGAACACTGCCGACACCCGGATGCCCTTGCGCTGCAGCACGCGCACCTGGGCGGCCGCGTCGGCCACACCGGCGGCGTCCTCGTAGCCGCAGCCCAGCGGGTTTTCCGGGCTGGGCGGGATGCGGCGGCTGTCGTTGGGGGAAGCATCGGTCAGCAGGATGAGCAGGTGCCGCGGGGCGGGGCCGGGGGCAAAGTCCAGCAGATCGCCCGCCGCCAGCAGGGCCAGGCCGTCGCGGTTCCAGCCGGAGGCAAAATAGCGGTTGATGTTCTGGCGGTTCTTGTCGGCAAAGTCCTTGAGCACCCGCAGCACGGTGTAGCCCCGCAGGCTGCTGAAGGCACTCACCCGCACCGGGATGCCGCAGTTGGCCAGGCTCTCGGCCAGGATGGACCCCTGCGCCGCGATGACCTCCTGACAGTGCAGGCGGGAGGCGGAAGCGTCCAGCAGCAGGTCCACCGTAAAGGCGGGGTGATTTTCCTCTTCGGCGCACAAAAACACCCGGTCATCGTTCAAAAGCGGGGCGCGCCACACCCGCCCGGGGTCCACATTGCCGCTGCGGGCCACCCGCGCGTTGGGCTGCTGATGCACCAGAATGCAGTTGCGGATCTGCTCGGTGAGCCGCAGCACCACGCTGCGGTGCAGCTCCTGATTTTTGGCGTAGTAGGCGCGGTTGCGGTCGGCCTGCAGCTCGGCCTGTTCGGCCAGATGCCGGGCCTCCGGGGTGGGGGCCTGTTCCGGGCTGGGCACGCCCGCGCTGAACCACAAATGGCACCCCAGATGCACCCCGGTGCACAGCTCCTGTTCGGCCTTGCGCAGCCGCTCCGGCGGGTAGAGGGAGCGGCCGAAGCAGCTCTCGATGTAGGCGCGGTCCTGCGCGGCGTTCTGCTTCAGGGTGATGTGGGCCTGCCGTTTGTCCACGCTGGGGCCGCTGCCGGCGGCGTCCACGGCGTTGGAGTGCTCCACGGTCACTCGGTCGGTCTTGATCATCTGGGTGGGCAGGGCCTTGGTGGCAAGGGTGGCCAGCAGGCCGTCCAGATGCAGGTGCAGCGCCGCTTTCGGATGCACGGTGCCGTCGAAGAGGTCAAACGTTGCGTACACGGCCAGCAGGGCGTCCTGCAATTGGTCCGGCTGCGGGGCGGTGTCCGGGGCCAGCGCCCGGAACAACCCGCTCTCATAGGGGGTCATCACGGGCAGATTACGCCCCAGCACGCTGCGCCAGCGGGCCGCCTGCATGGTGTACACCAGCTGGTTCCTGGCCATCCACTCCTGCCGGGAAAGTTTGTACTGGATGGCAAAAAAGTAGTCGGCGTGAGAAGAGCGCAGCGCTTCCAGCACCGGGCGGTGGGGCAGCTCCAGCCGGTAGGCCGCGTTTTCGAGGTACAGCCACGCCAGATCGTCCAGCATGGCCTGCCGCAGATCGCCTGCCCAGCGGTCGAAGATGCTATTTATCAACTTGTCACCGTAATATTTGTGCACAAGGCCCACGATGGTGTTCATGTAAAAATCCACCGTGCCGTCGGTGTTGTGGGCCAGAAACAGCGGCTCAAAGCCATAGGCGCCCGCAGCCGCCCAGACCTGATTGGCCGCCCGCCGCTCCTGTGCGGTGTAGCTCTGGGCTTCCATCAGGCAAACAGCTTGGCCGCATCCAGTTTGGCCGGGATGCGGGCCGCGATCACGTCGCGGATCAGGCCCTGCTCGTAGCTGTCAAAGGCCTTGTTGGTGATGCCCATGTCCAGCGCGGCCCCTGCGGGGATGCCGCGGCGGATCAGGCGCAGCGCGTCCAGCATGCCGCGCAGGTCCAGTGCCTTGGTGGAAATTTCCGCACTGTCGCACTTTTTCTGCAAGTCGAGGAACAGCAGGGCGAACTGGTGGGCGTACTTCGCAGCAAGATCCGGGAACTGTGCCCGCAGCAGCTTTTCCAGGTTGTCCTGGGTGATGGTGGGCATCTGGATGACCACGAAGCGGGAGGTCAGGGCCTCGTTCAGCTCCCGGGTACCGGCGTAGCCGTAGTTCATGGTGGCGATGAAGCGGGTCTCCTCGGCCAGCGGGATGCGGTCGTAGCCGGGCACGTCAATGGCGCGGCGGAAGTCCAGCACTGCGTGCAGCACGGCCAGCGCCTCGTTCTTGGCCATGTTGATCTCGTCCAGCACGCCAAAGCCGCCGCACTGGGCGCAACGGTACACCGGCCCGGGGCGGAACTCCACCCGTCCGTCGGCAAAGGTGTCCATGCCGATGAGGGAGGCCGCGTCCATGTTCACATGGAACGAGATGTCCCACGCGGGGCGGCCGAAAGCGGCGGAGAGGTTCTCGGCCAGCACGTTCTTGCCGGTGGCCTTGCCGCCCGCCAGCAGCAGGTTTTCGCCGCAGAGCAGGGCGGCCAGCGCCTGCTCCCACACCTCTTTGCCGTAGTAGGTAAAGGCCGGGGCCGGGATGCGGGGCCGCAGCGCAGCGTCCAGCGGATGGGCGGCACGGTATTCCTCTACCGCAGAAAGCAGGGCCGGGTCCACGCCCTCCTGCCGCAGCGTCTCAAGAAGTTCAGACATTGTACAATACACCTCGATGCTTTGCCGGTTGCTTGCAGCAAACCGGCTGCTCAGCCCTATCATAGCACAATCGCGGGCATTTGTGTAGGGGGCGTGCGGGGCAAAACAGCAAAGAGGGGCAGCCCCGACCGGGACCGCCCCTCTTCACATGAAAGAAAAGAAAAGAAGAAATGTTGGATCTATGCGGGAGAACTGCGCCTTATCAGGCGTTCTCCAAGCCTGCCATCTGCTTGATGGATTTAATGGCAAAGGTCAGGGTACGACCGCAGGCAGTACCGCCCATGACGCAGGGATAGTTGTTCTGGAAGAAGCTGCCGGACATATCACCGGTGATGTACAGACCGGGGATCGGCTCATTGTTGCTGTCCTTGGCCTGGCAGTTCTCGGTGATGGAGATGCCCTGCATACTGCACAGCAGAGAGGCACCCAGCCAGCAGCCGTAGAAGGGAGCGGTGCGGATGGCGCTCAAACGGCTTGCAGGCTTGCCGAAGTCCTCGTCGTTCTGCTTGTCGTACAGCTCGTTGTAGCGGGCAACGGTGGCTACAAAGTTGTCCTTGTCGGCACCGGTAAAGCCCATCTTGTCGGCAAGCTCTTCAATGGTGTCCGCCTTCATGATCAGGCCCTCACCCTCGTACTGCTCCAGCTGACCTTCCATCATGCCGGGGATGTAACGGGTCAGTGCAGAGCAGCCGATGGTGTGGAAGCGGTCTACATCTTCGCGGAAGTTTGCATCGTGGATCATGGCATAAACATGACCCGGCTGCTGGAAGGAAGCGTGAGAAGCGTTGTCGTACTCCTGGCTCTCGTTCATAAAGCGCTCGCCATGGCGGTTGACCTTCAGGAAGGGCTGGCTGCCGGGATTGTACTGCCCCACAGTGCCGGGGAAGGCCTTGCCGCCAAAGGCGTTCTCGCTGTCCACATAGCCGGCATCCACACCGGGTGCCACCAGACCACGGTCGAACAGAACGGGAGCGGGCTCTGCATCCAGATGTGCACCTGCCCAGATCGCGGCACGGATGCCGTAACCCTTGTCGGCAGGCGTATAGGAGCAGGCAGTGGTCACACTGGTGCCCAGCGGGTCCAGCTGCTCCATCATGTAGGGGTTGCCGGCATAGCCGCCGCAGGCCAGCAGCACGCCCTTGGCTGCGTTGATGCGGATAAAGTGGTCATCTGCGGTGCTCTGGGCGATCACGCCGGTGATGCGGCCGTCGGCATCCTTTTCCAGCTTGGCAAGGCCGGTGTTAAAGTCGATGCTGTAGCCCTTGCTCTCAATGTACTCCTGGAACACCACGTTGCGGGGCTTTTCGGCGCTGCTGTAATCGACCTGCTGCACAGGGAACATCAGCTTGCTCTGGCTCACCTGCGTGTCATCCGGCCACTTGGCTTCATCGCCGGAGGTCAGGTTGCACACATAGTTATAAGGTTCGTTTTCCAGGATGCCGGAAACAAAATCATGCATGGCAGCGGATTCGTTGATCCAGGTCTTGACCACGCGCTGGTCGCAGCGACCGCCCATAGAACGGGAGATCTCGCTCAGCAGCTCGGCACGGTCCACCGGGGGAACGCCCTGCTTCTGTGCTTCGCTGCTATCAATGGTGCCATACCAGTGACGGGTCTCCATGACGGAAGAATTCTGTTCGATCACGCGGAAATCCAGCCCGTTCTGTGCAGCATAAGCGGCTGCGCACATACCACCGTTGCCTGCGCCCACGATGACGATATCGGTATCCCATGTCTCGGTGATGGCAGCCTCGTCGATGTCGGGCTCGGTGCCCAGCCAGTCGTTCTCATCGCCGGTGGGCAGCTGCACGCTCGCAACCACAGCCTCGCCCTTGGCCTGTGCGTAGCAGCTCTTGGCAGCCTTCATCACGGCATTGGAGGTGACGGTAGAGCCGGAAACACCGTCGATCTCGGCAGAACCGGCAGCCATCAGCTGCTCGCGCAGCTCGTCGGCAGCGGCAGCGCCGTAGGAAGCAGTCTCGCCGGAGGTGTCCACTACCACATCGGTAACGGCACTGTCGGAGAAGGTCATGGTGACCTTGACGGTGGAGGAGATGCCCTCGGCAGTGCCCTCGTAGGTGCCGGGGGTATACAGACCGGCGGTGCTGCCGGAGGCAGCGGTGGAGCCGGAGGCGGCATTGCAGGCGGACAGAGCGCCGGCGGTCACACCGCTCATGGCGGCGGCAGCGGCGATCTTCAGAAAGCCTTTGCGGGAGATCTTATTCATAGGTATGCTCTCTTTCTCTTCATTGTTTGAATTCTTCTTTGTCCTTCCGCAATGCACAGGGATTGCGGAATCTTTAACAATTATAGCGATGACGGAGGGATTTTACAATTCAAATAAATTATATTATAATGAAGTAAAACTTATTTATTGCAAAAGGAGCAACACCATGAGCTTGAAGGCATTGCAGGGATTTGTGAGAATCGTGGAACTGGATAGTTTTTCGGAGGCGGCAGATGCGCTGTTTTTGTCACAATCTGCGCTGTCTCAGCAGATCCGTGTGTTGGAGGCACAGCTGAAAGTCCAGCTGTTTCAGCACGCGCAGCGCCGGGTGGTGCTGACTCCGGCAGGATGGGAATTTTATCCAAAGGCAAAGCAACTGCTGGAATTATACGATGATGCAGTAAACTGTGCGCAGGCAGCGGAACTGAATGCAAACCCGCCCAAACGGCATCTGCTGATCGGGCATCAGAATATGCCGCTGCAGATGCTGGGATTTGACCTGTTTGCCGTCACAGAAGAGCTGAGCACCCGCTTTTCCCCCTTGATGTACAGCTGTGCCAACCGAAAGGATATCGGGCGTGCACTGCTAAACGGTGAGATCGATCTTTCGCTGCAGATCGAGTGTGCGGAGATCGCAGCACGAGGTCTGCATTTTTACCCGGCAGTTTATATGCCGGAGATCGGCATCCCGTTCCATACGCCGCCAGAGGTGCCCCGCGGACACATTCCATTGGAGCAGGCGGTACAATATCGGTGGATGTTTGCCGGAACACCGGAGCAATCACTGTATGAGACGGCATTGCTGCACGAGGCTTCGAGGCGGCGGGCAGAGATCATCCGCGGCGTAAAAAGTGTGCAGTATAAGCTGCCAAGCCTGATGCTGACCCCGGCGGTGTACTACCGCAGACCGAATCTTGAGCAGGTGTTTGTTCTGGATTGGAACAAGGGAATGCGGTTTGGTATCGTTACAAAAGCGGAGCCTGATCCGGTGGTGGAGGAATATGTGCGTCAGTTACAGCACCTGCTGCCCCTGCTCTCTGAAAAATTGTTCGGCATGAAGCTGGAACCGGTGGAGGACTGAACCCTCTCAGTCAAAGCCTTGCGGCTTTGCCTGAGAGGGTTCATCCCGTAAAAGCACCTGTTCTCGCTGCGTTTTGGCCGCAGGCCAACAGCAGCCACGATGCCGCTGCCCGGAACGACCCTTCCCGTGAAAAGGCAAATCCGGCGGGGCCGCAGCCCTGCCGGATTTGCAAAATCTAAAATAATATTTCCGCTGAAGATGCCCAGAGCAACGCGGAGGGCATTTCAAATCGTTCGTGTTACTCCACCACGTCCTCGAACTGGCTGTTGTACAGGTCGGCATAGAAACCGCCGGCGGCCAGCAGCTGGTCGTGGGTGCCCTGCTCCACGATGTCGCCGTCCCGCATCACCAGGATCAGGTCGGCGTCCTTGATGGTGGACAGGCGGTGGGCGATGACAAAGCTGGTGCGGCCCTCCATCAGCCGGTCCATGGCGGTCTGGATGCGCTGCTCGGTGCGGGTGTCCACACTGCTGGTGGCCTCATCCAGAATGAGGATGCGGTTGTCGGCCAGGATGGTGCGGGCGATGGTGAGCAACTGCTTCTGGCCCTGGCTCACGTTGGAGGCGTCCTCGTTCAGCTCCATCTGGTAGCCGCCGGGCAGGGTGCGGATGAAGTGGTCGGCGTTGGCAGCCTTGGCGGCGGCAATGACCTCCTCGTCGGTGGCGTCCAGACGGCCGTAGCGGATGTTCTCCAGGATGGTGCCCTTGAACAGCCAGGTGTCCTGCAGCACCATGCCAAAGCCCTCGCGCAGAGCGCTGCGGTCAAAGTCGCGCACGTCGTGGCCGTTCAGGGTGATGGAGCCGGCGTCCACATCGTAAAACCGCATGAGCAGCTTGACCATGGTGGTCTTGCCCGCACCGGTGGGGCCGACGATGGCCACCTTCTGGCCGGGCTTCACCGTACAGCTGAAGTCGTGGATGATGGTCTTGTCCGGGGTGTAGCCGAATTTGACGTGGTCGAAGGTCACCTGACCGTCGATGCAGGCGGGGTCTGCCCGGCGGGCCGGGTCGGCGGTCTGGTCCTCTTCCGGCTCGTTCAGGAACTCGAACACCCGCTCGGCGGCAGCGGCCATGCTCTGCAGCATGTTGGACACCTGCGACAGCTGCTGGATGGGCTGGGTGAAGTTCTTGACGTACTGGATGAAGGCCTGGATGTCGCCGATGGTGATGGTGCCGTTGGCGGCAAAGATGCTGCCCACGATGGCCACCGCCACATAGCCCAGGTTGCCCACAAAGTTCATGATGGGCATCATCAGGCCCGAGAGGAACTGGCTCTTCCAGGCGGATTCGTACAGCTTGTCGTTGGCGGCGTTGAAGTCGTTCAGCACCACGGCTTCGCGGTTGAAGGCCTTGACCACGTTGTGGCCGGAGTAGACCTCTTCCACCTGGCCGTTCACCACGCCCAGGGTGGCCTGCTGGGCCTTAAAATATTTCTGACTGAACCTGACCACCAGCAGCACCAGTGCCAGCGACACCGGCAGGATCAGCAGGGCGATGAGGGTCATCCTGGGGCTGATGGACAGCATCATGATCAGCACGCCGATCATGGTGGTGATGCTGGTGATGAGCTGGGTGATGCTCTGGTTCAGGCTCTGGCCCAGGGTGTCCACATCGTTGGTGATGCGGGACAGCACCTCGCCCACGGTGCGCTTTTCAAAGTAGGCCAGGGGCAGGCGGTCGATCTTCTGGCTGATCTGGCGGCGGAAGTCGTAGCAGACTTTCTGGGAAAGGCCGGTCATCAGCCAGCCCTGGATAAAGCTGAAGGCGCTGCTCAGCAGGTACATCCCCAGCAAAAACAGCAGCACCCGGCCAATATAAACAAAGTCGATGCTGCCGGTGCCCCGCAGCTTGGCGACCCAGCCGGTGGCCAGGGCCGTGGTGGCTTTGGCCAGCACCTTGGGGCCGGCAATGTTGAAGATGGTGGACAGAATGGCAAAGACAATGGCCGTAATGAGCGGCAGTTTGTAGTGGCTCATGGTGCCGATCAGCTGCCGCAGCGTGCCCTTGAAGTCCTTGGCGCGCTCGGTGGTCATGCGTCCGGGTCTTGGCATATCACACACCCTCCTTTTCCGTATTCAGAATGCCCAGGTCAAGCTCTTTCTGGCTCAGCTGGCTGCGGGCGATCTCCTGATACTCCGGGCAGCTGGCCATGAGCTGGGCATGGGTGCCCTTGCCCACCAGACGGCCCTCGTCCAGCACCAGGATCTGGTTTGCGTGCAGCACGGTGGAGATGCGCTGTGCCACGATGATGACGGTGGCGTTGTCGGTCTGGGCCTTCAGGGCGCGGCGCAGGGCCACGTCGGTCTTGTAGTCCAGGGCCGAGAAACTGTCGTCGAACAGATAAATTTTGGGGTCCTTGGCAATGGCACGGGCGATGGACAGGCGCTGTTTCTGGCCGCCGGACACGTTGGAACCGCCCTGGGCGATGGGGCTTGCGTAGCCCTCCGGCTTTGCGTCGATGAACTCGGTGGCCTGTGCGATGGCAGCGGCCTTTTTCACGGCGGCGTCGGTGATGTGGTCCCCGCCGAACTTCAGGTTGCTGTCGATGGTGCCGCTGAACAGCACGCCCTTCTGGGGCACATAGCCCAGCAGGTCGTGCAGCTGTGCCTGGGGCATCTGGCGCACGTCGATGCCGTCCACGGTCACGCTGCCGCCGGTCACGTCGTAGAAGCGGGGGATCAGGTTGAGCAGGGTGCTCTTGCCGCAGCCGGTGGAGCCGATGATGGCGGTGGTCTCGCCGGGCTTGGCGGTAAAGCTGATGTGCTCCAGTGCGTCGCTGTCGGCACCGGGGAAGCGGAAGCTCACGTCGTGGAACTCCACCACGCCCTGCCAGTTCTTGTGCTCCTTTGCGGCCTTGGCGTCGGCTTCGTCCGGGTCGTGGATGGTGGCCTTGGTGCGGATGACCTCGTCGATGCGGTCTGCGGCCACACCGGCACGGGGCAGCATGACGGCCACCATGGCCAGCATCAGGAAGGACATGACGATCTGCATGGTGTAGGTGATAAAGGCAATCATTTCGCCCACCTGCATAGTGCCGGCATCCATGGCCTTGCCGCCGAACCAGACGATGAGCAGGCTGGTGCCGTTCATGATCAGGGTCATAAAGGGCATCATGGCCACCATGGCGCGGTTGGTGAACAGCTGGGTGCCCATCAGGTCCTTGTTGGCCTTGTCGAAACGAGCCTCCTCAAAGGCTTCCCGGCTGAAGGCACGCACCGGCATGATGCCGGTGAGGAGCTCGCGGCTGACGAGGTTCAGCCGGTCCACCAGCGTCTGCATGATCTTGAACTTGGGCATGGCCACGCTCATCAGGAAGAGGATGAGCAGCAGCAGCAAAGCCACGTCCAGCACCACGATCCAGGACAGGCCCGAAGAGCTGCCGATGACGTGCAGCACACCGCCGATGCCCAGAATGGGCGCATAGGCCACCATGCGCAGTAGCATGACGCAGACAAACTGCACCTGCTGGATGTCGTTGGTGGTGCGGGTGATGAGGGACGCGGTGGAGAAGTTCTCGATCTCCGCATTGGAGAAGTGGATGACGGCGGAGAAGGTCTCGCGGCGCAGGTCGCGGCCGATGGCGGCGGACACCCGGGAGGCCAGGAAGCCCACCGCGATGGACACGGCCACCATCAGCAGGGTCAGGGCCAGCATCTGGCCGCCTACCTTATATAAATAGTGCATCTGCACAGCGTGGGCAATGCCCTGGGCCTCGTACTCCAGCCCCACCAGCAGCAGAGCCTGGCTCTTCAGGTTCTCCACCACGGTGTCGTCCAGCTGGCCGATGGCACCGGTCAGCTGCTGCTGCACGGCGTCGCGGCTGAAGCCGGGCATCTGGCTCATGGCGGCAAACTGGCCGCACACGGTGTCCAGGTCCTCCGCCGTGGGGGCTGCGGTCTCGGTTTCCGTGTCGGGATTGCGGTCGGCACCGGAGGCCTGCAGGTCCGCAAGGCCGGTCATGCCCATGCCGGTCTGCCCGGCGGGGGTGTTGGCTGCCTGGGCGGCCGCCAGATACAGCACGATGTCCGGGGTGGTCACAGCCTCTTCCAGCGCGGTGCGCTCGTCGGCGGTCAGGTCGGTGCGCAGGCGCAGCACATCGCCGTCGGCGGTGTAGGCGTTCTGGAAGGCAGCGGCGTCCTCCTCGCGCATCAGCAGCGAGAGGGCATCCAGCGTGCTCTGCCGCACGGTGTCGGGCAGGGGGCTTTCGATGCCGCCCTGCTGGATGCCGGTGTCCACGATCTTGCTGGTGTAGTCCGGCAGCGACAGATCGCAGTACGCCTGCACGAACAGCAGTGCGAACACCACGAGGCAGACGGCCCAGTGACGGGCCAGCTGCTTAAAGATCTTTGTCATGGTTTGGTTCTCCCTTCGGTTTGGTGGTACGCGCAGCGTTTTCCGCAAGAATGGCTTCCATCAGCGCGCCGCGCAGCGCTTCCATCTGGGCCAGCTGTTCCGGCTCCAGCCGGGCCATGACACTGGAAAAGTAGTCCCCAAGAGCAGCCTCGCACTGTCGGCAGGCCTCGTATCCCTTGGGCGTGAAACGCACCAGCGTCTTGCGGCGGTCGGCAGGGTCGGCAAAGCGTTCCACAAGGCCGTCCTGCTCCATCTGCCGCACCGTGCGGGAAATGGCAGGAAGCGGTTGATGAAGCTCCTGAACAAGATCGGAGATATAAACGGCACCGTCCTGTCCATGGAGACGAATGCAGCCCAGCAGCCCTTCCAGCATGGGGAAGTGGCGCTTGGGGCAGTCGGCCAGAGCGGCCTTCATGCCGGCCTTGGATGCTTTGCTCAGCCGGTGGATGTAGCGGCAAAGCCCACGGAAACTCAACGTGGATTCCTCAGACACGCGATCCCTCCTCTCAAAAATTGCTTAACAGCTGTTAACTGTTAACGCTTGACAATAATAGCCTTTTGCAGGCCGGATTGCAACCCCCTGCAGGGATTGTTTCACAAAAGTTCACAAACGTTTGTGTCCCGCATACACATAAAGCGAAGGGGGCATCGGGCATGGAACAGCGCTTGTGGATGATCCTGCAATTGTTCGGCGGGGCGGCACTTTTCTTATACAGTATGGACACCCTCACGGACGCTTTGCAGCAGGCGGCGGGGGACACCCTGCGGCAGGCCCTTGCCCGGCTCACGGCCCACCAGCTGGCCGGAGTGCTCACGGGGGCGGCGGTCACGGCGGTGGTGCAGAGCAGCTCGGCGGTCACGGTGCTGGTGCTGGGCCTTGTGGGGGCCGGGCTGCTGACCCTGCAGCGGGCCGTGCCGGTGGTGTTCGGAGCCAACATCGGCACCACGGTCACCGCGCAATTGCTGGCCTTCCGGCTGGAGGATGCCCGGTATCTGCTGCTGGTGGCGGGGCTGCTGCTCTGGTTCGCGGGGCGCGGGCGTCTGCACGCAGCCGGGCAGGCGCTGTTTGCTTTCGGCCTGCTGTTTGAGGGCATCGCGGTCATGGCCGAGGCCATGGAGCCGTTGGCAGCAGGGCCGGTGTTCCGGCAGTGGATGGCCCAGGTGCGGTACCGCCCCGGCCTGGGCCTGCTGGCAGGGCTGGGCATGACCCTCGCCGTGCAGAGCAGCTCCGCCACCATTGCGGTGCTGCAGCAGGCGGCCGCCCGCCCCGGGCCGGACGGCGGGTGCCTGCTGGGCCTTGCGGGAGCCATCCCGGTGCTGTTGGGGGACAACATCGGCACCACCGTCACGGCGGTGCTGGCATCGGTGGGGCAGAGCCGGGACGCCAAACGTCTGGCGGCGGCCCACGCCCTGTTCAACCTGTCCGGGGCAGCGGTGTGCTGGCTGCTGCTGCCCCAGTTCACCGCGCTGGTGCGGCTGGTCTCGCCCCACGGGCCGGAGAGCGCCGTGCTGGCCCGGCAGATCGCCAACGCCCACACCCTGTTCAATCTGGGCTGCACGGTGCTGTGGCTGCCCCTGACCCCTTGCATGGTGCGCATCGTGTGCATTCTATTGCCGGAAAAGCACGCCCCTGAGTTGAAATGAACGCCCTAAAATGGTATAATGACAGTGTATCGAACAATTTTGTGACGCTTTTGTTGCACAAACGATGAACTGACTCTTCTGTGGGCCTGCAGCGGTGTGCGGCTGCCAGGGCACAGAGCGAACCAAGAGGACGAGTTTACTATGAAGGATATCATCAACGGGTTGATCGAGCGGTTCCGCAGGCAGCATGTACAGGCCCGGCGCTATGTGGCCATGATGCTGGTGCTGGCCCTGCTCACCACCCTGTTCGTCAACTGGCAGCTCCATGGGGTGGGCATCTCCATGACTGCCGACTACCACTGCGGCTACGAGGAGCACCAGCACACGGCGGCCTGCTACGAAAAAGTGCTCACCTGCGGTTACGAGGAGGGCGAGCCGGAAACGCCCGTCACCTCTTCGGACAGCAGCGCCGATCCGGTGTCCGCCTACAGCGCGGCCGAGCCGGAAGAGCCGGAAGAGCCGGTGCAGACCGAGCCGGAGACCATCTGGGTGCCCCATGAGCACACCGATGCCTGCTACGAGGAGCACCGGGTGCTGACCTGCTATCAGGAAGAGCACGAGCACACCGACGACTGCTTTGACGAGTACGGTGCGCTCATCTGCGGCGAGTTCGAGCATATCCACGACGACAGCTGCTACACCACCGAGTATGAGCTGGTGTGCGGCCTGGACGAGGGCGAACTGGTGGAGGAACCCAACCCCGCCTATCAGGAAATGCCTGCCAGCCGCCCCGTGGTGGACTTGTCCCCTGAGCCGGCCGAGACCACCCCGGACGAGCCGGTGCTGCATCACCACACCGACGCCTGCTACACCGAGGAGCTGGTGTGTACCATCCCGGAGCACCACCACACCGTGGAGTGCCTGGCCGATACCCAGGCCGACGTGGAGACTGCCGAGGAATGGCAGGCCGCGGCCAACGTGGCCCTGAACGGCAACTGGGCCGAGGACCTGCTCACCGTGGCAAAGTCCCAGCTGGACTACCAGCAGAGCGACAAGAACTTCAAGCTGGATGTGGAGGACCAGCAGGTGCTGCGCGGCTACTCCCGCTATGGTGCCTGGTACGGCAACCCCTACGGCGCCTGGGACGTGATGTTCCTGTCCTACTGCCTGCACTTTGCGGGTGTGCCCCAGACGGTGGTGCCCCAGCGTGCGGGCGTGATGGCCCTGCACAGTGACCTGCGCGGCTCCCAGTGGCTCACCGACGCCGACGGCTCCGCCGCAAGGCCCGGCGATATCGTCATCTACAACACCCTCACCACCGAGCAGGTGGCCGTGGACGAGAGCTCTTATGGCATCGCCCTGCTGGACCTGGACGAGGACCCCGACACCGCCGCCCAGCTCACGGCTTCCGAGCCGCAGGTGGACACCCGCACCGTGACCACCGAGACGGTGGGCGTCGTGTCCGCCGTGGACCCCGACGCCGGGACCCTGACCGTGATCTCCGGCAACGTGGACGGCAAGGTGGCCGAGGTGCCCGCTGCCATGTCCGACGTGACCAGTGTCATCTCGGTGACCGGCGCCTATGCCGCCGAGACCACCGCGGTGGCTCCGGAGGACCCGGCAGGCTCCCAGGAGGAGCTGGACGGCAGCTATGCGCTGCTGGAAGATGAGGATGGCTTTGGGGCTACCGTGGACTGGGTGGGTGACGCCGACCCCTACGGCATCGCCCTGCTGGCTGCCGGGGACCCCTACGACCTGAGCACCTGGATCACGGCTGTCAATTATGAAAAGACGACCGACGGGAAAACATGGACGCCTATCGGCGCGGGCAACGTGACCGTGGAAAGCGGCACCCACGTCCGCGTTAACCTGAAGTATACCGTGACTGCCGGTGTGCTGACGCCCGACCACAATACCCTGACCTACCAGCTGCCCAAAGGCCTGCCCATGCCGGATGTGACGACGGGCAACATCGTGGATGAGTCCGACAAGGACGAGGCCGGCAATGCAAAGGTCGTGGGCAGCTTCACCGTTGACACCAACGGCACAGTGACCCTGACCTTTACGGACAGAAGGTTCATCGGTACCGACGACAAGGGCGGCCTGACATTCATCGGTACCTTCAAGGCCGCCGTTACGGCGAGCGCCGACAGCTTTGACGAAAACAAGAAGATCGAGTTCAAGGACGGTTGCACCCTGACCATCGAGAAGAAAACGGCAGATATAAAGATCAGCAAAGGGAGTGGGTCTCCGCTGATTACGAACCGTAAGGACGGCACCTTTGTAAATAATTACAAGGTGACGGTGGAGACCACCAACGGCACCAAAGACCCGGTGATCCTTACGGATACCCTGAACACGAATAGGAATGGCGAAAACCGTAGCGACTACCTGAAGGGCGGCAAATATCTGGTAGACTCCTTTAAACTTTACAAGGTGGATGCTTCGGGCACAAAAACGGAGATTGACGTCCCTAAGCATGAACTGAAAACCGACGGCAACGGCAACCCCCAGGTGGTCCTTGCTCCGCTGCCTGCATTGGAGGCCGGAGAGAAGTACATCTGGAACTACGACGTTCAGCGGAACTATGCGGACTTTGACGAAATGCCCGGCGGCGTCGCTATCATCAACAACACGGCGAAAGCCGAGGCAGGGCCCAATGTAAAATATGGGGCTGACGCATGGTACACATGTAAAACCCAGCGTATTGAGAAGAAGGGCCAGTACGACCCCAAAACAGGCCACATCCAGTGGACGATCACTGTAAAGGTACCCCATTCTTTCCTGGGGTCCTATCTCCTGCAGGGCTGCAAGATCACAGATGACTTGCCAGACGGTGTGAAAATCGTAGGGGATGTAAAGGTAGGCGACGATACGATATCGGCAGAGAATTTTCTGCAAAACGGTTATACCATCCCGGCGGAGTATGGGGGAACAGAGCTGACCATCACCTTTGAGACCACCACCCCCATCGGCGGCGGCTCGGTGACCAACACGGCACAGATCCTGACCAAGAGCGAACATATCTTTGAGGACTCGGCTACCGTGAACATCGGGAAGGGCGATTGGACCCTGAGCAAAAAACTCGCCGCCAGCGGCAAGAACCCCACCTGGAACATCACGGCCACCAACAAGGCCGGTGAGGCAGAGTTTACCCTGTGGGATGTGCTGAGTGACGCTGTGAATGATGCCGAGCAGACAACGAAAAACACCCACTATGCCTATGCGGCAGAGCTGGATGCTGCTATCAAGGCCAATCTGACCCTGACCATGCACGATAACACAACGCTGAGCTACCAGCAGGCGATCAACGCAGGCAACACGATCGAGATCACCTATTACAGCGGTATCGAGGGCGGCGGCATTGTAACGGCAAACGACCCCACCACCCACGTGTGCAGCTTTGCCATCAAGGTGACAGCCGGGAACCAGAATAACCCCGTGCGCAGCATCTCGGTGACCGGCATCCCCACCCACGAGGAGCGGGACGATGTGCCCACCGGTGAGGTGTGGACCTATAAGAACACCATCCATATCCAAGGCGTGAGCGGCGAGGCCTCGGACACCGATACCTACCGCAGCTACAAGCAGTTTGAAAAGGGCGTGGCCGCAAAGAGCAGCGGCGACGAGACCGGTTATCTGACCGGCAGCAACAGCTTCGAGCTGAGCGACCTCAGCGGCAACAACCTCCACTATCAGCTGGTGCTGCAGACCTCCGCCGATGATAGGGACGAGATCACGGTTACCGATACCCTGCCGGAAAACGTCGGCTTCAAGGTGGATAATGTCAAGATCGCGCTGGATGAGAACGAATTTGTAAAGATCAGCGATAAAAATGTAGACTGGGCGACGGCAACGTATGACGAAACTACCCGGCAGCTCACCATTAAAATCAGAAACTACAACCAGTCGGGGCAGGAGGAACACCGCATCCGCATCCAGTATGAAGTGAGCGTGAGCGACGATCCCACCTGGAAGAACCCCTCGGTGGGCAAGCTGATCTACACCAACACCGCCACTTGGGGCGAACTGACCCAGACCACCACCACCACCGTCACCCGCAAGGTGGAGCAGGTGAAAAAGACCGGCTGGCAGGACTCCGGCAACGACCGGAAGCTGCACTATCAGGTGGTCATCAACCCGGCCGGCGAGGATCTGTCGGCCGGGCAGACCAAAGCGGAGAAGATCGAGCTGTGGGATAACATCAGCACCACCAATGGTGCCATCGCCACCGGCGATATCAACTCGGTCAAGTTGTATTATTACGATTACGACGAAACAGTCGGCGTGACCACCGGCAAAGAGGTGCCGCGCAACATGTACCGCATCCTGGAAGCGGACAAGAACGGCTGGCTCCATATGGAGATCCCCAATATGGCGGCCATGATCCTTGTGTATGACTGCAATGTGAAGGATGGCAGTGCTGCCGCCAGCTACCAGGTGAGCAACACCGTGACCCTGAGCAACGGCAGCAAATCCAGCGACAGCGGCATCACCTACCAGGTCAAGGCGGATGCAACGGCCACCACCGCACAGTTCGTGCTGCGCAAGAAGGACAGCTACTCCGGCGTGTCGCTGAAGGGCGCGGAGTTCACCATTTACCAGTACGATACGGTAAGCGGGCAGTTCGTCCCGTGGACCGGCAACGGCACGGGCACCCTGACCACGGACGAAAACGGTCAGGCCAGTCTGGCTGTGCTGGATAGTGAGACTGCAAGCTGCCTGAAACCGGACGTGCTGTATAAGCTCGTGGAGACCAAAGCACCCACGGACTATCAGCTGGATGCCACCCCGCACTACCTGCTGTTCCGCAAGAACGCCAGCGCGGAGAACGAGCAGGCAGCCTTTGCGGCGGCTACGGGCGCACCCGGCACCATCTTGACCGTGAATGACGAGACGGTGGACCTGAACAGCAATGTGCAGGTGGGCAGCGACGCCGGCACCACCACCGCTGAGTACAGCAACGTGTACAGCAAGCTGACCGTCAGAAAGCTCTGGCTGGATGCTGACACCCGCCAGCCGGTGGAACCGGCGGTGGACAGAATCCACATCAAGGTCTGGCAGTGCACCGACAATGACAAAACGTTGTTTGCCGAAGCCGACCTGACCGCACCGGCGTGGACCTGGTCCGAGTCGGGGACCGATCTGCCCCTGAAAGACCCTGTCAGCGGCAAGGCGTACCACTACCTGGTGGAGGAAGTGACCACCGGAAACTGGAACGTGTACATTGACAACAACGGCGTGCAGACCGGCAATATCACGGTGCAGAACTACGTTTACACCGGCTACGAGCTGCCGTCCACCGGCGGCATGGGCACGGCACCCTTCGGGGTGCTGGGCGGCGCACTGGCCGCTGCAGCAGCCCTGCTGCTGGTCCGCAAACGGAAACAGGACGAGGAGGAGTGAGCAGCCATGAAACAAAACAAAAACAACCGGTTCGCCGCTCTTCTGCTGGCGCTGTGCATGGCCGTGAGCTGTGCACTGCCCGCGCTGGCAGCCCCCGCGGCCAGCGCCAACATCGACCTGAGCCGCACCGGCAGCATGGACGTGACCCTGTACGACCACCAGAACGACGTCCCCCTGCGGGGCGGCGCACTCACCGTGTACAAGGTGGCGGACGTGGCCCGCACCAACGGCGACCTGCACTTTGTGTACACCGCCGACTTTACGGGCTGCGGCATCGCGCTGGGCGACCTGACCGACAGCACGCTGGCTTCCAGGCTGGAAGCCAAGCTGCCCGCCCGCGCCGCCGGCACCACCCATAAGATCAGCGAGCAGGGCATCGTCTCCTTTGACGCGCTGCCGCTGGGCCTGTACCTCGTGGTGCAGACCGAGAACTCCAAGGGCTACGAGGCCATCAATTCCTTCCTGGTGTCGCTGCCCATGGCGGACGAAAGCGGCTGGCTCTACACCGTGGACGCCACCCCCAAGGTGGGCGCGCCCACGCAGGAGGTGACCCCGCCCGAACCGGAAACTCCCAGCACGCCTTCGGAACCGGACAAACCGTCCAAGCCGGAGAAGCCCTCGGAACCGGACAAGCCCACCCAGCCCGGCACCCCGGATGAGCCGGACAACCCGGACATGCCGGTCAATCCCAACGACCCCAACCGCCCGGTGTCGCCCGGTACGCCGGATAACCCGGTGAACCCTGGCAACCCGGACAACCCCGTGGCCCCCGGCAACCCGGATAACCCGGTGGCGCCGGGCCGCCCGGACGGCAATGCACTGCCCCAGAGCGGCCAGCTGAACTGGCCCATCCCGTTCATGGCCTGCAGCGGCGTGCTGCTGTTTGCCGTCGGCTGGGTGCTGGACCGGAAGGAGACGCTGGCATGAACACAAAGCAGAAGATCGGCCGCGCCTGCATGATCGTGGGCATCCTGCTCATTCTGGGCGCGCTGGCCCTGCTGGGCTATAACCAGTGGGACGCCAACCGCGCCGACAAGGCTTCGCAGGACGCCCTGGGCAAGCTGGAAGAGACCCTGACCGAGACCATGGAGGACAAGACGAAGGACGAAGAGCCGGTGGTCCAGCCGGAGCTGGACCCGGAACAGGAGATGACCGTCACCGACATCGACGGCTGGGGCTACATCGGCTACCTGTCCATCCCGTCCATCGGGCTGGAACTGCCCGTGATGAGCGAGTGGAGCTACGCGGGCCTCAAGGTGGCCCCGGGCCGCTACTCCGGCTCCACCTACGCCGATAACATGGTGGTCTGCGCCCACAACTACGCCAAGCATTTCAGCCCCATCAAGTGGCTGGCCCTGGGCAGCGAGGTGTACTTTACCGACATGGACGGCCAGCGCTGGAGCTATGAGGTGTCCAACGTGGAGACCATCCAGCCCACCGACATCGAAAAAATGATCACGGCCAGCGACGAGGACGCCTGGGACCTGACCCTGTTCACCTGCACCACCGGCGGCCGCGCCCGCTGTGCTGTGCGCTGCACCCGCACCGGTTACCCGGTCTTGGAGACCAGCGCGGCAGGGCGGATCACGGAGTAAGCAGGACGATTTGGAATGCCCTCCGCTTTGCGCTGGGCATGAATAGCGGAAAAATTATTTTTAAAGATATGCAAGCCCGGAAAATCTGCGGATTTTCCGGGCTTGCTTTTTCACGGATGGGCGTTAAGGAAAGTGGCCTGTTCTCTGGAAGGCAAACGATTTAGAATGTCCTCCGCTTTGCTCTGGGCATAAATAGCGGAAAAATTATTTTAGATTTTGCAAATCCGGCAGGGCTGCGGCCCCGCCGGATTTGCTTTTTCACGGGAGGGGCCGTTCCGGGAAGTGGCATCGGCTGCTGTTGGCCTGCGGTCAAAGCGCAGCAAATCAAATGCCTTTTACGGCAACGCTCCCCACCGGGGAGCTGGCGCGCAGCGACTGAGGGGCGTTCCAATCGGTGGAAGCCGAAAATACGGTGAAAAGATTTTCACGCCGAACAGGCGTGAATCTTCAGTATTTTCGGGTGGAGCCTACTTCTTTGGGGTCTGAAAGGGGCGAGCAGCCCCTTTCTCGTTGCGGGGAGAGGGGTGTCCAGAGGGAGAGAGGGGGGAGTCGAAACACCCCTCTCACCCTCTGGCCCAGCGGAGCGACCCCGGCGGCGATGCCGCTTGCAAAAGCCATCGGGCCTGCCCCACGCGATTGCACTCTGCATGAGAAACATTACAAAAAAGCACCCGCCATGCGGATGCACAGCGGGTGCCTTGAAGGGCTCTGCGGGGGTGCTCAGTGGGTGGTGCCCATGTCCACAGCCAGGTCGGCGTCGTTCTTCACAACGGCCTCCACGGCCTTCTCCAGGCCGCGGGCGATCTGGTGCAGGTCCATGCTGGGGGTGCCCAGGGGCTTGTTGACCACCTGCTCCATGGCGTAAGGCACATGGATGAAGCCGCCCCGGATGTTGGGGTACTTCTTGTCGATGAGGTACAGCAGGGTGTACATCAGGTAGTTGCACACATAGGAGCCTGCAGTGTAGGACAGGGCGGAGGGGATGCCTGCGTCCTTGATGCTCTGCACCATGGCCTTCACGGGCAGGGAAGTGAAGTAGGCGGTCTCGCCGTCCTCCTGGATGGTCACGTCGATGGGCTGATAACCGGCGTTGTCAGCGATGCGGCCGTCCATCAGGTTGATGGCCACCTTTTCCGGGGTGATGGCGGAGCGGCCGCCGGCCTGACCGATGCAGATGACCACATCGGGCTGGTTTGCCTGAATGGCAGCTTCCAGCACCTCACCGGCACGGATGAACTCGGTGGGCACTTCCTGCTTGACGATCTCGGCACCGGCGATGGTGTCGGGCAGCAGCTTCACCGCCTCAAAAGCGGGGTTGACGGTCTCGCCGCCAAAGGGGTCGAAACCAGTGAGCAGAATTTTCATAGTAAAAAGCCTCGATTCTCAGATATAAATGGACGGCTCCAGAACGGTGAGCTGTCCGTGATCCATGATCATGCGGTTGTCCACATAGATGCAGGGAGCGTGGGTGACCAGATCGTAATGGCCGGAAGCATCCTGCACACCGCCCAGCGCAATGTTGCGCCCGAACCCGATATGGAAGGTGCCATAGGTGGATTCGTCCTCGATGTAGCAGTTGCCTGCACAGCGGGAGTGGGTGTTGAGCCCGATGCCAAACTCCGCCGCCACCACCATGTTCTCCGGGTCGTGGAAGCGGGCCAGAAACTGCTTGAGCCGCCTGCCGCTGGCATTGTCCTCGATCTCCACGATGCGGCCGCCGCGCAGCTCCACCCGCACGGGGCTGTCCACGATGCCGATATAGCCCATGGAGCCGTCCAGGATCAGGGTGCCGTTGGTGTCGCTCTCCACCGGTGCCACATACACTTCCACGCTGGCAGAGGAAAGGCCCTTGCCGTCGTGGCAGCAGCCGTTGAAGAAGCCGGGCACACGCCCCTCGATGTTGAAATCCAGGTTCGTGCCAAGCTCCGTGGTCACATGGATGTGTCTGGCGTTCTGGTAGCAGGCCATGATGATGCTGGCCATGATCCTGCTTTTGGGCAGGCTCATGTTCAGGAAGTCGTAGCTCAGCAGGGACTGCCCGTTGCTGGTGCTCAGCGGCAGCGACAAAAACCGGTTGCGGCGGGCAATGACCCGCTTGACGGCCCGTGTGGTGATGAGGGAATACTCGGCAGCACCGATCACGGCGTTGTAGGGGTCAAAGACGTCCTCGCGGTCATCGAAATACTGGCCCACCTGCTCGTGCAGGTCGTCTAGCATCAACACATCTGCCACGCTGCCCACCGCCTGTGCGGCTTGCTGCATGGCTGCCACCTCGACAGCATACTTCTGGCTGGATACGATCAAGATGCGTTCGCCTGCACGGAGCCGGACCCAGTCGCGAATAATGATATCGGCTCCGTGCTGAATTGCTTGTTCCATTGAATCACTCGATCTAACAAAAAATCACTTCAGGAGGATCATCATCACGATCTGGACCACCATCATGATGATGGCGACAGGAACCTGATTCTTGATGACGCCCATGGGCTTCTTCATATCCAGCAGTGCCACGGGCACGGTGTTGAAGTTTGCAGCCATGGGGGTGCACAGGGTGCCGCAGAAGCCGCAGGTCAAAGCCAGCATGCCGATGACCACCGGGTTTGCGCCGTGGGCCAGCACGAACGGGTAGCCGATGCCCACGGTCATCACGGTGATGGCGGCGTAGGCGTTGCCCATGATCATGGTGAACAGCATCATGCCGATGGCGTACACCACGATACCGGCGTTCACATTGCCCTCGGGGATGATGTGGCTGACCAGGTCAGAGATCACATCGCCGACACCGGCAGCGGTGAAGACGGAGCCAAGGCAGGCCAGCAGCATGGGCAGCATGGACAGGGGGCCCACGGTGGACAGCATGCGCTCGGAATCGTTCAGGAAGGTGGAGGGCTTGTTGTCGCGGTTCATGATCATCAGCAGGATGATGGCCACGAGAACGCCCAGAGCCACGCCGTTCAGGGCGGACAGGCCGATGCCCATGCCGGTGATGGCGCAGATGACGGCCAGCATGCCGATGCTCAGGGTGGGGACAAAGATCTTCATGCCGATCTTCTCATAGGTAGCCTCGGTCTCGGCCTTGGTGGCAGCAGAGACAGCGCCCTTCTTGACCTTCTTGAGGATGGCGGGGATGCACATCACCACCACCAGGATGCCGCTCACCAGAGAGGGCAGCCAGCGGCCCAGGGCAAGCACGACGCCCAGCACGGCCCAGAAGATAAAGGTGCCCACGGGTTCCGGGTTCTCCTTATCCTTCAGGTTCTTCACACCGCAGTAGATGCACAGCAGGCCGATGATAAAGTAGATGATCTCCATCACCTTGGTGGACAGGCTGTAATCAGCACTCATAAAAAAGCTCATTCTTCTGTCCTCCCTTACTTATAGTACTTCTGGATCATCTTGCGATCCTTGATCACATAGAATACGATGGCGACCACAGTGGCAATGATGCACACGGGGATCTCGATGGCAGCCAGCTGGGCCAGCTCCACCTCGATGCCCAGGCCGGCCAAAGTGCTCTGCACCAGCAGGCCGCCGGAGCCGCCCACGAACAGGACCTGACCGAAGAACCAGGTGATGTTCTCCATGCCGGAAGCCATACCCTTCAGCTCCTCGACATGCTCCTCATTGGGCTCATAGCCCTGTGCCACAATGGCACCTTCGGCCATGGGCATGATGACGGGGCGCACGAAACCGGCCACGCCGCCAAAGCCCACGTTGAAGGCTGCAAAGACCGAGCGCATCACGCCGTAGATGCCGATGACCAGGCCGGAGGTGGCACCCTTGAACTTGCCAATCAGGGCAGCGGCTGCTTCACGCAGGCCGTTGCGCTCCAGCGTGCCGGTGACCAGCATCACGATGATGAAGATGGCCATGCTGCGGTTTGCCACAAAGGTGCTGCCCAGCGTTTCCAGCAGGGTGACCGGGCCCAGACCGCCAACCAGTGCAGTCACAACGGCTGCCACCAGAATGACCAGAATGGAGTCCAGCTTCAGTGCAAAGCCAGCGATGACGATGACAATGCCAAGTAGTTTCAGTAGTTCCATAATTGCCTTCCTTTATACTTATATTTTCCCGGCGCTGTGCTGGCGGTCCGCCTGTGGGTCAGCAGGCAGGCCGTCGGCACTACGCCGAAAAGTCCAGAGAAAATGCCTTACAGGCGGATAAACGCTGCCAGCAGCAGAGAAAAGCCTCCTGCCGTAAGCCACAGCGGCACCAGACGACGGCCCAGGTGAGCTCCGATATCGCAGTGCTCCAGCACCCCGGAGGCCTTCATGGGCACCACCGTGGTGGCTTTGGGCACGGCCTCTGGGCTGCTGTAGGGGTTGGTGGAGGTAAACTCACCAGTGCCGATCTCCCCGGGGCAGGCGTACACCCCAAACCAGGAGGACAGCAGCCCACCCTTGCCAGCGCTTGTCTTGCACACTCGCACCAGCTGCACCGTAAGGGCCTGGGCCTGCTTTTCTTCCACCAGCAGGTTGACGCGGACCATATTTACCAGGTTCAGTATCGAGGAAATGGCGATGAGAGCGTCCAGGATCAGGACCAGGATCAATAACGAGTGCATGGGGCACACCTCCTGCAAACAGAGCAAGGGCTGCGGCAGCCCCTGGTGCTTTCGTAAGATGGAAATAGTATACCATAAAGTGGGACGAATTGTAAATGAAATATAGATAATCTGTCTGGTCTTCCTAAAAAAGGAAAAATCCCCCGTTTCCCGGAGGAAACAGGGGAGGGGACTGCCTTGCGGCAGCAATTACTTGTTCTGGATGTACTCGTGGATGGCCTTGGCGGCAGCCTTGCCGGCACCCATGGCCTTGATGACGGTAGCGGCACCGGTCACGGCATCGCCGCCGGCGTACACGCCGTCACGGCTGGTCTTGCCGTCGTCGCCGTCGGTGACGATGCAGCCGTGCTTGTTGGTCTCCAGACCCGGGGTGGTGGAGCGGATCAGCGGGTTGGGGCTGGTGCCCAGGCTCATGATCACGGTGTCCACGTCCAGCTCAAACTCGCTGCCCTTCTTCTCGATGGGGCGGCGGCGGCCGGAAGCATCGGGCTCGCCCAGCTCCATCTCCACGCAGGTGATGGACTTGACGAAGCCGTTCTCGTCCGGGTGGATCTCCACGGGGTTGCACAGGGTCTTGAAGATGATGCCCTCTTCCTCGGCGTGCTCCACCTCTTCCTTACGGG
>ERZ836441.971-NODE-971-length-30781-cov-4.638873_pt1 | contig 30781 bp, 34 predicted proteins | sample MGYA00519686_ERZ836441 | MGnify/ENA primary metagenome ERZ836441 (study PRJEB31850, sample SAMEA3708800) | human gut metagenome | biome: human gut; feature: human-associated habitat; material: faeces | place: China | collected 2014 ... | reverse complement strand
ATTCTACCCCCTCTTGTCAACTCCTTTTTTCCCTTTTTCTCGTACTTTTTTCAAGTTTCCTCAAGACCACAAGATGGTGTATCTTCTCTCCTCGTAAAACCACTATTTTCTCGTGTAAATAACAGTGCCGCTACTGTTACGGCCCATAAAACGACCGTCCCGCAGGTCCAGACTAACTGCGGAATCCCATCCAAAAAGCCCAGACAAGCTCCCGCGGCCCCTATTGCTACCGCAGCCACCGGCCTCCAATTTTGTTTTAGCCCGCTCCATTGCCACCCCTTAGCCAGCAACCCCAGATATACCAGATCAGGCAGCAGCCACAAGGAAGAGGCCAAGCCCTCTACTCTTGCTGTCTGCCCCAAGGCGGCGGTCATGAGAAAAAAAGGTTCCTCCGCTTGGACTGCCAACGCTGGGCTGAGTACTCCCGCTGTCACAAAAGCGCTCACTACAGTTGACAAGGCCGATGCTGTCAGCCATCTGAGTCCACGGCTCCGGCCGTGAGGATCCTTCTCCGTTCGATTTATATAAGGTAAGAGGAAGAGAAAGGTTCCGCCAGTCTCCAGCGCCGCCCCAAACCCTGCCCACAGGTCGCCTGCCGGTTTCAAAACATAGTCCCATTGGATCCGGAACACGGCCCAGAGCCACAGCGCCCCGGCAGCGATCACCGCAGCCAAATAGCAGAGCTCCGCTCCCCGGAAAAAAGCCGCAGGCTTTCCCCAGGCCACCCAAGCCAAGGGTAGCGCCAACAGCAGCACCAACCAAGGAAAGTGCGCCTGGTCACCGCCTCCTGTGTGGAGGATACGCCCAGCGCACCGCCCCAGCCCCCGGGCCAGGAGGACAACTCCCCATGCGGCGTACAGGACGGCAAGCACGTTCCCCACAGAGCTTGTCCCCAACGCCCTCCAGCGGGGGGCCAGGCAGACCATGGCGCCTCCCGCCAGGAGCAGCACAGGCACAGCCAGGAGCGCCCCCTGCCAGCCATACCCCGCCCCCGCCACAGCAGGGGCCAGCGCCCCGGTAAGGGCCGCCACCGACAGCTGGCGAACTGACAGCTTTTCCTCTCTCATACCTTCTCCTCCCAAACCGCCTGGCCAGCCGGCTCCAGCTGGCCGTCCGCCAGGGACAACACCGGCAGCTCCACCTGCCCATCCGTCTTCAGGGCGGCCAGTACCATCACCACTGTGGGGGCCTCCACTCCCTGTTCCTCCAACACTGCCAGCCGGGCCGCCGGGTCCTCACAGGCATCCAGCAGTGCCCCTGCATCCTGCGTCAACCAGACGGTGGCGGAAGGACTCATCTCGTGGTCAGACAGGATTAGCCCCAGAGCTTCAGACAGGTCCGCCTCTGCCCCCACTATAATATAAGAGATGTTGGTCAGCGCCAGCTCCTCCTCCCCCACCCAGGGCAGGGCCTGCCGGGCGGACTGAAAATCGGCGGCGGATGCCGCCCCCCGGCTCACATCCCCCTGATCCGTGCCGCCGCACACGGCGGTGAGGGTGACCTCCTCCCTGCCGTCCACCCCCAGCACCCGCACCAGAGCCATGCCGTCCAGCTCCCGGGCCTGGGGCGCACAGCCGGACAGCAGGAACAGCAACGCCGCCAGCAAGACGGGCCATCGTCTCATCCTTGATTCCTCCTGTTGCCTGTGTTCAGATAGTCCTCCCGCAGCTTGGTCTTGGGCAGCGGAGCTCGCAGTACCACATGCCCCTGCTTCTGCTTGCCCGCATTAGAAGCAAAGGGTGTCAGGTAGGCCACTCCAAAGCTCTCCAGCCGGGCCAGCCGCCAGATGAGCACCGCTGCCCCCAGTATCAGCCCCGTCAACCCCATAATACCGGACAACACAGTCAGCAGAAATCGCCAGATGCGCAAGCCGCCCGCCAGGTCCTGGCTGGGAGCGGTGTAGCCGGCAATGCCGGCAATGGCCACCACTACCAGCACCGCCGGACTGACCAGCTTGGCCTCTACTGCCGCCGTGCCTACTACCAGGCCGCCTAGGATGGATACCGTCTGTCCGATGGACGAGGGCAGTCGCAGCCCCGCCTCTTGGAGCACCTCAAAGGCCAACAGCATTACCAGCACCTCCGCCAGCGTCGGGAAGGGTACGCTCTGCTTGGCCGCGATGATGGACAGCGCCAGTTTCACTGGGATCATTTCAGGGTGGAACAGCACCGCCCCCACATAGAGTCCAGGTAAAAACAGCGTGATGAGCACGCACACGTACCGCAGCACCGCCAAGGCGGAGGCCACCATCCAGTTGGAGGTCTTGTCCTGACCGGTTCGGAAAAACTGGTCCACCGTGGAGGGCAGCAGCCACCCCACGGGAATGCCGTCGGCCAGCACCCCGATCCGCCCTTCGGCCAAGCCGGCACAGAAGCGGTCCGGTCGCTCGGTGTATGCCGTCAGGGGAAAGGCGGTATTTACCTCATCGGTGATATATTGTTCCAGATTGCCCGTCATCAGCAGAGCGTCAATGTCGATAGACGCCACTCGGCGTTCCACTTCGGCGGCCAGCTCCGGATTGGCGATCCCCTCTATATATAAGATATCCACTGGGGTCACCGACTGACGCCCCACCACGTATTCCTTTACCCGCAGCTCCGGCGCGCGCAGCCGCCGCCGGACCAGAGAAGTGTTGGTGCGCACGCTCTCTACAAAGCTGTCCTGCGCCCCCTTTACGTCCGGTTCGTTCTCCGGGCTGGACACGCTGCGCTTTTCCTCCGTGGCGGTCATCAAGGTAAGCACACGGTCTTTTCCCGGGAAAAACAGCGCCACCCAGCCGTTGACCAGGTCAAAGATCACCTGGTCCGCCGTGGTCCGCTCACTTACCGCCAGGGAGTACAACCCCCCCTTAGCCATGAGGTCAAAGGCTTCGTCCATGGTGGCCGCCCGGCGCAGCGCGTCGCTTTGGGTCAGGGGGCGCAGCACATAGTCGCTGGCCCGCTCGTTGCGCACCTGCCCTGTGATGAACAGCATTTCTACCTGCCGGGCCGGATCGTTGTTCAGATAGAGGGTCCGGCGGCTGAAATCAGCGCAGCCGTCAAACACTGCGGCAACCGCGTCCGCCGTCAGGGGGCAATCATACCGGGGTTCCCTGCGGGGATGGGGCGGCACCGGCGTCTGCTTACTGCCGAAGATGCCCATGGCTTTCCTCCCATTTCCTGTCCTGGGTTGATTTTTGGTCAAAGGCTAGTATCTCCCCTTTCCTTATAATTATTTCATCCATTCCTATGCCAAATCTTCTATTTGCTTTTCCATGGAGTTTATACTATAATGTATTTTATTCAATATCCTGTATATTTCCTTGATTTCCCGGTATTTTATACCGTCTGTGGAACATCAGGCGGCAAGACTCACATAAAGGAGCGCAAAATCATGCCTACGATTGTAACCAAGCGTGTCCTCAATCCTACGGTCACTCTGATGGAGGTGGACTGTCCGGCCATCGCCCGTAAGGCCAAGCCGGGCCAGTTCGTCATGGTGCGTTCGGATCCCATGGGGGAGCGCATCCCCCTGACCATCGCCGACTATGACGCGGTGCGCGGCACCGTCACCATCATGTACCAGCGGGTGGGCCTGACCACTCAGAAGCTGGATCAGCTCAACTCCGGCGACGACATTCTGGACATGGTCGGCCCCCTGGGCAACCCCACCGAGGTGGACGGTGTCAAACGGGCCGTGGTCATCGGCGGCGGCGTAGGTTGTGCCATCGCCTTTCCCCAGGCCAAGGCCCTGTACCGGGCGGGCGCTCATGTGGACGTGATTGTGGGCTTCCGTACCAAGGAGCTGGTGTTCCTGGAGGGCAGCTTCCGCAAGAACTGCACCAACCTGTACATCACCACTGACGACGGCACCTACGGGGAGAAGGGCTTTGTCTCCAACAAGCTGGATGAACTGCTCTCGGAGGGTCACCAGTACGACGTGGCCATCGCCATCGGCCCGGTGCCCATGATGCGGGCCATCTCCCAGGTCACCCTGCCCTATCATCTCAAGACTCTGGTCTCCCTCAACCCCCTGATGGTGGACGGCACCGGCATGTGCGGCTGCTGCCGGGTGCGCGTGGGCGGCCAGACCAAGTTTGCCTGCGTGGACGGCCCGGACTTCGACGGCCACCAAGTGGACTATGACGAGCTCATCGTGCGCAATGGCGTCTACCGCAACCAGGAGAACGCTGCCAAGGAGGCCCACGCCTGCAATTTGCAGAAAATGGCCGACGCAGCTCAGAAGGCTCAGGAAGGAGGCAGAGCGTAATGGCTGATATGACTTCCCCCCGCTGTCCCATGCCCCAGCAGGACCCGGCGGAGCGCGCTCAAAATTTCAAAGAGGTTGCCCTGGGGTACACCCCCGAGATGGCCATCCAAGAGGCGGGCCGCTGCCTGCACTGCAAGCGCCCCTTCTGCGTGGAGGGCTGCCCGGTGAACGTTCGCATCCCCGATTTCATCGCCCGTGTAGCGGACGGCGACTTTGAGGCCGCCTATCAAATCATCACCTCCACCAACGGCCTGCCTGCGATCTCCGGCCGGGTGTGCCCCCAAGAGAACCAGTGCGAGGCCAAGTGCGTCCGCGGCATCAAGGGCGAGCCGGTGGCCATCGGCCGGCTGGAGCGGTTTGTGGCCGACTGGCACCTGGCCCACCACGCCGAACCCGCCCTCCCCGCCCAGCCCGCCAACTACACCCACGTAGCAGTGGTGGGGTCCGGCCCGGCGGGGCTGACCTGCGCCTACGACCTGGCCCAGCAGGGCTATGCCGTCACCCTGTTCGAGGCCTTCCACACCATCGGCGGCGTACTGGTATACGGCATCCCCGAGTTCCGTCTGCCCAAGGCCATCGTCCACCGGACGGAGGCCGACCTGCGCTCCCTGGGCGTCCAGATCCACACCAACATGGTGGTGGGCCGGGTGCTCACCCTGGACGAGCTGTTTGAGCAGGGGTACAAGGCCATCTTCCTGGCCACTGGCGCGGGTCTGCCCAAGTTCATGGGCATCCCCGGCGAGGGGCTGGCCGGCGTTTACTCCGCCAACGAGTACCTCACCCGCATCAACCTGATGCACGCCTGGGAGGATGCGTACGACACCCCCGTCCCTGCCAGCAAAAAAGTAGCCGTGGTGGGCGGCGGCAACGTGGCCATGGATGCGGCCCGGTGCGCCCGCCGGCTGGGGGCGGAGGTCCATGTGGTCTACCGCCGCAGCCGTGAGGAAATGCCTGCCCGGGCCGAAGAGGTGGAGCACGCCATGGAGGAGGGCATCCAGTTCCACTTCCTGACCAATCCCACCGCCGTCATCGACGACGGCATGGGCCATGCCTGCAACCTCAACTGTGTGCGCATGGAGCTGGGTGAGCCTGATGAGCGGGGCCGCCGCCGCCCAGTGGAGGTGCCCGACTCCTCCTTCCTCATGGAAGTGGACACGGTGGTCATGGCGTTGGGCACCAGCCCCAACCCCCTGATCCGCATGGCGGATGAGGCGCTGGATGTCAACGGCAAGGGCTGCTTTATTGTCAACGAGGAGACTATGGAGACCAGCCGTCAGGCCGTGTATGCTGGCGGCGACGCGGTCACCGGCGCGGCCACCGTCATCTTGGCCATGGGCGCGGGCAAGAAAGCCGCCAAGGCCATCATGAAGTATCTGGACGCCAACAAATAATTGTGATATGATAGCGGGCAGGCCCAAGGGCTTGCCCGCTGTTATTTTTAGGGAGGCGTTATCATGGAAAAAGCGGCCTTCACCCGGAAATACTTGGAGGACGTCCCCGGCTTGGACTCGCCGGACATCTGGCGGCGGTTTCTGGACTTTGTTCTCAGCTATGCCGACAGCTTCTGCCTGTCCTTTTACACGGACTGCGGCCCGTTCCGGGCGCTGTCACCGGAGGATTTCTGCGCCTCCCCGTGGGGCTTTCTGTCCGCCAGCATCTCCGATTGGGAGGTCACCGCCCAGTCCCCGGTCACCGCCCGCACCCCCATGCTGCTGCTGTATTTCCGGCTGGACCCGGTAACCGTTTCCTTTCTTCGGGGCAGGCGCACTGTGCTGGACTTTCCCGCAGCCCGGCTGGACCGGGGGTTCCTCTGTTTCGATGACCTGGCGTTTCTGAAAGCGGGCAAGATTTTCTTTTGCTCCTGCACCCACGAGAGGTTCTGCTCCATTGACGGGGATGTTCACCGGCTGTACCAGGGCAATCCCCTCCAGCCCATCAGCGAGCTGGACACTGAGACGGGCTGGCAGCGGTTCCTGGACTTTGCCCTCAGCTGCGCAGACGGTTTTTCCCTGTCCTTCCGGGCTGCGTCTCCTGTGGTCGCCTCCGTGGAGGAATTCCGGGCCTCCCAGTGGGGCTTCCTGTACCCCAGCGCCCATTCCCAGGAGGTGGCGGACCGTACCGCTCTCCCGCTGGGCAATCCTGTCCGGTTGCTCTATTTTCAGCTCACTCCCACTGCCATTCGCTTTCTCCGCACCCTATCCCACGTCTACGATTTGGATGAGACAGAAGAGATGCCCTCTGGCCTGTACTGGTTGGCGGACTTGGCTTTCTACAAGTCGGGGCACTGTTTCTTCGCCTCCCGGACGGATGCCAGGGTCTGCGGGATAGACCGCGCAGTCCTGGACCTGTTTCAAACCTCGGAGGCGGCTGCCAAATCTCAGAAAGGCTGATTCCATGTTGTATGTAATGCTCACTATTCTCCTTATCGTAATCGACCAGGTGGTAAAATTCCTGGTCCGGGCCAATATTCCCCTGGGGGACAGCGTCCCCTTCCTTCCCCACGTGTTGGAGCTGACCTATGTGCAGAACACTGGCGCCGCCTTTTCCCTGCTGGCGGAACACACCTGGATTTTGACGCTGATCTCTGTCCTGGTGGTAATCGTCATGGTCATCGCCCTATGGAAAAAGGTACTCACCCACCCTCTGGGGGTAGTGCCCGCCGTGCTGGTGCTCTCCGGCGGCCTAGGCAACCTTATCGACCGCATTGCCTTCGGTTATGTCACCGATATGTTCCGCACTCTGTTTATGAACTTTGCCGTGTTCAATGTGGCCGACATCTGTATCACGGTGGGGGCTGTCTGGCTGGCGGTCTATGTGTTGTTTGGCTATGAGAAGCTGGAGAAAAAGTCCAAAAAGGAGGCTCCCACCCATGACGGAACCGACCTTTCATCTGATGATACCTGAGGCCGGGCGGGCAGACGTCCTGCTGGCGGGAATGATCGACGGGCTCACCCGCTCGGCCGCCCAACGGTGGCTGGAGGAGGGCCGGGTGGTCCTGGAGGGCCGTCCAGTGAAAAAAAACGCCCGGCTGGAGCCAGGTCAGGTGCTGTCCGTCACCCCGCCCCAACCGGAGGCGGTGGATGTCATCCCCCAGGACATCCCCTTGGACGTGGTCTATGAGGACGGCGACGTCATCGTGGTCAATAAGCCGGTGGGCATGGTGGTCCACCCCGCCCCCGGCCATCCTGACGGCACATTGGTCAACGCATTGTTATATCATTGTGAGAATTCACTATCTGGAATCAACGGGCAGCTGCGCCCGGGCATCGTCCACCGCATCGACCGGGACACCTCCGGCCTTGTGATTGCGGCCAAAAACAACCGCGCCCACCTGGCCCTGGCAGAGCAGCTTCAGGACCACTCCCTGTTCCGCCTCTACCACGCGGTGGTGCTGGGGGGCTTTCGGGATGAGGCGGGCACGGTGGACGCCCCCATCGCCCGCCACCCCACTGACCGGAAACGGATGGCGGTGTGCCGCCCCGGACAGGGCCGGGAGGCGGTCACCCACTATCAGGTAGTGGACAGCCATGACGGCTACACCCACCTCACCTGCCGGCTGGAGACGGGGCGCACCCACCAGATCCGGGTCCACATGGCCCATATCGGCCACCCTCTGCTGGGGGACCCGGTGTACGGCCCCAGGAGGTCTTTCCCCGGCCTGGCGGGCCAGTGCCTCCACGCCGCCCAGCTCACCTTCACCCACCCCTCCACCGGGGAGAGGATCACGGTGGAAGCGCCCCTGCCCAACTGGTTCCAGACCGTGCTGCAACGGCTGGAGTTGGATTGATTTCCCTTCCTCCGGATCCATACGATGCCCCGGACCCAATGCCATCAGGTCCGGGGCGATTCTATTATTCCCGTCTCGTTTCCGGTCCTTCCGCCCGCTCCTTCTCCAGCCGATGGTGGTAGAGCACCGCATTGACCACGCTGCCCAAAATAAGAATATTGCCGCACAGGTAGAGCCACACCAGCAGGATGATCACCGAAGCCAGTGAGCCGTACACCAGCGAATAGTTGGTGGACCGCGCCATAAACCACGAGAAAATCACCGACGCCGCCGCCAGCGCCACCGATGCGCCCAGCGCGCCCACCATCACTGGGGGGCGGGGACGGGTCAGCGGGGCGGTGAACCGGTAGAGCAGCAGAATAAACAGAAATACAATGCCCAGCAGGAGCAGGTATTTCATCCACTGCCAAGTACCGAACCGTTCCGCCACCCGCTCCAGATGGAATACCTGCTCAATCAGGTTAAAAAACCAGTTGCCCGTCACCACTACCACTAGGGACAGGTAAATCGTGAACAGGAGGAGCAAGGAAAAGAGAATACTGGCCACCAGTTGACTCACTCCCCGGAAGGTGGAGCGGCCATAGACCTCGTGCATAATGTTCATCAGCCCCCGCACGGCGGCAGAGGCAAACAGCACTGTCATGAATACTCCCGCCAAAAACATACCGGTGGACTGATTGCTCTGGAGATATCTCAGATAGTCTCCCAAAATGACGGTTACCCCCTCGGGAAGAAAGCGCTCGGCCTCTTCCAGAAGGCCGGCCAAATCCAGGTGGAGCTGGCCCACAAAGGCGGACAGGCAGATAAAAATGGGAAACAGGGTCAACACCATGAAATAAGCCAGCTCTGCAGCTGAGCGGCTAATATGGCTACCGAAATACACGCCTACCACATCGGCCACAAACCGGATGGGCCGCAGCTTCAGCGCCGCTTCCAGGCGTTTTTTCATCTGCCTCCCCCTCTCTGCCAGTTTTATACCCTCAGTATAGCAGATCGCCGGGAAAAGGACAATCACTTTCTGGCGAATCCCGCGTCCCTCACTCCAGCAGCATCACTAAATCATCCACAGACAGGGATGGATTCAGCCCAATGCTGATGCCGTAGCCGATCACCTTGGCTAGATCGGCCACCCGGCTGTCCACCTCCCGGGGAGTGACAAAAAAATCCGCCCCCTTTCCTCCCAGCAGTTCATGGCCCAGGGCTTCCTGTCCCGTCTGAGCCAACAGGTCCAGGGCCAGGGTGGCCCCATCCACCACGGTGGGCGCGCCTACGGCGATCACCGGCACCCCCAGACTCTCCCGATTCAGCGCGGACCGGTGGTTTCCTACGCCGGAACCGGGCGCAATGCCTGTATCAGACAGCTGCACCGTCCGGCACAGCCGGTCAATCGCCCGGGATGCCAAGGCGTCTATCGCCACCACACAGGACGGCTTCAGCTGCCGGACCAGGGCGGTGGCTACTGCGGCGCTCTCAATGCCTGTGGAGGCCAGCACACCGGGGGATACTGCCGCCACAGCCCTCAAGTGTCCAAAGTGCTCCGCCAAATGCTCTACAAGGTAGCGGGTTACCAGTACATGCTCCGCCGCCAGCGGACCGATCAGGTCTGGGGTTACCGCCCGGTTGCCCAGTCCCATCACCAGAACCGTTCCTGCCCGGGGGGCCATGGCCTCCACCTCGCCTGCCACTGCCCGCACCGCCCGCTGAAAAGCATCCTCTTCCCTCCGGACCAGTCCATCCAGCTCCAGCGTCACGTACCGCCCTACCGGCTTACCCAAGGCGGCCGCCCCCTCCTGGTCCAGCACTGTCACCACGGTGGTGGAAAATCCCTCCCGCTGCCCGTCCTCCGCCCGGACGCCGGATAGCTTTGTGGTCTCTCCCGCTCCCTCTCTCCAAAGCTCGTGGGCCTCGACTGCCAGGTCCGTCCTGCGCTGTGCCATGGCCATATTGCACGCTCCTTTCCCATTTTTGATCTCTACATCTTGTGCATCCGGGACTATAAACGTCCCAGTTTTAGCGTAATAAAAATTTTGCGCCAAAAAATCAAATTAAGTGTTGCATTTTCTGTTATTTGATGTTAGAATACATATCTGCGACGGGATTATTATGCCCGAACATCATGATATTACATCGGAGGAGGTGTTTGGTTTGCCCAATATCAAGTCTGCCAAAAAGCGTGTTCTGGTGAACGCCACCAAGGCCGCGCAGAACAAGGCTCAGAAGTCCGCGCTGAAGACTGACCTGAAGAAGTTCGAGGCCGCGGTGGCCGGTGGCAACCGCAGCGAGGCCGATGCCGCTTATAAGGTGGCCGTCAAGGCCGTCGATCAGGCTGCTTCCAAGGGTCTGCTGCATAAGAACAATGCCGCCAACAAGAAGAGCGCCATGACGTTGAAGCTCAATAAGCTGGCCTAATCGGGAACCCAAAAGAGCCGTCTGCGATGCAGGCGGCTTTTTGCATGCAGGCGCAGAGCGCCCGGCCGCCGGAGAAAGGAAGAATTCTATGATCCACTTTGAATGCGACTACGCCGAGGGCTGCCACCCCTCCATCCTGGCGGCCCTGGCCGCCACCAATGACGAGCAGACCCCGGGATACGGCCTGGACCCCCACTGTGACCGGGCCCGAGCCCTGATCCGGACGGCCTGCCGGGCGCCGGAGGCTGACGTTCACTTCCTGGTGGGGGGCACCCAGGCCAACGCCATTGTCATCGCCGCCGCTCTGCGTCCCCACCAGGGTGCGCTGTGCGCCTGCACCGGACATATCAACTGCCATGAGACAGGGGCTGTCGAGGCCACGGGCCACAAGGCGCTCCCCCTGCCCTCGGAGGACGGCAAAATCACAGCAGATCAGATCGAAGCCGCCTGGCAGGCTCACTGGACCGATGCCACCCACGAGCATATTGTCCAGCCCGGCCTAGTCTACCTCTCCCATCCCACGGAAAACGGCACTGTATACACCCTGGACGAGCTGACCGCCATCTCCAGGGTGTGCCGGGCGCGGGGGCTGACCCTGTTCCTGGATGGGGCCAGGCTGGCCTACGGCCTGGCCGCCCAGCCCGATCTCACCCTGCCGGACATCGCCCGGCTGTGCGACGTGTTCTACCTTGGAGGCACCAAGGCCGGAGCACTGTTTGGGGAGGCGGTGGTTATCACCAAGCCCGAACTGAAAGCTGATTTCCGTTACCTGGTCAAACAGCGGGGCGGGATGCTAGCCAAGGGTCGGCTGCTGGGCATCCAGTTTGAGTGTCTGATGGACAACGGCCTGTACCTCGACCTGGGCCGTCATGCGGTGGACTTGGCGATGGAACTGCGCCGGGCCTTTGAGGCCAAGGGCTTCCCCCTGCGCTATAACTCCCCCACCAATCAGCAGTACCCCATCCTGCCCGATGACGCGCTGGCCCGTCTGGCGGAAAAATACGCCTTTTCCTTCTGGGAGAAAACAGACGAAGCGCACTCCGCCGTCCGCTTCTGCACCAGCTGGCACACCAGCCGGGAGCAGGTGGCCGCCCTGATTTCAGACCTTCAGGCCCTTTGACCAGGGACGCTCTGCCCTCCGGCGGAGGCTTCCGGCAAAATCCCGCAGAAAAACGGTTGACAAATCCCGGTTTGCCCTATAATATAGATTCGTTAAATTCGAGGGCTTTGAACAGGCCAAGTACCCGGAATCCCCTCCCCCAGAGAGCCGCTTGCACGGTGGAAGAGCGGCGGGACGGAGCCGGAGAATATCACCTGCGAGCCGCGGACCCAACGGGCGCAACGCCCCAGTAGGCTCCGCCGGGCGTTCCCGTTACAGGACGAACCGAGTGGCCGCGCTCTGTGCGCGGCAACGAGAGTGGTACCGCAGAGGTTTCCGCGCCTTTGTCTCTCATGGAGGGACAAAGGCGTTTTTTATTTCGGGAGGCGAAGAGAAGATGGACAGAGCAGAGACCTTGGCCTGGCTGGACGGGCTGGGAATCAACTATCGCCTGGCGACTCATCCCGCCGTCTACACGATCCAGGCCATGGAGGAGCTGGGTCTGGAGGGCAGCGAATGGGTGGTGAAAAACCTGTTCCTGCGGGATGACAAAAAGCGGCAGTACTTTCTGGTCAGCCTGCAAAAAGACAAATCTGCAAATCTGAAAACCCTGCGTGCCCTGCTGGGATCACGGCCGCTGAGCTTTGCCTCGGAGGCGGACCTGGACGCCAAATTGGGCCTGCCCCCCGGCGCGGTGACGCCGTTGGGCGTCCTCGCGGACGAAAGCCGCTCCGTAACCCTGGTTCTAGACGAGGACATCCGGGCCTTCCCGGTGGTGGGCGTCCACCCCAACGACAACACCGCCACGGTATTTCTTACGCCCCAGGACCTGGAACGGGCCGTTGCCGCGGGCGGATGCCCCTTGATCTGGCTGACGATCTGAGCATTGGTCCTAATGCCGCCACCATATTGCAAAACGCACGACAAGAAAACAGGAGGAACCAAGAATATGGATTACAACAAGACCGTCCACCTTCCCCAAACGGACTTCCCCATGCGGGCGAGCCTGCCCAAACGGGAACCGGATATGCTCAAAGAGATGCATGACCACGACCTCTACCACAAAATGGTGGCCCGCAACGAGGGCAAGCCCAAGTTCGTCCTCCACGACGGCCCCCCCTATGCCAACGGCAACATCCACATCGGCACCGCCCTGAATAAGATTCTCAAGGACATCATCGTCAAGTACAAAAACATGACGGGGTTCCAGGCTCCCTACGTCCCCGGCTGGGATACCCACGGCCTGCCCATTGAGTCTGCGGTGCTCAAAGATAAAAAGGTCAAGCGGGAGGAGATGACCACCGCCCAGTTCCGCACGAAATGCAGGGAGTATGCTGAGAGCTATATTGAGAAGATGACCGGCCAGTTTCAGCGGCTGGGCGTGCTGGGTGAGTGGGAAAATCCCTACATCACCCTGCTGCCCGAATTTGAGGCCAAGCAGATCGAGGTCTTTGGCAAGATGGCCGAGAAGGGGCTCATCTACAAGGGGATGAAACCAGTATACTGGTGTCCCCACGACCAAACCGCTTTGGCCGAGGCGGAGATTGAGTATGCCGACGACCCCTGCACCACTATTTTCGTAAAATTCCCCGTAAAAGACGACAAAGGCAAGCTGGGGCAGTACGCCGACCTGTCCCGCACCTACTTTGTGATCTGGACCACCACTCCCTGGACCATTCCCGGCAACTATGCCATCTGTCTCAACGCCGAATATGACTATGTGCTGCTTCAGGCGCCTTGCGGAGACGTGTATATCCTGGCCAAAGACCTGGCTAAGAGCGTGTGTGAAGCCGCCCATATGGACTTTTCCGCCTGCACCGTGCTGGCCACCCTAAAAGGGTCCGAATTCGAGCTGATGACCGCCAAGCACCCCCTGTTTGATCGGGAAAGCGTGATCCTCAACGGAGAGCACGTCACCCTGGACGCCGGCTCCGGCTGCGTCCACACCGCTCCCGGCTTTGGCGCCGAGGACTTCGCCATCTGCCAGCAGTACGACAAGGCGGGCCTGACTCATATTGGAACCCCCGTGCCGGTGAATGGCAAGGGCGTCATGACCGACGAACGGTACAACGGCCAGTTCTATGCCAAGGGCAACGACATGGTGGTGGCCGACCTGGAGGCGGAGGGCTTCCTGCTGGCCAAGGAGAACATCACCCACTCTTACCCTCACTGCTGGCGGTGCAAGCACCCCATTATCTACCGGGCTACCGAGCAGTGGTTCTGTTCCGTGGACGCAATCAAGGACGCAGCGGTGAATAGCTGCGACACTATCTCCTGGCATCCCGCTTGGGGCAAGGACCGTATGATCGCCATGATCTCCGAGCGCAACGACTGGTGCATCTCCCGCCAGCGGGTGTGGGGCGTGCCCATCCCCATTTTCTATTGTGACGACTGCGGAGCGGACATCGTTACCCCTGAGACCATCGCCCATGTGGCCCAGCTTTTCCGGGAGCACGGCTCCAACGTCTGGTTTGACCGCGAGGCCGCCGGCCTGCTGCCCGAGGGCTTCGTATGCCCCAAGTGCGGTAAATCCCACTTCACCAAAGAGACTGACATCATGGATGTGTGGTTCGACTCCGGCTCTACCTGGGCCGCCGTGGCCGCAGAACGACCCTACCTAAAGTACCCCGCCGATGTATATTTGGAAGGGGGCGACCAGTATCGGGGCTGGTTCCAGTCCTCTATGCTCACCTCCATCGCCGTCAACGGTATTGCTCCTTACAAGCAGATCATCACCCACGGCTGGACGGTGGACGGCGAGGGCAAGGCTATGCACAAGTCCCTGGGCAATGCCGTCTCCCCCGACGAGGTGATCAAAGACTATGGCGCGGACATGCTCCGCTTGTGGGTGTCCTCCGCCGACTACACCCAGGATATGCGCATCTCCCCGGAGATCCTCAAGCAGCTCTCCCAGGCCTATCTGAAGATCCGCAACACCGCCCGGTATATGCTGGGCAACCTGGCGGGCTTTGACCCTGACCACCCCGTTGCCTTGGCGGATATGGAGTCCCTGGACCGGTTCGCCCTGGCCAGCTTCAACAACCTGGTCAAGACCTGCCGGGATGCCTATGACCGCTATGAGTTCCATGCGGTCTACCGGGCCGTCTACAACTTCTGCGTCACCGACATGTCCAACTTCTATCTGGACATCATCAAGGACCGGCTGTACTGCGGCCACGACGCGGACCGTGCCTCCGCCCAGACCGCCTTGTACGCCATTCTGGACGGGATGACCCGGCTTATCGCCCCCATTCTGGCCTTTACCAGCCAGGAGATCTGGGCGGCTATGCCCCATGCTTCCTCCGCTGACTCAGAGTGCGTACTCTTTAACGATATTCCGGACTACCGGACCGAGCTGGCCCTGAGTGATGAGGAGTTGTTCCGCTGGGGACTGCTGGTATCTCTCCGGGACGGGGTGAACAAAGCCCTGGAGAACGCCCGCGCTGCGGGCGTGTTCAAGAAAGCCCAGGACACCGAGCTGACCATCTCCGTGGCCGAGGAAAAGGACGCCGAGTTCCTGCACAGCGCCAACCTGGCCGCTCTGTGCATTGTGTCCAAGGTGACCGTCACCACCGACAGCATCGAGGGCGAGCAGGTGGAGGACTGTCTCATTCCCTGCACCATCGCCGTGAAGGTGTCTGAGGCCCCCAAGTGCCCTCGCTGCTGGAACCATGACGAGCACATCGGCGCCCCCGGCCACCACGCCGAGCTGTGCGACCGGTGCGCAGCCGTGCTGGGAGCGTAACTCATTGCCAAATGATCAGAAGCAAACGGGCCTGCCCGCCTCTGTCATGGCCCAATTTCTCAGCCAATAGAGGATTTTGCCGCAGCCTGCTCTGAGCCTCGCGTCAGCCGGCTTCCAGAAAGCGGAGGGGGATCTCCGAGAGATCCCCCTCCGCTTTTTCGCCGCTGCCGCCACCCATTTTGCCTGTTGTCATTTTCCTCCGCATCATGTAAAATAGAGGTCTACGAAACCATCACGAAAGGAGGGGGCCGCCGTGTCCGCCCTGTTGCTTCCCAACGACATCTTATCCCTGTCTGCCCAGGCCGCCAAGCGGCTTATCAGCGCGGGAAACGGCGACGGCGCCCTCCTCTATCTGGCTCTGCTGGACTGCGGCGGCGACGGGGCGCGGGCCAGGAAGGCCCTGAAGTGGGACAGCCGCCGCCTGGAGGACGCCTACGCCCTGCTGGTCCGGCTGGAGCTGGCAGTCCCCAGCCAGGCTCTCCAGCCCTCTGAAGCCCTTCCGGAGCCCGACCGTCCCCCGGAGTACAGCCGGTCTGACGTAGCCGCCGCCCTGGAGCGAGAGGATGCCTTCTCTGGGCTGTACCGGGCAGTGGAAAAGTGTCTGGGCGCGCCCATGAACGACACGGATTTGAAGTCCCTCTACACCATCTACGACTACCTGGCCCTGCCTCCCGAGGTCATCCTCATGCTGGCCCACTGGTGCGCGGCGGAGGCGGAGCGGAAGCTGGGCCCCGGCCGCCGTCCCCGGATGACGGAAATCAAAAAGGCCGCCTTCCGCTGGAAGCGTATGGGGCTGGACACGGTGGAGGCCGCTGAGGACTTTCTCCGCCGGCAGCAGACTCTGGCCGGCCGGGAACGGGACATCCTGCCCCTGCTGGACATCCGGGACCGCCCCCCGGTGGACCGGGAGCGGGAGTACATCGCCGCCTGGGTGGACATGGGCTTTTCCGACGACGCCATCCGCCTGGCCTATGAGCGCACCCTGTTCCAGAAGCAGAAGCTCAACTGGCCCTACATGAATTCCATCTTGAAGCGGTGGCACCAGGCTGGGCTGCACACCGCCGCCCAGGTAGAGGCCGGGGACAAGCCCCCCGCCAAACAAGCCAGCCCTCACAAAACAGGGCAGGTACCGGGAAGTTTCCAACCCTCCGCCGAACGCATCCAGAAGAACGCCGACTGGCTGGATCAGTTTTTAGAAAACCAAGGGAAAGGCGGCTGAACAGGTATGGCCTTTGAACCGAAAATTGTCCAGCGGGCCATGGCCCGGCTGGAGCGCCGCCGGGAGGGCCGGGAGCGCAAGCGCTGGGACCTGGAGCAGCGGCTCTACCAGCAGGAGCCCAAGCTGCGGGACTTGGACCGGGCCCTGCGGGGCACCATGGTGGAGCTGACCGACCTGATCGCTGCGGGCAAGCCGGTGCAGGCCGACGGGCCGGAGATCGCCGCCATCCGGCAGAAGAACCTGGATCTCCAGGCCCAGCGGGCGGAGCTGCTCCACGCCCTGGGCTATCCCCCCGACGCCCTGGACCGCAAGCCCGCCTGCCCCAAGTGCGGAGACACCGGCTGGAACGGCACGGAGATGTGCAGTTGCCTCAAACAGCTTTGTACTCAGGAGCAAATCAAGGAACTCACAAGCCTGCTCAACCTCACCGAGGAACAATCGTTCGCCCGCCTGCGGCTGGATGTGTACAGCGACCGGCCGTGGCAAGGAATGGCTCGCTCCCCCCGGGAAAACATGACCCGGTTCGTCGCAGTATGCGAAGGGTTCGCCCGTCAGTTTCCAAGTTACCCATTAAAAAACCTTTTGCTGTCTGGTGGTACTGGTCTGGGCAAGACCTTTTTGTCCGGCTGCATCGCCCGGGAGGTGTCGGAGCAGGGCTTCTCCGTGGTGTACGACACCGCCATCAGCCTGTTCGCCGCCTTTGAGTCCAGGAAGTTTTCCCGGGACATGGAGGAAGGCCGTCAGGCCCGGGACGAGACCCGCCGCTACCTCCACTGCGACCTGCTCATCCTGGACGACCTGGGCAGCGAGCTGACCACCCCCTTTGTCCAGTCCGCCCTGTACGAGCTCATCAACAGCCGCCTGCTGGCGGACAAGCGCACGATTATTTCCACCAATCTGTCCATAGAGCAAATTGCAGCCCGGTACACCCCACAAATCGCTTCCCGCATCGAGGGGCTGTTCCAGGAACTCACCTTCTATGGCGAGGACATCCGGCTGAAACGGCCATAACATCAAATCCCCGCAGGGTCTCCCTGCGGGGATTTTTCATGCCTTAAATTCCTGTTCATGGGCGCGGAAAAAGTCATGGTAGGTCCGCACGTTGTCCAGCTGCGTCCACCGCCTCAGTTGGGCGGGAGTCTGGTCCAGATCATAGATTCTGGCCCCTTCCAGAGCCAGCAGGAAGGGGGAATGGGTGGAGATCACCAGCTGGCAGCCATAGAACCGGGCGGAATCGGACAAAAATTGGGCCAGCTCCAGCTGCCGGGCTGGCGACAGGCTGTTCTCCGGCTCGTCCAGCAGGTACAGACCGCTGTCCTGGATCTTTTCCGTAAAATAGCGGAAGGCGTTCTCCCCGTTGGAACGCTCCCGGGCGTTGCCCATCAGGGTGGAACGCACATACTGGGACTGGCTTTTCCTCCGGGCAGCGTTGACCTGCTTGAGCCGCTGGTAATCGTCCAGGGTGCGCATCTGGAAATTGGCGTACTTGGCGTCCAGATACTCTTGAAATCGCTCCTCCCGGGTCTCGTCAATGCCCTGGTTCAGCGCCCGCAGGTCCAGCATATAGTCGAACACGTCGTCGCTGGTGATGGCCCGGCTGGCTTCAGGCAGCCTGCCCCGGGTCAGCTCATATTCGCACATCTCCACATAGTCGGGGAAAAAATTAGACTGGTTGTAGGGGCTGTCCCGCTCCAGCCCCAGGGCCGCCGCCATGACGTTGAGGGCGGTGGTCTTGCCCGAGCCGTTTCCCCCGTACAGGATGGTGACCGGCTCAAACTCCAGCCATTCCAACCTCCCGGCCAACACCTGGAAGGGGTAGTAGCTGTCGTAACAGGTACGTTTCAATTCCGGCTTCATAAAAAAATCCCACTCCTGGTCGGCGTCCGGGAAGCGGAACCACTCTAGATAGACCATGTTAGCCCTCCAGCAGCTTGCGGGCCAGCGCTGGCAGCTGGGACAGCTCCTGAATGGCGGGCACGGCCCGGTCCACCCGCCCGAAGCCATAGGCGGCATGGACGAAGGGGATGCCCGCCTGGTCGGCGGCGTTCAGGTCCCCCTGGGTGTCCCCCAGGTAAAAGGCCCGGTCGATCCCATTGCGCTCCATCACCAGCCGGATGTTCTCCCCTTTGGTTAAGCCTGTGTCGGAGCACTCGTGGTCCACGAAGTACGCCCCCACCCCCATGGTGTCCAAAAAGGTCTCAATATACCCAGTCTGGCAGTTGCTGACAATGGCCAGGGGATAGTCCCGGCTGAGCGCTTCCAGCGTCTGCGCCAGATGGGGATAGGGGGCGGCATGGTGTTCCCGGAGATAGGGCAGCTGTTCAGCGAACAGCTCCTCCATCAAGTCGTACCACCGCTCCGGCGGCGCCATGGGCATCATCACCGCCGCCACCTCCATGCGCTGCTTGCCCATGTAGCCCCGCAGCTCCTCCTCGGTCAAGTGTTTGTGCAGTTCCGGGTGCCGGTCAAATACCCGGTTGAAGGCGGCGCACACTTGGGGTACCGAGTCCCAAAGGGTACCGTCCAGGTCAAATAAAATGCCTGTTTTCACCCCGCTCACTCCTTTTCCAGGAAGCTGGACGCCTCCATATCCGCAGTAGCTAGGGCCAGGGCCAGGGGGTACTGCCGCAGGGCCTGACCCACGGTGCGGGCATCCTCCGGCCCGGAAAAGCCCATGTGCCAGCGAATGGCCATGGCCTCCTCCCGGGTCAGGCGCATGAAGCCGGAGATGATGTACACGCTTTTCTCCCCGTGGCCATAGGGCAGCTTGTCCTCGAAGAAAAAGGTGGGCACCTTCTCCCACTGCCCGGTGGTCTCGTTCTTCACGTTCCGGGTGCCCTGGCGGTAGCAGCCCACCTTGCACACGTCGTGGAGCAGGGCGGCGATGGCGATGGACTCATCGGTGTACTCCAGTCCGTACACCTCCCTGCACCGGGGCCGGGCCAGGTAGTCGGCCAAGCAGTGGTACACGTTGACGCTGTGCTCACACAGCCCGCCGGGGTAGGATCCGTGGAACCGGGCGGAGGCGGGGGCGGTGAAGAAGTCGCTCTTATTAGACAGGTAGTCCAGCAGCTCCTCCCCGCCCTCCCGGTGAATGTTCGTCTGGTATATCTCAATAAATTCTTCCTTTGCGGCCATGTGTGGCCCTCCTTTTGTCTGATCTGGATGTGGGGCAGTGTATCATGTCAGCGGTCCGTTTCCTTGGACAGCTCCTCCAACGTGGCCGCCAGCAGGCGCACATAGGTGGCCACGCCGGCCACCGGGGCGTGCTCATCGGTGGAGTGGGGGTTCAAAATATCCGGCCCGGTGGACACCATCACCATGTCCGGGTTTTTCGCCCCCAGCACCGACGTCTCCAGGCCGATGTGGACGGCGGTGATGTCCATGTCCTGTCCGGTCAAAGTCCGGTAGATGGCGGCCATCCGCCGGGCCAGGGGGTTGGACGTATCCCCCGCCCAGCCGGGGTAGCTGTCCACGGTGGCATGGAAGCCGGTGAGGCGGGCGGCCCGGGCGTGCTGAAACCCCAAAATTTCCTCGGAGAAGCCGATGGCGCACCGGACAAAGCAGTTGACCTCGATCTCGTGGCGCTCGTTGACCCACACCCGGCCCACGTTGGACGAGGCGGACACCTGGCCGGGCATGGTGTCGTGCATGGCGAACACCCCGTTGTTCAGCAGGCTCACCAGATCCAGCATACTGTCCCGGCTGCCCCGCTGCCACACCCGCTCGGGGGGCGGCACCTCCCGCAGGGACAGCCGCACCCCCGGGTCGGTGCGTCCCAGGATGGTTTGGAGCTTCCGGTTAGCCCGGTCCGCCGCCTGGGCCAGCAGCGGCCCGGCCAGACGGTCGGCGGCAATCACCGCCCGGGCCTCCAGGGGGATGGCGTTGGGGGCATGGCCGCCCTGGAACCAGGCCAGCTCGTAGTCCAGCTCGTCCCTCAACTCCCCCAGCAGGAGGGTGAGCAGCTTGTTGCAGTTGGCCCGGCCCTTGTTGATATCGTAGCCGGAGTGCCCGCCCAAACTGCCGCCCAGCGTCAGCTCAAAGGCCATGGGCTTATTCCGGGGAACGGTGTGGAGCTGTTTCCGAAAGGTCTCCCGCCGCCCTCCGGCGGAGGACACCACTGCCTGCCCCAGCCGGAAGCCGTCGGTATTGATGAGGTACCACACCCCGGCCAGCCAATCCGGGTCTACCCGGCGGGCCCCCTGAAGGCCCACCTCCTCCGCCACGGTGAGCAGCAGCCGCACCGGTCCATGGGCTGCGCCCTGACCCAGCAGGTAGAACACTGCGGCGTTGCCCAAGTTGTTGTCCGCTCCCAGGGAGGAGCGGCCGTCGGTACGCAGCACCCCGTCCTCCACCCGTGCGGCCACCGGGTCTGTCAGCGGGTCCCAGCCGGACCCGGGGGCGGCGGCGCACACCATGTCCAGATGACCCTGGAGCGCCACCAGCGGCGCCTCCTCCCGCCCCGGACTGGCCGGGATATCCGCCCGGAGGTTACCTGCGTCGTCCCGGCTCACAGACCACCCCCGGTCCCGGAAGCGCCCGGCCAGAAGGTCGGCCAGGGTGCCCTCCCGCCAGGAACCGTGGGGGACGGCACACAGGGCGAGAAATTCCTTTACCACGCCGTCGATGATCTCCCGGTCCTCCCGGGGCCGTCCCGCTCCCATGTGTCTGCCTCCTTCGCCATGTTCTCTGTGTCCATCATACCAGACTGGCTCCGGCGGCGCAACCGCTTTCCCCGTCAAAATTTGTCCCGCGCTGTCACCGGCTCTCCCCTGTCCCTTGACGGGGCTGCCCCGGCGGTAGTATGATAAGGTGACCATGATCTGCCGTTGAAAGGAATTTGCTATGAAGCTGCGCGCCCTCCCCTGTCTGCTGCTGTGTCTGCTGCTCCTATCCGGCTGTACCGCCCAGGCCGAGCCTGTCGAGGCCACCTTTTTTGCCATGGACACCATCATGACCCTACGGGTCTACGGCGGCGGCCAGGCCCTGCTGGACCGGCTTCAGGGAGAGGTTCTCCGGCTGGAGGGGCTGTGGTCGGTCACCGACGGGGACAGCGAGATTTATGCCGCCAACCACGCCCTGGGTAGCCCTGTCACGGTGTCGGAGGATACCGCCGCCCTGATTTTCCAGGCTCTGGAGCTGGGCCAAGACACCGGCGGCGCCCTGGCCCTGACCATTCGTCCCGTGGTGCAGGCCTGGGGCTTTACCACTGGGGAGTATCAGATTCCCTCCCAAGAGGAGCTGGACGGCCTGCTCCCTCTGGTGGACGACAGCCGGGTGGAGCTGGACGGCACGAGCCTGACCTTGCCCGACGGTGCGGAGCTGGACCTGGGGGCGGTGGCCAAGGGATACACCGGCCAGCATCTGGCGCGGCTGATCCGGGAGGCGGGGGTGACCTCTGCCCTGCTGGACCTGGGGGGCAACATTCAGACCGTGGGCTGCCGCCCGGACGGCGATCCCTGGCGGGTGGCGGTCCGGGACCCGGAGGGGGAGGGCTATGCCGCCGTCCTGGAGGTGGAGGACGAGGCGGTGGTCACTTCCGGCGGCTATGAGCGGTATTTTGAGCAGGACGGGGTGCGCTATTGGCACATTCTGGACCCGGCCACCGGGCAGCCCGCCCGGACCGGTCTGCTGTCCGTCACAGTGGTAGGTCCCTCGGGCACAGTGTGCGATGCCCTGTCCACCGCTCTGTTTGTTATGGGGCCGGAGCGGGCCGCCGACTACTGGCTTGCTCGGGAGGATTTCGATTTCCTCCTGCTCCATGAGGACGGCTCTGTGACCTGTTCGGAAGGGCTGGAGGGCCGCCTGACCCTCTCGGGGGACTGGGCGGACCGGGAGATAGAGGTGGTGCGCCGTTGAAGAGAAGCAGCCGATTTTGGGCGGCCGTGATCGCCACCCTGCTGGCCCTGTCCCTGGCCGGGTGTTTGCTGGTATGGCTTTTGAGCCGGGGCGGGACGGTGGCCAACATATATCTGGACGGGGAGCTGGTGCGCTCCATCGATCTGGCCCGGCTGGACGAGGGCTTCTCCTTCTCTGTGGAAGGCCCCGCCGGGGCCAACACCATCCAGGCGGAGCCCGGCCGCATCCGGGTGTCCCATGCCGACTGCCCAGACCAGGTGTGCGTCCACCAGGGGTGGATTTCCTCCGCCGCCGTCCCCATCGTGTGCCTGCCCAATCGGCTGGTCATTGAAATCACAACACACTCCGCTCAAGAGGACCTGGACGCTGTGACAGGAGGCTGATTGCTATGACCGTGCGCAAGCTCACCCACATGGCGGTGCTCACTGCCGTGGCCTTGACCATTTTTGTGCTGGAGGCCCAGCTGCCCCCTTTGGTGCCCATGATACCGGGCGTGAAGCTGGGGCTGGCCAACGTGGTCACCGTGTACGCTATTTTCGCCCTGGGTTCCGGCCCGGCGGCCATGATCCTGCTGGCCCGGGTGGTGCTGGGCAGTCTGTTCGCCGGGGGGAGCACCATTTTTTACAGCCTGGCCGGGGGGGTGTGCTGCTTCCTGGCCATGGCCCTGCTCCGGCTGGTGATGACGGAAAAGCAAATGTGGGCCTGCTCCGCCCTGGGGGCGGCGGCCCACAACATCGGCCAGTTGGCCGCCGCCGCCCTTCTGTCGGGGACTTGGGGGGTGTTCGCCTACCTGCCCATCCTGTTGGTGTCCGGGGTGATTACCGGGCTGTTCACCGGGCTGTGCGCCCAGTTCCTGCTGTTCCGGCTGAGAAAGCTCCATATAAACGGCAAAGAAGGCTGAGGAAATTTCCTCAGCCTTCCTGCGTTCAGAGCCGCGCCCCCAACTCCCCGAGCACCGCCAGCGTACGCTCGGCGGTGTCGGGCACCGCGATGGTAACGGACACACTGTTTGTCTCGTCCCCGCTGTCCAGGGCGGACGTCTCGCTGGCGGCGTACAGGGTGATACACCGCTCCGGTTCCTCTCCGTCGGCGTCCCACGGGTCTCGCACACCGATGGCCCCCGCCTGGAAGTCCTGGACCACCGCGTCCCACAGGGCCTGGGCATCCCCGCCGTAGAAGTCCCAGTCCGTTTGGGCTTCCTCTCTCCCGGCAGCCCCCTCCTGGGCGGGTTCATCCACCGGCTCCGCCATTGACATGGGGTTGGTCCCATCTTCCCCCCAGGACACGGTTTCCGGCCACTGCCCCCGGTCTCCGGAGAGGGAATAGTGGGCGGCGATCATCTGGCCGCCACCCTCCAAAATGGCCTGGACATCATCCAGACCGTAGGCCTGCCACACCAAGTCCCGGTCCGCCAACAGCCGTTCCAGGGCATAGGCCGTGGTCCCTGGCTGTTCCGACTCCTGGGCCTCCGCATAAATAACATAAGAGCGTACCAAGGTCGTGCCGTCCTTCATGTGGTAGGTGAGATTCAGAGGGGATGCGTAGTGCTGGGAATCGCTCCCTACCTCCCGGTGATCCACCACCGCCTGGTGGAGCTGGGTGACCAAGGCGATCTCCTCCTGGTCCTCTGTCACCACGCCGTACCAGAACGACCCATCATCGTTGGGTTCGCTTCTAAGCCTGCCGATCTCCACCGACGCCACCTGGGCCGGGTCGGGCACCCGGGTCTCGTACCCGGTGAGGTCGAAGCCCACCACCAGGAACAGGGCGATAAACACCGCCACCACCGCCACGGCTCCTTTCCAGCGGCGGAACACCCGGAAGGTCTTATCCAGCAGCATCCGGGCCACGAAATAGCCCGCCACGGCCCAGACCACCATAGCCGCCATCATGCCCGCGGTACCCATCCCCAGCATGCCCGCCGTGGCCGTGCCGAAGAACAGCCCGGCGCAAATGGCCACGCCGTACTGGAACACCGGGCGCATCACCCGGACGGCCACCACATCCCCGGCTGTCTCCAGGTTCCTCCGGCGGTAGAGAAGCAGGGCGCCTACCGTCAGCACCAGTCCTGCCAGGGCATAGATGCCCACCGTCCCCAAACTGCTCCAAAAGTCGTCGGGCTCCACGCTCCGCGCCAGCTGGAGCACCGGGGTCAGCCAGGCCATCGCCTCCCCCGCCTCATAGTTGGAGCTGTACCCGTAGTAGAAGCTCAGCAGCGCATAGTCCAACAGCCAGCGCAGCGCTGCGGCCAACGCGTTGAACACGGCGTAGAAGATGGGCAGAGCCAGCAGGTGGCCGGTAAACATACCGATGCACACGGCAAAGGAGTAGAAGAAGAACTCCATCCCCGACAGAGCTGTCAGCCAGAACATCAGGGGCGGCCACATCACCGCGCCCCCCAGCGCCTCTACCAGCAGGGTAAGCAAGAATACCACTATATTAGGCAGCAGCAGCATAGACAGCCCCGCGGTGTAATGGCTGACAAAGAGCCCCTCCCGCCGGACGGGCAGTGCGCCCATGAAGTTGGCCGACCGGGAGGAATACAGGTGGCTGCACACCGCCATGGCCGCCAGCAGGCCAAAGACCACCGCAAAAGACAGGGCCGTATCCCCACCCAGGCCGTCCACCGACGCGGAAAACGACAGGAGCCAATCCCCGCCGTTTTCCAGTTGCCTTTGCAGGGCCATCATCCCCTGGGCGGGCAGGGCCAGCACCCAGAACACCAAGCCTACCGCCCAGATGGGCCAGAAGCGGAGGACCGTCTTTTTCCACACTGTTACGTTAAAGAACGATGTCCCGGACCGCATAGTCCTCACCTCCCATTTCATAAATAAAGATCTCCTCCAGCGTCAGGGGCAGGGCCTCGGCAAACAGCGGGTCATAGGTTCCAAACCGCTCCAGCGCCTGCTGGGCGGTGCCCCGGAGGATGTAGGTATACACCCGACCCACGTTGGAGCGGTGGAGCACCTGGATGTCGTCCGGCAGGTCCGGAGGCGTCTCCCCCCGGAAGGCGATTTGGAGCTTCACCGTGCCTCCCTGCAGGTCGCTGAGGGACCGCTCCAGGGCCACTTTGCCGTGGCTGAGCAGGCCCACATGGTCGCACACGTCCTCCAGCTCCCGCAGGTTGTGGGAGGACACCACCACCGTGGTGCCGTACTCGGCCACATCTCCCATGAGCAGGGACCACACCTGCCGGCGCATCACCGGGTCCAGGCCGTCCACCGGCTCGTCCAGCAGCAGGTAGTCGGGCCGGCAGCTCAGGGCCAGCCAGAAGGCGGACTGCTTCTGCATGCCTTTGGACAAGCGACGGATGGGCCGCTTTTCGTCCACGGCGGGGAATGCCTCCCGCAGCTTCTCATAGCGCTCGGCATCGAATTGGGGATAGATTCCCCGGTAAAATTTCATCATATCCCTGGTGGAGGCGGAGCCGAAGTCGTACAACTCATCAGGGATGACGGCCATGCGGGATTTCACCGCCGGATTTTCGTACACCGGCGTCCCGTCGAACAAGATCTCCCCCGCGTCCGGCCGGTATACCCCGGCCAGATGGCGCAGAATGGTGGACTTGCCCGCCCCGTTTGGCCCCACCAGTCCGTAGATGGCCCCCTGAGGCACGGTCATAGTCAGCCCGTCCAGGGCGTGAAACCCGTCAAAGCTCTTGACCACATGCTTCACTTCAATCATGGCTTTCCCTCTCCCCTTTCTCCGCCGGAGCTTCCCCGACCTGGCTGAACCGTCGGGCGATGTCCTCCGCCGTCACACCGAAGAAGCGCAGCTCCTCGGCGATGGCGTCCAGCTGGCGCAGCAGCTCCTCCCTGCGCCGACCGTCCATCTCCGTGCGGTGGGCGGCAAAGCTGCCCTTGCCCGGCACAGAGTAGACATAGCCCTCCTGCTCCAGCGCCTCATAAGCCCGCTGGATGGTGTTAGGATTGATGGCCAGCGACGCGGCCAGCTGCCGCACCGAGGGCAGCTTATCCCCCGGCGAAATGGCCCCCGACACCACCAGCCTGCGCAGTCCGTCCCGCACCTGCTCATAGATGGGGCGGCTGTCCCGGTAATTGAGTTGGATCATGCTTCCGCCTCCCTGGCGGCTTTGCCGCCCGTACTATCTGTATTAATACACTTATTCTATATCAACATCCCCTTTCCTGTCAAGGGAGAATTTGGCGAACGATTTTCCCCTTAAGATTTCCGAAAGATGCTGACGGGACGAAAAAACTCTGTTATAATACGGGTAACAATTCTGTTCAGCGAGGTGTTGTCCCCATGCATCGTTCCCAGCAAGCCGCGTTTCTGGACTGTGTCGCTCCCCTGCTGGAAAGCCCTCAGGTCCAGTCTATGAAGCAGTGGCGTCACCATTTTTCCATCACCTGCTATGAGCACTCCCTGTTCGTGTCCTATACTGCCTTCCGCCTGGCCCGGCGCTTTGGCTGGGACGAGCGGGCCGCCGCCCGGGCGGGCCTGCTCCACGACCTGTACCTCTACGATCCCGCCGACCGGTCCGCCCACCCGGGCAACCAGTGCTTTGACCATCCGGTGGCCGCCCTGCGCAATGCCAAAGCGCTGTGCCCCGATTTGACCGAGCGTGAGGCCAACGCTATCCTCACCCATATGTTTCCCCTGTCCGCCCACCTGCCCCGGTGCCGGGAGGCGGCGGTGGTGAACCTGGCGGACAAAATCTGTGCCACCATCGAGGTAGCCCATCTCTACCGTACCCGGTTTATCCAGCGGCTGCTGCCCGCGGCCGCCCCGGCCTAACCGCAGCAAAATGACGTTTTCTTACGGACCGTCCGCCTTTTGCGGACGGTCCGTTGTCTTTTTCGCCTGCTTTCCCGGGAAATGTCCCCCGGCTTTTGTCTGGATGAAAAAAATCCGGCCAAATGTCAAAATAGCCCTTCAAAATTTCAGCCAGTCTGTTATAATGGGTGTGAACTTCCGCAAAACCGCTGGTTTTGCTGGACCTATTTTGAGAAATGCGAGGTGCCTGCCATGGAGCAAGACGCTCTGGAGCAAAAGCGCGCGGCCCTGCTGGCCGCCGGCGTACTGATGATGGACCCCTCCGCTGTGTATGTGGAGGCGGGTGTCACTGTGGGGGCGGGCACGCTGCTGCTACCCGGCACCATCCTGCGGGGAAACACAGTGATTGGAGAACACTGTGAGATCGGCCCCAACACCATGCTCACCGACTGCACCGTGGGGGATGGCGCGGTGATCAACTCCTCCCAGTGCAATGAGTCCACCATCGACGCCGGCGCCCATGTGGGGCCCTTTGCCTATATCCGCCCCAACTGCCATGTGGGAAAGGACGTGAAGGTGGGGGATTTTGTAGAGCTGAAGAACTCCACCATCGGCGACGGCACCAAGATCAGCCACCTGACCTACATTGGCGACAGCGACGTGGGTTCCCAATGCAACTTCGGCTGCGGCACAGTGGTGGTCAACTACGACGGCAAAAAGAAATACCGCACCACCATCGGCAACCACTGCTTCGTGGGCTGCAACACCAACCTGGTGTCTCCGGTGCGCCTGGGGGACTGGGCGTACACCGCCGCGGGCTCCACCATCACCCAGGACGTGCCCGCGGGCCAGCTGGCTATCGCCCGGGCCAGACAGGTCAATAAGGATCATTGGAAGGACAGGCGGGATCTGCCTTCTGACAGATAAAAAAGAGAGGAAGTACACACATGATCGCACACGGGAAGGATATCAAAGTTTTCAGCGGCAACTCCAACAAGGCCCTGGCGGAAGCCATCTGCCGGGAGATGGGCACCCAGCTGGGGGACTCCGAGGTGGGCGCGTTTTCCGATGGGGAAAACTACGTCTCCATCTATGAGACCGTCCGCGGCTCCGATGTATTCGTCATTCAGTCCACCAGCTCTCCGGTGAACGACAACCTCATGGAACTGCTCATCATGATCGACGCCCTCCGCCGGGCCTCCGCCGGGCGCATCACCGCCGTCATCCCCTACTTCGGCTACGCCCGTCAGGACCGCAAAACCAAGCCCCGCGACCCCATCTCCGCCAAGCTGGTGGCCAATCTGATCACCCGTGCCGGCGCGGACCGGGTGCTGACCATGGACCTGCACGCCAATCAGATTCAGGGCTTCTTTGACATCCCGGTGGACAACCTGCTGGGCTCCCCGGTGTTTGTGGACCACTTCCGGGCCAAGTTCGCCGACTGCCACGACGAGACCATGGTGGTCTCCCCCGACGTGGGCAGCGTGGCCCGGGCCAGGGCCTTCGCCCAGAAGCTGGATATGCCCCTGGCCATCGTAGACAAGCGCCGCCAGAAAGCCAACTCCTCCGAGGTCATGAACATCATCGGCGAGGTGGAGGGCAAGAACGTCATCTTGCTGGACGACATGGTGGACACTGGCGGGTCCCTGTGCCACGCGGCCAAGGCCCTGGTGGAGATCGGCGGCGCCAAGTCCGTCACCGCCTGCGCGTCCCACGGCGTGCTGTCCGGCCCCGCCTATGACCGCATCAATGAGTCTGTCATCGACGAGGTCATCTTCCTGGACACCATCCAGCCCCGCCCCGATGTTCATAAGATCTGCCCCAAGATCAAATATCTGTCCGTGGCCCACATGTTTGCCGAGGCCATTGAGCGCATCTACGAGGAGCAGTCCGTGTCCAAGCTGTTTACCTGATTCCAGCATAGATCGGCTACAAAGGGCGAGGGGAAGCCCCCTCGCCCTTGTCCGTTTACTTTTTCTTTTTGAGGTGTACTATGCCGTTTCGTAAAAAAGCGCCGGTGTCCTGGCTGATCGTCGGGCTGGGCAACCCTGGCGCCCGCTATGAGAATACCCCGCCACAACGTGGGTTTCTGGGCCATTGACGAGCTCTCCCGCCGCTCCGACACAGCGGTGCGCAAGATCCGCTTCCACGCCCTCACCGCCGACGCGGTCGTGGGCAGCCAGGGGGTGCTGCTGATGAAGCCCACCACCTTTATGAACCTGTCCGGCCAGGCGGTGGGGGAAGCCGCCCGTTTCTTCAAGATCCCCCCGGAGCACATTCTCATCCTCTCCGACGACGTGGACCTGCCCCTGGGCAAGCTGCGCATCCGCAAGTCCGGCTCCGCCGGCGGCCACAACGGCCTGAAAAATATCATCCAGCACCTGGGCACCGACCAGTTTCCCCGTCTCAAGCTGGGGGTGGGCGGCAAACCCCACCCGGATTACAACATGGCCGACTGGGTGCTGGGCCAGCTCCAGGGCGAGGACAAAAAGGTGATGGAGCAGGCGGTAAAACGGGCTGCCGACGCGGTGGAGTGCCTGCTGGCCGAGGGGATCGACCGAGCCATGAACAAGTTTAATTAAAAGGGCCGCAGGCCCTTTTGGGCCCTAGTCCCGGGGCCTTGGAATCTTTGGGGGCCCGGCCGGGCCTCCGGCTTCTGTCAGGATTCGCCTGACGGCGACCTACTTTCTGTGCGCACAGAAAGTAGGCAAAAGCCAAGGTCTGCGCCCTTGGAACGCATTCTCCAAAAACCATTTCTTTTGTATGCGCCAAAAGAAACGGTTTTTGAAATCCAAAGAAAAGCGCGTTCTGGCCCTTCGGTGCGCGCCTCTATGGACCGGCGCGCAAAATCAGGACGCACAAAGCGCCGCTTTCCGCTGCCGCTCCCCTGTCTCGATTTACGGTACGGACAGTCTACCGGACAGCGCCTAATAGGTGCGGACTCAGTCCATCCCCCTGGGCCGTAGGCGGCCCAGCTCCAACCCTAGAGCCAACCCCTCCTGAAATATGGCCTTCTCCCGCAGCTCCTCCGCCTGGCCATCCCACATCCCACAGCTCCAGACACGGCCTCGCCCCCGGCGTTTCCAATGCCTCCAGCACGCCCTTTTTCGCCACGGACAGAGCCTCCAGTTTTTTCTCCTGTTCCTCATCCATTTGGATGGTGCCTGCCACCAGGTCATAGAGTTTTTCCAGTGCTTCTGTCACGCCTATCACTCCATTTGGAATATCATATTTTTATGATATCATTCCAAACGGAATAGTCAAGAGGTTTTTATGGAAATTTTAGCGGAACGAATGAAATTATTGCGTCAGGACGCCAAATTGAAACAAGTTGATGCAGCGAAAGCGCTGGGGATATCCATTAGCGCGTATTGCCGTTACGAATATGGTCAGCGGGAACCTGATGCCACCACCATCGCGGCCATGGCGCGGCTGTACCATGTGTCGGCGGACTATCTGTTGGGCATCACAGACGACCTCACCTGGCGCGGTCCTGCGGACGAGCCGTGACCCGCGCCTGACCAGGTGCATGACCGAGGGCCCGCCTGAGTCCTGCCATTGCCAGGAGAGCGGCAGCGAAAAACTGCGCTTCATTTGTCCTGCTTTGCGCGCCGGGTGGGATGTGACGTACTCTCCTATCCTGCGCCCCCGTAACTGGGGCCCCCGCAAGAGCCCAGC
>ERZ836441.966-NODE-966-length-30836-cov-5.177642_pt1 | contig 30836 bp, 31 predicted proteins | sample MGYA00519686_ERZ836441 | MGnify/ENA primary metagenome ERZ836441 (study PRJEB31850, sample SAMEA3708800) | human gut metagenome | biome: human gut; feature: human-associated habitat; material: faeces | place: China | collected 2014 ... | reverse complement strand
TTGAGTAAATATGAGGAGATATCGCTATGAACTATTTAGAGATTGAAAAAGTAATTGGAAGACAGATTATTGATTTCAGAGGAAAGAATACATTTAACTTCAAGAGGAGAGAATAAAAAGCATGCGCAGACAGGTAAAAGGCAATGTAAGCTGGGTTGGTTTTATTGACTGGGAATTAGAAAAATTCCATGGTGACGATTATTCCATCATGAATGGAAGCAGCCAGAATGCATATTTACTCGAGAAGGAGAAGACGGTACTCATTGATACGATACCGTCTGGACTCCTCACAGGGCAGACTTTGTAGAAAATCTGAAGTCGGAGATTGATCTTAACAAGATTGATTACATTGTAGTAAACCATGGAGAGTGTGATCATTCTGGATCACTTACCTCACTTATGGCAGAGATTCCGAATACACCAATTTATTGCACAGAAAACGCAGTAAAAAGTCTGGAGGGACAATATGGCAAGCTTGGTTGGAATTTCCATGTAGTTAAGACAGGAGATAGCTTTGATATTGGAAATGGAAAGCAGTTTGTATTTGTAGAGATGAGAATGCTTCACTGGCCGGATTCTATGGCAACCTATCTGACAGGGGACAACCAGTTTTTGCGGGAGCGATAAATTTGTAGAATTCAAAAAATTAATATGAAATGTGAGATAGAGCGTATGGAAATAAACTATGCGTTCTATTTTTGCCTTTTTTAGAAAAAGTGATTAAAAAACTATTGACATTTTGTTACTGGCAATATAGCGGAAGATTTTTTCAATATTAAAACAAGTATGAGACAGGAGAGGAATATTTTGACAGCATCATCAGATGGCATGAGACGAGAAATCATGTAACAGGACTTGAAAAGAGCATATCGGCTATGAAAATGGGCTACGAGGCAGGAGTGTTTTGGCAGAGCGGAAAAGCATTTCATGGAGAATGGTATATCCGCATGAACCTCGCTCTGCCGAATTCCAGAGTGAGAGAAGCATTTGACAGACTGGATAAATACGTATTCAATGCGTAAGGACTTTTGCAGCTGGTAAAGGTTCTTGCACCTGATAAGATTTCTTGAAACTATAGATAAATAAAATATCTCGATGAATATATTATAAATACCAATTTGTCCGATATTAATAAAAAGACTACAATAAAAATCATATTGAGATACGATATAATTTTCCATGCATAATTATATGGTGGGGAAATGAAAACTTAAGGAGGAAGTAATATGGAGTTAGTAAAAGAATTGCCTGAGATTTTCGAAGAATTTGCAGAGCAGAGGCAGAAATCATTTTTGGTCATGAAAGAGATAAAAGATAAGGGGATTCCAGTAATTGGCGCGTATTGTACATATTTTCCACAGGAAATTGCCATGGCTATGGGAGCTGTAACAGTCGGACTTTGTTCCACATCTGATGAGACAATCCCGGTTGCAGAAAAAGATCTTCCAAAGAACCTTTGCCCGATGGTAAAAGCAAGTTATGGTTTTGCTGTAACTGACAAATGTCCATTTTTCTATTTTTCAGATGTGGTTGTCGGGGAAACAACTTGCGATGGAAAGAAAAAAATGTACGAGTTAATGAAAGAGTTTAAAAATGTGTACATTATGGAACTTCCAAATACGCAGAACGAATCAGCATTAGAACTTTGGAAAAAAGAAATTATACGATTCAAAGAATATCTTGAAGAGACATTTAACACAACAATCACAGAAGAACAGGTTCGCCATGCAGTTCATGTTGCTAACCAGGGACGGCTGGCACTTCGCAGGTTTTATGAGACAATGAAAAATGATCCGGCGCCAATGGAAGGTTCCAAGCTTTTTAATGTTCTTTATGGAAGCCAGTTCAAATTTGATAAAGAAGCAATGCCGGCAGAAATCGATGCATTGACAGATAAAATTATGAAAGAATACGAAGAAGGAGAAAAGCCAGAGAGACGAAAGAGAATTCTCCTGACAGGCTGCCCAAGCAGCGGTGCTCCGATGAAGGTTGTAAAAGCAATTGAAGAAAATGGTGGAAATGTCGTTGTATATGAGAACTGTGGCGGTGCGAAGTCAGTAGATCGCCTGATCGATGAAGATGCAGAAGACATTTATCAGGCAATAGCAGAACGTTATCTGGCAATTGGCTGTTCTGTCATGACTCCAGACACGAATCGTTATGAATTGTTGGAAAGATTACTTGACGAGTATCAGGTAGAAGGAGTTGTTGAGATGACCCTTCAGGCCTGCCATACATATAATGTTGAGGCAAAGAGCATCGAGAAGCGTGTAAAAGAAAAAGGACTTCCTTATATTCATATCGAAACAGACTACTCACAGGCAGATGTAGGACAGCTTGATACACGAATCGCAGCATTCCTTGAGATGATTTAAGGATACTACGAACATAAAAGAGTAGCATTTGCAGACTAAAAAAGATCCACCGGACCTTTTTGTCGTATGCTTGGCAACAAAAAGCAGGTAACTTAGTGTTATCTGCTTTTGTCATGTCGGAAAGTGTGTTATTATATCAGATATGAGATGGCGCTCGCCTTTGCAGATGGCGGGCAAAAAATTCGAGGCATTCTTGAACAAAAGTTGTTCTATTGTCAGACCGATAAAAGGAGAGATTAGCATGCGAAAAAAAGAACTGGCTCTGGAAGTAATCCGTCGCCTGAAAGAAGAATATCCGGATGCGGATTGTACATTAGATTATGATGAAGCCTGGAAGCTTCTTGTCAGTGTACGTCTGGCAGCCCAGTGTACAGATGCGAGGGTCAATGTAGTCGTAGAAGATCTCTATGCAAAATTTCCAGATGTAAATGCACTTGCAGATGCGCCGGTGGAGGAGATCGAAGAGATCGTAAGACCGTGTGGACTTGGAAAAAGTAAAGCAAGAGACATCAGCGCATGCATGAAGATACTTCGGGATGAATATAATGGAAAAGTCCCAGATGATTTTGACAAATTATTAAAGCTCCCGGGAGTGGGAAGAAAGAGCGCGAATCTGATTATGGGGGATGTGTTCGGCAAGCCGGCAATTGTTACAGATACGCATTGCATCAGATTATGTAATCGAATCGGACTTGTAGACAAGATGAAAGATCCGAAAAAAGTAGAGATGGCATTGTGGAAGATTATACCACCAGAAGAAGGAAACAGCTTCTGCCACAGACTGGTTAACCATGGAAGAGAAGTATGTACAGCCAGAACAAAACCTTATTGCGATAAATGCTGCCTTCAGGACATTTGTAAGAAAGTGGATGTGAAATAATATGGCAAATGTAATAGATATGTTAGATGAATTACAGAACCGGGCGTTAAAAGAACCAGAACTTAAGGAACGGCTTAAGAACACAAAGAAGGAAAAAGAACCGCTTAGTGCATTTTGCAGAGTCTGTCAGGAGCTGGGATATGAAATTTATGAAATGGATATTATTTGCGCAGGAGAGGAATTCCATGCTGCTATGAAAAGAAGTACGAATGGTGGGGGAGAAAATTCACCAATGCTTGCCGGAGAAGATGATTTTTACGAATTATTTATGGCAAATTTGAAATAAGAAATGGAGAATTGTAGATGATAGGAACTGGAAGGATACATGTATATTACGGAGACGGAAAAGGAAAAACGACAGCGGCTATGGGATTAGTGCTGCGTGCGGCAGGAAGTGGTCTGGATGTTCTGATGTTCCAGTTTTTAAAAGACAACTCTTCCAGTGAACGTGTTATTTTGGAGCAGATCCCGAATGTGACCTGTCTGCCGGGAAAAGATCGTGTGAAGTTCGTTAGCAAGATGAATGCAGACGAAAAAGCAAGATTAAAGCATTATAACAATAAAGCACTGGATGAGATTATAAAATTTTGCGGTCCATTTGATGTACTGGTACTGGACGAAATATTATGTGCAGTGCAGCTGGGTGTATTAAGTGAAGAAAAGCTTGTTGAATTTCTGGAGCACAAACCACGTGGTCTGGAAATTGTGCTGACCGGTCATGTTGTCTCAGATAAAGTGCTGGAGCTTGCTGATTATGTAACCGAGATCCGAAAAGTCAAACATCCATATGATCAGGGAATTACAGCAAGAGAAGGAATTGAATATTAAGAAAAACCAGTGGATATCATAGAGGGGAGTCTTCAGCCCCGAATATCATTTATTAAGTTTTCGTGAACAGACCCACAAGTGAAGTGGAGTGTGTTATAATAAACAAGTACGAATTTTTCTCTTCAATATGGAGAGGAGAAGTGAAATATGGATCGTGTAATAAAGAATTATGAAGATGTCGATAGTTGGAAAACGGTTATGTTCCTATACCAGTCGGCATTAAAAGAAGTCGGAACAAAACTGGAGATATTGAATGATGAATTTCAACATGTTCATCAGTATAATCCGATTGAACATATTAAGACAAGAGTAAAGACAGCAGAGAGTATCGTAAAGAAACTGAAACGTTACGGATATGAGACTTCCATAGAGAATATGGTAAAGTATATCAACGATATTGCAGGTGTGCGGCTCATTTGTTCCTTTACATCAGACATTTATCGTCTTGCAGAGATGATTGGTAATCAGAGCGACTTGAAGGTTCTGTCCATCAAAGATTATATCAAGAACCCGAAAGAAAGTGGATATAAGAGTTATCATATGCTGGTGTCTGTGCCGATTTTCTTGTCTGACAGTGTTGTTGATACAAAAGTTGAGATACAGATTCGGACCATTGCCATGGATTTCTGGGCAAGTCTGGAACATAAGATATATTATAAATTTGAGGGAAATGCACCGGATTACATCAGCCGGGAGTTGCGGGAATGTGCGGAGATGGTATCTTCGTTAGATGACAAGATGTTGTCACTCAACGAGGCAATCCAGACGTGTGTCCTGGAGCAGGAAGAGAAAGAAAATCGTACGAATGAAGAAAGTCTGAGTTAATATACTCAGGCTTTCTTTTGGGAAAGTGCTACTTTCAGGAAATAATTGGGAAATGCTACTTTCAGGAAGTAATTGGAAAGTGCTACTTTCAGGAAATAATTGGGAAAGGGAAATATATGAAATATCAGAATATCCGAGTAGGACATTTTATCAGCCGTCCGAACCGATTTATTGCAAAAATAGAGATTGAAGGCGCAGAAGAGACAGTTCATGTAAAGAATACCGGACGATGTGCGGAACTGCTGGTACCAGGGGCAGAAGTCTATGTCCAGGACAGCCTGCAGGAAGCCGAAGACTGGTTGTCAGATAATGAACTTTTACAAGGTGAAATGCAGATGGCGGTTAGTTCAAAATCTACGAATATTGGGAAAAAACGTAAGACGCGCTGGGACTTGATTGCTGTAAGAAAAGGGGATAGGCTGATTAATATGGACTCACAGATTCCCAATAAAATCGTAAAAGAATGGCTGGAACAGGAAAAATGGAATCACAATCTGCACAACCAGAGTGATCGAATTCATGGTATCACAAAAATTCAGCCGGAGTATACATATGGAAAATCAAGGATCGATCTCTATGTAGAAGCCCAGGATCGAAAAATTTTGATTGAAGTCAAAGGTGTAACATTAGAAGAAAATGGTGTTGTGCGATTTCCGGATGCTCCAAGCGAGCGCGCGGTAAAGCATGTCCATGAACTAAAAGAAGCATTAAAAGAAGGTTACGAATGCTATGTGTTTTTTGTAATACAAATGTCTGGCGTGCGTTATTTTACGCCGAACATGGACACACATCCGGAATTTAAAGAAGCACTTAAAGAGGCAGCAGAAGCCGGAGTACATGTAGTTGCTTACGATTGTTCGGTCAGAGAAGATGAAATCCGGATACAAGATCCAGTCCCGGTAATATTAGAAAACCCGGAATTGTATGAACTGAGCCAGGTGCTGGTACCATGGTATCAAAAAGCACGAAGAGATCTTCCATGGCGTCACACCACAGACCCATATCGAATCTGGGTTTCAGAAATAATGCTTCAGCAGACACGAGTAGAAGCAGTAAAGCGCTATTATGCAAGGTTCATGGAAGCACTTCCGAATGTAAATGCTCTGGCAAATGTTGAAGAAGACAAGCTCTTAAAATTATGGGAAGGCCTTGGATATTACAACCGTGTCCGGAATATGCAAAAAGCAGCCAGACAGATTATGGTAGATTACAATGGGACATTTCCAAAGACATATGAAGAAATTCAGTCACTCACCGGCATTGGCAATTACACTGCCGGAGCAATCAGTTCATTTTCCTTCGGACTTCCGTATCCAGCGGTAGACGGCAACGTTCTGCGCGTTATAACAAGAATCACTGCAGACGACAGCGACATCATGAAGCAAAGCACAAGAAAACAAATCGAAGAAAAACTTAAAAAAGTTATTCCAAAAGATTGCGCAGGAGATTTTAACCAGGGACTCATTGAACTCGGCGCAATTGTGTGCGTTCCAAATGGAGAACCCAAATGCGAAGAATGTCCGGCAGCACCATTTTGCCAGGCAAGAATACAAGGAAAAATCCAGGAACTTCCAGTAAAAGAAAAAGCAAAAGCAAGACGAATCGAAAAAAAGACAGTACTCATCTTGCGAGACGAAGACAAGATCGCTATTTGCAAACGACCAGCAAAAGGACTTCTGGCAGGACTTTACGAACTCCCGAACATAGAAGAACACTTGAACAAAAAAGAAATAACACAGTATTGCAAAGAGATTGGACTCATGCCGATTCACATAAAAAAATTGCCCGCAGCAAAACACATTTTCAGCCACATCGAATGGCAGATGATTGGATATGATATACGCGTAGACGAATTGGAAAAAACAAACAACAAGAAATATCTTTTCATTCACCCAGAAGAAATTCAAAAAGAGTATCCCATCCCGTCAGCGTTTGAAAAGTATATGAAATTGATATAATTTTAATTGGGGACGGGGTTTTTTCAAAAAAAACCCGTCCCCAATTAAAATTTAACCTGTCCCAATTAAAATTGTCTTAATTGTACAAAAAAATCGTATTCCTTTTTCAAGGAATACGATTTGAGGTTACATATATTCAAGATCCACGTATGAATCCTGATTATAATCTTCCGCCGTTTTCGCGCATATTAATATATTCTGCAACGGAACGGTCAAAACTGCTGATGTGGCGGTAGAACCACTTTACTACATGTTCTTCTACCTTCTGAACGAATGCATCGGAAGGACCTTCTTCTTCCTGGAGCATCTCATTCAACTCTTGAATCGTCTGTTTAAATTCTTCGTGTTTTGCATGGTGTTTGTCGTAATCCGGATAACAGACTTCTTTCTGAAGTGCTTCTTCATCGCCAAAGTGTGTGTCTGTGTACTTGGCAAGGTAGTCTAACATCTTTATTGCACTTATTTTTCCTTCGCCTGCTTCACAACTGTCGAGGAGTTTGTTGATTCGACCGATTAATTCTTCGTGCTGTGAATCGATTAATTCGTTTCCGGTAATCAGATCATCTGTAAATTCTGCTCTCATATTTATTCTACCCCTTCTTTCGTGTGTATATCAAACAGGAGACATCTCCTGTTTTAACCAAATATTAAATCAATTGCTGTGAAAGTTTTGTCTCTTTCTTTTCCTGCGTTGCATATACAAATGGATAAATCATACATGCCATTGCGAGGGCAGCGATCACATCTGTGATGGAATGCTGTTTCAAAAATACTGTAGAGAAAATAATCAAAATTCCAAGTACATAGGAACCAATCTGAACTCCGCGGTGCTTTTTCAGGGATGTGCTGTGGGCAATTGCTGCCATAGCTCCGATGGAGTTATAAACGTGAATACTCGGCAGCACATTGGTCGGGGTATCCATCGAATATATCATCCGCACCAAATCCGTGAAGATATTTTCCCGTGGAAATGTGACCGGACGCAGGTTCAGTCCATTCGGGAAAATGGTACAGACAATGAGGAAAATGGTCATACCGCTGCACAGAAATGCTGCCAGCCGGTAAAAGTCTCTGCGGTTCGTAAAGAAAAAGTATGCACCGGTTACGGCGAGAAATACGAACCATAATAAGTATGGAATAATAAAGTACTCGACAAATGGGATATAATCATCCAGTGGTGAGTGGATGAGATAGTGGATTGTCTGACGCTTTTCCAGGTAGCAGAACCATGGCATATAAATCAGACCATATAACAGAACCCATGCATGCCGGTACTTCAGAATCAACGATTTCATTTTGGATATCGCTTTCATATGAATCCCCTTTTCAAACGAATAAATCTTAATCAGGTTACGTTCTTTTGTTTCAAACGGATAAATCTTAATCAGGTTACGTTCTTTTGTTTCAAACGGATTATAACATGAAATCATCTGTGCAACAAGGAAGTTCACTATTTGTTAATAATTTTTACTGGATTTTCAAAAATTTGAATATCGTATTCCTGTTTCCCCTCGTGGATAGCGTCTTTTGTGCGAAGTGTCCACACTGCAATGGTTGTTCCGGAGAAAATGCGCAGCAATGTCACCGTGAGTTTGGGCAGGTCAGTTAATTTATAAGCAATAAAGTCCGGACGCCCAAGAAAATTACACCACAGATTTTCCACAAAGAACCGTAAAAACCAGGATACATCGGATTTCTCCTTTGTCAGTCTGGAAGATAATTGTCCTCTTAGGACTTCCGGAGCATTTTTCCGGAACCAGTACAGATCTTCGGAATTAAAGGATTCAAGAAGAAATGCACCGTGGTAAGAGCGTAGCATTTCGTATGCTTTTTGGCAAATCTGCATGTTTCGTTCCGGAATTTTTAACTCTACAAGGAGTGGAACCTGGTCATTTACGAGTGTAAGCACATCGCGAAACAGTGGGATATGTTCTTTCGTACCAAGAAGCGTACATTTTGTCAGCTCCGCAGCAGTCAGATCCTCCGGACGTTCCGGCCGTCCGCAGACACGTTTCAGGTCATCGTCGTGGAAGACGACCAGCTCACCGTCGCGTGTCAGATGAAGATCCAGTTCAATTCCGTAATTTTTTTGAATTGCGGCGCGAAAAGCTGACATGGAATTTTCTGGAATTCCGTGAGTCTTACTGTGAAGCCCCCTGTGGGCGAACATAATTCCATGAAATGCTTTCATGCGCTTTTGTCTGGACATTTCCGGGAAAATCGCAAAACAATATAATAATATGAAAAGAATCAACAGTATGATGACAACATGCATGAAAAAATGCCTCCTTTATTGTTTCATATCATTAAGAGCGAATGAATCGGATCCGGTCCGGCTCCAATGCAAATGTAGCGGTGTCGGAGCGAAGATCAGCCTCACCATCCGTGTGTACAGGCAGAACCTGCACGCTTTCAATTTTAGCACTTTTGCACTGGTAGGTATAGATTCCTTTAAATTTCGTGTGCTTTCCCTTATATGCGGTCGGCAGCAGGCAGAGAATCTTGAATTTGCTTAAGCCAGACACGACAATAATATCCAGCAGATCGTCTTTGGGATCCGCTTTCGGACAGAATTCAAAGCCGCCGCCCTCGTATCTCTGGTTCATAGCTGCAATAAAATACACTTTTGGAAATGTAATCGGCTCTTGATCATCCAGTGTAATCCGCATGGATTTTGGATTGGAAGTCAAAAGCAAATGAAGCGCAATGGCAGTATAGGAAAGCTTTCCAAGTTTACATTTATTCAGGAAATGCTTCAGTTTCGAAGACAGATTATTGTGGTAGCACACATCTGCATCAAAACCGATTCCGGAACTGACGGCGTAGCGTCTCTCTATTTGTGGTGTTTTCAAAAGCCCCACATTAATGTACGCGTAGTCTGTGGGATTTAAGATATGTAAGAGGGCTTTCGTCGGATCTTTTGTCAGCTTCATAGACCTGGCAAAATCATTTCCAGAGCCAATCGGGATATAAGCCAGGGTCAGCTTTGTGAGATCACGAATTCCGTTAACAACTTCGCCGATAGTGCCATCTCCGCCAAGAACGACCAGCGTGTCAGCATCGGTGTCACAGATTTGCGCAGCAAGCTTGGTACCGTGTCCCGGACGTCTGGTGAAATAAATCTGATAATCGATATGTCTTTCTTTTAATATAAGTTCTAATTGTTCCCAGATCTTAAGGCCGAGGCCGGATCTGGAATTCGGATTTACGATAAATGCATACATAGTCGTTCCTCCATCTAATCTTTTGTGTTTGAATTCAAGAATGCCTCGACATTCTTGCTGCGAGGTGCGCGTCATGCAATTGCATGATATAATTCTAGTGTATCATTATATTGCCGGAATGTCCTGCTTAATATTTGAAAATCCTTGAATTCAATCATTGTTTCGTGGTGGGATCTCGATGATAGTTGTAGTTCATTTAGACCAGAAAAACAAGAGTATTTTAAAAATATAGATAAAATCTATAAGTTACCTGCTATATAATAATAAGCAATTGGATTTTTTTTGCAACCTGGACTATAATACAAACATAAAGATATTATTGTTGGCATTAAGAAATGCCATTTCCCTTCTAAAATAGAAAGAACCTTTAAGAACGCTCACTTAAAGGTTCTTTTTATGTCTGCAAATAAAGTTCACTGCAACAAAATGCTTATTTCCAATAAAATGTTTGTTCTCAATAAAATATTTGTTCTCAATAAAATATTTGTATTTAATAAATTCATTCTGACTGTTGATTCCATAATGATAAAAAATGATGCTGCACGAAAAAAATGCTTTTAAAACATTTGTATTTTTCGTACAACATCAGTTGTTAGAAGACTCCATTCATATAAGATTCCAGGGAACGTTTCATATTTCCCTCAAAATCTGCGTTCCCCTCTTTCAGGCACCATTCGAAAACATTTCCAATAACGATCATACGAATATCTGTCGTGATATCCTCAATATCCTGATTCGGGGAAATGATTCCGGCACCGATACATTTCTGCAGATAATTGTGTACAGTCACGATCGGGTACGGACGTTCGGTACGGATCAATGGGTTCAGAGACTGGTTTTTCGGAGTATAATAATTCGCCATAAATTCAACGCCGAGTTCCTGGCAATAATGCACATAATTCAGGTAGACATATACAATGGCAGATTTAACTTCATCAGCACTCTTTGGTATATCAAGAAGATCTGGGTTAATATTCGGCTGCTCTTCAATATAGTAGGAAAGCAGATCATCTTTAGTCTTAAAATGATGATAAAAACTTCCGTTAGAAACGCCGGCTTCTTCACAGATATTTTTGATAGAGAGCGCTTCATATCCGTGCTTCTGCAAAATGTGTTTTGCAGCCCGGAAGATCTTAGCTTTCGTCTCTTTTGACTTCAGTTGCTGCTTCGATAATATTTCACTCATTTTCTTAAAAATCCCTTCGGTTTAATTCTATGCGTAGTATAACATAGAAGGAGAAAATTATCAAGAAAACAGAGCAGACTCTGTTTGCACATATGAAGATGCGTTAAGGATTGCGCCAAGGATTTTTGAAAATGTTGTAAATAAAAAGTAGTTCGAGTATAATAATGCAATATGATGCTGCTTTTTGATACAGGCATCACGATAATGGAGAAAGGATACTATATATGGATATTAATCAGAAGATAACAGAAGAACTCGGTGTGAAACTCTGGCAGGTCGAGGCAGCGGTGAAGCTGATCGACGAGGGAAACACAATTCCATTTATTGCCAGATATCGAAAAGAAGCAACCGGAACGCTGGATGATGAACAGCTCCGTAAATTATATGAAAGACTCGTTTACCTACGCAATCTGGAAGAAAAGAAAGAACAGGTATTAGCGTCCATTGAAGAGCAGGGAAAACTTACTGAAGAACTGAAAAAGCAGATTCTGGAAGCACAGACGCAGGTTGTTGTAGAAGACCTGTATCGTCCGTATCGGCCAAAGAGACGGACTCGCGCGACCATCGCAAAAGAAAAAGGACTGGAGCCTTTGTCCACACTGATCATGCTGCAGAAGACAAAAGAGTCTTTAGAGGAAGTTGCAAAGCAATATATAAATGAAGAAAAAGGCGTGGCAAATGTACAGGAAGCGTTGGAAGGTGCCAGAGATATTATCGCTGAGAATATTTCCGATGAGGCGGATTATAGAAGCTGGATCCGGAAGCAGACGATGCAGAAAGGACATATCATTTCCAGTGCAAAAGACGAGAAGGCAGAGTCTGTTTATGAGAATTATTATGAATTCGATGAGCCGGTGAACCGTCTGGCTGGATATCGCACGCTGGCACTGAACCGTGGCGAGAAAGAAAAATTTCTGACCGTGAAAATCGAGGCACCGCAGGAGGACATTCTTCGGTATCTGGAAAAGAAAATTATCCATGGTGAAAACCTGAGTACAACACAGATTCTCAAAGAAGCGATCGAAGACAGCTACAAGCGACTCATTGCTCCGGCAATCGAGCGCGAAATCCGAGGTGAATTGACCGAAAAAGCAGAAGATGGAGCCATCGAAGTATTTGGCAAGAATTTAGAACAGCTTCTCATGCAGCCTCCAATCGTGGGACACACAGTTCTTGGCTGGGATCCGGCATTCCGTACCGGCTGCAAACTGGCTGTCGTAGACCCAACCGGAAAAGTTGTAGACACTACCGTCATTTACCCTACAGCACCGACGACACCACAGAAAATCCAGGCTGCAAAAGACACGTTAAAAAAACTCATTGCAAAATATAATATCAGCCTCATTTCCGTTGGAAACGGAACAGCTTCACGCGAGTCCGAGATGATCATTGTAGACCTTCTGAAAGAAATTCCACAGAAAGTACAGTACATCATCGTAAATGAGGCGGGAGCTTCCGTATATTCTGCAAGTAAACTTGCAACCGAAGAATTCCCGAACTTTGATGTTGGACAGAGAAGCGCAGCGTCCATCGCAAGAAGACTGCAGGACCCACTGGCAGAACTAGTAAAAATCGATCCGAAATCCATCGGAGTCGGTCAGTACCAGCACGACATGAACCAGAAAAAGTTAAATGATACATTGTCCGGAGTCGTAGAATCTTGTGTAAACCGCGTAGGCGTAGACCTGAACACAGCTTCCGCACCACTGCTTTCCTACATATCCGGCATTACCTCAGCCATAGCGAAAAATATTGTGGCATACCGGGAAGAACAAGGAAGATTCGAGACAAGAAAGCAACTCCTAAAAGTAGCAAAATTAGGACCAAAAGCATTTGAACAATGCGCCGGATTCTTACGCATTCAAAATGGAAAAAATCCACTGGACACAACAAGCGTACATCCAGAAAGCTACGAGGCAGCAGAAAAACTCCTGAAAAAACAAGGATTTACCACCGAAGATATCTGCGCCGGGAAACTGGCAGGCTTATCCCTCACCATCAAAGACTACAAAAAACTCGCAGAAGAACTGGAAATCGGAGAAATCACACTGCGCGACATCGTAAAAGAACTGGAAAAACCAGGACGCGACCCACGAGACGAGATGCCAAAACCAATCCTCCGCACAGACGTCCTGGAAATGAAAGATTTAAAAGAAGGCATGATCTTAAAAGGAACCGTCCGAAACGTAATCGACTTTGGAGCATTTGTAGACATCGGAGTCCACCAGGACGGACTTGTACACATATCCCAGATGACAAACAAAAAATTCATCAAACATCCACTAGAAGTCGTCAGCGTAGGAGACATCGTAGACGTCAAAGTCATGAGCGTAGACTTAAAGAAAAAAAGAATACAACTCACCATGAAAGATGTGTAAGTATTTAAAACAATTTAATTGGGGACGGGGTTTTTTCAAAAAAACCCCGTCCCCAATTAAACTTCAACCTGTCCCTTTTTCATTTCCCTTAAATTGCATCATTTTCATCTACAATTTCCCAGCTGATATAGCCTCCGGCAGGATTGCAGAGGCATTTTTGAATTATTGATAAAAGTTCTCAATAGGAGCACCGCTTTTTCAGGCCTTTCTATTTCTGCATTTTGATTCTGTGGTAAAATGTAGTTGCATTAAACTAACTACAGGGAGTGAGGAAACAATATATGTTTATTGAGATCAATAATCTGAAAAAGAGTTTTGGCAGTGATTCGAACCGTGTGGAGGTGCTGCGGGGTGTGGATTTTTCTATAGAGAAGGGTGACATTTGTGTATTACTTGGACCGTCTGGTTCGGGAAAGTCTACACTGTTAAATATTATCGGTGGTATTGATGATGCGGATGCGGGATACATTTCCATCGGAGGTGAGCGCATGGCCGATATGAATGAGAAAAAACTGACGGCATATCGGAGAAAGCATCTGGGCTATGTGTTTCAGATGTACAATCTGATTCCGAATCTGACTGTCCGGGAAAATATTGAGGTTGGGGCTTATCTAAGTGACAGACCGCTGGATGTTGATGAATTGTTACAGACGCTGGGACTTTATGAACACAGGAAAAAGTTACCGAACCAGTTGTCGGGCGGGCAGCAGCAGAGAACGGCAATCGGAAGAGCAATTGTCAAAAATCCGGATATTTTGCTCTGCGATGAGCCGACAGGAGCTTTGGATTATAACACGTCCAAGGATATTCTGGAGCTGATCGAGCGTGTCAACCAGAAGTACGGTAACACGGTCATTATGGTCACACACAATGACGCAATCAAAGACATGGCGGACATCGTGATTCGTCTCCGTGACGGTGCGGTGAGAAAAAGTTACCGCAATGAGAAGAAGATTCCGGCGAGAGAGCTGGATTGGTAAGGAGGACGCGTGATGAGAAGCCCGTTAAATAAACGTCTGTTCCGGGAGCTTCGTGGAGAATTTGGAAAATATCTGGTCATTTTTATCTTGATGACGCTGACGATCGGAATGGTATCAGGATTTCTGGTGGCCGATGGAAGTATGATCCAGGCGTACGAGGAAAGCTTTGAGAAATATAACATTGAAAATGGACATTTCCGGACAGAAAAGAAAATGAACAATGCTCAGATTCAGGATATCGAAGATCTGGGCATCAAATTGTACGAGAATTATTATGTAGAGGAAGCTTTAACGAATGGAAGTACAATGCGCATTTTCAAGAATCGTGATGAGGTCAATAAGGTGTGCCTGATGAAGGGGAAAATGCCTGAAAAACCGGGAGAAATCGGTATTGACCGTATGTATGCAGACAATAATGATCTGAGCGTGGGTGATGAGATTGAAAGTGGCGGATATACATGGAAGATTACCGGTCTTGTGGCGCTTTCAGATTACAGCGCCTTGTTTTCCAATAATAATGATTCCATGTTTGACTCGGTAAAATTTGGCGTGTCGGTAGTGTGCCCAGAGGAGTTCGACAGCTACAAGGCCGATCAGTTGAATTACAGCTACGCATGGAAATACAATACTGAGCCAAAAAATGAAAAGGCAGAAAAAGACATTTCGGAAGATCTGATGGAAGATGTGGCAAAAGAAGTGACACTGGAAGAATTTGTCCCAAGATACACGAACCAGGCAATCATTTTCACTGGGGATGATATGGGCGGTGACCGTTCGATGATAATCGTGCTTCTTTATATCATCATCGTGATCATGGCATTTGTCTTTGCAATCACTACCAGCAACACGATCCGAAAAGAGGCAAATGTAATCGGCACCTTGCGGGCATCCGGCTATACAAGAGGTGAACTGATCCGGCATTACATGGCAGCCCCGGTATTTGTCACATTTATCGGAGCAATTATTGGAAATATTATCGGCTATACGATAGGAAAAGATTATTGCGCGGGACTTTACTATGGAAGCTACAGCCTGCCGACCTACGTGACCATCTGGAACGCGGAAGCATTTCTTCTGACAACGGTAGTGCCGATCCTCATTATGCTTGTGGTGAATTCTGTGCTGCTGTGGTACAAATTAAAACTATCACCACTGAAGTTCCTGAGAAGGGACTTAAGCAGACATAACCAGAAACATGCATTGCCGCTGAGTGAGCATCTTGGCTTTTTCCACAGATTCCGGATACGTGTGATCCTTCAGAATATGAGTAACTACGCGGTATTGTTTGTGGGAATTATTTTTGCAAATATGTTGTTGATGTTCGGACTGATGCTTCCATCTGTGCTGGACCATTATCAAGTGGAAATGGAAAATGGCATGCTCAGCAAATATCAGTACATGCTGCAGATGCCGGCGAGCATGGCAGGTGGAGACAGTAAGCTTGAGCAGATGGTGTCCATGATGATGTTCAGTCAGGCAGTAGAGACAGAAAATCCGGATGCAGAAAAATTCAGCGCCTATTCACTGAGCACCCTTCCTGGAAAATATAAGAGTGAGGAAATTATCCTCTACGGTGTGGAAAACAATAGCAAATATATCAACATTAAGTGGAAAACATCAGATTCCGCATCTGATACAGATGTGAAAAATGTGGAGAATATCCCTGAGGTATACCTCTCCTCTGGCTATGCAGAAAAATTTAGTCTGAAAAAAGGTGACACAATTACTTTAAAGGAAAAGTATGAAAATAAAAAATACAAGTTTAAAGTTGCAGGTGTATATGATTACGTAGGTTCACTCTCTATATTTATGCCAATACAGGAACTCAACAAAACATTTGATATGGACAAAGACAGCTTCAGCGGATATTTCTCTGATTCTGAAATTACGGATATTGATGAAAAATATATCGGTTCCACCATTGATGTTGAGGATCTGACCAAGATTTCCAGACAGCTCGACGTGTCCATGGGAAGTATGATGAATCTGATGGACGGATTTTCCGTGATCATTTTCCTCGTATTGATTTATCTCCTGTCCAAGATTATCATCGAGAAAAATGCGCAGTCTATTTCCATGGCAAAAATCCTGGGATATACAAACGGCGAAATCAGCCGGCTGTACATTATGTCCACGTCTATCGTGGTCGTGCTGTTCATCTTGATCAGCCTTCCATTGGAGTTGGAAATCATGCAGATACTGTTCCGGGAAATGATGCTGACAAGCATTACCGGCTGGATCACATTTTACATAGATCCGAAGATTTTCGTGAAAATGTTCGTGATCGGCATGGCGGCATATGCCGTTGTAGCAGCAATTGAATATCGAAGGATCCGCAAAGTTCCAATGGATGAAGCGTTGAAAAATGTAGAATAGAGATTCGTAGAAATCTTGAAACAGTATGCTGGAAAAGTGAATAAGGAATGTTAGAAAGATGAGAATCAGAAGGAGGAGAATATGAAACGACCAGTTGTAATGATATTATTAGCAGGTGCGCTGACTTTGTCTATGATAGCGCCGTCAGCACTTCCGGCAGTGGCAGGCAATGTAAGTGTCGTACACGCGGCAGTAAAGACATCCAATGACGCGGCAGTAAAGACATCCAATGACGTGACAGCAGAGACATCCAGTGACGAGGATGCAAGTGAATGGAAAGATAAGACAGAAACAGTTTATGTCGATGCAAATGCAGACGGTTCAGCTAAGAAGATTACGGTCAAAGACTGGCTGCGCCGGAATGGTGACGGAGAGATCATGGATTTTTCCAATTTGAAAGACATCAAAAACACGGAAGGTGACGAAGAATATACGCAAAATGCGGATGGAACTATCACATGGGAGGACAAAGGGGAAGACATTTCCTATGAAGGTACTTCGAATCAGCAGCTTCCGGTGACTACAAAAGTAACCTATTATCTGGACGGCAAGGAAATCAAACCGGAAGATCTGGCAGGAAAAAGCGGCAAGGTGAAAATTCGGTTTGACTATACGAATAATGAGAGCCGGACGGTGAATATCGATGGTAAAGACTTGGAAGTAAAAGTTCCATTTCTTGCAGCGTCCATGCTCATGCTTCCTGGGGATAAGTTTAAAAATGTGAAAGTTTCCGGTGGAAAAGTCATGGCAGACCAGGATCAGAGCATTGTGATCGGAACCGCATTTCCAGGACTTGCAGACAGTTTGGAGTTAAAAGATTACGAGGCAACAAAAGATATTGACCTGAAAGACTATGTGGAAATAACTGCGGATGTGGAAAACTTTGAACTGGATTTCACAGCGACTGCAATTTCCACATGTGGGCTTAGCGATATGAAGGACGGTGACCTTGACGATGTCAATGACATGATTGATGGCGTAAAAGAAATGACCGGTGCTTCCGATGAACTGGTGGAATCCATGGGACAATTGAGCACCGGAGCCGGAACACTGCAGGATTATTTAAGTCAGTATACAAGCGGCGTTTCACAGGTGGATGCGGGAGCACAGGCACTGGCGGAAGGTTTGAGTGAACTGGATGAACAAGTAACTACACTCATGGGCAGCTTAAGCGCAGCAGGCAGTGATGATACGACTGCGCAGGCAGTTACACAGATTCAGAAAGATCTTGGAATATTACAGCAGGAGCTTGGAAGCGTCACAACACTGGCGGAGTATGTAAATACAATCCGTGAGAATGTAACCACTGCCAAGAGCGAACTGGATAAAATCAACGTTACAGATTTGGAGACAGAAGCGTCGAATCAGGCGAAAGAAAAAGCAAAAAATGCAGTAAATACAGCAATTTCCGAAACGGAAGCATCTACAAAGAAGGATGTCATGGATCATTTAAAAGAAACAGAAAGTTATAAATCGCTGACATCGAAACAACAAGAAGAATTGGAAAATGCAGTAAATACAGCCAGTGGTACATCAAGTTCAGCTGAAACAGAATGTGACAGCATGAATATTTCCCTTACGGATGCGTCTGGCGCTAAGAAAGCGATAGGCCAGGCGGTAATTGCGCTGGAAGAAGTAAAGACCAAGCAGGTGGATACGACTACAGCCCAGAAGGCTCTTGCGGATTTAGTGACTCAGTTTACGGCTTTATCTGACAGCCTTTCTGACATGCCGGATATGGCCGAAATCGGCGGCAAACTCCAGTCAGCCATCAGCCAGCTTGCCCAGGGGGCGGCTACACTCAACACCGGAACAAGCCAGTTAAGCTCCGTTGGTACACAGCTTAACACGGGCGCAGGAACACTCGCCCAGGGCGCCAGCCTTCTGGAAGCCGGAATGAAGACATTCGACGAAGAAGGAATTGAAAAACTGGGAGACCTTGCAGGAGATGACCTTGCAAATGTTCTAGACCATTTCAAGGCAGTAAAAGAGGCAGAAAAGACATACACCAACTATGGCGGGATCAGAGAAGGAGCAAGCGGAAGCGTCAAGTTCATCGTAGAAACAGCAGAAATTAAATAACGGATGGGAGATGTTCTTCCAACATTGATTCTATTGAGGGGCGTGTGAAAAAACGAGAGTTTTTTCATGCGTCCTTTCTTTTTTGGGGGACTATTCTTTTTTTACAGCCCCTCGATTTTTAGAAATGATTTTTAAAAATTGTGTCAGAAAAAACAATCATCGGGAAAATATACCATGATTTTTCCATGATTTCCAAGCGAGAAAAGTGGATATATTTTGCCGATAATGCTATGATAATTCAGTTACAATGATTAAAATTGGAGGATTGATTGTGAGTAAAGGAAGTGAATTTCTGCCGGAGGTACTTGGTCTGATAGAAAAACGTCTGGGAGAGATTGATGAAAATATACAGGCGGTACGCCAGGACATTAACAGTATGAATGAATATTACTGGGATAATTATACAGAAATGGACCAGTATGGATATGAGGACTATGACAACCAGCAGGCGCTGAAAATGCAGGTGAATGCCAATCAGGAGAATTGGAAAATGCGCCGGCGTCTGAAACGTATGTTGGATGCACCGTTTTTCGGAAGTGTAGAATTCGTCTATGACGGAGAAGACGAGCCGGAAGATTTTTACATCGGAATCGGAAATTTTGCAAGAGAGCGTGGCGCATTGCCGCTCATTTACGACTGGAGAGCCCCGGTCAGCAGTCTGTTCTATGACTACGACAAAGGCGAGGCGTCCTACGAAGCGCCGGGCGGGCGCATGGATGGAGAGATTCTGTCTAAATGGCAGTACAAAATCCGTGGTGGCAAGATGATCTATGAATTTGAGAGTGATGTGAAGATTGACGATGACATTTTAAAGCAGGAACTTGGCGCCAACAGCGACACGAAACTGAAAAATATTGTGCGTACAATCCAGAAGGAACAAAATGCAATTATCCGCAACACGAAGGACAAGATTCTGGCTATTCAAGGAGTGGCAGGCAGTGGCAAGACGTCCGTTGCGCTACATCGGATCGCCTATCTTCTGTACCATGACAGAGAGCATCTGAATTCATCAAATATCCTGATCCTCTCGCCAGGCGGCGTGTTTGCCGACTACATTTCCCATATTCTTCCTGAACTTGGCGAGGAAAATATACAGGAAATGAGTTTTGATCTGTTTGCATATCATGAACTCAGGAGAAATACTGCAACGCAGGGAAATGTGATATATGGAAATGCTGGCAATCAGGAAAATGCGATATATGGAAATGCTGTGAATCAGGAAAATGCGATATATAGAAATAAAAATAGAGATCAAGGCGGAAATCAAGGGAAAAATCCAAGTAGAAATTCAAGAAGTAGTTCAGCCGGGACTGGTTGGAATAGCAAAATGATAGCCTCCGACTGTGAAGACAAGTATCATCAAATCGAGCGTGAAATCGCAGGAATGGATGATGCAGATCAAAAACGTTACGAATGGAAGCAGTCCGTGGAATACGTTCAGGCAATCGAAGGCTTCCTAATCGAGCTGGAAGACCGGCTGGTAGATTTTGAAGATGTAGAATTCAAAGGCATTCGCAAAAGTGCCAGCGAAATCATGGAATTTTTTTATGAAAAATATACCAGTACACCACTTTTAGATAGAATGGGCGCGGTCATGGATTATTTTATCGACGAAGTCGAAACCTTACGCGGACGCAGCCTAAACGACGAAGAACAAGAAATCATTTGCAGAAAATTCATGAATATGTACGTAACCAGAGACATTTGTCAAATATACAACTGGTTCCTGGAAGACTACGGATTCCCAGCACTTCCGGAGATGCCGCCAGAGCGCCGCGTACTGGAATACGAAGACGTTTACCCGATTCTCTATCTAAAATACAGCCTGACGGCAGCTGGTCAGCGCAAGAACATCCGCCATCTCGTCATTGATGAGATGCAGGATTACTCCTATTTACAGTACGTACTTCTCGCGAAAATGTTTTCATGCAACATGACAATACTGGGCGACAAAGCACAGACCATCGCCGGAAAACAACAAGACGTTCTCACATTTTTACCAAAAATATTTGGAAAAAAAGTCAAACGTATCGTCATGAACAAAAGCTACCGCAACACAAGCGAAATCGCAGAATACGCCAAATCCGTCGGTGGATCCAAAGACATTCAGTATGTAGCAAGACACGGAAAAGCAGTCGAAAGACATACCATAAAAACACTGGAAAAAACATGTAAAGAAATCAGCGGAAAATTGAAATTAAGAGAAGAAGAATACGAAACAGCAGCAATCCTCACCATGACAGAAAAAGAAGCAGAACATATTCAAGAAATCATGCACAAACTAGGTGCAGAAGCACATTACATCAACCGCGACAGCGCACAATTCAAAAAAGGCCTGACAGTAACCACCTACTATCTGGCAAAAGGCTTAGAATTCGACCAGGTATTTGTTGTAGGCGGCGACCGTAACAACAAAATGTACCAAGGATATCAATACATCTGCGCAACAAGAGCATTACACGAATTGTATGTGTATGATGCATAATTTTAATTGGGGACGGGGTTTTTTCAAAAAAAACCCGTCCCCAATTAAAATTTAACCTGTCCCTTTTTGAATTGTCTTAATTGTCTACTGTGGACAGATTTCTACCCAGTAGCCGTCAGGATCATTGATGAAATAAATTCCCATGTCCGGGTTTTCGAAACACACGCAATCCATTTCTTTGTGAAATGCCAGGGCAGCGTCCATGTCATCGACATGGAATGCCAGATGAGATTCGTTATCTCCGAGATCATACGGGCGGTCCATGTCGCGAAGCCATGTTAGCTCCAGTGAATGTGGTGTTGTGCCGTCTCCGAGATAGACGAGTTTGAAGCTTCCGTCCGGTGCATGGAATTCTTTTGTAACTTCAAGTCCGAGAGCTTTTTTGTAAAACTCTACAGATTTGTCCAGATCCAGGACGTTGATGTTATTGTGAAAAAATGTAAATTTCATAGTGATATCCTCCTGTGAAAATATAATTTGAATCTGTATTGTCTATAATATATCACTTACACAACACCTATGGCAAGGAAATGAAAGATATGCTATACTTAAATCTTGGTAGAGCGTTACTGTTTAATGAAATATTGTAGATGGTAACATTGGTAGCCCTCGTATAAAATTTTGCTTTGCAAAAGGAGGACATGATGATGGAAAAAATCATAGAGTCAAATAAAGAACAAGATACTTATGACCTGGGATATGAACTGGGGCAGCATGCGAAGCCAGGGCAAGTGTTCACGCTTGTCGGTGATCTGGGCGTAGGAAAGACCGTATTTACAAAAGGACTGGCTGCCGGACTTGGCATTACAGAGCCGGTCAGCAGCCCGACATTTACAATTGTGCAGGTGTATGATGAAGGGCGCCTGCCGTTCTATCATTTTGATGTTTACCGGATCGGTGATGTGGAAGAGATGGACGAGATCGGTTATGAGGATTATGTCTACGGCGAAGGGGTCAGCCTGATCGAGTGGGCGAATCTGATCGAAGAAATATTGCCGGAACACTTCACCGAGATTAAGATAGAAAAGAATTTGGAAAAAGGATTTGATTATCGGAGGATAAGTATATGCGAATTTTAGCACTGGACAGCTCCGGCCTTGTAGCCAGCGTAGCTGTTGTTGAAAAGATAGAAGAAGAGGAACAGGTGATTGCGGAATATACAGTGAACTATAAGAAGACACACTCACAGACGCTGCTCCCGATGCTGGACACAGTATCCGACATGATCGAGCTTGACCTGAAAACAATCGACGCCATCGCAGTTGCCGGCGGACCGGGTTCATTTACCGGGCTTCGCATCGGCTCCGCCACAGCGAAAGGTCTGGGACTTGCCATGAACAAGCCGTTGATCCACATCCCGACACTGGAAGGACTGGCGTACAATCTGTGCGGAACAGACGCCATCGTGTGCCCAATCATGGATGCGCGCCGCGGACAGGTCTACACCGGAATTTACGAGTTTTGTGGAAATGAATTGGTTGTCCTGGAAGATCAGATGGCAATCAGCATCGAAGAATTAGGCGACCATTTGAAAAAATATGACAAACGCATCATTTTCCTGGGAGATGGTGTGCCGGTATTTCGTGCGAGATTGACAGACAAGATTCTGGCAGAAGAAATAAAAGCAGGCAGAGACATTCAGTTTGCACCGGCCAACATGAACCGTCAAAGAGCAGCATCAGTAGGAACATTAGGACTTCGTTATTATGCTGCCGGAAAGACAGAGACTGCCATGGAACACGAGCCGGATTATCTGCGCCTGTCACAGGCAGAACGCGAACGCAAGGAGCGCGAAGCGAAATCTATACAGTAAAAATGTATCAAAACCCCGCGGGGCGTAAGCATAAGCAGATATGTTGAAAACCCGTGCAACTATAATATAGAAAAAGCAACATGAGAGGTATCGAAGAAATGATTCAGTTTCAGTGTGATTATGAAGAGGGCGCATGCCCACAGATTCTGGAACGTCTGATGGCGACGAATCTGGAGCAGACGGTTGGATATAGTGAAGATGAATATTGCAAGCAGGCAAGAGAAAAGATCAAAAAAGCCTGTGATGCACCAGAGGCGGATGTACATTTCCTGGTAGGAGGGACCCAGACGAACTATGTAGTGATCCGCTCGATCCTCCGTCCGTATCAAGGCGTAATTTCAGCAGTGACCGGTCATATCAACGTGCATGAAACAGGTGCGGTCGAAGCAACTGGACACAAAGTCCTGGCACTTCCAAGCAAAGACGGAAAAATTACAGCATCACAGGTGCGCGCATATTACGATGCACACTGGAATGACGCAGATCATGAGCACATCGTACAGCCGGGCATGGTCTACATTTCCCATCCGACGGAAAATGGAACAATTTACAGTAAGTCTGAATTACAGGAACTTTACGCAACCTGTAAAGAACTTGGCCTGCCATTATTCATGGACGGAGCAAGAATGGGATATGGATTAATGTCTGAAAAATCAGACATGACACTGGCAGATATTGCAGCAAATACAGACGTATTTTATATTGGGGGAACGAAGGTAGGAGCACTTTTCGGCGAGGCAGTCGTAATCACAAAATCCGCTCTTAAGAAAGATTTTCGTTACTGCATGAAGCAGAGTGGAGCAATGCTGGCCAAAGGACGCCTTCTGGGAATTCAGTTTGATACATTGTTTACAGACGATTTATATTTCAAAATTGCAGCTCACGCAGACAAATTAGCTATGAAGTTAAAAAATGCATTTCTTGAAAAAGGATATAAAATGTATTTTGATTCTTACACGAACCAGCAGTATCCGATCTTGTCAAAGAAAGACCGCGAAAAATTAGCACAGAAATATCAGTTTAGTTTTTGGGAACAGATAGATGAAGACTATGCGGCAGTGCGCTTCTGCACAAGTTGGGCAACAAGTGAAGAAGCAATAGACGAGCTGATCCAGGATATTTAAGAAGCTATAATAAGATGGAGCCTAGAAGCAATATAGAAAAACCAAAAGACAGAAAAGTCAAAAGACAGAAAAACCAAAAGATAGAAGATATGGAAATAATAGAAATAAAAAAGGACCAACAGCAATATATTTCTGAGATTGCAGCGCTGGAATCCGATATCTTTCCGGATCCATGGAGTGAAAAAAGTATCAGGGATACGCTTGAAAATCCTCAGGCACGGATTTGGGCTATTATAAGCAGACAAGCGCCGCCATGCTCCTGCGCTTCAACGGCGCCAGAGCATGCAAGCGAGACTGCGGCTTCCTGCGCTTCAACGGCGCCGGAGCATGCAGGCAAGCCACAACTCCTTGGCTATGTGATTTTTTATTATGTGTTAGATGAGGGAGAAATCGCCAGAATTGCGACATCGCCGCAACATCGCCGGCAGGGGGTGGCTGTAAGACTTCTTGAAAAAATGCGTGCATTTAGTTACGAGCAGAATATTACAAGATGGCTGCTGGATGTTCGTATTTCCAATGAAACAGCAATACATTTTTACAAGGCAGCAGGATTTGCCAAAGACGGTGTGCGAAAGAATTTCTATGCAAACCCGCCGGAAGATGCTATACTTATGAGTTGTGAAGTCGAAACTTCAGGCAGCGACCGAGCCTGAAGCCTGTCCAAAAGCCAGGCAGCGACCGAGCCTGAAACCTGTCCAAAAGCCAGGCGCGGCTGCATGAAAAATGAAGTTGGAAATGAACTGGCAGATGCTCCAACACTTCCCACTGGGAAATGCGCATCTGACCAGATATAATATAGGCGTAATAAATCAATTCGGTGCCCGGGTGTCAGATACCACACATTTTCCACACAGGCACACCAGACTTCAAGGAGGAATTGTATGCGCCAGTATCATACAACTGTAAAAGAAACAAAAGAAATCGACAAGATCATCTGCAACCGCTGTGGCAGAAGTATTCCGGTAATCCAAGGGGTTCCCCGCGAGGACGTACTGGAAGTATCCAAGCGCTGGGGCTATTTCTCGGAAAAAGACAACCGGCTGGACGAATTTGACCTCTGCGAGCAGTGCTACGATGAAATTATAAGCGAATTTAAAATAAAAATCTGATTCAGAGTCTGCACGAATATCCGGACGCTGAAGAAAATCAAAAACAAGCGGACCGGCAGGACATTTGCCTGACGGCTCTGGATAAGAGGTAAAAAAATATGTTAGACGTATGTTTGTTGGGAACGGGCGGCATGATGCCCCTCCCGTACCGCTGGCTCACCTCGCTTCTGGTGAGATATAACGGCAGCAGTCTTCTAATTGACTGCGGAGAAGGTACGCAGATTGCAATAAAAGAAAAAGGCTGGAGTTTCAAACCCATCGATGTGATTTGCTTCACACATTACCACGGCGACCACATCAGCGGACTCCCGGGCTTGCTCCTGACTATGGGAAATGCAGACCGCACGGAACCGTTGACTCTGATTGGACCGAAAGGACTGGAGCGGGTAGTCAACTCACTTCGCGTTATTGCGCCGGAACTGCCATTTCAGATAAAATACATCGAAATCACACAGCCGGAGCAGATATTTGAGATGAATGGCTATCGCCTGAAAGCATTTCGCGTAAATCATAACGTCACTTGCTATGGCTACACGATGGAAATTGACCGCGCCGGGAAGTTCGACGTGGATCGTGCAAATGAAGCGGCAATTCCGCAGAAGTTCTGGGGCAGTCTGCAAAAAGGTGAAAATGTCCAGGACGGAGATAATTTATACACACCGGACATGGTTCTTGGACCTGCGCGAAAAGGAATTAAACTGACATACTGCACAGACACGAGACCGACGGACTCTATCCGCAACAACGCGAAAGGTTCCGATCTATTTATCTGCGAAGGAATGTACGGTGAGAAGGATAAGCTGAAAAAAGCAAAAGAATACAAGCATATGACATTTTACGAGGCAGCGCAGCTTGCAAAAGAAGCAGAAGTCGCAGAAATGTGGCTGACGCATTATAGTCCGTCGCTGACGCACCCGGAAGAATATATGGACGAGGTGAAGAAAATCTTCCCGAATTCCATAGCAGCAAAAGATAAACGAACGGTAGAACTGACATTTTCAGATTAATGAAAATGAATTCAGAAGATTGAAGGGATAGAATATGAAGGAAGATGTATTGATTCTTGCAATTGAAAGCTCCTGTGATGAGACGGCAGCAGCAGTCGTAAAGAACGGAAGAGAAGTTCTTTCAAATGTAATCTCTTCCCAGATCGCACTGCATACTCTCTACGGAGGTGTTGTGCCGGAGATTGCATCAAGAAAGCATATAGAGAAGATAAATCAGGTCGTACAGGCGGCTCTTGATGAGGCAAATGTTACATTAGACGATATTACTGCCATCGGAGTTACTTACGGACCGGGGCTTGTAGGCGCACTTCTGGTCGGTGTAGCAGAGGCAAAAGCCATCGCATATGCAGCAAAGAAACCATTAGTCGGAGTGCATCATATTGAAGGTCACATTGCAGCAAATTTCATTGAGCACAAAGATCTGGAACCGCCATTTTTCTCACTGGTCGTTTCAGGAGGACATACACATCTTGTGCGAGTCAAAGATTATGGCAAATTTGACATTATCGGACGCACAAGAGACGATGCGGCAGGAGAAGCATTTGATAAAGTCGCACGCGCGATCGGACTTGGGTATCCGGGCGGACCAAAGATTGATAAAGTATCCAAAGAAGGAAACCCAGAAGCCATTGCATTTCCACGCGCACACGTTGAAGATGCACCATATGACTTTAGCTTCAGTGGCCTGAAATCCGCAGTTCTGAACTATATCAACGGCTGCCAGATGAAAGGAATTGAATACAACCAGGCAGATATTGCGGCATCGTTCCAGAAAGCCGTGACAGATGTTCTTGTGGCAAATGCGATGCATGCAGTGGAAGAATTTCATGTGGACAAGCTGGCGATTGCCGGTGGTGTTGCATCCAACAGCGCACTACGCGCAGCTATGAAAGAGGCGTGCGAAAAGAGAGGGGTAGAATTCTATTATCCGTCTCCGATTTTCTGTACCGACAATGCGGCAATGATCGGCGTGGCAGCTTACTATGAGTATATCAACGGCACAAGAAGCGGATGGGATCTCAATGCAGTGCCGAATCTGAAACTGGGCGAACGGTAGAAGAACCTTAAGGCAATACGTAAAAGCAGATACGGAAATTAAGAATAAGAACGTCAATATAAACGAGGAAAATGAGGGGAATATATGGATAAGAAGAAATGTACGGCAATCGTATTATCTGCCGGTCAGGGGAAACGTATGGGAAGCGCTATACAAAAACAGTATATTGAATTATCCGGAAAACCAATCATTTTTTATACTTTGGATGCATTTCAAAAATCCGCGATCATCGATGATATTGTACTTGTAGTAGGTGAAGGGCAGGAAAACTGGGTCCGTGACGAGATCGTAGAAAAGTATCAGCTTACAAAAGTACGCTCGATCATCCCAGGTGGAAAAGAACGTTATGATTCCGTATGGGCAGGACTACGCGGACTTCATGCTCTCAAAGAACAGCCGGAATACGTATTCATTCATGATGGCGCCAGAATGTTCGTGGATGAGCAGATTCTTACGCGTGGATATGAAAATGTAGAAAAATTCGGTGCCTGTGTAGCCGGAATGCCGAGCAAAGATACGGTCAAACTGGTGGATGAAGATCAGTTTGCAGTGAATACACCGCCAAGAAAATTAATCTGGGCGGTGCAGACTCCACAGATTTTTAAGGCAGATCTCATAGAAAATGCTTATGCAAGGCTGATGGAAGAGGTGCCGGATAATATCACTGACGACGCTATGGTAGTGGAACAGATGATGAAAGTACCGGTTAAATTATATGAAGGCTCTTACGAAAATATCAAGATCACAACACCGGAAGATTTGGAAATCGCAAAAGTATTTCTTGCGAAACGCAAAGAAAAATATCATAAATAGTTTATGCTGGTTCATAAAAAAGGTTCACAAAAAAGAAAAAATATCAAAAATTATTCTTGACAGTGCAATGGGTATATGATATGATAACTATCGTCGCTGACAGAGCGATATCAATTGCATAGATGGAGAGGTATCGAAGTGGTCATAACGAGGCGGTCTTGAAAACCGTTTGTCCGCAAGGGCGCGTGGGTTCGAATCCCACCCTCTCCGTTTCAGGAGTTTCGCAGATGCGGAACTCCTTTTTGCATAACGGGGGACGGAAAAATGACACAAAAAATAAAACATTACATTTGTGAAAAAGACGGAAGAATCAAGTGGCAGTTCCGCCTGATTTTATCAGCAGCGATATTATCAATAATGCTTGCTGAAAGCCGATTTTTATATTATCATAGTCCTAAAGATACAAAATGGTTGATATGTATTATTTACGCTCTGACTGGTTATTATTGTCCGGGGTGTGGAGCAGGCCGCGCGTGCTATTGCATTTTGCACGGTCAGATTTATCAGGCATTTCGCTATAACCCGTTGCTTGTACTTTTGTTGCCGTGGATAGGCGCATACCTGGCATTATGCGCGTGCCAGTGGCTATTTACAGGCAGAGAAAGCATAAGCCGCCGGATACCGATGTGGATATTATGGACAATATTGGCAGTTATACTGATATACGGAGTTTTGAGAAATGTAAATGCATATCCATTTGTGTTACTATCCCCGACAAGGGTCAGATAAAAGGAGGAATGAGTATGAAGTGTAAATTTTGCGGAAATGATTTGCCGGAAGAATCAAAGTTCTGTCCGTCATGTGGCGCACCGGTAGAGCCGGAGGAGAAGCAGGAACAGTCAGAACAATCAGCAGGAGCGCAGCAGCAGGAAAACCAGAATCCTTATGAATATGGCGTGCCAGGAACAGATAATGGAAGTGGAGCACAGAATGAGAATCCATATCAGTATGGAAGCGCAGGACAGGATAACGAGAACCCATACCAGTATGGAAGCGCAGGACAGAATAACGAGAATCCGTACCAGTATGGAAGTACAGGACAGAACACATCTGCAGATTATAATGCTAATAATGGGACTTATGGTCAGCCGCAGAAGCCGATCAATGGAACAACCTATTTAATATTCGCTATCATTTCAACATTACTGTGCTGTCTGCCACTGGGTATTGTGGCAATTGTATATGCCTGTAAAATCAATTCTCTACAGAGAAGTGGAGATTATGCCGGAGCGCAGAATGCAGCAAAGAAAGCGAAGATGTTTACGATTATCGGAACAGTAGCTGCGCTTGTAGTATCTATCTTTTATATTATATTTGCAATTGTGATCGGAATTGGAAGCAGCGATTTCGACGACGATCCGGTATCTAATGTTGTGGAAAATGTAATCGAAGATAAGAATGATTCTAAAAAAGCGGATGACAGCGATAAGTCGGATAAAACAGCAAAGACTACAGAACCGGCAGCAGCCAGCAGTGGACTGGGCACAAGCTGGGACAGTTATACAGTACAGATTAATGATAAAGTCATGACATTTCCGTGCACAAAAGCCGATGTTGAGGCAGCAGGTCTGAGTATGGATACAGAATATACAGCGGAAAATTATATGGTGAATGCTAACGAATATGAGTTGGTTTATTTCATGGATGCCAATGATAATGAGATTATGGCATATGCGATCAACAATACAGATACAGCGATGGAAGTAAAAGACTGCCTGATCGGTGGCGTTTCTGTGGATGACTATGATCTGGAGAATGGCGGGCTTACTGTAATATTCCCAGGCGGGATTCAGATGGGCGCTTCAAAAGATGCAGTAACTGGAGCTTATGGAGAAGCAGATGACACATATGACGGAGACAGTCGGTCTATGTATAGCTGGTATTCAGATGATAGTTACTATAAGAGCTGCGAGATTGACTTTGACGCAGAGTCTGGACTTGTATGCATGATGACTATGCAAAACTTTGGTCAATAAGAGCTGTAAACTAAAAAGTAAATAAAAAGTAAAGTATAAAGATCATAATAAATGTCTGGTATGTGAGGGTGAGAGATTCTTTGCATGTCAGACATTTTTTGCTTTCTTAAGAAAGAACTTGTCAGGAGGCACATTCATTGTTCAGCGGAGTGCATACAAAAAGTTGCAAAAAAATTAAAAAAAGGACTAGACAAATGTGACGAGATATTGTATAGTAATCAACGGACTGATTTGAAAGTAAATTTTAAAGAAATTTAAAGTAAACTTTTAAATCGAATTAAAAATGAATTTTTGAGAAGTCAATTTGGAGAAATACCCAAGCTGGCCGAAGGGGCTCCCCTGGAAAGGGAGTAGGTCGTT
>ERZ836441.962-NODE-962-length-30913-cov-8.350476_pt1 | contig 30913 bp, 38 predicted proteins | sample MGYA00519686_ERZ836441 | MGnify/ENA primary metagenome ERZ836441 (study PRJEB31850, sample SAMEA3708800) | human gut metagenome | biome: human gut; feature: human-associated habitat; material: faeces | place: China | collected 2014 ... | reverse complement strand
CCTTCGAATTACCCCGGAGGTATATTTCGATTTGGGTTTTGGCTTGCCCCGGCCACTTAGTTCTCCATGCCTGTTTCTTGCTCCTTTCCGGGCATGGGCTGGGGCAGGCGAAAACTCAGATCGAAGTATGCGAAAGGACGCGCGATGGTCAAAAAGAAGACCAAAACTCCTCGAACTCCCGAGGAAGCTGAACGATTGGCGATCAGTGCCGCTATGGAACTTGCAACTCAGCAGATTCTTGACGGTACTGCGAGCAATTCGATGATCATTCATTTCCTCAAGCTGGGCTCCAGTCGTGAAAGACTCGAGCAGGCTCGCCTTGAGGCGGATACAACTCTCGCTCGAGCCAAGGTTTCGGCGCTTGAGTCAGCTGCTCGTACTGAGGAACTGGTTCAGGAAGCACTGGCTGCGTTCAAGGTATATTCTGGAGATTCAGATGCGGAGCTATGACGAACTCAGCCACCTACATACATTTGAAGAACGTCTCGAGTACCTCTCACTCAATGGAGCATTTTTCGGCGAGACCTTCGGTGGATCCAGGTGGTTGAATCAGAGTTTCTACCAAAGCGATATTTGGCGAGAAGCTCGCACCCAAGTTATCGCAAGAGATCTTGGATGCGATCTCGGCCTCGAGGGCTATGAGATTCACGACGGCATTGTTGTGCATCACATTAACCCTCTAACGCCTCGTCAGTGCGAGAATTTCGACCCATGCATGTGGGATACCAACAATCTTATTTGTGTAAGTCGAGATACTCATAATGCAATCCATTACGGAACCAAGGCGTTGGCTCTCGACGACTTCGATCCAAGATCGCCCGGCGATACAAAACTATGGTAGGAGGCTAAATGTCGATTCTACATGACACAAAGACCTACCTCGGGTTGATGGAGGATGATACTTCATTCGACAGCGAAGTTACGGACGCCATTGACAATGCTTTGGCAACCGCGACTCAGCTAAACCGCGAAGTTGGCGATCTATCGTCCGAGGCAGATTATCCCGCTACGACTCTTGGACGGATCCTACGTCAGTACGTGAACTTCTCAGTTCGCCTGATGTTCGATCCGCCGCAGACCTCGTTCGCAATCAAGGCGGTCGAGGCTTTGCAGAAAGAGACGGAGTGGCGACTGACCATTCAATGATGGGAGAAACCATGAGCGAAGAAACTCTGTCTCACTACGGTGTCCTCGGTATGAAGTGGGGCGTCCGTAAGAAGACGGAAAGCTCCGGCGGAGCCGGCCTTCGGTCCGTCGAAGAGAAGCGAAAGATCGGAGAAGCCGTAAACGCTGAGGCATTCCGAAAGGAACGAGCCAAGGCTGAGAAGGAACGGAAGAAGACCGAGTCTGAACTCAAGAAGGCCGCCAAGGCAGCAGCTGCCGCGGCTAAGAAGGCTGCCTCCGCTGCTAAGAAGGGCATCAAGTCTGCTTCCCAGAAGCACGCTGCTAACAAGGCAGAACGAGCCAAGGCGGCTGCTGAACGGGCTCGTAAGAAGCTCGAGAACCAGAAGCTGAAGGAAGCTCGCAAGGCTGAAGCTGATCGCAAGAAGAAGCAAAAGGAAGCCGAGCGCGCCGAGAAGAAGCGAATCGCTGACGAGAAGAAGGCCGCTAAGGAAGCCGAGAAGAAGCAGAAGGAACTCGAGAAGCAGAAGGTTCCCAAGGGAGGCATCCCAGCCGACCTGCGGAAGGAAGCTCCTCGACGTCTCTCGTCTACAGATCTCATTGAGCAGAACAAGCGACTTAATCTCGAGAAGCAGAACTACGAACTCAAGGAGAAGCTCAAGGAGTACGAGAATCAAAATAGGAGTGCTCTTGCCAAGACGGCAGATCTCTTCGTTGACGAGGCTCGAAAGAATCTGACAAAGTATGCTGCCCGGACGGCAACCGACATGCTCACAGCAGCCCTCGACTCCAAGCTCAAGGGTACGGAGTATGAAGGAGTGGCTAAGATGGCTAAGGAGTCTTTCAACCTCGACGCAATCCTTAAGAACGCAACTGGTAAGAAGTAGGTATGGCGCTATCGAACACCGCTACACCTAAGTACTACGCCAAGTTCCGAGAAAAGGTCCTAGCCGGAGAGATTCCTGTATCACACACCATTGAGATGGAAATGAATCGGATTGACGACTTGATCGCCAACCCGAGGTACTTCTATGACGATGGGGCTATCGATGGATTCATCGCTTTTTGCGAAAATGAGATGACCCTTGTCGACGGCAGCGATCTAACCCTGCTCGATTCGTTCAAACTCTGGGCCGAGTCACTCCTTTCGTGGTTCTACTTCGAGAAAGTGACGAAGTTCGTTCCTGACGAAACCGGCCACAACGGTCGATACGTTCAGGTCGACGTTAAGCGGCGCTTGGTTAACAAGCAATACCTTATCGTCGCACGCGGCGCGGCCAAATCCATGTATATGGCTTTTATCCACGCTTACTTCCTGACTATCGATCCCACTACAACTCACCAAATTGCCACGGCGCCTACCATGCCTCAGGCTGAAGAGACATTGTCCCCATTCAAGACCGCCATTACACGCAGTCGGGGACCTCTGTTCAAGTTCCTGTCGGCGGGAACTGTTCATGCAACAGTTGGTGCCAAGGCGAACAGATCTCTGCTCTGTCCGACCAAGAAGGGAATCGAGAACTTCTCGACGAATTCCCTTCTCGAGGTTCGCCCAATGAACGTCGATAAACTTCAGGGCTTGAGATCGAAGGTGAACACCATCGACGAATGGCTATCTGGCGATGTTCGTCAGAACGTCATCTCTGCTCTCGAGCAGGGTGCGTCGAAACTCAACGACTGGGTCATCGTTGCGGTCTCGTCCGAAGGTACCGTCCGAAACGGCGTTGGTGATTCCATCAAAATGGAATTACTTTCGATCCTTAAGGGTGAGTACTACGACCCACACTCGTCGATCTGGTACTACCGGTTGGATGATGTATCCGAGGTTGGGGATCCAAACATGTGGATTAAGGCCCAGCCCAACCTTGGCAAGACTGTGTCTTACGACACATACCAACGAGATGTTGCTAGGGCTGAGAATGTACCTTCCGCAAGGAATGACATTCTGGCAAAACGATTCGGCATCCCGTGTGAGGGATACACGTACTTCTTTAAGTACGAAGAAACCATCCCTCACAATCCACGAGAGTTCTGGCAAATGCCATGTGCTATGGGTGCGGACCTTTCTCAGGGTGACGACTTCTGTGCATTCACGTTCTTGTTCCCGTTGTCCACTGGTGACTTCGGGGTCAAGACTCGAGCGTATATCACCACTCGTACGTTCGACAAGCTTCCAGCTGCTGGACGTGCGAAGTACGAGTCGTTCATCAGAGAAGGATCTCTCCAGGTCATGGATGGAACGATCCTGGATATGATCGAAGTCTACAACGATCTCGACGAATACATCTTGAGATCCGAGTACGATGTTCGAGCGTTCGGGTACGATCCGTACAACGCCAGAGAGTTCGTCGAGAGATGGACAACTGACAACGGACCCTATGGGATTCACAAAGTCATTCAGGGTGCGCGAACGGAGTCGGTTCCGCTTGGTGAACTCAAGAGTTTGGCCGAGGACCGAAGACTCATCTTCGATCAAGAGCTATTCTCCTGGGCTATGGGCAACACCATCACCCTTGAGGACACCAACGGCAACCGCAAGATCTTGAAGAAACGAATGGATCTCAAGATTGACTCGGTCGCAGCGCTCATGGATGCTTGGGTCGCATACAAACAGCAACTCGACGACTTCAACTAACGAGAGGAGGTAGTATGGGTATTATGTCACGGTTGGCCAGGGCATGGAATGTGTTTGCACATGATCGCCCGGATCGCTACAAGAATAATAACTACAGCGAGTTCCGCCCGAGCTACCGATCTATCGGATCTACAAACCTTGTCCAAACGCTATATAACAAGATTGCGTTGGACGTTGCGAACACTCCGATTCGCCATGTCAAGGTAGATCAAAATGGTAGGTATGACAGTGAGAAGGACTCTTCTCTGAACGAATGCTTGTCTCTGATGGCAAACATCGATCAGACGTCAAACGCTCTAATCTACGAGCTTGTCTATACGATGCTGGAAACTGGTAGTGCAGCTCTGGTTCCAGTAGACACCGACACCGCTCTGAACGAGGAAGGGTCGTTCGACGTCCTTTCTCTCCGCGTTGGACGAATCGAGAGTTGGTATACTGACTCAGTCGATGTGAATCTGTATAACGATCGTAGCGGTAATCGAGAAACCATTCGTATCTCGAAGAATTCCGCAGCAATCGTGTACAGTCCACTCTACGACGTCACGGCTAGTAACAGTTCATTGGCCAATCGACTTGCTCGAAAGCTCGATGCACTAGACGCTATCGACAATTCCGCTCTGGGTAAGAAGCTGGATCTGATCATTCAGCTTCCATACTCGGTTCGAGGCGAACTGCGACAGCAGCAAGCTGAGACTCGACGCGAAGCGATTGAACAGCAGCTTCGAAATTCGGAGATTGGCGTGGCATACGTCGATGGTGCAGAGAAGATCACGCAGCTCAACCGTCCTGTTGAGAACAATCTGCTCGATCAAGTCAAGTACCTGTCAGAGCAGCTATATAACGCTCTCGGTTTCACTGAGAGTGTGTTCAACGGCACGGCCGATGCTGAGACTAACCTGTCCTACTACAACCGGACGGTCAAGCCGATTCTCGATACTATCACGAAGTCGGCAACCATGGTCTTCTTGACGAAGACTGCTCGATCTCAAGGGCAGCGAATCATCTATGTGAGGGATCCGTTCGCGGCGACATCACTTGACAGCATCGCATCGATGGCTCAGACGTTCATCACCAACCAGGTAATGACTCCAAATGAGATCCGATCGATCATCGGCTTGCCGCAGTCCACAGATCCCAAGGCGGATCAGTTGGCCAATCCGTATACGTCATCCGCAAACGCGGATCAACGGTCAAACAACGACCAGGAGGTTCAAAATGGCAGCGCCTAATGACGTCGCCGACTTCGACGGGTGGGCAACCGTCGCAGGCATCAAGTGCTCTGATGGGCGAGTTATCTCTCATCACGCATTCGAACAGAACGATGGGGCTGTCGTCCCTCTCGTCTGGCAGCACGGTCACGATAACGTGACCAACGTTCTCGGGCACGCCCAGCTCGAGAAGAAGGCTGAGGGTGTTTACGCCTACGGATTCTTCAACGGATCCCAGCAGGCAGAACACGCGCGCGAACTGATTGAGCACGGTGACGTTACCGCTATGTCAATCTTCGCGAACAACCTCAAGCAGGACGGCAATGTCGTCAAGCATGGCAACATTGTCGAGGTATCGCTCGTCCTTAAGGGTGCTAACCCTAAAGCGACAATCGAGAACGTCACTATGGCTCACTCTGATGGCGAGGGCTACTCCGCGATCATCAAAATGGGTGACGAGGACGTGTCTCACGAAGACTTCGAGGGCTCCGAGGAATCGGACTCCGAAGATGAGTCCTCCGATGAGGACAAGACCATCGGTGAGATCCTTTCCACACTCACCGAAGAGCAGCTTGAGGCAGTCAATTACCTCATTGCTGCAGCCATCGATGGGGAGTCTGAAGACTCCGAAGAGACCAACGAAGAAACCGAGGAAGATATGAAGCACAATGTCTTTGAGGGCGACAAGACCCCCGAGAACACTCTGTCTCACGCAGCTTTCGCTGAGCTGGTCGAGACTGCCAAGCGAAACAACACCACTCTGCTCGACGAGCTGAAGCACGCCGATTACGGAATCGAGAACATCGGCTACCTCTTCCCGGATGCTAAGAGCATCACAGATGAGCCCATTACTATCGACCGCGATCAGTCCTGGGTTTCGGTCGTGATGAACGGCACGAAGCACTCCCCCTTCGCTCGAATCAAGTCGGTCCTCGCGGACATCCGTGATGACAAGGCCCGAGCCAAGGGTTACGCCAAGAAGGCTCAGAAGAAGACCGAAGAGGTCATCAAGCTTCTGACTCGTACGACGTCCCCCACGACGATCTACAAGAAGCAGAAGCTCGATCGCGACGACATCGTCGACATTACTGACTTCAACGTCGTTTCTTGGCTCAAGAACGAGATGAAGGGTAAGCTCAACGAGGAAATCGCTCGCGCTATCCTCATCGGCGATGGTCGTACGATCACTGATCCCGACCGCGTCGACGACGAGGCCATTCGTCCGATCCTTAAGGAGAACGACCTCTATGCGATCCACAAGTCGCTCGAATCCAACACCACGGATGAGACTCTTGTGGACGACATCGTCCTGGCATCGGCCGAGCTTGAGGGCTCCGGCTCTCCGACGCTCTTCATTGCGAAGAAGCGCCTGGTCAAGATGCTTCTCCTGAAGGACAAGAACGGTCGCCGTCTGTACGAGACCGAGGCATCCCTCGCGGGCGCTCTTGGCGTGTCCAAGATCGTGACCATCCCTCAGTTCGAGGGTCTGGAGCACGAGATCAAGGGTGTCAACCACGAGCTTCTGGCTATCGTGGTCGACCTGCGCGATTACACCATTGGTTCGAACGCCGGTGCGGAACTCGGTATGGCCGAGTCCTTCGACATCGACTTCAACCAGTACAAGTACTTGATGGAGACCCGTCTTTCGGGCTCTCTGACGGCACCGTACTCGGCTCTGACGATCTCGCGCAAGAAGGCGTGATCTTATGTCGAGGTTTAGCGGCAAGCTAGGCTTCGTGATGACGCATGAGACGGAGGAAGGTGTTTGGCTCGAAAACGTAGTTGAACTCCAGGTTAAGGGGACTATTCGTAGTCTCTACGTCAGGAACGACAACTCTGCTTCAGCCAACACCAATCTCCGTCTCACCAATGAGATCAGCATCCTGATGGATACGAAGATCGAAACCTATCTCGAGACTCTGAAGTACGTAGTATGGAAGGGTTCAAAATGGGAGGTACAGTCCATCGGCGTGAACTATCCACGGATGACCATCAATCTAGGAGGTCTGTATGCGCACGTATAAAGACCTCCTACACATGCTTCAACAAGCGGTTGGTCACAATCGGGTATATTTCCAGCCTCCAGAGAACCTGAAGATTGGATACCCGGCAGTCGTCTTCCACTTGTCGAAGATAGAAATCGACCATGCTTCCGACGTACCTTACAAGGGTGCTAAGGAATATTCGGTCACTCTCATCACTAAGGATCCAGAGCCAGACGTGATCGACGAAATCCTCAAGATCCCGTATTCGTCTTTGGATACGACATATATCTCGGACGGAATGAACCATTTCGTCTTCACGGTTTACCTTTAAGGAGGGTATCCTATGGCACAGATCAAGTGGGACGAAGAGGGCTCCCATTTCTATCACACAGGCGTTAACAAGGGCGTTCTGTTCCCCTTCGATAACGCTCAGAACCGATATGGCACGGGCGTCGCCTGGAACGGTCTGAAGACTGTCACCGAGACACCTGAGGGCGACGAGTCCTCGGATATTTATGCCGACAATTTGAAATACCTCACCCTGATGTCGGCTCCGTCGTTCAAGTTCACGATTGAGGCTTACACATACCCCGATGAGTTCGCCGTCTGTGACGGTACCGCTCAGCTGGTTAAGGGTGTCAACCTCGGTCAGCAGCCGCGTACGCGCTTCGCGTTCTCTTACTGCACGAAGCTGGGTAACGACACCAAGGGTGACGCTTACGGCGAACTGCTGCACATCATCTACGGCGCTAGCGCTGCTCCGTCCGAGCGTGCGTACAACACGGTCTCCGACTCTCCCGAGGCGATCTCGTTCTCCTGGGAGTGCTCGACTGTTCCTGTCCAGGTGGATGGCTTCCAGCCGGTCTCCGTCGTCACGGTCGACTCTTCGAAGCTCGAGTCGGCAAAGTACAAGAAGCTGACCGACAAGCTGTATGGCGTTGCCTCGGGCGCCGGTGGTCCCGCAACCCCGACCCTCGTCATGCCTAACGAGCTGCGTACGCTCCTGGCGTGATCTCTCTCACGCTTGAGTTTGGGGGAGAGGAGCGGTTTGACGAGCGTAGTAATACGTTTGTTACGCTGGAGCCGTTTACAGTTACTCTTATGCATACCCTGTCTGCGGTGGCTGAGTGGGAATCCGTCTACAAGCGGTCATTCCTGGAGACCCCACCACAGACTGGCGAAGAGTTAGTGTACTACATCCAGTGTATGTCGGACCGCCCTCTCCCTCGAGATTTTGTCAAGCGGCTCGACCAATCCGTTCAGGTCAAAATAGCAGACTATTTGTCTGACAATGCTACGGCGACGGTTCTATGGAACCCGCCTTCAAATGGAGGCCCGCGAGATACTATGACCAGTGAATTAATCTACTGGTACATGACTCAGCTGGGCATTCCATTCGAGTGCGACAAGTGGAACTTGAATCGGCTACTCACGCTGATTCGTCTCGCCGCAGCCAAACAGAACAACCAAAAGCCGGACGCCAGGGCTTCAGCAGCTCAACGTGCGGCCATGAACCAAGCCCGTAGGGCTAGAACAGGGAGTAGAGGATGATTGACATTCCCGCTGATGCACAGGTCCCGGCAGGGCCTGATCCGCACGAGGACCGAGACCGAGCGATTTACGAAGGGAAGTAGTGTATGGGTAAGATCGACGACGTTTTGTCGCACGCCACTTATCGTCTCGGCTACTATGCTCCGGACGATCCTGAGCCGGGTTCTGAGGCTGGTCGATGGCTCGCTAAGAGTATGAACCAGCCTTGGCTTGCTGGCCCGTCGGAAGACATCTGGTGGTGCATGGCCTTCGTCAGTATGTGTTTCGACATGGCTGGCGAGATCGACGCAATCGGTGGCTACAGCTACAACACTGACGTCACGAAGAACCGTATGGAGAAGGTCTCTATCGAGGACGCTCAGCGCGGTGACGTCGTGCTCTTCGATTGGGATCAGGATGGTCTGACCGACCACGTCGGTATTGTCGAGGCAAACCTCGGCGACGGCTGGCTTCAGACCATTGAGGGTAACACTTCCCCCTCCAACGCAGGCTCTCAGTCCGCTGGTAATGGCGTTTACCGTCGTCAGCGTTCTTTCGGAATTGACTGCGTCCTTCGGCCCAAGTGGTCCGATGCAAACGACTCCGACGATTCGGATGGCGCGGACAGCCTGACCGATAAGTGGTGGGGCAGTGCTACCACCTACGCTCTCCAGGCATCCATGGGTCTTCCGGCTAACGGCTGGATTGAGGATCAGGACGAGGATAACGAAGAGTACTTCGAGCGTACTGGTACTGGCTGGGACTGGGTTGAAGATCCACATGACGGTTCCGACACCATTGCAGAGCTTCAGCGTCGTCTTGACATTGAAGCTGATGGTATCGCCGGACCGGATACGGTGTCTGCGCTCCAGCAACACCTGCGAAACCGTGGGCATGAGCTCGATGTCGATGGCTACTGCGGCTATCGCACGGTCGAGTGTCTCCAGTACGAGCTTGTCAACGGCACGCTATGGGGCTGATCTAGAAAGGAGGGCCGTCATGATCGAGATGAAGTTCGATGCCGAGTTCGACATGTCAAAATGGTTGACACAAGTTAAGAACAAGAAGCTTCGTGACGTACTGGCTACTGCTGGTACTCGAGGCGTGGCGGCCCTCCGGGCCAATACCCCGGTTGGTACCGGGAAGACTGCTGCTTCTTGGCAGTATAAAGTCAAACAAACCAAGCGAGGTGTTAAGATCGTTTGGTATAACACTAACATTGTGTCGAAGGTTCCTATTGCGATCATCCTGCAATACGGACACGGGACACGACAAGGTGGTTACGTCCAGGGTAGGGACTATATCAACCCTGCGATGAAGCCCATCTTCGACGAAATCGACCGAATGGTTGGGAGGGCCATCAATGGGTAAGAGTATTGAAAATAAGGTCGTCTCCCTGGAGCTCGACGATTCGAAGTTCACAAGCCGCGTTGACGGCGTTCTCCGTAATGTCGATCGCCTGAAGTCTGGAATGAACTTCAAGCAGTCGACTGACGGACTTGACAATGTCGGAAAAGCCGCTCAGGATGCCTCCAAGCAGATGGGCGGAATTGCCGACGGTGTTAAGAACGTCAACACTTCTATTGTCAACAATTCCACGACCGCTGCCGCAGCTACAGCTAATGTCGGCGCGGCTGCAAAGATTTCGTCGACTAATTTTTCCATGCTCGCGGGCGCTGCTTCCGTGGCCATGGGTAACATCGCATCCAAGGCTCTTATGGCCGGTGGATCGGTGCTTTCCTCGTTCACGTTCGGACCTATCATGGATGGTTTCCGAGAATACGAGAACCAGCTTAACGCGGTTCAGACTATTCAGGCAAACACATTCAGCAAGGGTGAGACCACTGCGACGATCAACGCAGCTCTAGACGAACTGAACGCTTACGCGGACCGAACCATCTACTCGTTCACCGAGATGACACGCAATATCGGTATGTTCACATCTGCGGGTGTCGGGCTGAAGGATTCGGTTGCCGCGATTAAGGGTCTGTCGAACGTCGCAGCAATGTCTGGCTCATCTTCTGAGCAAGCCGCAACGGCAATGTACCAGCTGTCTCAGGCGCTTTCGACAGGCTCTGTAAAACTTCAAGACTGGAACTCTATCGTTAACGCTGGTATGGGCGGCGAGCAGTTCCAGGAAGCGCTGAAGCGTACGGCACGCACCTACGGTGTCGAAGTCGACAAGATGATCGACAAGGCCGGGTCGTTCCGTAACTCGCTCAAGGACGGATGGCTAACATCCGAGATCATGATCGAGACTTTGACCCAGTACACTGGTGATTTGTCTCGCGAACAGCTGCTGAGCGCCGGTTACACGGAGCAGCAGGCTGATGAAATCATGAAGTTGGCTGAGACAGCCAATGACGCTGCGACGAAGGTCAAGACTTTCTCGCAGCTGATCGACACGACCGCTGAAGCTCTTGGCTCGGGATGGGCCTCCATCTTCCGAACGATCTTCGGCGACTTCGAGCGTGCCCGTACCATGTGGACTGCTGTGTCCGATGTGGTAAACGGAGGCATCGGAACTTTCTTCGATGCACTCCAGGGCATTCTCGACCGCTGGGATGAACTCGGTGGTTGGGAGGAATGGTGGTATGGTCTCGGCGAACTCTGGACCGCCATCGCAAAGCCTCTAAAGGCTATCGGCGAAGGATTCTTCAGCGCTTTCCAGGGAGACGCCGGCAAGGCTCTGTACGATTTCTCGTACTACTTCCGTCACTCGATTTCTGACTGGCTGATGATGTCCGACGACTTCGCGAACAACCTCGGCAAGGTCTTCAAAATGGCAGGCGAATTGATCTCGCCAGTTCTTGAGGTTCTCATAGGGTTTGGCTCGGCGATTATCCAGATTGGTGTCGCGGCCTTCAAGATCGGTATGATCCTGGCTGGCATCTTCATCAAGCCGATGATCCTTATCGCAGCGAAGGTCGGCGACATCGTCTCTGTCTTTAGCGACTGGTTTGGTCAGATGCTTGGCGGGACTGACATCCTCGGAGGCCTTTCTAAGGTTCTCGACTGGATTGTCGACAAGTTCCAGAAGCTTGCTGACTGGATGTACGCAATCGCGGACGTTACGATCACGCCGATCTTCGACGGACTCAAGGTCGTCATCGAGGCGGTGCTCAAGCCGCTCGGTGAATTCATCGAGACGATCAAGAAGGCAACTTCAAATGTCTTCAAGCCATTCGGTGATGCAGTCTCGAATGTCTTCGGCGCGATCTTCGGTTTCGCTTCTGGAACCGGCGGTCCGATGGAGAAGATCAAGTCTGCTTTCGGCGGATTTGGCTCAGGGTTCCTCGAGAACATGACAAAGCTCGCAGACACTATCGGACCCAAGTGGTCTGAGAAGGTCAAGGCTTTCTCGGATTCGATCCTCCCGATCAGCGAGACCATCGGCAAGCACCTTGGCGGGGCTGTCGATAGCGCTGGTAAGGGGATCAAGAAGTTCTGGGACGATGCGTCGCCTAGGATGGCTGAAGCCTGGTCTGAATCCACCAAGCGGATGAAGGACTCGATCTCCGGGGTCGGTAAGGCATTCAGTCGAACCGGTGATACCATATCTAAGACGTTCGCACCACAGGTGCAGGCAGTCAAGGATTTTGGTAAAGCCCTCGGGGATATCTTCACCCACATCGGGGAGCATCTCGACAACAACACGTTCCTGTCGTCAATCGGCGATAGCTTCAAGGACATGATGAAAGCCTTTGGTCCTTTCGGATCGCTCATCAACGGCATCATCGATCTGTTCGGGAAACTCGGGGATCTGACCAAGTCTATATTTGGCGGATTCAGTGACGAGGCGGACGGTGCAGCAGGCGGCCTGTCGACCTTCGGGAATGCAGCCTCTGATGCGTTCGACACTCTCGGGTCTGTCGGCGGGACTATCTACGCTGCGGCAATGGGTATTGTCGAGTTCTGCTCATCGGTTGTCGAGGCCATCGCGAATCTGATCGATTGGCTGACCAAGGGTATTGACAACATAAAGAAGTTCGCTTCTGAGTCTCAGGCATTCGACTCATTCAAGAAGAATGTCGGCAAGGCATTTGACAACGCCGGATCAATGATCCAGACTTTCTGGTCGGGTCTTGGTTCCAGCCTCAAAGACCTGTCGATTTCAGATCTCTTGAGCGGAATGCTGCTCGGCGGCGGCCTTGGTATGGGCTTCAAGACCCTTCAGACCATGCTTGGTCAGTTCACGAAGACCACGGATTCATTTTCCGGGATGTTCGACAAGTTCGGCAAGATTGGGGACTCTATCTCCGGTGTCTTCAACGCTCTGACCGATTCTCTGAAGGCAATGCAGGAAGTCATCAAGGCAAAGGCCCTTCGCGAAATTGCGATTAGCGTTGGTATTCTTGCTGGCTCGCTGTTCATTCTCGCGATGATCCCCGCGCCCCGACTCATTCAGGGTGCTGTTGCCATCGGCGTCTTGACCAAGATCCTTCTAATCGCTCTGACTCAGATCAGCGAGATGAAGATCAACAAGATGCAGATCACTGGCGTCATTGGCGCAGTTATGGCGTTGTCTATTGCAATCCTTCTTATGTCGATCTCGGTAGGCATCCTTGGTTCTATGAAGCTGAGCACCGTCGCACAGGGTATCGGGGCTGTAATGGTCTTGGTACTCGGTATGACTCTAGCGGCGAAGCTCCTTTCCAAGAATGCGGGTTCGATGATGGCTGGTGTGGGGTCGATGATCGCCATGGCGATCGCGATCAACATGCTCGTGATCCCAATCATCGCTCTCGGTCTGCTACCCATCAAGGTTGTCGCTCAGGGAGTTATCGCTGTTGGCATTCTTATGGGGATCTTGGTTGGCTTCGTGCTTCTTATGAACAAAGCGGCTAGCGATCTCGGCAAAATGGCAGCCATTTCGATAATGTTGGTCGCGTTCGCGTTCTCGATTCAGATGCTCGTGGCTGCTGTCGCGGTAATGGGCTACATGGACATGAATAAACTGTTCCAAGGAATAGTTGGATTGTCCGCGGTGGTTCTGCTTCTTGTGGCTACCGCGAACCTAATGCCAGCGACTGCCATCGTCGGAGCCGGGGCTTTGATCCTAACCGCGATCGCAATGAACATTGCGGTCGGAGCGATCGTACAGATGGCGGACCATAGCTGGGGAGAGATTCTCAGCTCGCTCGGCAAGCTGCTTCTGGTTGTCGGGGTGATTATCGCGGTATCTTACTTAGCTCAGGGAGCTATCGTTGGTATCGCAGCCATTGCCGTGCTGTCGTTTGCGATTAGCATGTTCTTCTCTGCGTTGATGGTAGGCGCCAGTCTGACCTGGGAACAACTTGCTATCGGATTGGCGGCGCTTGCAGGTGGGCTCCTTATTCTAATTGCGGCGGGGTACCTCGCCATCGGTGCAGCCCCCGGTCTAATTGCCCTGGCAATAGCCATTGGGGTTCTTGGTGCGGTCATCATCGGCATTCTAGCTGCGTTCACGGCTCTGGCAATCGTTGTTACAGCCTTCTTGGCGGTAGCGTCGGCGGCTGGTCCTTCTATCGCAGCGGGTATGGTTGCTATAGCATCTGGTATTGGAGCGTCTGCGGCGATCATCGCGGCGGCATCACCAGCGATCCAGGCTGCACTGATCGGTGTCTTCACCGCGATCGAGAACTCTGCGCCAGCTTTGGGTAAGGCACTTCAGGCGTTGGTGAAAGCATTCGGACCCGCTGTGAATGAGTTGATCATCGTGGCGGGTGTTGCGCTCCGACAGTTCATCAGTCAGTTCGCACAGACGGTCAAGCAGAAGATGCCTGAACTTATTGAGACCTGGACGACTATTGTCGGTGGTATCCTTCAGACTATTCGCAACATCTGGCCTGATGTGATTAACACTGTCATTGATCTGCTGTATCAGCTGATCACTGCGATTGTTGCCGCTCAACCTAAGTTCATCACAGCCTATGTGGAACTGCTGAACGGATTTATCACAACGATCAAGACCTGTGTGCCGCTGATTGTTGAGGCGATATTAACGCTTCTCCAGGCGCTGCTTGATGGTATCACAGCAAAGATTCCGGATCTGACTACGTCGGGTGCAAACCTTATCGCATCTCTGATCCAAGGTATCGCCAATAGCTCTTTGATCATCATCAACGCTGCATGGGACGCCGTCATTACGTTCATCAATGGATTTGCTGATGCAATCGATCAGAATGGGCCGGCGCTTCAAGCCGCGGTCGACAAGCTGATCTCTGCGATCATCAGGTTTATCAATAACGGTCTGATGGGCATGTCCAACAAGTTCACTTCTCATGCTGGGTCCATCGGACGTAACATCATCAATGGTGTTATCAACGGTGTATCTAGCGCTGCCGGATCCCTTTACAGCAAGCTCAGCAATGTCGCCTCGAGTGCTCTTAGCTCGTTTAAGAGTACCCTGGGTATTCACTCGCCTTCGCGTGTATTCGCGACTGCGGCTGGGTTCATCGTTGCTGGTATTGTCCAGGGTATCGACAAGAACCAGGATGACGCGGTCGACGCGATGTCTGGTCTTGGTAGTGAGATGGTAAACGCTATGAGTAACCTGGATGCTGATTGGAATCCGGTTATTAAGCCGACCGTCGACCTCTCTGAGGTGAATGGTCTGCAAGATCTCACGATGAATGACCTGAGTGCGAATGTTGTCGGAACATCAGTTCAAAATGGCAGCCAAACGGCGCATGAGATTCGAGCTCTTCGAGACGAACTGCGCAACAACCAGAAGCCTATGGTCTTCAACCAATACAACGAATCACCAAAGGCGCTCGATCTCAATGACCTATACCGTCAAACTGAGCGCCAACTTGAACGAATGAAGAGGATATAACCCACATGACATACACAAAGGTTCGAATACTTAACAGTTATGGTTTAGAACTACCGCTGTATTTGAATCGTGTAGACCGGGGGTGGGTCGCCCAGATCTTAAACGGATCTTTTGGTCCGAATCGGGAATACGATTTTACAGGAAATGTCGTTACTTCGATGACTGAAAAACACATCGACATTAATATGCGTCTGACGCCTACAGTCCCTATTCCCGAGCGACCCGCGAGGTACTTTCTCGATTATCTTTCGTCCAAGCGGATTTCTCGAGTTGAACTCAGTGACCCAAAACTCAACTTTCCGATCATCAAATACAAACCGAACGAAACAACAACCTATACCAAACCGACTGTCTCGTTCGGTTCGGTCTCGTCGTTTGATCAATCCTGCGTTATTCGTGAGCTTAAGTATAACTATAGCGAATCTCCAGCAACTATCGAGTTTACTGTTTCGACGAAACTGCCGATCATGTATGGTGATACGTTTACACTATACATGGGTTTGGGAAACCAGAATTGGTCGCAAGCCAAGACTGATATTATTTCGGCAATTAAATCAATTGCCCCGCAAATTGGACCCGTCGATATTCGCGAACTACAATTGTCTTTGCCGGCCATTGGAAATTCGAAGTATCGAATTTTCGACGGAGATATAGATATGTTTGCGGCTACTCTCCAGGGTAACTCATCCAGCAACCCAGGGGTATTCTCGATGTATGGCCTAATCGACGGAACTCGACGATTCTCTATCACTGGTGGATACGATGCGAATGCTGCCGCATGCTACGCGTATGAATCATATCCATCTTTCGACATTAGGAGCTTGATGTCTTGGTTGGGGACCCTTAGAGAACCCCCCAAGATTGAGCTTGACAACAAGGGTCTAGGTTACTGTAAAATTGAACTAGTTATGACCAGAAAGGGTCTTTAACAATGCCCAACGTTGTTCAGGTGCTCGGCGGGAAATCGATGGGGACGTTTTCAACGATACCAGTTTTTGATACGCTGATTAAGGAAGGGTTATATACCGCTTCGATGACGTTCAGATGCAACGGATCTTTTCCATATCCTCCGGGAACTGTAGCGTGCTGCTTTGTAGCAACGCCAACTCCGTTCGTGGTTGAGGAAATATCGTATGAATCAAACGGCATCAGCGAAGTTCGCTGTATCTCTGTTTGGGAACTACTGAAGCGCCGCAGCAAGTGCGGATCTTACGAGAATTTGTATCCGAATACGTTCTCCCCAATTGGGATTTTTAAACGTTTGCTGGACGATATTAATAAAGACTCCAACCGATGGTTTGTGTATTGGTTGAGGGCTTCGGTTCCGTCTAACCTTAACAGTTATGAGGACAAGTTCGACCCATCCACGAGTATATACGACGACATGTACAATGCTGCGTTGTATAATCAATTGTATTTCACTTCAGGCATCTCTGTGACTGACGGTAACTACAAAAATTTGGATATTACCCTGTATGCCAAGTCATTGAATGATAACGACAAGATTCTTGATCTGGGTCCTCTAGATTCCGTAACGTCCAGACTGACCAGACGTCTTCCAGGTGCCCCAACACATTGGTATATTGGAAAAACCAGTGATTACGGCAGATGGAAGATGGCCTCTAGAGGTCGAATCCGTACATGGTATGAAAATCGCCCGTACATGCAAAATACCACCGACTGGCAAGGCGTGTATCGATACGAATCCGGAGTCGCTGGCAGCGACGATCGAGAATGGGGTCAAACTACCGAAGAAATTCGATGTGAGCCCCTTAGGTCGGTAACTGTCGACATCGCCGAAGTTCAGTCGCAACGATTTTATAGCCTGCCGATCGGGCGCCCGGTTCAGGGGACAATCCTGGATGTTATGTTCACCGGCTACGTCATCGAGAGAACTGTAAGCGGTGGTGACCTAACGACATACTCAATCAAGATCCAGCCGGATCGATTCTATCAAAATGGGGAGGAGGTAACTGATAAATGGATTTGACAAAGATCGCCGAATTTACGAATCCGTTGATTACAACGGTGCTCAGCGGCCCCGGAATCTGGGCGTGGGCTAAAACGCGAACACAGCGAAACGATTCTGAGGATGAGTTACTCCTCCAAGTCGCCAAGAATCAGCTGGTCTCCAACGGTCATGAATACCTGAAACGTGGATACATCACGATGGATGAGTACGAAGAATACGAATCCGAATACCGGTTGTATTCAAGACTGGGCGGAAACGGCCTCGCTCGACGCATATTCAAACAGGTAGATGATCTACCCATAATGCCTAACGACATTGAAGGAAGGAAGAACTGATGAACAATCAGACCTACGATATTCTCAAGCGCATTGCGCTTATCGTCATCCCAGCACTCGCGACGTTCGTGAACGCGGTCGGCATTGTGTGGGGCGTCCCTCACACGAACGAGGTGACTGCAACGATCACCGCACTTGGCGTGTTCCTGGGCGCGGCCCTGGGCGTCTCGTCCAAGAACTACGAGCCCGAGACACACGGGAGCCTCGTGGTGACGAAGCACGATGACGTTTACGCCGACTTTGCGTCCGAGCCGACTGACCTCAAGGACGGTGACACCATCGTCCTGAAGGTGACCAAGCCCGAGGCGTAAGAAAAACGTTCGGCATAGTGAGTACTACCCACTCTACACGAAAGGACTCACAATGTCTAACGTCGAACGCCTCTACGAACCTGAGGACCTCGAGAACGAGGTGCTTAACTGGCTCGGTGGAGAGGACCCGTCGACCGGTGAGTACACCACTGCTGTTGGCAATCTCGAACGATTGCACAAGCTCGCTAAGGATAATGACCTTAAGGCGAAGCTTATGCCGTCGTCCGAAACGATTGCCAACGGCGTGGTGTACTTGCTCGGTCTTATGGCGGTCCTCAACTACGAGCAGACCCACGTTCTTGCCTCAAAGGCATTTTCGATGCTGAAGTTCCGTAAGTAGAATTGCTCGAAAGTCTATAACCCTAAAATCTAGGATTATAGACTTTTTCCTCGTCATATATTTTACGCGGCGAATAATGAGAACTATCAACCCTCTTTGAAAGGAACAATCATGCTTTACGCCGCCATTTCCGTCCTCAATGGATTCGCCTTCCTCAGCACGCTCATCGTGCCGATTTGGGCAATTTTCCTGATTGGAGTTGCCGGCTACCTGGCCTTTCTGGACAACTGAATATTTAGACCTATAACCCCTAACACGGGTTATAGGCTTTAACTAACACAAACTTTACACAACTAATAATGAGAACTATCAACCCTCTTTGAAAGGAACCATCATGTTCAACGCACTCACCATCACTGTCTGCATCCTCCTCGCCCTCTCTTTCGCCTACAACATCTGGCTCGCCTATGTTGCTGACCGCTACGAGACCACCATCAAGAAGGTGGCCGCCTCGTACTGGCACGCATACCGCGACCTCGCTGAAGGCGACGCCAAGGCTGAGGTTCTGGACAACCTCATGCGTGACATCGATCACGACCTCAATGACTGAAACCCCTCAACCCCTATAACCCCTAACACGGGTTATAGGCTTTGTCGGCATATTTTACGCGGCGAATAATGAGAACTATCAACCCTCTTTGAAAGGACCACTCTCATGTCGAAGTACGCTTACTCCTTCGTTGCCGCCGCTACCCTCGCGATTGCAGCACCTGTATTCTACAACCTCGGCAGGATTGAACGCACTGTATTCTACAGCAAGACGTTCAACTACGCCTGCTACGGTAAGAACCAGATGCTCCGCAAGCTCTGCGTGGAGCTCATCAACAAGGATCTGAAGCTCACCATGAGTCTTCCCGACCTTGAAGAAAACTGAACCTCAACCCTATAACCCCTAACACGGGTTATAGGCTTTGTCGGCATATTTTACGCGGCGAATAATGAGAACTAACCCTCTAGAAAGGACACAACCATGTCTACCAAGATCTCTATCCCCCAGGCTATTGCCGGCGGATTTGCCATCTTCTGCATCTCCTTCTCTATTGGTGCTAAGCTCCAGACGAAGTACCTTCGGTACCTCCTCAAGATCTCCAGCACCTCTGAAGACGGACCCGCACAGAAGCTCGCCGCTCGCCTTGTTCACGAGAGCTTGAACTTTAAGTTCATGCCCTACGACGAGGAAAAGTAACCTCAACCCTATAACCCCTAACACGGGTTATAGGCTTTGATCTCAAAATAGGAGTCACCATGTATACTTTGTTGATAATACTAGTCGCGATCGCGACGCCGTTGTCCATATGGTCTGCAATTAACGCTCTCGCTATGATCGCAGAGCGCCAGAAGAACCCCGTCATCGAGCTCGTCGAAGAGCTCCGCAAAAAACACTCAAATACTAATGAGAACTAACCACTCAAGAAAGGATCTCACCATGTCCAACTCGAACGAACTCGAAGAGACCACCCCGAAGACCCCTCTTATGGACCGCATTAAGACGGTCGCCGAAAAGAGCGTCCCGGTTGCCAAGGTTGCTGCCTTGAGCTCCGTCGCTATCTTCTTTGGCGCTATGACCATCGCCGGTCTGCGAGCGCCCTCGGACTCCTCCGAAGACGAGTGACAATATCCTCTGAGAACTCTCTCAACCTATAACCCCTAACACGGGTTATAGGCTTTATTTTGAAAGGAAGCACAACCATGACCATGCGAAAGATCTTCAACCTCTCCGAAGTCGACCTCAGCGTTCCCGAAGGATCACTCGTCTCGATCTCGGTTGCTCATTCGGCCCCCGTACGTCCGAACGCCCTTGAGACGGCTGCTCTCGGGCTGCTCGTCAGCAAGCATATCGATGGCAAGGTGATTAAGCCTCTGCGCGTCGCGCCGTACAACCACGAAGACATCCTCTTCACTGACGGATCCGGCGTACGCCTCCTCATTTCTAGGGACGAGGCTGATAAGCCCGACGCGAAGTACGCGATTGTCCCGTTCCGATTCATCATGACAGATCGTCGGCGTGCATTCGCCAAGAACATTGTCATCGTCGACAACACGGAGCTTCACGAGCCCTACATTATTGTCGATTCCCTTGCAGTCGGATCTGATCCGAACTTCATTCCGATTTCTGCCACATCGATCCTCGGCCTCGATCTCGCCGAGTACATCGCCAACCTCTGACATTCATCAACCTCCATATCTTCAAGAAAGAAGCACAACCATGTCCATCAAGAACACCATCAAGCTTGCCCTGAACTGGATCAAGTCCAACCCCCAGATCCTCATCACCGGCCTCGGTATCGCAGCTTCCGTTGCGACCGCTGTCACCTCCGGTAAGGCCCACGCCAAGGCTATCGCCGACGACAACGGCGTGTCCGACAACCTCCTCGACTTCGCGAAGCGCAACTGGATGACCTACATCCCCGCTGCTGCCAGCCTGGGCGTCACGATCTTCGCGATCGTCTCCCTCCACAATGTAACCTACAAGAAGTACCAGGCTCTTGCCGCTGCGTACTCCATCTCTCAGATGAACGTGTCCGAGCTCCGCAAGAACGTGCTCGAGCAGGTCGAGGTCATCAAGAAGGGTGGTAAGCCTGCCGACAAGAAGGCTGCTGAGAAGAAGCTTCCCGAGGGCTCGATGGTCATTTTTGGTGACGAGGAGGTCCTGTGCAAGGACGCTATCACCGGCCGTACCTTCCGTTCGACCGCGGAGAAGATCCGTGGGTACTGCAACAACATCTCTGAGGACCTGCTGAACTTCGGCCCCTGCCCTCTGAATGACTTCTACGCTCAGATTCACATTGGTGAGACTGGTGTCGGCGATGAGCTTGGATGGGACGGTGGCTTGACCATCAAGCCTGAGTTCCGTCCGGTGCTCCTGCCCTCCGGTTCGCCCGCGATTGAGGTTGCTCTGACCCCCGCTCCTCAGCCGAACTGGTTCAAGATCGGTTGAAGAGCCGTGACCAAGGAGAATAAGGTCACTTTCACAGACGAGCCGATCGAGTATTCTAACCCTCCAGAATACTGGCCAAACACAAAAAACCGGAGTCCTAATGAGAACTAACCCTCAAGAAAGGACCCCCACCATGTACACCTTCGGAATCATGCTTGGCTTCTTTGGCGTTTGCTGCGCCCTCGATCCCAACCGTGCCCGTAAGAAGGCATACAAGAACTCCAAGAACTGAGACCCCCTCAACCCTATAACCCCTAACACGGGTTATAGGCTTTGTCCGAACTGAAAGGCAGTCACTACAATGGAAACCTTCGGCTCCATCATCATGCTCATCATCATCCTCGCCTTCGTCACCTTCATGATGATCATCAACGCGATCACCAAGATCCTCGGCGGAGGTACCGGCAAGATCGCTGCCACCGGCTTTATCGGCTTCCTCCTTCTTAAGGCCTTCGGTCCGAAGCTTGAGAAGTACGTCGAGGAGTACCGCAACAGCCAGAACAAGTGATCACCCAAAAACTTGATATTTGGAAGGAACCATCATGAACCGCGCACTCGCGTCTATCGGCATTGCCGCAGCTGTTATCTGTGGATCTGCCACCCCCGCTCTCGCAGCAGACAATCCCATCACTGCCGAGATCACCAACATCTCCTCGGGCAGCTCCCAGGTGTCCTCGCCGGTCACGATCAAGGGCTCTTGGTCCACCAAGAAGCTCGAGGTCGGACAGTCCTTCAAGGTTACGTCTGACGTCATCAACTGGGCGTACGACTTCCCCTTCACCCTGGATTCCGGCGACAAGATCGGCTCCTGCAAGACTGACAAGGGCACTCTCACCTGCACTGTGGATAACGTCCCGGATTCGGTCGCGGCCAAGACCGATGTTTCCGGCACGTGGTGGACCACAGCTCGCCTTCAGGAGTCCGTGGTCGGCAAGAAGTGGGGCGAGATCTCCATCGGAGGTCGAGCATGGCCTTTCACCTTCGGCGACAAGGACTGGGATAGCGCCTGCGATAACGACTGCAATGGTGGACACTACGAGGACGCTAAGCCTGAGAACTCGAAGTGGGGTTGGGTCAACCCTGATGGTACCACTTCTTGGATGATCACTTGGATCGCCGAGCCTGGTGTTAAGTACTCCGTCCATGATTCGTACACCAAGCTCAGCACGTCCGTTAAGTGCGCCAAGGGCGATACCTGGAACCCCAACACGACCGTGTACATCTCTGCTATTCGGGTCAATGAGTACACTATCGAGTTCACCGCTCCCGAGGGCGCGAAGACATGTGTCACCTACACCCCCGAGCCGATGGCCACTCCGGCAGGTGCTAAGACCGCAACAAACGTCGCTTACGTGAATGGCATTAAGCTCGAGCGTACAATCGAGGTCACTGTAAACGGTGGAACTGATGGAGACGGGACTACGCCGGCTCCGACACCTTCTCCTTCAGCGGCCACCCCTGCTCCCAACCCAACCACGACTACACCCGTGCCGGTGCCCTCAGTTACCACCCCGACTCCGACCCCGTCTGTGACGACCCATGCGCCTCAGTCTGGAACGAGCACGTCTTCGACCCGACCCACCACGAAGGGCGAAGCACCCAAGACCAGCGAGACCAAGCTCGCTAAGACCGGAGCCAACGTGGAAATCGCGGCAACTCTGGTCATCGTGGTCGCCGCGATCGGCGCGGCTACCTACATCATCTCCACTTCTCGAAAGGAAGACATCTGACATGCAGTCCATCAAGGTTAAGTACATCAACTTCTTTGGGGAGGAAACGGAGGAGAAGCTCCACTTCCACCTCTCTAAGGCCGAGCTCATGAACATGGAGCTCCAGCGTACCCCGCTTTCCGCCAAGATCGCCCTGATCAACGGCGGCGAGGCTTCTCCCATGGACGCCTACAAGCTCCTTCAGGAGTTCGTGGGTGCTGCCTACGGTGAGCGTTCGGAGGATGGTACGCGATTCTTCAAGGATGAGCGTGCAACCAAGGCGTTCCTTGCGTCCCCCGCATTCGACGCCCTTCTGGACAAGCTCAGCAACGATCCCAAGTTCTCGAACGGGTTCCTCGCTGGTCTCTTCCCCGATGACATCATGGGCAAGGCTAAGAAGCTGATCGAGGAGAACCCTGACGCTTCTCTCGAAGAGCTCCGCAAGATGGCCGAGGCGAACTGATGTCGGACATCGTCCCCATCGAGCCCACTCGGCCCACTGAGGTCTCCCTCCCTGGCAACACTGACAAAGCCAAGGAGGGGGGCTCCCCCGAGAAGAAGGTTATTGCCAAAGCTAAGGTCCAGAAGAAGTCTGCCATCAAGGAAGCTCTTCGGACCTTCTTCGCTCAGGATCTCCCAGAGATTGCTGAGCATCTTGTTATTGACGTGGCCATCCCGGCTGCTAAGAACGCCATCACGGACATGGTGACTCAGGGTATTCAGCAGCTTCTTTACGGCGAAGTCGATCCCAGGCGTCGTCCGTCATCCGGATACACGTCATATTCTAGCTCTTCTCGTGACAATCGCGGGAGAGCCTACTACGAATCGCGTCGATCTGAACGTCGAGAACCGCGTCAACCCAAGCCCACGAACGTCGAGGACCTTGTGTTCGACACTCGTGGCGACGCAGTTGACGTGATTGAATTCATCGCCGAGCAGATCGAAGAGTACGGCCAGGTCTCAGTTGCAGATCTAATGTCGTCCGTCGGCATTCAGCCCCGATACACCGATGAACGCTGGGGTTGGACCACAACTGATGCGTTCGAAATCCGACAGATCAGGGAAGGTTGGCTCGTCTCTGCTGACCGTCCCGAACCCATCAAGTAACATATTTGCTCAGAAAGGAGCACACTCAAATGTCTATCACGACCGCTTTCCACACGGGCATGGCTCGCATCTCGAAGCACGCCCCCACCATTCTCTCTATCACTGCCTCCGCTGGCGTCGTCGCAACTGGATATCTCGCATGGCGAGCCGGCACTCGATTCGAGGACTGCGAGGGCCGCGACTGGGAACGTCGCAAGGAGTGTATCCGCAATGCAGACCAGATCGCCGATGAGGATGTCCACAAGATTGAGATGAAGAATCGCATCCTCTTCATCCTCGATACGGCATACACATGCGCGCCTGCCGCTATTGTCGGCGCCGCCACGATCACGATGATCTACTTCTCGAACTCGATTTCGAAGAAGCGTCTGGCTGCCGTTGGTGCGGCATACACTGCTCTCCAGACCGCGTTCGATGGTTACAAGAAGACCATGGTCGACGCGCTCGGTAAGGAGACTGTCGAGAAGATCACTCGCCCGAAGCTGCCTAACTACGACAAGACTGCTGAAGAGATCCTCTCTTCCGACAACAAGTCGGATGCTGCTGCGGTTGTCGATGCGGTCATCGCGTCTGTTGCTGACCTGTCGCCCTACGCGCGTATCATCACCGAGGAGTCCTCTAACTGCTGGGACGAGAACGAGGATTACACCTCCGAGACGCTTGGTGCTATTCAGCTGTGGGCAAACCGTCGCCTCGAGCGCAAGGGGCACCTGTTCCTGAACGAGGTCTACGATCAGCTCGGCCTGTCTCGCACCCGTGAGGGCGCGGTCGTCGGCTGGATCAAGAACTCTAAGGATGGCGACAACTACGTCTCGTTCGGAGACTACGATGCGAACATCTACCGAGTCCCGAGCGACGACTACTCTCGCGTTGACTCGAACTTCATTGTTGACTTCAACGTCGACGGAATGATCTGGGACAAGATCTGACATGCACTACACATCCTGGCTTATCAAGCGAGGGTGTCTCGAGAACTATTCGGAGCTTGCGTCGGTATGGGATGAACTCGATTTCGTGTGGTATATTCCTGAGGACGAAGATAAGTCCATTCAGGCTCTTCGTATGAGGGATGAATACTGCTACGAAACGGGTATGCCCTCGCCGAGGCAAGCTCCGGCTTCGTTCCTTGAGGTCTTTGTGAGTATCACCGATAGCCTGACGGCTATGCTGTATCTGGATCGGGAATCGTTCACAAAGTCCATTCTTCTGAACGCGGGCGCTCGTTCATATTCTGACGACGGGCGCCTACCTTCAGAGATCCATGAAGAGGCTCTAAACGTCGCCGAACGTGTGATGTATAGAACATACTCAAGGAACGGAACCGGCGGACTCTTCCGTATACCGGGGGTAGATACTCTCGAGATGCCCATCACGACCCAAATGATTCTGTGGGCCAACTTGTATGATCCGTATCACTAAAAAGGAGGCCACGGGAGGTGGACTTTTACACAATTGAATCTTCTCCTATGCGCGGTTTTCCGGGAGTCATGGAGGCAGCACCTTGGTTCCTCAACACGAATTCTCACGACATCATGTTGCGCGATGGCGATTTCATCGCTATCTGGAATCCCAATAAAGGCCTCTGGTCGAAGAACGAATTCGACGTTATTGATCTGGTTGACGATGACGTTCGAAAATTTGTTGAGAATTCGGCGCCGCAACAGATGATCCCGAAGTTCTGCGCATCGGAAAGGGATGGAGTCTGGAAACGATATCGTCAGTGGAGCAAGAATATGGTCGATACAGATCATCCTCTTGATCGAATGCCGGTGTTTGCGGACACCCCGATTCGCCGAGAGGATCACGTCTCGTATCGTCTCCCATATTCACTAGAGGATGGGGTCCCAGTCAACTGGGCTAAACTCGTCGACACTCTGTATGATCCATCCGAACGCCAGAAGATCGAATGGAGTATTGGTTCAGTCCTCACCGGCGATTGTCGAAAAATCGACAAGTTTCTGGTCTTCTATGGTGATCCGGGTTCTGGCAAATCAACGGTTTTAAACGTTATGCAGAAGCTCTTTGGAGAATACAGCGTTGCGTTTGACTCGGAGTCGCTTGCTCAGCGGGGCAACTCTTTTGCTCTAGCGTCTTTTGTCGACGACCCGCTAGTGGCCATTGAACACGATGGCGACTTGAGTCGAATCGAGACGAACACCCGTCTGAATTCAATCATCTCGAATGAGATTCAGCTCATCAACGAGAAGTTCAAGAAGCCACGCTCCATGCGCATTTCAACAATGTTGATTATGGCGTCCAACAGCCCGGTCAAGATCACAGATGCGAACTCGGGTATCCCTAGGCGTCTACTTGATGTTTCGCCATCGGGAAGACGACTATCGATAGACGAGTACACCAGCGTCATGGACGGGGTATATCAGGAACTGGGTGTAATCGCAAAGCACTGTATCGACGTGTATCGTAGTCTGGGACCGAACTATTATCGCAATTATCGGTCTCAGACTATGGTTTCAGAAACCAACCCAATATACAACTTCGTCATGGAGATGTACGAAGATTGGGGATCTGATGACAAAGTCACTCTTGCTAAGGCATATTCGGATTATAGAGACTATGCGTCTGAGACCGGTATTCAATATGTAGTACCAAGGTACCGTTTCAAGACCGAACTTCGTCGATATTTTCGCGAATTTCGAGACCGCGTTATGGTTGACGGTATACCCTATCGGAGTTTGTTCACAGGTTTTCGCAAGGACAGGTTTGAAAGCTCCGAACTTACCCCAACTGTTGTGAAGAATGAGTCATGGCTCACCCTAAAACAAGGAACCCCTTCAATATTTGACGAACATTTCGCAGGCTGTAAGGCTCAGCTTTCGTCAAAGAACGGCACGCCTAAAAAGGCCTGGATGTATGTGGACACGGTTCTCCGTGATATCGCCCCCATCGACGAACACTACGTACTCATGCCTGAGGAATATATCTGCATTGACTTTGATCTGAAAGGGGAAAATGGTGAAAAAGACCTCAATGCTAATCTTCGCGCTGCTTCTGCTTGGCCTCCGACATATGCGGAAACGTCAAAAAGCGGCGGTGGCATCCACCTCATCTATCGATATCCTGTCGATAAGGATACCCTTGCTGAATATTCGCCTGGAATTGAAATCAAACGATTCCGAGGGAACGCGTCTCTTCGGAGACGACTGTCCCTTCACAACGGGCGAGGTATCGAGGATTATCCGGGAGACCTCCCAGCAAAGGTCCACAAGATGATCAACAAGAAACACGTCCAGGATGAGAACCATCTCAGAGCTCTAATCGCCAAGGCGCTCCGTAAGGAAGTGCACGCGAATACTGCTCCAAGCGTAGATTTCATCAAGAGTATTCTCGACGAGGCCTACGAGTCTGGGATCACATACGACGTCACCGACGCTCGCAACGCAGTGACCTCGTTTGCGATGTCTTCGACGAACCAGTCGGATCGTTGTCTTAAGATGGTCCAGCAGATGCACTTCATGTCTGAAGACAAGGCAGAGATCGCCGAGGAAGGAGACGGACGCATCGCGTTTTACGATGTTGAGGTCTTCCCGAATCTGTTCATCGTCTGCTACAAGGTCGAGGACAGGCCCGGAGTTCGGTTCCTTGTGAACCCTAGCGCTAAAGCCGTGAAGTCGTTGTTCGATCTTCGGTTGATTGGCTTCAACAACCGAAAGTACGACAACCACATCATGTATGCGGCGTCGCTCGGATATTCGAACGCAGAGCTCTTCGAGATCTCTCAGCGCATCATCAACAACGATAAGAACGCAACGTTCCGTGAGGCGTATAACCTCTCCTATACGGATATTTACGACTTCTCGACGAAGAAGCAATCTCTCAAGAAGTGGGAGATTGAGCTCGGGATCAAACACCAGGAGAACAACCTGCCTTGGGACCAGCCGGTTCCCGAGAGTCAGTGGGATGACGTTGTCGAATATTGTAAGAACGACGTCGAGGCCACTGAGCTGGTGTTCAACCACCTCGCTAGTGACTGGGGCGCTCGAAAGATCCTTGCAGCGCTATCCGGTCTGAGTGTCAACGACACCACTAACCAGCACACCTGTGCTCTGGTGTTCGGTAAGGAGCGTCGACCTGACAAGTCGAAGTTCGTTTATACTGACCTCAGCGAGATGTTCCCCGGATACACCTTTGATAAGTTCAAGGGTTCGTCCTATCGTGGAGAAGATCCGGGGGAGGGTGGCTACGTGTATTCGGAACCCGGATATTACGAGAACGTTGCCCTCCTCGATGTCGCATCAATGCATCCGACTTCGATCGAGCAGCTCAATCTATTCGGCCCTTATACTCAGCGCTACAGCGAGCTTAAGCAGGCTCGTGTGGCGATCAAGCATAAGGACATGGACGCGTTGAGTAAGCTATTCGACGGGCGTCTTGTTGAGATTGCGAAGAACTATGATCTTGACGAACTCGGAACGGCTCTCAAGATTCCGATCAACTCCATGTACGGGCTTACGAGCGCTAAGTTCGACAACCCTGCGTGGGATCCTCGGAATGTTGATAACATTGTCGCGAAGCGAGGCGCGCTGTTCATGATCGATCTCAAGCACTATGTGCAGGATGAACTCGGTCTGACTGTCGCCCATATCAAGACGGACTCTATCAAGATTCCCGGGGCCACACCTGACGATATTCAGAAGGTGATGGACTTCGGGAAGAGGTACGGGTACGACTTCGAACACGAAGCCACCTACGCCAAGATGTGTCTAGTCAACAAGGCCGTGTATATTGCGAAGTATGCATTTCCTCACGAAGGCGAATGGACTGCTACTGGTAAGCAGTTCCAGGAACCTTACGTGTTCAAGAAGCTCTTCACGAAGGAGCCGATTGAATTCGAGGATTACATCCAGACCAAACAGGTCAAGACAGCAATGTACCTGAAGTTCCCAGATGGGGCCAAACACTTCGTTGGTAAGGTCGGTGCGTTCGTGCCGATCAAACCTGACCGAGGTGGAGCTGAGCTCCTTCGGATGAACAACGAAGGCGAGATCAAAGACGCCGTCGTTGGGACAAAGGGCTATCGCTGGAAGGAAGCGGAGATAGTCCGATTCATGCATCAGGAGCAGGACGTGGATACGTCTTACTCCGAGATGCTCGCCGATGAGGCAAAACAAGCGATCGAACAATTTGTCGATCTTGAAACACTGTGCCGCTGAGAAAGGAAAACATCGTGGCATTCAACAACACCCCCTCCGATCTGGTTATCGAAGACGCTCGTCTACTCTTCACGAACTTTGCGGGGTCTCCGACGCGTTTCAACCAGGAAGGTGGTAAGCGCGAGTTCTCGGTCGCGATTCCCCTGAACCTTGTCGAGGATCTCGAGCGAGATGGTTGGAACGTCAAGTATCGCAAGAACCAGGATGGCGAGTTCGATCCTGAGCGCCCCTACCTTGGGGTCAAGGTCTCTTACAAGTTCCGGGCTCCGGCCATCTGGCTCATCACAGGTGGGCGTAAGCAGCTCATGAATGAGGATACTGTCGGCACTCTTGATAACATCACTATCAAGACTGCTGATGTGGTCATTCACCCGTCGGTCTACGACATTCGCGGTCAGAAGGGTATCTCTGCGTATGTGAAGGAGCTGTATGTCGTGATGGACGACGAGTCGGCTTCATTCGCGGCTAAGTACGCGGATCTCGACTGATCGTATTTTAAGGCGGGGGTGGGCTGTAAAAGGTCCGCCCCCGTCTTTGAATGAAAGGAGCTACTTGTGTTTGTTGAAGACTCAGAAAACTGGGCGACTGTACCTGGATTTGCGCACTACGAAGCAAACCGTCTTGGCGACATCAAGCGTAAGGATACGGGTGTAATCCTGAAGCCTTTCAGGCGTCGTCACAGTACATCTCGGTATGTGCGACTGTACACAACTCCCGGCGAGGCTCGAGAACGCTCGGTCGCGTCGGTGATCTGGGCTGCCTTCTACAAGAGGTGGCCTGACAGGGGTCTGTATGTCTGTCACGCAGACGGAGACCTCGAGAACAATTCGCTCGATAACCTGTTCCTGGGGACTCGATCGGATGTCCGAAAAACACAGAGGCGTCGAGATGATCTCATCTGGGCGCGTCTACAAGAGGAAGGAGAACTGGTTCTATGAGTAACTGGTTCGAAACAATTGTTCCGAATGACCGTACGTGGTCGACTCAGTATTTTAAACCGCTAAAGGAACTCAAGAAGGGTGGGGCGACTGATATTGCGCGTTACCTTTCTACAGTCCTTGAGCACGCGGACGATCCTGAGCTTGATGGTGACAACTTCACCGCGGTCGTCAACATCAAGAACGGCTTTATCCCTGCAAACGGTGACTATGCCGGATTCTCGATTCAGATCGAGGGTATTATCCAGGGCCAGCAGGTCAATAAGACTGTGAACGGAAGCTCCGATCCCATCACGACGGAGTACATCTGGACAGTCAAAAAGATCACATTCTTCGTGAACGGCCGCTCTGCAGGCGACAGCAGCAAGGAAACCGTGATCGACGCTGACAATGATTGGATCATGCGCTCCGTTACACGAGGCGATGAGCCGGAGCCCGGATTTGGCAAGGGCTCTAAGTATGGCTCGTGGTGGGCCAACAACGCCGAATTTAACCCGAAGATCAGTGGTGTTTCCCGGCGTTCCATCAAGGAAGCACTTAGGAAAGATCCAGGAGTGGAGGTTCTCTAATGACACAGATCCCTGAAGCAACGAAGACATTTCTAAAGACCTCTGGAGCTCAGTTCAACCGAGATCCTGATTCTGAGAAGGTTATCAACTCTGGTATTCTGGCTCTCGCAAAGCGAGCGGTTGGGAATACCATCGAAGGCGACGAGCCCTACACAATTCGCATCAACTTCCAGAATGGTCGGGTTGTCGGAAGCGAGGCTCAACCTCGACTCTCTGTAGAACTCCT
>ERZ836441.952-NODE-952-length-31146-cov-5.091506_pt1 | contig 31146 bp, 28 predicted proteins | sample MGYA00519686_ERZ836441 | MGnify/ENA primary metagenome ERZ836441 (study PRJEB31850, sample SAMEA3708800) | human gut metagenome | biome: human gut; feature: human-associated habitat; material: faeces | place: China | collected 2014 ... | reverse complement strand
CTACGACACCCCCGGCGTTTCCCATGTCGGCATTTATGTGGGCAATTCCGTGATGTTGCACTGTGGCGACCCTATTTCTTACACCAACCTCAATTCGAGTTATTGGCAGCAGCATTTCTATTGTTACGGGCGTCTGCCTTGACGCCAGAAAGGAGTTTTGACGATGGCAAACAAACTTGACCGTATCGAAAAAGACATTGAGAAAACCAAGGCCAAGATCGCGGAGCTGCAAAAGCAGCTTCGGGAGCTGGAAGCGGCAAAGACCGAACAGGAGAATTTGCAGATCATCCAGCTTGTGCGCGGCCTGAACATGAAGCCGGAGGAATTTGCGGCGTTCCTGCGTGGCGGCGCTTTGCAGACCGCCCCGGCCCCGCAGCCGGATTTTGAACAGGACGAACAGGAGGACAACGCCGATGAAGAATAAGTTTTTCCGCACCTTTGCCGTGACGCTGGCCGCTGTGCTGTGCCTCACGGCCTTTTCTACCACCGCTTTTGCCGGGGGCGCTGACCCTGACCCGGCACCGCTGCCGGAGGAAACGGGAACCCCCACCACCGGCGGCATTGAGCTGGACACCGAGGACGCCGAGGGCGGCAACGATACGTCCAGCACCACCGAGGACACCGAAAACACCGACACCGAGAAAAGCACCGGCGCGGCGGAAACCATGACCGACGAGGAAATGGCCGCCCTGCTTTCTTCCCTGCTGGGATCGCAGGTGGATGTCACTGTCACCGACGAGGGCATCCAGCTCACCAATAAGGACGACGGCACCCCAAACCAGACCGGCACTGTCGTCACGAATGGGGGCAATCTCAACGTCCGTACCGGCGCGGGGACAGACAACCAAGCCTTTACCCAGCTTCCCAACGGGACGCAGGTGGAAGTGATCGGCACCGAGGATAACGGCTGGGTGAAAATTCTCCTGCCGGAGCGCGAGGGCTACGTCTGCGGCGACTATCTGACGGTGAGCGACGCCGCCACCGGCGACGAGGATTTTTCCCTTACCCTGAATGGGGACGAACTTTCCGCCCTGCTGGAACAGTTTGGCGGATCGGCAGGCGGCAGCGCCGCCCTGACCCCGGACGGGAACCTGTCGCTGATTGACGACATCGGCACCACCGGCGGCAAGCAGTTTATCACGCTGCAAACCAAGGCGGGCAACACCTTTTATTTGATTATTGACCGGGACGACGAGGGCGAGGAAACCGTGCATTTCCTCAACCAAGTGGATGAAGCCGACCTGATGGCCTTGACCGAGGACGGCGAAACCGCCCCGGCGACCTGCACCTGTACGGAGAAATGCGAGGCCGGGGCCGTCAACACCGCCTGCCCGGTATGCAAGGACAATCTCACCGCCTGCGTGGGCGCAGCGCCGGAGGCCGAGGAACCGGCAGAAACCACCGAGCCGGAGGAAGAAGCCGGAAACAGCATGGGCGGTTTGATTGTGTTCCTTGTGGTGCTGCTCATTGGCGGCGGCGCGGCCCTTTACTTCTTCAAGTTTAAGAAGCCGAAAGCCGATACCAAGGGCAATGACGATCTGGACGAATACGACTTCGGGGAGGACGAGGACGACGACGAGGACGAACCGGCCCCGGAGGTTGAGGACGACACCGGCGAGGTGGAAGCCCGACCGTTAGACGACTATTTGCTGGATGAAGATGAACCGAAAAAGGAGGATGAAGTATGAGTTATCAGCTTGTAATTGCAGAGAAACCGAGCGTCGCCCGCAGCATTGCGGGCGTGATCGGAGCCAACAAGAAACAGGACGGCTATATGGAGGGAAACGGCTATCTGGTGAGCTGGTGCATCGGCCACCTTGTTTCCCTTGCCGACGCCGGGGCCTATGACCCCCGCTATAAGAAATGGGCCTATGACGACCTGCCGATTTTGCCGCAGGAATGGCAGTATATCATCCCGGACGAGAAGAAAAAGCAGTTTGACATCCTGCGTTCTTTGATGGAGCGCCCCGACGTGGACGGCCTTGTGTGCGCCACCGACGCCGGACGCGAGGGGGAGTTGATTTTCCGTTTCGTCTACCAGATGGCGGGCTGCAAAAAGCCGTTCAAGCGGCTGTGGATTTCCAGCATGGAGGACGCCGCCATCAGGGAGGGCTTCGCCCACCTGAAACCGGGGGCCGACTACGACAACCTGTATCAATCGGCCCTGTGCCGGGCGCAGGCCGATTGGCTGGTGGGGATCAACGCCACCCGGCTTTTCTCCATCCTCTACCACAAGACCCTGACGGTGGGACGGGTGCAGACGCCGACCTTAAAAATGCTGGTTGACCGGGAGGCCAAGATCAGCGATTTCAAAAAAGAAAAATATCACATCGTCCATATCGCGGCGGGCGGCATGGAGGCGGCCAGCGACCGTATTTCCAGTGCTGCCGACGCTGACGCCATCAAGACGGCCTGTGCAGGAGCGCAGGCCGTTTGTGTAACAGTGAAGCGCGAGAAAAAGACAGAGCAGCCGCCCCGCCTCTACGACCTTACGACGTTGCAGCGGGAGGCCAACCGCCTGTTTGGATTTACCGCCAAGCAGACTCTTGACTACGCCCAGCAGCTTTATGAAAAGAAGCTGCTGACTTATCCGCGTACCGACAGCCAGTACCTTACCGACGATATGCAGCCCACGGCGGAAAGCATCGTGTCCGGCCTGTGGCCCCTGCTACCCTTTGCGGCGGGGCTGGATATTTCCCCGCAGTTTGGCCGGGTGCTGAACAGCAAAAAGGTATCGGATCACCATGCCATTATCCCTACGATGGAGTTTGTGCAGAAAGGCTTTGACGGGCTGACCGAGGGCGAAAAGAAACTTCTCTCCCTTGTGTGCTGCAAGCTGCTGTGTGCCGTGGCCGCGCCCCATGTGTTTGAGGCCGTCACCGCCACTTTCACCTGCGCCGGAAAAGAGTTTACCGCCAAGGGCAAAACCATCCTGACGCCGGGCTGGAAAGAGATTGACCGCCGTTTCCGTGCTTCCTTTAAGGCCGACGCCGACGAGGACGCCCCGGAGCTGGCGCGGGAGCTGCCGGAGCTGGCCGAGGGCCAGACCTTTGACAAGGTGGAGGCTTCCGTTACCGAGCATTTCACCACGCCCCCGAAGCCCTACACCGAGGACACGCTTCTGTCGGCTATGGAACGGGCCGGGGCCGAGGATATGCCGGAGGACGCCGAACGGCAGGGATTGGGAACCCCGGCCACCCGCGCTTCCATTCTGGAAAAGCTGGTACAGATGGGATTTGTGGAACGGAAAGGCAAGCAGCTTCTTCCTACCAAGGACGGCCACAACCTTGCCTGCGTCCTGCCGGATGTACTGACTTCTCCCCAGCTCACCGCTGAATGGGAAAATACGCTGACGGCCATTGCCAAGGGCAAGGCTGACCCGGACGGCTTCATGGCTGGCATTGAGGAACTGACGCGGGGCCTGATTTCCGGCTATTCGCAGATCAGCGAGGACGCGCAGAAATTGTTTCAGAAAGAGCACGTGGCGATTGGCAAGTGTCCCCGTTGCGGTGAAGCCGTCTACGAGGGCAAAAAGAACTACTACTGCGGAAACCGGGCCTGCCAGTTTGTCATGTGGAAGAATGACCGATTTTTTGAGGAACGGGGCAAGGCGTTCACGCCGAAAATCGCCGCCGCGCTGCTCAAAGACGGAAAGGCAAAGGTAAAGGGCCTGCGCTCCATGAAAACCGGGAAAACCTACGACGGGACGGTGCTTCTGGCCGATACCGGCGGGAAATACGTCAACTATCGCATTGAACGGAGGGACAAAAACTAAATATGCTTCTGGCCCCCGACCCGGCAGGGGCCGGGTCGGGAATTTGGTTTATTGATGCGTATCTCTAACTCCTATTTCAATTTGGCAAGTTTACAATTCCTCTATTCCCCCAAATGTCCGGTCATGGTATAATAATAGTGACAAATTGGAATTTGTGGTGATGAGAAAATGACAGAAGAAACTAAATTAAGAATAATGAATGGACTGCAACAGCATGGATATGTTATAAGCAATATCAATGATTTATTTAATCTGTCTCACAAAGAAAGAGAACTTGTTCCTTATTTGTTAGAATTGCTCGACTATCTATCTGATGAAAGCGATAAAGAATTTATTGTACGTTGTTTAGGTGTAAAGGGATTTACAGAAGTAATACCGAAGTTGTTAACAGAATTTAAAAGTGCAAAGAATAATTATTACCGTTGGGCGATTGCAAATTCAATCAATATTATACACAGTATGACAATAGAAAAAGAGCTGATCGAGTTGTCATCAAACAAAAAATATGGGACTGGACGCCAAATGTTAGTGCTTTCTTTGGGAGAATATAAGTCGGATTTATCATTAAACTGTTTGGTTAGTCTCTTAAAAGACGAAGAAGTAAGAGGTCACGCTTTACAGGCATTAGGAAAATGTGGAACTCCTGAAGTATTATCAGATATTGAAATGTACTGCAATTCTGAAAATAATTGGATAAAGAAGACAGCAATCAAAGCAGCTAAAAAAATCAGAAGAAAATATTTATAAATCCTAATTTGTGGAGCAGGAAATCTTTGAAGAAAGTTTTCCTGCTTCTCTTATGCCATTTTTCAGAAAGGAGGGAGAACAATGGAGTAAACAAAGTAATGTAGCAAGCATAGGAAGTGTAGCCACACTTCCGGCAAATCCCTGACCCGGCCACCCCTGCCGGGCCGGGGATTTTGCTTGTTGGGGCATATCCCCAAACCCCTATTTTGTCTGGCAAGTTTACAATTCATCTATTTCCAAGGAAGGACGGTCATTGTATAATAGAGGTGATAAGAATAGAACTTTTCAAACCGCCTCATTGCATGGAATAGTCTACCTTATTATAATTAAGGCAGGAGGTGTTTAGAGATGGCAAATGAAGATAAAAAAGATTTTAATGCCATGCTACATGATAGCAAGGATATGCCTAAATTTCAGACCATTACCGACCAGAAAAGCATTGAGAAATATGGCGGAAGCAGAATGTACTTTGCCCCACCAATCGACTATGACAAGGTGATGAAGCTAATTCCTTATGGCAAAGTTATCACTGTCGGAAAAATCCGTGAATATTTTGCTGAACTGAATGGGGCAGATTTCACAGAGCCTATCACAGCCGGAATTTTTGTATCTATTGCAGCATGGGCGAGTTATCAGCGTTCCGAAGATGAAACCCCGTATTGGCGAACCTTAAAGGCAAACGGGGAATTGAACGCAAAATATCCCGGCGGTGTAGAAGCACAAAAGGAAAAGCTGGAAGCAGAAGGCCACACTATTATTCAGAAAGGACGCACAAATATTAAGTATTTCGTAAAGGACTATGAAAGCGTTCTTTTTGACTTGAGATAGGAATTTAAGTTATCTAAACTTTCAAAACTAAATACCAGCCGCCCACCGGCGGCACCACCCAGCAGGAAACCTTTCAAAGATTTCCTGCTTTTCTTATGCCATTTTTCAGAAAGGAGGGCTGCCGATGGCAAGTCTTAGGGACATGGTATCAGAGTATCAAGACGACCTGCGAAACGGGATTGCATGGCTGGCGTTCTGGCGTGAGGGCCGGAGCTGGCAGGCGGAGGCGTTTCACCTTGATCTGAACGACACCCTTTATCCAGAGGACAGGGCGCGGCTTGCAGAGATACAGGCCGCCGACCCACGGGCCGTTGTGGTGAACGGCTATTATTCCGGCTATCTGGGCGCGGAAATGAACGTGGCGGAGCTGGCCGCTGGGGTACGCCACCACTACGACAACGGCCTGAACAACATTGCACCATTCATGGAGGCCCACAGCGACGAGCTGCCGCCGGATGTGTTGGAGGAAGCACGGGAGAAAGCCCATGCTGCCGGACTGCCTTTCTATGAACGCCCCTACCGTGGGGACGACATCGACCCGTACACCTATGACGGCCACATGAGCATTGAGGACTACGAGTTGATGCAGAAATTGATGGAGCAAGACCGAGAAAGGAGGGAACCCGTGAGCGAAGTATTTTCTATTCTTCTTCACAACCGCCAGCTTTATGAGCAAGGCAAAGAGGGCCTTTGGCTTTCCCTGCCGACTACAACCGAAAAACTGCAAGCAGCCATGCGGGAAATCCATATCAGCACTGACAATCCGCAGGATTTTTTCATTGCCGGATTTTCCTACCCGGAGGACAGGCACCTTGCTATTCCCTATGACATGGTGCTGGCCGCCGATGTGGACGAACTGAATTTCCTTGCCGCACGGCTGGACACGCTGGATGCTGCCGCCCTTGCGGAGCTGAACGCCGCCCTGCAAAATCCAAGGGGCGGCTTTGAAAGTATTGGGCAGATCATCGACTACCCCGACAACGTGGACTACTTTGTGCATCTGCCGGATGTCACCGGCACGGGCCAGTTGGGGGACTATTACCTGAACCGTTCCGGCATGGTGGATATGCCGGAGGAATGGAAAGCGGGAATTTTCCTGCCCCGCTTTGGCCTGCACATTGCCAACACCGAGCATGGCGTTTTTACCGATTACGGCTATCTGGTGAAAAGCGGCGACGAGTGGCAGCGCGTCCATGAGGGCCAGCCGGTGCCGGAGGAATACCGGGTGATGTCCTATCCCGCGCCGGAAATTCTGCGGGACGAGGCCCCGGCCCAAACGGTGCAGCCGGAGGCAGCGCCCGCCGCCGTGCTGCCGGAGGCAGGCCCGATTATCCTAAAGGGCAAGACCAAAGACGAATACATGAAAGAAATCACCGACAAGCTGGAAGCCGGTGTGCGTGGTGTTCTGGACAGCGAGAATTATAAATCCTATCTCACCTCAATGTCCAAGTTCCACACATACAGTTTCCGAAATACCATGCTGATTTTCCTGCAAAAGCCGGACGCTTCCCTTGTAGCCGGGGCCGGGAAATGGCAATCGGAGTTTGAACGCACCCGCAAACAGGGAGAACGGGGCCTGAAAATCTTAGCCCCTAACTTCTATAAAGTCAAAAAGCACGTTCCCAAGAAAGACCCTGATACCGGCGAACCGATTAAGGACAAAGACGGCAAGACGGTGATGGACGAACAGGAAATTACCGTGCCGGACTATCGTGTGGTATCGGTGTACGACGTAAGCCAGACCGAGGGCAAGGAGCTTCCAGAGGCCCATGTGGATATGCTGTCCGGCGATGTGGAGCAGTTTCAGGATTTGCAGGCGGCTTTGGAAAGATCGTCCCCCTATGCCATTTCTATTGAGCCGATTTTGGACGGAGCCAAGGGCCGCTGCTTCTATCTGGAACAGCGGATCGCCGTCAATGAGGGCATGGGCGAAATGCAGACCTTAAAGACCGCCATCCATGAAGTTGCCCACGCTCGTCTGTATGAGAAAAACAGCCATCTTGCGGAGGATAAGCAGCCGGATAAGGCCACCCGCGAGGTACAGGCCGAAAGTGTGGCCTATGCGGTATGCCAGTATTGGGGACTTGATACGTCCGACTATTCCTTTGGATATATCGCAAATTGGAGTTCTGGCAGGGATTTGAAGGAATTGCAGGCGTCCCTTGAAACGATCCGGGCCGCTGCCAATGACCTTATCAATGAAATGGAAATCCACCTGTTAGAGCTTCAGCAGGAACGGCAGGCCCAGCAGGAACACGCTGCCCCGGAACAGGCCAACGCCATTTCCGAACCCCAGCAGGAGCCGCAGGCGTGGAATGGGATTGACGGCCTCTTGAACGGCAAGCCTTTTATGCCGGAGGCGACACCCAATGAAAGGGCCAACGCCCTGATAGACTGGGCCGAGCGCAACGGGCAGCGCATGGGCAATGAGGAACGCAGGTTGATCGTGGAATATGCCGAGGCCGTGGACAACACGGACAAGGTGATTGCCCTTATCAATGAACTTTGCGAACACGGCTACGAAATGCAACACGGCCATGTGGACGAACAGGTGAAAAGCCGGATCGACCTTGAAATCGCAGAGGCCAAAGCCGCCCGGCAGCCAGACCTTGACCCATCTGCGGAACCCGTGGTGACAATTCTTTTCAGTGAAAGCCCCAATCTGGACATCGGCCAGCAAATGCCGCTGCATGAGGCCGACGCCCTTTTTGCCAAGCTGGACGCAGAGCATCCGGGCGGCGGCTACTATGATAAGACCGACTTCCGCATTGACTTTACTTTCCAAGGCGAGGCACACAGCTATTCCGGGCGGCAGGATTTTGGCGACCGGGACGGCTCCCTGATTGAGCATATCCGGGGCTATCAGGAATTTTACCTGCATGATGAACAATGGAAAAATCATTTACTGCAACAGCAGGGGCCGGAGGCATTGGCTGAGGATCAGGCCAGTCGGGAAACCTTTGTGTCTGAAATCATCCCCTATATGGAGTTGCATTGCAATCTATCCCAGATGGAACAGGAAGCCCAGCGCCTTTTGACATCCGGCGACACTCTGACGCCGGAGGAAACCGCCTATTATAACGCGGTGGCGGATTATGCCAAGGAGTGCCGCCCGCTTCTCAATCAGGGCCAGTATCAGTTGCCGGAGCCGCCGAAACTTTCTGACTTCGACCAGAGCTTGCAGGATTACAAAGCGCAGGTTCAGGCCGAGATTGAGCAGGAAGCCGCTGACGCCGGTATGACCGTGGAGGAATATGCGGCGGCTGGCTATGAGGCCCCGGCAACACCTGAGCCGGAGCCTGCCCCGGAGCAACCGCAGGAAGCCCAAGAGCAGCCACAGCGGGAAGCCCCGGAGCCGCCGACAAAAGAGCCTGCGGCGTCCGACTATTATTATTCCATCAACGAGGGCGCGGCCCGCCGAGCAAAGGAAATGAACAGTTTTTCCGACTACAAGCCCGGCAGCGCCACGGCGGAGTACCGGCATTATGTGGACAATGCCTTTGAGATCGCGCAGGCGCAGAAAAAGCGGGTTGACCCCATGTACCATGAGAAAATCGACAGCCTGCTTGACACCTACGCCCGGAAACTGGCCGCCAACATGAACCACAGCTTTGCCATTGACGCCCGTGTTCCCTCGATCCTGATTGCCGGTGGTTCCAATTTCCCGGTGCGACAGAAAGAAAAACAAAACGCGGCCCGCGACAGCAATATGCAGGAATGGCAGTATATCCAAGGGCTGCTTGATAAAATCCGCAGCACTGGCATGGGCGGCATCCGGCAGGACGACCCGCAGGCCATCCCCAAGCTGCAAAAGAAACTGGACGGGCTGGTAAAGGCGCAGGAAACCATGAAAGCCGTGAACGCCTACTACCGTAAGCACGGTACTTTGGACGGCTGCCCGCACCTTTCCCCTGACAACATCGAAAACCTGAAAGCGGATATGACATCAAGCTGGCACTATGAAAAGAAACCCTTTCAGAGCTGGGAGCTGTCCAATAACAATGCGGAAATTCACCGCGTCCGGCAGCGGATCGAAAGCCTGACCCGCGCAAAGGAAACTGTCTATGTGGGCTGGGAGTTTGACGGCGGCCATGTGGAGGCCAACCGGGAACAGAGCCGTTTGCAGGTATTCTTTGAGGATAAGCCGGACGCAGAGGCCCGCCAGCAGTTGAAAGAACACGGCTTCCGCTGGGCACCAAGCGTCGGGGCATGGCAGCGCCTTTTGAATGGGAACGCCTATTACGCCGCTGACCGTATTCCGAGTATTCAGCCCCTTACCGGCGAGAAGCCCACGGAGCTGCAACGCAGCAGCATCCGGGAACAGCAGGCGCAGATGGCGCAGGCCCAAACCGAGCCGGAGGAATATGTCTACCGGGTACACGCCGCCACCCGCAGCGACAGCCCGGAAAACCTGTATTTGCTGCAAGCCTATGTCCCGCAGGAGGACGGCACGGTAAAAATCGGGGCGGTTCTCTATGCCGGGACGGAAGAAAAATGCCGGGAGCTGCTGGATCAGCTCAATACCGGGGAACTGACACAGGAGGCCGTCAAGGAGCTGTACGCCAAGGAACAGGAGCAGCCGCAGGAACCGGCCCCCGAACAGGAGGCAGCACCAGAGCCGGAGCCTGAAACGGCGCAGGAAGATGTTTCTGCCGCCGAGCCGCAGGAAAAGCCAGCCGATAAGCCCCTGACTGATTTGCAGAAAAAGGCGGTAGAAATCGCTGACCGCTACAAAGACCTGCCCCTGCAAGGCAAGATTGATATAATCGCGCAGGCGTTTGGCTGCAAGACCGGCGAAATCCGCACTTCCCCCTGTACCGGCAAATGGCGCGGCACCAGCGATATGTCCATCCACTTTGACAACGGTGCGTCCCTGTTCATCGGCAACCATCTGACGCCAAAGGCCAAAACCGTAAAGGTACAGACGGAATGTGTCAACCGTGCGTTGGTACGGTATAACCCGGAAATCGTGCAAGCCACCAAGGAAGCGGCCCTGCCCGTGCTGTTGCAGCGGGAGGCCAAGGACAACGAGATTGCCGCCCAAAAGGGATTGAAGCCCTACACGCTGCTGAATGTGGAGTTTAACAACGGAACCGACGAGCAGACCGGCGGCTATATGGGCTGGTACTATGTGACGCTGGCCGTGGATGGGAAAATCTGCACCCATCTGGAAACAGGATTGAACTATGACATTGCAGACGGCAAGGTGAGCGATACCCCCACGCGGGCCGACTACTATCCGGCGGGAGCCTTGAAAGAAACCGATGTGGACTATGTATTCAACAACGTGGGCTTTTCCTCTGCGTCCACCCTCTATGCGCTACCGCTGCGGGAGGATGTATTGGAACGGGCGGAAAAGGCACTGGCGGAACGTACTGCCGCCGATCTGCAGGCGGGCCGGGAATGGGGCTTCTATGTGATTGCCGACCTGAAAACATGGGCCACCAACGCCGAACAGCAAAGCCCCATTGAACACTTTGCCACCTTTGAGGAAGCCAAGGCCCGGTTTGACGAGCTGCGGGGCCAGCCCTACAACAAAGAGGCCGAGGACTTGAACGCCGATGGCCGCCCCTACGCCCATTTGACGCTGGGCATGGAAAGCAAGGACGGCATGAGTGCCGCCGATATTCTCCATGTGCGGGCGGGCCAAAACTATCTTGTGGACGACTTCACCCGCATGGAACGGCTGCGGGACGATCCCGTGGTATTGGAAAGCCTCTCCCGCGTGGCAAAGGAAATCGGTTTTGACCGGGTACGGCCCTATGTGCAAGAAAATGGCAGCTACAAGGCCATGCCGGATATGCCGTTTTCCCAATGGGAGAACCCCTATTTTGCCGTTGATCCCCCGGAGCCGGGCGACATATTTTCCATCTATCAAGTGCCTGCTGGCCCGGAGGGGCGCGATTTCCGTTACCGTTCCTATGAGGAATTGCAGGCCGCAGGGCTGGCCGTGGACAGGAAAAACTATGAGCTTGTCTACACGGCCCCGCTGGACGGCAAGACCACGTTAGAGAATATTTACCGCACGTTTAATACCGACGACCGGCCCGCCGACTTCCGGGGCCACAGCCTATCCGTTTCGGATGTTGTTGTGATAAATCGTGGCGGCAAGGAGGAAGCCCATTACTGTGACAGCATCGGGTTTACCCCTGTGCCGGAGTTTATGCGGGAAAGCCCCATCAAGACCGCCGAAATGTCCACCGAGCAGAATTACAACATGATTGACGGCACCCTGAACAATGCCCCGTCGATGGGCGAACTGGAAGCCAGAGCAAAGGCCGGGGAACAGATTTCCCTTTTCGATGTGGCCGAGGCAGCCAAGGCGGAGGCACAGAAGCCGAAGCAGACCCGCACAGCGTCCAAAACCGCCCAGCGCCAGAAAAAGCCTTCCATCCGGGCGCAGCTCAAAGCCGCCAAGGAGGAACAGGCCAAGAAGCCACCGCAGCGGGAAAAATCTAAGGAATTGGAGGTGTGAAGCCGTGAACAAGTTTGAAAATGTGGATGTGCTGGCCGCGCTGGAACAGCTTATGCGGCAGAACACCGCCTTTTACCGCAATGATTTTGAGATTGATAAAGAGATGATCCGGCAGGCCGCCGCCAGTGACAGGGCCGAGGACAAAACGCTGCTTTGGATGTCCCGTCCATCCGGGACGTACTGTTTCCGGGAGCGCGACGTTTTCCTGCAAGATACCCGGCAGCATAATACATGGCGCTTTTACGGGGAGCAGACCCGTGACCGTATTCTGGCCTACGCCGTGGAGCTGACCGGCAAGGTGGGCGGAAAGATACGGGGCAATCTCTATGAGCTGGACTATCCCCAGCATTTCCGGCACGTCGCAGCCGAGGCAGTTCAAGCCGATACCATCATCCTGCACTATGAAAAGGGCGACCGGGAGCAGCCTGCCAAGCTGTACTTTGACGGCCACCCCGACCCCAAGCTGGGGGCGTTCCTGCGGTATGAGGCAAAGCCCAATGAGCCGGAAAACTTGCGGGAAGTGCTGCGGCAGGAACAGAAAGGCCGGGAACAGCTTCAACCGGGCGACTTCAAAGCCCATGTCACGGCGCTGCATGACCGCCTGATCCGGGACGAGGCCCAGCGTATTGTTACGGGATTGAAAGAGCTGTCCACCCCGAACAGCCCCAACAAGACGCATTTCATGGTAGAGCTGTCCCCGTACTTTACGCAGATCGCGTCCAGCAAGGACACCGACCGCCTCTTTTCCATGCTGCCCTATAAATCGCTGGTTTTTACCGGCATCAAGGACAGGCACGGGATATATGCCATGATAGGCAAAGACGAGAACCGGGACAAGGAAGTGCGGCGGCCCCGCGCTTCCATCCGAAAGCAGCTTTCCGAAAATAAGCAGGCCCAAGCCCCGAAAAAGGCCCCGGCCCGCACCAAGAAAAACGAATTGGAGGTATGAAAATGCAGTTTAATGTGGAGGAAGAAAACCTGATCTGTCTGTATCACAATGCCGACCGGCGCAGGACGATGGCGAAGCTCCATGCCGCGCTGCCGGATATGGACGAAGAAATGGCGGCGCTGGCCCGCCAGACCCTTGCCAAGCTGGACACCATGACCGACGCCGACTTTGCGGCGTACCGGTTCCATTTCACGGACGAGTAAGTAAAGCATAACGAAGCGCCGGGCGCGGGGGCTATATGGCCTCTGCGTCCGGCGCTATTTTTGCGTTCATGCCTGCTCTATCGGGAAATTCGGCAGGGCTTCCAACAGTTTCATAATCAAGTGCTGCTTCATATCCTCATTCACGGCCAGTTCGTCGATCATGGGGGCATAGTGTTCAATCACCTTTTCCGTGGCCCACTTCTCGCCCGCGACGGCGGCTTTGATCGTGGCGTTGTCCAGCAACATTTTCTGTTCGGCCATCTCTTAAACACTCCTGTCATAGTTTTACTATGAGCATACCACAGAAGTGCCGGGAATACCACCATCAGCAGAATTTTCCTACGCATTTTGAAGCACTCTCTGGTGGGGAATGGATAATCTGTCCCGCCTGCCTGCCGACCATGCCGGAAAAGCCCTGATATAGCTGGCTTCTTACCGTCCTAAATGCGTAGACAGGGGGTATCTTTTCCGCTGCCGTTCGGCCTCTTTCTTCTGGTGCATGGCTGCCACTGAATACGATCTGTACTTACACTCTATTATTCATATTTCCTGCCTTGTGTTCTTCGAGCAAATGAAATATAATAAGAAATGTTGTCGGAGGTGCAAACATGGACTACATGACACTCAAAGAGGCAAGCGAGAAATGGGGCGTTTCGTCCCGTCAAGTCAACTATTACTGCGTCGAGGGCCGTATTCCCGGCGCTGTGAAAATGGCCGGTGTTTGGCTGATCCCAAAGGGAACAGACAAGCCAGCCGATAGACGATATAAGGAAAGCAGGTAAACCGATGTTACATATAGCGATTTGTGACGATGAAAAAGACTTTGTTCAGTATTTGACTGACCTATTGAACCAGTATAGTAAGGAAACGGGCCGGGACATAAAGATTACCCCCTACTATGACGGCATGGAGCTGATCGAGAAATACGACACGACCATTGACCTGATTTTCCTTGATATTCGCATGAAGCTGGTGAACGGGCTTCATGCTGCCGAGCGCATCCGGCAGATGGATGAACGTGTGGGAATTATTTTCCTGACTACTCTCACGCAGTACGGGCTTGAGGGATACAAGTATCAGGCGACCAATTATATCATCAAGCCCTTAAAATATGCCCGGCTGAAATCGGAGCTGGATAAATTCGTGGAGCGCAGCCAGAAAGCAGAAAATCCCTCTCTGGTGATTGCCAACGACACGGGAAAATACAAGGTTCCTCTGAAATCCATCCGCTACATTGAAACCTACAACCGCAATCTGATGTTCCATACCGAACAGGAAAATATCATCTGCTACAAGAGCATGAAAGAAATGGAACGAGAACTCTGCGACAAAGACTTTGTGCGCTGCCATACCAGCTATATTGTCAATCTGTTCTATGTGAAAGGCATTAAAAAGCTGGACATTGAGTTGATTTCAGGCGAGATCATTCCCATCAGCCAGCCGAAGCGCAAAGAGTTTATGGAACGTCTGGCTGACTATTGGGGGGATATGTTATGATGTGGGCATATCAGATTTTAGATATAATATCAACGGCAACAGAGGCTATTTCAGTGTATCTGTTCTCTTCATGGTTATGTAAAAAGCCTCGTTTCAGCGGCATCACCAATAAGTGCATCATTATAGGCATATATTTTCTCAGCATTTATGCCATGACATGGTTTACAGAACTGGGCGCATATAAAATTCCCCTTCTTCTCATTGTCGGCATAATTTTGATAAAAATATGCTATGCAGACTCGTTCGTCACTTGCAGTATCAGCTATGAAGTTTTCCTGATCTCGATACCAATATTGACCGAGGGTATAGGGATGCTGATAGGATATGCTTTCTATCAGGGCAATGTAATTGCTATAATTGACGGCGCTTCCCTCATGCGCTGGGAAATTTATGTAATCACTTTACTTGTACGGATTTTAATTTTGTACTTTTCTTACCTGATATGCAGAAATTTCACTTATCAGATGAATTATAAAGACTTTATCTTGCTGACAACGGTTTTTATTTTCGCAATACTGTTTTTTATGTCAGATGTTTATATGCACTTGAACCTGGGAGTTGCTGGAGACAGGCTTCACTATATTGTCTCAACTGTTCTTCCAGCGGCTGGCATTATGACATTTCTATATGCGAAAAACACCATGTATCTCCGGGAACAGGAACAGCGGGACAAAATGCAGATTGCCCAGCTTCAACGGCAGTTTGCATACTATCAGGAAAAAATGAAAGATGAAGAACGGGTTCGCTCCATCTACCACGACCTGAAAAACCACCTGCTTGTAATGGAAAGCAGGCAGAACACAGAAGAAACACGCCAGATGGCGGAAACGCTGCGCTCCCAAATCGCGGACTATGAGGACTATGTGCATACGGGAAATGGATTTCTGGACATCATACTGAAAGATAAGGCGGCAAAGGCCCGCGAAAAACAGATTGATTTTTCTGCTATGGTTGACTTTCACGGGATTGACTTCATGGAGCCGCTGGACATCAGCACCATTTTTGGCAACGCCATTGACAACGCAATCGAAGCCAGTGAAAAGCTGCCAGAGGAAAAGCGGGTGATTACTGTCAAGGCCGAGCGTGTCCGGGATATGCTGCTTATCACCATAGAAAACAATACACCACCGGGAAACCATCTCACAGAGGGAACCACAAAGAAAGACCGCTTTGTTCATGGTTTTGGTATTCCCAACATCAAAAAGGCCGTAGAGAAATACGGCGGCCAGTGCAGCTTCCAACAGGAAGAAAGAGTTTACCGGCTGAAAATCCTGATCCCATGCCCTTAATTGAATAACGAATTAAACGACGCCGTTTCTTCGTGAAGCGGCGTTGTTTTCTGCCCTTTTTTCGGAGGGGGCTTTAGTTTTTTCATCGTAGATATTAGATTACGCATTTTCCATTGTGCCTTTCTTTTGCCCGGATATAATGAAAGCAAATTCAGAAAAAGCAAAGTGAGGTCATGGTATATGAGTATTTTAAGCACCAAACAACTGACGAAACAATACGGCGACGAGCCGAACATTGTCAAGGCGCTGGACGGCGTGAGCATTTCCATTGAGCCGGGCGAATTTGTTGCCATCATCGGTACATCCGGCAGCGGAAAATCCACCCTGTTGAATATGCTGGGCGGCTTAGACCGTCCTACTTCCGGCGCGGTCAAGGTAGATAACTATGAGCTGGGAAAACTGAAAGACGAAGACTTGACCGTATTCCGCCGCCAGCGGATCGGTTTTATCTTCCAGAATTATAATCTGGTTCCCATCCTGAATGTGTATGAAAACATTGTCATGCCCATTCAGCTTGACGGGAAAAAGCCGGATAAGAAATTCATCAAAGAGATTGTGGCGCTGCTGGGGCTGGAAAAGAAGCTCTACAATATGCCAAACACCCTTTCCGGCGGCCAGCAGCAGCGGGTAGCCATTGCAAGGGCATTAGCCAGCAAACCGGCCATTATCCTTGCCGACGAGCCGACCGGCAATCTGGACAGCAAGACCAGTGATGAAGTGATTGAACTGCTGAAAGTCACCAGCCAGAAATTCCATCAGACCATTGTAATGATTACCCACAACCCGGAAATTGCAGCACAGGCAGACCGCACCATCCACATTGAAGATGGCCGGATTGCGGAGTAAGGCGGTGATACCATGAAAGGACAGAAATCAATCATTCGCACATTGACAAACCGCAGTTTCAAGGCGAACAAAACACGCAATTTGATTGCCGTCTTTGCCATCGTCTTAACAACGGTCATGTTTACATCCCTGTTTGTCCTGTCGCAGAGCATGGTTGAAAATATGCGGAACATGAATTTCCAGCAAGCCGGATATAACAGCCATTTGAGTTCCAGCACCATGACGGACGTCGATATGGAGAAAATCGTTGCCCATGAAGCCGTCCGGGACTATGGGAAAAGCACGATCATCGGCGTGGCCGAGAACGAGGAATTGACCGGGCGGCAGGTAGAAATCCGTTATGCTGATGAAAACTATGCCCGTTCCAGCTTTTCCTATCCCACAACGGGAACCATGCCGGTACAGGAAAATGAGATTGCTTTGGACACCATTACCCTTGATAAGATGGGGCTGCCCTATGAATTGGGACAGGAAATCACCTTTGAATGGCGCAAGGACTTAACTTCCGATGAATACACCACCAGCACCTTTGTCCTCTCCGGCTATTGGGATGGTAATTCCGCAGCTATGGCGAGTATGGCATGGGTTTCCGAAGCCTTTGTTCAAAGCCAGTGTGCAGGCATCGACCAAGAAGCGCAGCTTGCAAACGGGCAGGTCTTTGGAACCGTGATGCTTCACCTTGACCTGTATAGTGACAGCGATCTGGAAGGGGCGGCGGAGCAAATTTTAGCCGACACCGGCCTGTCCAATGTGTCCCTTTCTCCCAATGCGGCCTATGACGCCACCATGAACCAGAATATTATCCGCGAAGTGCTGCCGATGGCAATTTGCATGATACTGGTATTTGCCAGCGGGTATCTGATTATCTATAACATTTTCCAGATTTCCGTTGCCAGCGACATCCGCTTTTATGGTAGGCTGAAAACTTTGGGAACTACTAAAAAGCAGCTCAAGAAGATGATTTATGGGCAGGCCAACCGTCTGTCGCTGATCGGTATTCCTATCGGCCTTGTGATCGGGTATCTGCTGGGGGCTGTGTTAGTGCCGGTAATGATAACCGGGACAACAGGAGAAGCAAAAGCAGCGGTCAATCCCTATATCTTCATTGGCTCTGCGGTATTTGCTTATCTGACCGTTCTGATCTCCTGCATGAAGCCCGCTAAAATTGCTGGCAAGGTTTCTCCGATGGAAGCCCTGCGCTACACCGATACAGGCACCACAAGCAAGCGGAAAATCAAGAAAAGCACCGGCGGCGCAAGCATCCCGAAGATGGCGCTTGCCAATTTAGGCCGGAACAAGAAGCGCACCGTTACGGTAATCTGCTCTCTGACGCTGGGGCTTGTGCTTCTTTCCTGCGTCTATGCGAAAAATGCCAGCTTTGATATTGATAAATACATGAGCCAGACGGTTATCAGTGATTTTGAGGTAGAGGACAGCTCGATTTCTTCCACCTTTGGAACTTATAACCCCTACGGCACAACCATTTCCCCGGAGCTGGTACAGAACATTGAGGGGCTTTCCGGGCTGGAAGCCACAGGGCGATTATATTCGCAGGTATTTACCCACCAGATCGGGGCCTCTGCCCTTGAAAATATCCAGACCTATTATAATGCTGACGACCGGCTTGCCTACATTGAAGCAACGGACGCAGGGCTGGCCGAAGCATACCATGATATGATCGACAGCGGAGAATGTGTTTCCATTCTGTATGGCGTTGACGGCCTGATACTGGACACCTTTGCACAGGATGGCCGGATATTGGATGGCACCTTTGATAAAGATAAGTTCCTGGCCGGGGGCTATGTGGTGATGGAGGCCGCCACCGGCGCAGAGGACAGCGAGAAAGAAACACAGCCGACCTATTCCGTTGGGGATATGGTAGATCTGAATGGGCAGCAATATGAAGTGATGGCGATTGTGGCAGACATACCTACAATCACCGAGGGCGTCAACAGCAGTACGCAGGATTTCCTTTCGTTCTATCTTCCGGCAGACGCATTCCGGGAGATGTACCCGGACAATACTCTGCGAAAGTTGTTCTTTGATGTAGCCGAGGAATATCAGCCGCAGGCGGAAGAAATGCTGATTGACTACCGCGACAACGTGGATAAATCCCTGAATTATACTGCGAAATCCACCCTGATTGAGCATTATCAGGAACAGACACGGGCCAATACGGTCATGGGCTTTGCAATCAGTTTGATTATTGCCTTTGTCGGCATTTTGAACTTTATCAATTCCATGCTGACAGCGATTGTTTCCCGGCAGAAAGAATTTGCCATGATACAGAGTATCGGTATGACGAAACGGCAGCTTCGGAGTATGCTGATTGACGAGGGCTTGTATTATGCCGGTAGCACCTTGTTAGCGTCCTATGCTTTGGGCGCTCTGGCCGTGGGCATCGGCGTCCGTATGATGGTATCTACTGACTGGACAGCGACATTCCACTTTACACTTTTGCCGCTGATGATCTGTACGCCGATTTTGATTGTGTTTGCAATTCTGATCCCCTATATCTGTTTCAAGAATTTGGAGAAACAAAGTATTGTAGAAAGACTGCGGGCAACTGATTAACGACTTTTTCATGCGGCCAGTGCAACCGTCACTGACCGCATGAAAAATAAATGGAGTAGGAACATGAAAGAATACAGGTTAAAAATCAATGGGGAAATAGATTTCATCATCATATCTCCGCAGGTGCTTTCTTCCCTGATCTCTCAAATCCATAGCAGCCCGGAGCGCGAAGTTGCCGTAAACATCGAGGACATCATGCCGCCGGGATTTACAGATTACTTATTGCGGGTTATCAATATCAATCGCTTTACTAATGAACGGTTCCGCTATCATTACATTTTAGAAAATCCTGTCACGAAAAAAGGACTATATGAAATTTTGCGGCAGCAGCTTTCCAACGCAGACATAGAGAAATCCCCCTGCTTTCAGAGCATACGCCTGACAGATACTTTCCGGGGAGATGTGGAATTGGATATGGAGTGCAACGAACCGTTTTTCTGGGCCTGCAAAGATACGGCAGCAAAGTTTGTTTATACGTTCCCGGACGGACGGGAGGAAACATTAGTGATTGAATATTGAGAAAGCGCCGGACGCGGCGGCCTGCTGGCCCCGCGCCCGGCATTTTTCAACCGGGCCATACCCGACTACCACAATAAAATTGAAATCTGAAAGCACAGGCGGAAACGCCTTTTCCATATCTTCACGCTCTGCCACCTCTTTTCCGGCCTCTATTTTGCGTACTTCCGCAACGGCCTTGCGTGCATTATACGGAATTGTTCGTCGGATTTGTAGGACGCTCATTAACCAAACCAGCGCAGATCGTTGACATATTTTTATCTACATGGGATTTTTCGTGTGTGTTCATTTCCGTGCGGCCAAAGACAGGTATCTTTTCCGCTGCCGTTCAGCCTCTTTCTTCCGGCGCATGGCTGCCTCTGAATATGGCCTGTACTTACACTCTATTATTCATATTTCCTGCCTTGTGTTCTTTGGGCGAATGAAATATAATAAAAAATGTTATCAGAGGCATGAACATGGCTGGGGTCTGGCTGATCCCCAAGGAGGCAGCCAAGCCCGCCGATATACGATATAAAGACCTGAAAGGAACAGAAGAATGAGGATATTAGTTGTGGAAGATGATTTAACCATCCAGAAACAGTTAAAAAATCTCTTGTCTGGTAATGGATATGAGGTTGACACAGTTACCGATTTTTCAAAAGTAATCGAGCAGATAAAGACTTTTACCCCCCATTTGGTTCTGTTAGATATAAAATTGCCGGGAAACAGCGGTTTTGAAATCTGTTCACAAATCCGTAGCTTTTCCGATATTCCTATTGTGTTTGTGACAAGCAGTAACACGGATATGGATGAATTGAACAGTATCATGCTGGGCGGGGACGCCTTTATTACTAAGCCTTATAATACAGCGATTTTGCTTGCAAAGATTGCTTCCTTATTGCGGCGGGCGTATGCTTCCGGGCAGACGGAGGTACTTTCATGGAATGGTGCAGATTTACATTTAGAAAGCAGCTTTATAGAATACAATGGACAGAAAGCCGATTTGACAAAAAATGAGCTAAAAATACTCTACTATCTTTTTAAGAACGCAGGGAAAATATGTCCTCGCAGTGATATTGTAGACTTCCTTTGGGATAATCAGCTTTATGTTGATGATAATGCTCTGAGTGTCAACATCAACCGCATCCGGGAGAAGCTGGCGGGTATCGGACTGACTGATTTCATCAAGACAAAGCACCGACAGGGGTACACGATATGAACCGCAGGCAATATTGGAAAAACAGAGTTCCCTTTCTTCTGACCAACCTGATCTGCATGGTGGCACTCACTGTATTCCTGCTGGTATGTGGCAATTCTATTTCTGCGGTTCTTTTGATTTTGGCGGTATGGGCACTGATTTTGCTGGCAGGACTGTTCCTTACTTACTGGAAACGGAGCCGACAAATGCGGCAGCTTCTGGATATGGCCGGACAGCTTTCTGAACGCTATCTCATTTCCGAAGTGATGGAGCTGCCAGAACAGGCGGAGGATCAGGTCTACTATCGGCTTTTGAAGATGGCCGGAAAATCTATGCTGGAGCAGATTGGAGAGGTTCAGCGGGAACGTCAGGAATACAAGGAATACATTGAGCAATGGATACATGAAGTAAAAACGCCGATTACAGCTATAAAGTTGATTTGCGAGAATAACCGCTGTTCTTTTACCAGAGAGCTAATGGCAGAGCTGGAAAATATCAACCGCTTTACGGAGCAGGCTTTATATTATGCCCGCAGTGAGCATACGGAAAAGGATTATTCTGTCCGGGAAATCAGTCTTAGCGATGTAGTACATGGAGCAATCGCAGACAATAAATATCTTCTGCGACAAAACAATGTGGCCGTTACCGTAGAGGGTGTGGAGTACAGTATTTATTCAGACGATAAATGGCTGCGGTTTATTTTAGACCAGCTTATCAGCAATGCAGTAAAATACCGTGCAGACCAGCCAGTTTTACATTTTTTTGCTGTCAAGAAAACTGATAGCATTATCCTGTCAGTTTCAGACAACGGCATAGGCATACCACAAGGTGATTTGCCCCGCATTTTCGAGAAAGGGTTTACAGGACAGAACGGACGGACGATCCATAGTTCTACCGGGATTGGCCTGTATCTTTGCGGGCGACTTTGCGACAAGCTGGGAATAGGTATTTCAGCAAGTTCCGAAGGGAAAGGAACCACCATTTCACTTTCCTTCCATATCAACGATTTTGTGACCGGGGTGCAGGGCTGATAGGCTCTGCACTTCTTACATTTCTGTAAGAACTGCGTAAGAAAACTTGATACAAACGGCGCTCATATTATTTTACAATAGGATCAGAGGTGATAATACTATGAAAGAAGTTTTGAAGCTGGAACATATCCAGAAATATTACGGGAATGGCGGGAATGTCACAAAAGCCATTCAAGACATCAGCTTTTCCGTTCAGGATGGGGAATTTGTAGGAATTATGGGCGCGTCCGGCTCCGGCAAGACCACCCTGCTCAACTGCATTTCCACCATTGATACGGTCAGCGCGGGACATATCTATCTGGACGGAACCGATGTAACAGAGATAAATGAAAAACAGATTGCCCGATTTCGCCGGGAAAACTTGGGCTTTGTGTTTCAGGACTTTAACCTGCTGGACACACTGACCATCTCCGAAAACATCGCTATGGCACTGACTATCAACAAGGTTCCCGCAGGCGAAATCGACGGACGGGTGCGGGAAATGGCTGAAAAACTGAACATCATGGATATTCTGGATAAATACCCCTATCAGGTGTCCGGCGGCCAGAAGCAGCGGTGCGCTTGTGCCAGAGCCATCATCAACAGCCCCAAGTTGCTTCTGGCGGATGAACCCACCGGCGCACTGGACAGCCACTCATCCCAAATGCTGCTTTCCACTATCCAGAGTATCAATGAAATGCTGGGGGCGACCATACTAATGGTGACGCACGATGCCTTTTCTGCAAGCTACGCAAATCGTATTCTCTTTTTGCGCGACGGAACGATTTTCACGGAAATTCGCAAAGGCAACGATCCTCGCAGAACTTTCTTTAACAAGATTTTGGATGTCCTCACCATGATGGGAGGGAATTGAAATTATGCTGGCAAGTCTTTCACATCGTAATATGAAACGGCAGTTAAGTGAATACAAGATTTTTTGGTTTTCCCTTATCGGCGTTGTTGCCCTTATGTATGCGTTCAATTCTCTTATTGTTTCTCCTACTATGCAGCAGCTTTTTCGTTTATTTGCCGAGAGTGGAAACGGTGATATTGGCGTGATTGCCGCCCTCTTTTCTGTTGTCGTTGTATTTGCGCTTGGGTGGTTTATCAGCTACATGATGGACTTCATCTTGCAGCGTCGCAGCAAGGAAATTAGCACCTATATGGTATTGGGCGTAGAAAAAAGCGACATTTGCAAAATGATATTTAAGGAAAATGCTTTTTTTGGCCTTGCGGCCATCATCGTGGGGTTTGGCTTTGGAATTTTAGTTTCTAAAATATTAGAAAATTTTGTTTCAAACTTATTCCACTTTCAAGAAGCGTTATTAGCTTTTCTTTCTGTAAAAGCGGTTGGCCTGACTTGTATCGAATTTTGCATTGTCTATATCATCGCACTGGTTAAGACGAATAGAAAAGTACAAAAGGTTAAATTGATAGATCTGTTGAATTACAGTCGGAATAACAGTAGTGTTCGTGAACATCAATCTAAAACTGGCTTCATCTTTTTGCTGATTTCCGTGGTAATGCTCATTGTAAGTTTCTATTCGTTTGCGGGAACAGAACAGACCGTGGCAAGCATTACCGCAGGTGCAGTTTCAGCAATGTTCGGGCTGTTGTGCTTCTTTCGTGGATTTATTTATATCATACACGAAATGTTCAATAAATCTCGGAACTGGAAATACAAAGGAAGTCGTTTAGTTACCTTACGAATGTTCCTTTCAAAATCCAACAAAATGAGTTTCTCATTAGGTGTTATCTCAATTTTATTCACCTGTACCATCGTTTGTATCGGTATGACAAATGCTTTTTATCAGGTCATGGAGAAAGCAGTTGTTATGCAGCCATTCGATCTTGCGATTGTTCATGTAGGTGAGAACGGTGATTATAGCCAATATTCCTCATTCCTGAATGAGCGCACTGATGTAGACGACCAATATTCCTATTGCTTATATACAGATAAAAGCACACAATTTACCGACATTAGAAATCGTGTCTTAACAGAATACTGGAACAGGGCAGACAAAACCGTATCAATCAATGACTATGTTATTGCAGAAAACCAATACGATGTCTTTATGAAATATAGTGATTATTGTAATTTGCGGGAAATGTTGGGCCTGCCTCAAATCCCATTGTCAGAAGAACAATACATCATTCATTGTCTGCCATATCTGAAAGATACATTTACAAATTTGCAGATTGATAAAGACACTCTGGTTTGCAAGGATATTTTTACCGAGGCGTTCTCACAGTATGGCGGATATGGTAACGGCCAAGACTTTGTAATCGTTGTTCCAGATCACTATATCGAAAATATGGAAGCGATGTACAGCCTCTATGTTGTTCAATCCGAAACAGTGATTGATATGTCTGAATTGGAAAACGAATTTCCGCAAGTTAGGCCATTGAACTCCAATGTGGTTGCTTCCGGGGAAAACGGATACACAACAAAAATCCTCGACAACGGGGACTATTATTACACAGGTAAATTGGCAAGTACACCTACCAGCCAAGCTATTTTAATTATTTTGCCATTGTGCTACTTGTCGTTGGTTATCGGCATAATTAGCATTGTAATACTCGCTGTCCAGCTTTTGACGGAAGTTAAAACAATAAAGCGTCAATATGATGTAATGCGAACACTGGGAAATGAGGTGGTTGTTCTTGAAAAAATGTTGAGAGAGCATATATTTCTTTACTTCGCATTGCCTCTTATTCCTGCATTAGTCATCGGTAGTTGCTTACTAAAAACAATGAGCCATACGCTTTTTATAGCTTCTTATGATGTGCCTGTATTTGATAATCTGACCGCATTGATAGCACTTGTGGTTTTGAGTGCTTTACTGATTTTTACACTTATTTATCTCCTGTATGCGTTTATTACCTCTCAGGCTATGAGAAAAGAAATTATCCCTCTAACATTGGAAAAATAAGTAGAATAGAAATTTCATCTGCCGGACGACGGCAAAAGAAAAAAACCGTCGTCCGACAGACACTATTCACGCTTATTTATCGCTGCGGCGGTTTTGAAACATAATTCAAGGCCGCCGTTCTCTTTGCCCTCATACAGAACGACGCCCTGACGCTGACGGGATCGGCGGCCCACAGAGGGAGCCGCCATGAAGCAAAGAGCGTTTCGACAAATTCCGACGGGGTATAAACCGTCAAAAAAAGCCCGTCCCCGGCAGCGGGGACAAGCGGCCATGAGTATGTACTATACCATGTAAATCAACTGCATATCGCTTCTTCTTTCGCCCGGTGGGTCTGCGACCTGCCGGGCGAAATTTGTTGTTTCCTGCGGTTCGTCGGTGCGGGCCGAAGCCGTCATGTTGCTGCCAATGAAAGAAGTGGCGTAAGCAGCTTTATCTTCTCACTCTCCCGCAGATCGGGGGTGAGAAGATGAACGAATACACCTTTGACTATGTGGAACGGAACCGGCTGGACGCTTTCTGCAAGACCGTTCTCCGCAACGAGGCCATCAACTACCTGTCGGAGCTGACCCGCCGCCGTGACCGGGAAAAATCGCTGGACACCTTGCCGCAGACTGAAATGGACAAGCTCTGTATGCTGGACGAATACCCCAGCGACAGCTTTATATTCTCGGCCTTTGGCTATGACCTACATATCCGGGACGAGCTGGTGGCCGGAGCTTTTGCCGCCTTACCGCAGCAGGAGCAGCAGATTTTAATTCTGCACAGTGTCGCGGCTATGGCGGACGGCGAGATCGGCGGCCTTGTGGGGATGTCCCGCAGCGCCGTCCAGCGCCACCGTACAAAGACTTTGAACGATTTGCGGCAGAGATTGGAGAACGATGGAGGGAGGAAACAGACATGAAGCAACCCACATTCCACGGCAGGGTGCTTCTGCCCCTGTCTGTATTTGCCGACGCCCGCGCCGGTGATCCGCTGGCATTGGAGCGCATCTTGCGGTACTATGACGGCTACATGAATAAGCTGTGTACCCGGACGCTCTATGAGCTGGACGGTACGCCTCATGTGCGGGTAGACGAGTACATGAAACACCGCCTGCAAAACAAGCTGATCCGGGCCATCCTAAAGGACAGCCTATGAGAAAACGCCGGGCGCAGGGCCAGCAGGCCGCCGCGTCCGGCGCTTTCTTATGGGTTTTCCTCTACGCATTTAGAAGCCTGTTCTGGCGGGGATTGGATAATCTATCCCGCCTGCCCACCGACCATGTCCCAAAAGCCTTGCTATGGCTGGGTTTTCACCGCCCTAAATGCGTAGACAGCAGGTATCTTTTCCTCTGTCTTTCGGCCTCTTTCTTCCGGCGCATCCGCACCGCGCAATCCGGGCAGTATTTCGCCCGGTTGGACTTTGGCGTGAACACGGCCCCGCATACGGCGCAGCGTTTCACCTCGTCCCGGCTCTTGCTGATCTCGGCGTACAGGGCCGCGTCCAGCGGGAGGACGGCGGCCCGAAACCACCGGCACAGCAGCGAATAGGAAATGCTCTGGACGCACACACATTCCTCTCCATCGTCCAAAAGCAGGCAGTTCCCGTCACAGTAATTGCAGCACTCATGCGTCAGCTTCCGGGCCTTGCGGTACTGCCGGTAATTCATTCTCGGTATGCTCATAGCTCTTGTGTCCTTTCTTGATGGGGCGTCACCCGCAAAATGCTGTCCACATTTTGCTTGATGATACCATAGTCGGCCAGTTCCTTTTTCACTTCGCCATACTTCTGGCACAGCCGTTCCTTTTCCTCGTCCAGCTTTCGATATTCGGCTTTCAGGGCGGCCAGATTGGGGAGCTTTGTCACGCCCGCGTCCTTGATGGCCTTTGCCGCTGCCTCGTACAAGATAAGCTGGCTTTCATGTTTGTGCCGGTATGCAGCCTTGTCTTTGGCTTTTCTGTATTCCAGCGCCACGGGTCTTGTCTGCCGGTAGGTGGAAATATTCTTTATCAGCACCGCCATATCGGACAGGCGGCGTTCCACCGCTTTCAGCGCAGCGGCGGCCTCGTCGTTGGCCGCGCTGATCTCGGCCACCTTGCTTTCCAGCGCCGCATAGTCGTCTATGCCGTGTTCGGTCAGGAAGTTCAATGTCCGGGCGGCCTGCTTCAAGTTGTGGACTTTCGCCCACTTTGCATAGCCCGCGCTCTGCTGGGCCTTGATGCTGTTCTCCAAATCAATCCGCAGGGTGATTTCCTTTGTGGCTTTCCGTTTCGGGCCTCTGTCCACGGCCAGCCCCTTGATCCGGCGGGTAATAGCTTCTTCCGTGTAGTCCTCACCCAGCGTCTTGCAGCGGGTGAAGCGTTCCTGTCCGGGGGCGCAGAAAGAGATAAATTTCGCCTGTTTGATTTCATAGCCCTGCGCCTGCATGAGCCGCAGGAAGTCGTCAAAGTCTTTGGCCTGCGGGATGGCCGCGTCGATGGCGATTTTCAGTTTGGCTTTCCAGCTCTTGCCCTTGCGCTGGGCGTCCCATTCGGCGTAGGACTTGCCCTTGTCCTTGCCCGGCTTCACAACGGACAGGCCGTTTTCCTTGCACAGCCGGTCACTGGTTCGCCGGATATAGGCGTAGCTGCGCCGGTTGGAAATGTACTTGCGCTGCTGTACCATATCTACGGCGCAAAAAATGATGTGGTTATGCAGGTGGCCTTTGTCTATGTGGGTAGTCAGCACATAGGGGTACTTGCCTTGCAACACTTCGTCGGCAAGCTGCCGCCCGATCTCATGGGCCTGCTCCGGCGTGGTTTCGCCCGGTTCAAAGGCTTGTATCAGGTGATGGGCCAGATTGTTGCCTTTGTTGAACGCCTGCGCCAGCAGCATTTGAAATTCAATGTCCGCCGTTTCGTAAGAACAGCCAAAGGACGATACCAGCATTTTATCGTCCGTCTTGTCCGGGTTTTCGATGTAGTCAAGGGCCGCTTTCAAATTCACCTTGATAGGATGGATCTTTGTAATTGCCATATTTGTGCCAGCGCCCCCTTGATGTCCTCAATGTCCTGCGCGTACACAGTCCCGGTACTGTTGATACGCCGCGCAATCTGGTTGACGTTTACACCGATTTTTTGCAGCTCTGCGGTCTGCGCCCGGATGTCGCTGGTGTCCATGTGGACGATATACCCGTCAATCAGCATTTTCCGGGCATAGGCCGAAAAATTCCTTGTGCCGAGCTGGGCCATTTTCTGCTGGATCAAGGCCCGTTCTTCCGGCGTTACCGGGACGCGCAGCACGATTTGACGCTTTCGGTTTGCCATTGCGTTTCACGCTCCTTTCCGGCAAAGGGGTTTGGGGATTTCCCCAACAAGCAAAACGGACGGCCCGGCAGGGGCGGGACGGTGCGTTTTTCGGAAGTGTGGCTACACTTCCTATGCTTGCTGTTTTTGTTCTTCTCCGCTATAAGTACCTTCGCAAACCCTCAAACTACCCGCAAAACAGGAACTTTCCAGAAAAAAAGCGTAAAAAAAATAAAGGGCGCTTTTGCGCCCCTCGCAAACAGAAGAAAACAGAGGATGGTTTTCAGGCATCCCCCGTTTCTTTCTTCTTTGGCTGTTCAATTTTAATAGCCCCGTCAATCGCGCCCTCGATAATCGGCAGGTATTCTTCGGGACAGAGTTTCAGCTTGTGGCCGACCCGCTGGCGCTGCTCACTTTCCGAGCGCAGCACTTCGGGATTGAAATACCGTTCCACAGGAAGCCCGCAGGTCTTGATAAGCTGGATCACGACCGGGAGGCTGGGGATCATCCCTTTATTCTCAATGTTGGCGAGATACCGCCACTCAATACCAACCATTTCCGCCAGCGCCTTACGCGCCAGACGCCGGGCTTTCCGCGCAGCCTTTACATCCGCGCCGAAAGTTTCAAAGCCGGGGCAATCTTCTACTTTCGCCATATAACATCACCCATTTACATTGTATAATTCATATTTGCCCAATGGAATGTTGCTATATGCAGTCTGCTTACATTTTATAATTCATATTCAGATCGGACGGCGCGATTGACTTTGCGTGAGTTGTGTGGTAAAATTTTTTCTACAAGTAAAACTACGTTCCCCCCGGAAAGGAAGTGAAACAATGGGAAAGGAAAAGCCAGTAGAGGGAAAATTTGTTACTTCGGTCAAAGTCGGGCCGAAAGGACAGATCATTGTCCCGAAAGAGGTTCGGGATATGTTTAATATCCAGCCGGGAGATATGCTGTTGATGTTGGCCGATGTCGAACAGGGTATTGCTATCCAAACATTCAATACCACGAATGAAATGTTTGAAAATCTGTTTCCGGGAAAGAAATAATTATGGAGAATATATTACCGCGCTTCATTTCGAGGCGCGGTGTTTTTTTGTCGCAAAAGTAAAACTTGTAAAACTTATATTGACTTTCACTACTTCACGCGCTATAATGCAAGTATGGTGTTACAAGTAAAACTCGTAACACTAATAAAAAGGAGGAAACCGGATGACAGAAGAAAAAAAGAATAGTACATCTGTCGGGAAAAACCGTTACATGGCTACCGTCAAAGTCGGTTCAAAAGGTCAGATTGTCATACCGCAAAAGGCACGACAGCTTTTGCACCTTAAACCGGGCGATATGCTCCTGATACGAGCTGATAGCTCCCTCGGTATTGCCATTCAACCGCTTGATATGGTTGGCGATTTGTTTGACGATCTTTTCCGCACATCACCTGACTAATTTTTAAGGAGGATTTTATGAGATTGCTTGAAGTAGAGGGGTTGACGAAGAAGTACCCCAAATTTACATTGAAGAATGTTTCGTTTTCTTTGGAACAAGGGCGAATTATGGGCCTGATCGGTAAAAACGGCGCTGGCAAAAGTACAACGCTTAAATCCATGCTCAACATGGTTTGCCCGGACAAGGGGACAATTAAAATGCTCGGTCACGATTTCCGGCAGGATGAAGAAAGCTGCAAACAAAATATCGGTGTGGTTTTAGGGAGTATTCAGTTTTACCAAGACAAAAAACTGCAAACGATTACCGGCGTGACGAAGCGTTTTTACCAGAACTGGGATGATGCTGCATACCGAAAATATATGTCCATGTTTGAACTCGACGAGCAAAAGCAGGTAAAGCAGCTTTCCGAAGGTATGAAGGTAAAATATTTAATTGCGCTTGCACTTTCGCACGACGCCAAACTGCTTATTTTCGATGAACCGACCAGCGGCCTTGACCCTGTGGCCCGTGAGGATTTGTTGGAGCTTTTTCAGCAGTTGGTAAAGGACGGGAAAAGAAGCATTTTATTTTCCACGCATATCACCTCGGATTTGGACAAATGCGCTGACGATATAACCTATATCAAAAATGGTGAAATTATCGCCAGTGCGGATAAGGCTTCTTTTGTTCAGACTTTCCAATCCCTGAAAGCTCCCGGCGAAGATAGCCTGAATTTGGAGGAAATCATGGTGAGAAATGAAAGGGGGACTTATAATGTCTAATTTACTCTATAAAGAGTGGCACCTTGCCGTACATTCCGTTGTTTACCTGTTCCTGTTGATCGGGGCGCTGCTTCTGGTTCCCGCATATCCGTATGGCATGATCTTTTTCTTTGGCTGCCTCGGACTATATTTTACTTCCCAATTTGCCAGAGAAAATTCCGACGCCTTTTACACAGCCACGCTTCCCATCAAAAAGCGCCATGTGGTAAAAAGTAAATGCCTGTTGTTCGTGAGCATCGAGATTGCACAACTTATCATCTGCATACCGTTTTCGATCATCCGCTTGTGGACGCTCCCTGACGGCAATCCTGTTGGCATTGAGGCGAATGTGGCATACTTTGGATTTGGCCTGATTGTCTATGCAATATTTAACTTTCTGTACCTAACTGTGCTTTTTCAGTCTGCATACCAAGTAGGCAAGGCGTTTGTAATTGCCATTATCCCGGCAACTGCGATAATCGCATTGATGGAATACAGCGTACATCTGCCGTCCTTTACATGGCTTGACAGCTTACAGACAGGAGATTTGATAAGGCAGCTTCCCATATTGGGCATCGGCATCTTGATCTACATTGTCGGCAACATTTTGACCTATCGCGTTGCATCGAAGCGTTTTGAACACGTTGACCTCTAATGCACTGACATCCATATTAGGATTTTGATTTAGGCCATAAACGCTTGATACACAATTCATTCCATAATCATCTGCCGGACGACGGCAAAAGAAAAAAAGCCGTCGTGCAGCAGCCCTTTTCCCATGCCTGATTAGAGTGCGGCGGCTTTGAGCAAATCAAGGCCGCCGTTCTCTATGCCCTCATACTGACGACGCCCTGACGCTGGCGGGATCGGCG
>ERZ836441.951-NODE-951-length-31190-cov-4.340806_pt1 | contig 31190 bp, 34 predicted proteins | sample MGYA00519686_ERZ836441 | MGnify/ENA primary metagenome ERZ836441 (study PRJEB31850, sample SAMEA3708800) | human gut metagenome | biome: human gut; feature: human-associated habitat; material: faeces | place: China | collected 2014 ... | reverse complement strand
GACAAGGAGCTGGCCCACCTCACCGATCAGGCTGCCCTTGGGATCGGTTATCACAAATGAGGTCGGGTAGTCCTTGGACACGCATTGCATAAGGTTGGGCTTCACAAAAAACCTCGTCTTGCCGGAGCCGGAACCGCCGATTACCAGAACATTTTTATTTCTCGCGGTTTTGGGGTCTTTGGGCCTGTTGTTCATGGTGAGCCGTTCCGTCTGCGTCAGCAGAATGTTGTTGTCAAAGTTGGGGTCGATGTACGGGGCAATATCTTTGGCCGTCCCCCAACGGGCGCTGCCGTATTCCTCGCCCTTGCGGTATTTCTTGGCGTTCTTGCTTTTGCAGTACACCATGAGCCGCAGGGCGGCGGCACCGGCGACGCCAATCAGCAGGTCAAAAGGGTGGAAGCTGGGGGCGGCGTTTGCAAAGGCTGCCGAACAGCCGTCCATGAAGTGCAGCAGCTTTTCCGACAAGTCCACGCCTGCCGCCAGCCGGTATGCCTGCCCCAGCTTCCCGAACAGGTAAACGAAAATCAGGTACGGGAGATTGGAGAGGATCAGTTTTTTTACTTCTGGTTTCACAGTGACAGCCCCCTTTCCTTGACTTTCTCCTTGGCCCGTTGCTGGGTCTTGACCGCAGCCTTTTGTTTCAGGGCAGACAGGGCCTTGCGGATAGAGGGCCGTTCCTCCCGGTTCAGCTTCTTGGCGGTGAACTCCTTGAACGCCTGTTCCAGATTGTCGGCCTGCTTGGTCTTGAAAATCACGATATAGCGCGGCGGATGGGTGGAACGGTCTTTCCGCAGCGTAAAGTCAATATCGTATTTCTTGGCGCAGGGCCGGAACAGGCCAATATTCGCGTCGGTGATCTCGATGTTAGAGAGTGCCGAACCGTCCTTTTTGAGCTGCCGCAGGCTTTGTTGACCGTGGTGCAGCTTGGTTTTGCCCTTTTGCCGGGCGGCCAGAAATTTCTTCATGGCCGCCTGCAACACTTGGCCGGTCAGCTTCCCGGTTTTCATCGCTAACGCTATGGTTTTCTGGTCTACTTCTTCCTGCAACTGCTATCCCTCCTTTGGAAGTCCAGCAGGCAGGCGGCGGGATGGCTTAAATCCGCACCCGCAGGCCGGAAAGGTCGTCGGCGCGGATGCCCACCAGATACCAGTCCTCGGCCATTTCAATGCGGGTGGGCTTCCACCTGCCGCCCACCATCACGTCAAAGGTTTCTCCACAGTGCAGCCCGCCGTAGTAGTCTGCCAGATCAAAGCGGATGTCGTAGCGGTCTGCCTGCTCATCAAAGATCAATGCACCCTGTTTCATAGGGCCGTCCTCCTTTCAGATTGTCCCGGTCGCCATATCATGGGCCACAAGGGAAGAATAGTAATTCCCAATCGTGGACGGGGCATTGAACAGCGCCGCCCGTAGATACTGCTTGATGTTTCGGATTTCCGTGGTGTTCTTGTTCAGGCAATCCAGCACGAAGCGGATGTGTTCGCTGTCCAGCTTCATAAACTTGGATTTCACCAGCTCCGCCGGATAGTCGTCACCGGCAACACGGATGGTCTTGCGCCGGGTGCAGACGGTTTCAAGGATCAGGTCTACAATCTCGTCCAGACGGTCGCCGTCATAGGGCAGATCGGCTTTCAGAATGTCATAGCTGATATTGTCCTTGATGATTTCCTCATACACCCGGTATGCCTCATTCGCATCCTTTCGCTTCCGTTCCGGCGGCTGTGCCGCCTTGCCCTCCGCAGGAGAGGGGTTTGGGGAAAGGATAGGAATGGATTGGGTACTTGATAGATCAGTATTTGATTGTTCTTTACTTGGTATATCTTTATTTAATTGCATTGGATTTCCCGATACCGGGTTTTCCGACGTTGGATTATCCGATGTTGGATTTTCCAACACCGGGTTTTCCAATCCCGGCTGTTCTTTCTCCGTAGCCTCTGGCCGGGGCTGCGGCTGCTCGTAGATGGTATAAACCATGTCGGCCATCTTGCCCTTGCCGTCCCGGTTCTGCTGGCGGGTGATATACCCGGCTTTTTCCAGTTCCCACACCGCCGTCCGTATGGCGTCGATGCTTTCCCGGTTGATAAGGGACAAGCCTTTCAGCGTATAGTCCCAATTTTCCGGCAGGGACAGCATTTGCGAAAGCAGCCCTTTGGCTTTCAGGGACAGGTCTTTGTTCCGCAGGTGTTGGTTGGACATCACCGTGTAGCCCCGGTTTTTCTCCACACGAAAAACTGCCATCTCGTCGTCAACTCCTTTCACTTGGAATAGAACCGCGTCAAGGGCGGTGAGCTTGCCCGGCTGGTAGGGACACTCTGCATACACGCAAAACTGGTATTTCCAGTCGGGACGGTAGAAACGGCAGTCGCCGCAATCCTCCGGCGCTCCGGCGTCGCCGCTGTCGTAGTGGTCGAAACCGGGCTTGCCTTGCATGAGGCTTTCAAAGGCGCGGTTGCTGCCGGATGTAAAATACATGGCGTCGCCTCCTTTCTGGTTTTGGGCATAAAAAATGGCGTACCGTGGAAACGATACGCCGGACACCAGAAAACGCCCCGTGATTGGCTGGGAAGCCGTCAAAAGGCGTTTTCAGTGTGGTTATAGGGATATTCTGTTTTTTGATGATGGTTAAAAAGTTCAGTGTTTATGCGGCTTTCAGGGATTTGTGTATATAAACATGAGGCCACGGCATCCCTGGATGTAGAGAATGAGACGCTCATCCAAAGCGCCCTGTCCCGTCTGATTCAGGACCGGACGGTACTGGTTATCGCCCACCGGATGCGTACCGTGGCCGGGGCAGATAAAATCGTGGTGCTGGACCAGGGAATAGCGGCTGAGCAGGGGACTCCTGCCGAGCTTCTGAAGCGGGACGGCCTCTACTCCCACATGGTCCGGGTACAGCGAGAGAGTCAGAACTGGACCCTGAGCGGTCAGAAATGACCGACTGACAAAGAATAGGGGGAAGATTTTCAGGTGCGGTGGGAATCCTCACTGCACCTGAACGGCATATCAGCTGCGAAAGTAGGCTTAGGACTGTCAGCGGAAACGATTTCGCATACCAGCTATATAACTTTAGTTCATCTGGCTGTATGCGTCTGCTGATGAAACCAAAAAGAAAGACATCTGCTAAAAGCAGATGTCTTTCTTTTTGGAGCTGATGGTGGGAATCGAACCCACAACCTTCTCATTACGAGTGAGATGCTCTGCCATTGAGCCACATCAGCATATGCGTATGAGACAGCCCGGCGGGCTGCAGGGGGCTTTTTTGCCTCCTAGAAAGGCAAATGGGATTTTACCATAAAAATCTCCTGCCGTCAATGCCTTTTTGCCAATGAGGCTGGGCGGGAAGGAGCGTACCCCCAAAAATTGCCGGCAGAGAGCGGGAAATATCTGGGAATAGGCTGGAAAACCCCAGGGAAATAGTTGCAAATCTTGGGGGGAAATGATACAATAATCTATCTATATGCAGCTTACTGTGAGGTGCGCGATTTGTACTTAAAAGCACTGGAGATCCAAGGCTTTAAATCCTTCCCGGAAAAAACCGTGCTGGCCTTTGGCGAGGACATTACGGCCATTGTGGGGCCTAACGGCTCGGGAAAATCCAACATTGCCGATGCCATCCGCTGGGTTATGGGAGAGCAGTCCACCCGAACCCTCCGGGGCAGCAAGATGGAAGATGTGATTTTTGACGGAACCGCCAGGCGCAAAGGGCTGGGCTTCGCTGAAGTTACGCTGGTGCTGGACAACACCGGGCATCTGTTCCCCATGGAAGAGAGTGAGGTGGCGGTCACCCGCCGGTATTACCGTTCCGGGGAGAGCGAATACTATATCAACCGCCGGTCCTGCCGGCTCAAGGATATCAACGAGCTGTTCATGGACACCGGCCTGGGCCGGGAGGGATACTCCATCATCGGCCAGGGCAAGATCGACGAGATTTTGTCCATCAAGAGCGCCGACCGCCGGGAGGTCTTTGAGGAGGCTGCGGGCATCTCCCGCTTCCGCCACCGGAAGGAGGAGGCGGAGCGCAAGCTGGAACGCACAGATGAAAACCTTGTGCGCATCAACGACAAAATTGACGAGTTGGAACTCCAGGTGGAGCCCCTGCGCATCCAGGCGGAAAAGACGAAGAAATTCCTGGTGCTCCGGGAGGAACTGAAGGGACTGGAGGTGTCGGTCTGGCTGGAGCAGCTGGAAAAGCTCCGGGCAGAGGGGGTCAAGGTGTCCGCCGACTACGAGCTGGCCGCCCGACAGCTGGCCCAGACCCAAGCGGATCGGGACGCGCTGTACGCAGCCGAGGAACAATTTACCGAGCAGATGCGGCAGAAAGAGTTGGAGGCGGAGACGGTCCGGGAGGAGCTGGGCCGCCGGGAGAGCCAGGCCCACGAGTATGAGAGCGCTATCAGCCTGCTGAAAAACGACATCAAGAACAACAGTGAGAACGCCGGGCGCATCCGGGCGGAGCTAGACCAGCAGGAAGGCCGGGCGGGCTCCATTACCGGGCAGATCGCCGAGCGCCAGGCCCGGATGGAGCAACTTCAGGAAGAAATGGAGGATAGCCGGGGCCAGCTGGAGGACTTGAATGGCCAGGCGGAGGAGGCCCTGTGCTCTGCGGGCAGTCTCACTCAGGAGTTGGCTGTCCTTCAAGAGCGGGAACGGCTGGAGAGCGCCTCCGCCGGGGAGGCCAAGGAGCTGCTGTCCGCCCTGGCCGCCGCCGCCCAGGAACTCTACGACCGGGACGAGCAGGTGGGCCAGGAGCTGCTGGAGCAGGAGGACAAGGTCCGGCAGGCCCAGCAGTCCGGCCAGGCGCTGCGGGGGGAGCTGGACCAGGCCCTGGAGGAGCGGGACGCGGTGCGCAACGTCATCAGCGGCTACCAGATGCGCTGCCAGACCCGGCAGCGCAAAGCGGACGAGGCCCAGGAGCGCCACCGCAAGCTCCAGATGGACGAAAACGCCCTGAACTCACGCATCCATATGCTCACCGAGATGGAGAAGGTATATGAGGGCTACTCCAAGGCGGTGAAGCTGGTGATGGGCGAGGCGGGCCGGGGCGGACTGAAAGGCGTCCGGGGGCCGGTGGCCGGGCTGCTCCACGTGCCCGACCGGTATGCCGTGGCCATCGAGATCGCCCTTGGCGGAGCCATGCAGAACCTGGTGGTGGACCGGGAAGAGGACGGCAGGGACGCCATCAACTGGCTCAAACGCCGGGACGGCGGCCGGGCTACCTTCCTGCCCATGAACGCCATCCGCCCAGCGGATTTCAGGGACAAGGCGGTGGAGCGGGAGCCGGGCTTTGTGGGCATGGGGGACGCCGTCATCTCCTTTGACCCGGAGTACGCTGCCATCTTCTCCAGCCTGCTGGGCCGGGTGGTCATCGCCGAGGATATGGACAAGGCCCTGGCCATCGCCCGGAAGTTTGGACGGCGCTTCCGCATCGTCACCTTGGACGGCCAGGTGCTCAACGCCGGCGGCTCCATGACCGGCGGCTCGGTGTCCCGCTCGGCGGGCATCCTGTCCCGGGCCAATGAGCTGGAGCGGCTGAATACACAGCGCCAGGGGCTGGAGGCCGACCTGAAGCAGGCCGCCGCCCAGCTGGCGGACGCCCAGCGGGAGCTGACGGCGGCCCAATATGAACTGGATGCCGCCACCGCCCAGCTGCGCCAGGCGGAGGACGGAGTGCTCAAGCTCACCGAGCGGTGGGACCATGCCCAGGCATATCTGGCAGATATGAACGGCCGCCGCGCCGCCCTGGCCGCCGAGCGGGAGCAGGTGCGGCAGCGGATGGAGGAGAACTCCGCCGCCATTGGACAGGCCAAGGCCCGCATCGGAGAGCTGGAGGGAACAGCCGCTGCCCTTCGGGCGGAGGCGGAGGCTAAGAGTCAAGGACAGACCACGCTCCAGGGAACGCTGGAGACGATTAACAGCCAGATCGCCCAGGTCAACGCCAGGCTGGCGGGGCTGGAGGGCGAGCGGGCCGCCCTGGAGCAGAACCTCTCCGAGCTGGAGCGGCTGCGGGAGGACCTGAGCGGCGACACCCAGGCAAGGCTGGCCATGATCGCCCAGTTTGAGGAAAAGAACCAGCAGCTGGCCCAGCAGGTGGCCCAGGCAGAGCGGCAGCTCCAGGATCTGCGCCAGGGCAGCCAGAGCCAGAACGACGCCATCCGGCAGCTCAATGAGGAGCGGTTGGCCCTGGAGGGGCAGCGCAACCAGGCGGGCAAGGACGCCCGGGAGAAGGCCGACCAGCTCATGCGCCTGCAGGGGGAGGTATCCGCCCTGGACAATAAGCGCATGGCCGCAGCCATGGAGGAAAAGCAGCTACTGGATAGACTGTGGGAGACCTACGAGCTGTCCCACGAGGCGGCCAAGGCCCAGCGCCTGGAGATCGAGTCGATACCCCGCACCCAGCGGCGCATCGCGGAGCTCAAGCGGTCCATCTCCGCCCTGGGGAGCATCAACCCAGATGCGGTGGAGGAATTCCAGCGGGTGAACGAGCGGTATACCTACTTCACCGACCAGCGGGATGACGTGACCCGGGCCAAGGGGGAGCTGGCGGACATCATCGCCGGCATCACCCGGGAGATGACTGAGATTTTTCAGGAGCAGTTTGCGAAAATCAACGAGACCTTCCAGGAAATTTTTGTAGAGCTGTTCCGGGGCGGCAAGGCTAAGCTGGAGCTGGAAGACCCGGAGGACGTGTTGGGCTGCGGCATCGAGATCAAGGTCCAGCCCCCGGGCAAGGCCCTCAAGACCCTGTCTCTGCTGTCCGGCGGCGAGCGGGCCTTTGTGGCCATCGCCCTGTACTTTGCCATCCTGAAGGTGCGGCCCACCCCCTTCTGCGTCATGGACGAGATCGAGGCCGCCCTGGACGACAACAATGTGGTGCGTTTCGCCCGGTACCTGCGGCGGATGAGCGATAAGACCCAGTTCATCGTCATCACCCACCGCCGGGGCACCATGGAGGAGGCCGACGTGCTTTACGGAGTCACCATGCAGGAGCAGGGAGTCAGCCGGATGCTGACCATCAATTTGAACGAGGTGGAGGAGGAGCTGCACATCAAATAATAAGGGCGGGGCCCTTGACCCTTTCAAGGACTGCGTCCTTGAGTGCGTAATTTCTAAAAACCATTTCTTTTGTATGCGCCAAAAGAAACGGTTTTTGGAATCCAAAGAAAAGCGCTATTTGGCCCTGTGGTGACTGGGACCACACTCTACCCCCTGCGCCACCGACAGAGATGGCACCCACTACGACCCTCAGTAGAGCGCCTAGTGTGGCACACGTTGTGACCAGGCGTGTCCCGAGGGCCCGGCGGACTACCACAACCGCCAGCAGAGCGGCAGCGGAAATCAGGGGCAGGGTGTGTCGGATTACCTCAACGCCGGAAAGAGACCGTTGCATTACCATATCCTAGGCCCCCGCAAAAACGGGGGTCCGGGGGTGCAGGCGCTTGGGACGAGAGCGCGTCCTTGGCGCTCGAAGTCACTCCGCGCCAAACCCCCGGCGCATCTTTGCCTACTTTCTGTGCGCACAGAAAGTAGGTCGCCGTCAGGCGAAACCTGACAGACCATTTCTTTTGGCAAGACAAAAGAAATGGAGTTGGAAGAGAAACGCGCAAGGACGCAGTCCTTGCACAACACGCCCCGAAGGGGCAGAAAAAAGGAAGATCACAATGGGCTTTTTTGACAAGATCAAAAAAATCGGGATATTCAACGGGTTCTCCCAGTTAGACGACGACTTCTACGACGAGCTGGAGGAATCCCTGGTCATGGCCGACATGGGGGCGGATACCACCATGGAGGCGGTGGAAGAGTTAAAGCGCCGCTGCAAGGAGCGGAAGATCAAGGATGTAGAGGGCGCCCGCTCCTGCATGCGGGAGCTGCTGTGTGAGTACCTGACCATCGGGGACGCAGAGGTGGATCTGTCCCGGAAACCGGCGATAGTGCTGTTTATCGGGGTCAACGGGGTGGGAAAGACCACCTCCATCGGCAAGCTGGCCGCCCGGTGGAAGCGGGAGGGGAAAAAGGTCCTGCTGTGCGCCGGGGACACCTTCCGGGCCGCCGCCGCGGACCAACTCACCATCTGGTCAGAGCGGGCCGGGGTGGATATCATCAAGCAGCACGAGGGGGCGGACCCCGCCGCCGTGGTGTACGATGCCATGAGCGCGGCCAAGGCCAGACGGGTGGACGCGGTGCTGGTGGACACCGCCGGGCGGCTGCACAACAAGCAGAACCTGATGAGCGAACTGAACAAAATTTCCCGGGTGATTGACCGTGAGTGCCCCGACTCCAGCCGGGAGACCCTGCTGGTGCTGGATGCCACCACGGGGCAGAACGGTCTGATCCAGGCCAAGCAGTTTTCCGAGGCGGCTCAGGTTACCGGCATTGTGCTGACCAAGCTGGACGGCACCGCCAAGGGCGGTATCGTCATCGCCATAGCCAAAGAGCTGGGCGTTCCAGTGAAATTTGCGGGCATGGGCGAGGGTGTGGATGACCTGCAGCCCTTTGATCCCCGCGCATTTACGGAGGCGTTGTTATGATCTATCTGGTGATACTGGCTCTGGTCATCGCCTATGGCGTGTGGTACGCTGTGGACCCCATGCGGGTGCTGCGGCGCAAGTACGGAAATGAAGAGGTACCCAAGACCGCGATCCAGACCGCCCGCATCTCCGGCATAATCATCGCCGTGCTGGGCCTGGCCTGCTTCATCTATATGGCGGTCAAACTGGTGTCCGGAAACTGAAAAGGAGGAAGTATCCATGTCCCGTATGGATGGAAGAGCGTTCGACGAGCTGCGGCCCGTCAAGTTTGAAACCGATTTTGTCAAGTTCCCCGAGGGGAGCGTTTTGGTCACCTGCGGCAACACCAAGGTGCTGTGCTGCGCCAGCGTGGAGGAGCGGGCCCCACGCCATGTGCTTGAGGGCACCGGCTGGGTGACGGCGGAGTACTCCATGCTGCCCCGGGCCAACCGGGAGCGGTCCCGCCGGGACATCTCCAAGCTCAAGCTGTCCCCCCGCTCAGCGGAGATTCAGCGGCTCATCGGTCGTTCCCTCCGGGCGGCGGTGGACCTGACCAAGCTGCCTGACCTGACCATCACCGTGGACTGCGACGTGATCCAGGGGGACGGCGGCACCCGCACCGCCTCGGTCACCGGGGGCTTTATCGCCCTGGCCCTGGCCTGCCGGAAGCTGGTGGCCGACGGCGTACTGGCCAGCAGCCCCATCCGCCACCAGGTGGCCGCCGTGTCCGCGGGCATCGTGGACGAGCAGCCCATGCTGGATTTGTGCTATGAGGAGGACTCCTCCGCCCAGGTGGACCTCAACTGCGTGATGAACGATGACGGGCAGCTCATCGAGCTCCAGGGCACCGGCGAGGGACGAGCTTTCTCCGTGGATGAGCAGCGGCGGCTGGTGGATCTGTGCCAGAAGGGCATCCGGGAGCTGATGGCCAAGCAGAGGGCCGTATTGGAGGGACAGAAATGAAGCTGGTACTGGCGAGCAAGAACCAGAAAAAGCTAGTAGAGATGCGGGACATCCTGTCCCACATGGGGGTGGAGGTCTGCCTCCAGTCCGATGTGGGGGTGGATGTGGACGTGGAGGAGACGGGCACCACCTTTGAGGAGAACTCCCTGCTCAAAGCCAGGGCGGTGATGGAGGCCAGCGGCCTGCCCGCCATCGCCGACGATTCCGGGCTGTGCGTGGACGCGCTGGGCGGAGCGCCGGGAGTGTACTCCGCCCGGTACGGCGGGCCGGGGCTGGACGATGTGGGCCGCTACCGCCTGCTGCTGGAGAACATGAAGGGCCAGCCCAGGGGGGCCAAGTTCGTGTCCGTCATCACCTGTTGCTTCCCCAACGGGGACGTGCTCACCGCCCGGGGGGAGTGCCCCGGTACCATCGCTTTCGCTCCCATGGGAGAGGGCGGGTTCGGCTACGACCCGGTGTTTTTTATCCCGAGCCTGAAAAAGACCTTCGCCCAGCTCACGCCGGAGGAGAAGAACGCCATCTCCCACCGGGGAAAGGCGCTGGAACAGTTCCGGAAAGAGCTGGAACGGTATTTGAAAAAATGATTAGGAGCTACCATCTATGGATCTGACAAGCAAACAGCGGGCCCAGTTGCGGGGCCTGGCCAACGACATTGACACCATCGTTCATATCGGCAAGGACGGCATCGGAGACAATCTCATCAAGCAGGCGGACGATGCGCTGGAGGCCCGGGAGCTCATCAAGGGCAAGGTGCTGGAGAACTCCATGCTGTCCGCCCGGGAGGGGGCGGAGGAGCTGGCAAAGGCCACCCGCAGCCAGGTGGTCCAGGTCATTGGAACAAAGTTCGTGCTCTACCGCGAGACCCACAGCAAGGAGAAGGACAAGCGGATCAAACTGGTGAAGTGACCTGGACCACAGACGCCGTCCGGCGGCCGGCCCGGATGCGCCGCAGTATGGTTTTGCTTAGCAAAACCATACGCGCAGGCGGAATTTATTTCCGCCGAGCAGGATGAAATGGGGTCCCCATGGAGCTTGCTCCGTGGGGGGAACGGGTCATTGGAACAAAGTTTGTACTCTATCGCGAGACCCATGGCAAGGAAAAAGATCAGCGGATCAAGCTGGTGAAGTGACCTGCCTCCGACTGGCATGGGAAACGGTTGATATCAGTTGTACGCTGTGGCGTGTCAAGTTTGCAGATGCAAACTTGACTGCTCCGGCCTGTTCACATAGGGAGGGGTCTTTGTGAAGATCGGTATTTATGGCGGGACCTTCAACCCGCCCCATCTAGGGCACCTTGCGGCTGCCAGAGCGGCAGCCGGGGCTTTGGGGCTGGATAAATTGGTATTCGTCCCTGCGGGAGTGCCGCCCCATAAGATCATGCCTGCCGGATCGCCGGACGACCGCCAGCGGCTGGCTATGACCTCCATTGCCGCAGACCAGCTGCTGCGTCCGGAGCTGACGGCTGTGTGGGACGAGGAGGTAAAGCGTCCCGGAAAGAGCTACACCTCAGATACCCTCTACCAAGCATCCTTGTTATGGCCCCAGGCGGAGCTGTGGCTGTTGGTGGGGACGGATATGTTCCTGACATTGCATACCTGGCACAAGCCGGACGCAGTGATGTCCTTGGCGGGAATCTGCGCCTTTGGCCGGACAGAAAAGGACACGGAGGAAGTCTTTGCTCCCCAGCGGGACTTTCTAGCCCGGGCCTATGGGGCAAAAATCACCACCATCACCATTCCCGGCCTGGTGAACATCTCGTCCACCCGCCTGCGGGAGCTGCTCTCCGTCGGACAGGGCGGGCAATACCTGGCCCCGGCGGTATATGGCTATATCCTGCGGGAAAAATTATACGGAACTTCTGTCGACCTTACCCGTCTGAGTATAGAGGATCTCCGGTGTATATCCTACTCCATGATCAAGGCCAAGCGCATCGCCCATGTCCGGGGCACCGAGGAAACGGCGGTTCAGCTGGCCCGGCGCTGGGGCGCAGATGTGGAGAAGCTGCGCCGGGCGGCCATCCTCCACGACTGCACCAAGTACCTGTCTCTGGAGGAACACCTTGCTCTGTGCAGCCGGTACGGAGTAGCGCTGGATAGGATGGAGCAGGTAACGGAAAAGCTCCTTCACGCTAAGACCGGGGCCATCCTGGCCCGGAACGTGTTCGGGCAGGACGACGAGGTTTATGACGCTATTTTCTACCATACTACCGGCCGGGCGGATATGAGCCTGGCAGAAAAAATCCTCTATATCGCCGACTATATCGAGCCAAATCGGGATTTTCCAGAGGTAGAGCAGATGCGGACTCTGGCCTTTGCCGACTTGGACCGGACGGTAGCTATGGGCGCCCGGCTGGCCATCCAGGAGATGGAGGAACGGGGCAGAAGCGTACATCACAATACACTGGAAGCCTATGAATTTTATCAGAAAGGAACCCAGCTATGACACAGCAGCCAAACAACCACAGCGACAGTCCCCGGCGGACGCAAAAGAAGAAGCCTGCACAGGGGAGCCGGAAAAAGAGAGAGAAGATTATCATGGTCGTGGCCATCATCCTGGCGGTGGTCATGGTGCTGGCGGCCACGCTGGTGGTGCTGTACCAGCGGTGGGTGCAGAAGCCCACACTGCCCACCGACAATACCCCCTCATCCAGCGTCCCGGTGAGCCTGGCCCCGGGAGAAAGCGACGCGCTCCCAGACATCGACGCTGTGGCCCCTCTGTCCAGCGGAGAGCGCAAGAGTGCGGATTACTTCACCATCCTGGTGTTCGGCGCAGATGAGACCTCCGGCCTGACGGACACGATTATGGTGGTGTCCTATGACGTGACCAACCAGAAGGCCACCGTCATGTCCATCCCCCGGGACACGACCGTCAATGTGCGCAGCTCCTACAAGAGCATCAACGGCGTCTACAACAACAACGGCAGGGGAGAGGACGGTATCCAGGCGCTGAAAACGCAGGTGTCTAAGCTGGTGGGGTTTGTGCCCGACTACTATGTGATGATCGACTGGGAGCTGGTGGGCCAGATGGTGGACGCCATCGGCGGGGTGTATTTCGACGTGCCCTACCATATGGGATATGATGACCCGTATCAAGACCTCCATATCCATTTTGAACCAGGCTACCAGTACCTGAATGGTGAGGATGCCATGAATCTGGTGCGCTGGAGGAAAAATAACGACGGTACCGCCACGCCAGGCGGCGGCGGAGATACCAGTCGGCTGGATGTCCAGCACCAGTTCCTCAAAGCAGTGCTGTCCCAGACCCTCCAGCTGAAAAACGTCACCCGCATCGGCCAGCTGGCGGAGCTGTTTGGGGAGAATGTGGTCAGCGATTTGACCATCGAGAACCTGTTCTGGTTCGGCTCCCAGGCCATCATGGGCGGGCTGAACGTAGACGATGTGAACTTTGTCACCATGCCCTATTCCGGGGGCTATGGAGCTTATGAGATGAAAGTCTGCCCCAATTGGAACCAGCTGCTGGAGCTGATCAACGAATCTCTCAACCCTTATGTGGAGGATGTGACCATGAAGCAGCTGGATCTCATCCGTATCAATAAGGACGGCAGCTTGACTGCCAGCAGCGGAAAGCTGGCGGATTCCTCTGCTTCGCGCCCCACTGTTGTCCAAGAGCCCAGTCCCAGTCCCAGCACAGAGCCAAGTGCCAGCCCTGCTCCCTCGGTCAGCCCCTCTCCCGGGATCAGCCCGGACCCGTCGGCCAGCGGCGACCCGGCGGTTAGCCCCACTCCCGTGGTGCCGGACGATCCCGGCGTGAGCGGCAGCCCCACTCCCAGCGGCGAACCTGTCCCATCCCAGCCTCCGTCGGAGAGCACCGCACCAGCGGTGGATCCCAATCCATCCGAGAGCCCCGCTGCGGTGAACAGCGTATCGCCAACAATCCCGGACTGGCTGCTTCCGGCAGAGACCCAGGCTCCGTGATATATCAGAATCGAAAGGAGAACCACATCAATATGACAGAACGCGAAATGGTCGGCACGGCCGTCAAAGCCCTGGATAGTAAGAAAGGGAAGGATATCCGGGTGCTCTACACCGCAGACCAGACCACTCTGGCCGACTACTTCATCATCTGCAACGGCACCTCCAACACCCAGGTGAAGGCCTTGGCCGACGCCGTAGAGGAGGCCATGAGCCAGCAGGGAGAGGAGCCCCATCATGTGGAGGGCCATCGGGGGGGCCAGTGGACGCTGCTGGACTACTCCAGCGTAGTCATCCACGTGTTTACCGAGGAGGCTCGGGAGTTCTACTCCCTGGAGCGGCTGTGGTCGGATGCCGCGCCGGTGGACGTGTCCCAGTATCTCACTCAGGACTGAGCAAGGCCGGCAGGAGGGAAATCCCTTTTCCTGTGAAGCGCCTACGCTCCAGCGGTTCCGTCCCGGAAGGAAGCAGGCATTCAAGCGATACCTCCCCCGCCCAGGGGGAGGTTTTTTCTTGCGCAGGGTCAGAAACAGAAGTTGTCACCGGCTGGAGACTGTCGAAAATCTGCAATCCAGGGGTTGAAGTGCTTGCGAGACTGGGGATAAATGTGATATAATTCTTTTACTTATGCGTATACGTAAGATTCGAGAAAAGGTCGTGACTATATAATGGAAGAACAAACCAAAAAGAAAGTGATGCTCTCTGGAATCCAGCCCAGCGGCGACCTCCATTTGGGAAATTATCTGGGCGCCATCAAAAACTGGAGCGCCCGGGCGGAGGAGTTTGACTGCTACTACTTCATGGCGGACCTGCACACCATCACCGTGCGGCAGAACCCGTCAGACCTGCGCCGGCGCACCCTGGAGCAGCTGGCCCAGTATATCGCCTGCGGCCTGGACCCGGAGAAGAACACTCTGTTCATCCAGTCCCACGTCCCCGCCCACGCGGAGCTGGGCTGGGTGCTGAACTGTTATACCATGTTCGGCGAACTCAGCCGCATGACCCAGTTCAAGGACAAGTCCGCCAAGCACAAGGAGAACATCAACGGCGGCCTGTTCACCTACCCCGCCCTGATGGCGGCGGACATTCTGTTGTACCAGCCGGACTTCGTGCCCGTGGGAGAGGATCAGAAGCAGCATGTGGAGCTGACCCGGAACATTGTGCAGCGCTTTAACGGTATTTATGGCGAGGTTTTCAAGATGCCAGAACCCTACATCCCAAAGGCGGGGGCCCGGGTGATGGGACTGACCACGCCGGACAGCAAGATGAGCAAGTCCATCCCCGAGGGCTGCGTGTTCCTCATGGAAAAGCCGGAGGACATCGCCCGTAAGTTCAAACGGGCAGTCACTGACAGCGACACCGAGCGCTGCGTCCGCTACGATCCAGAGCACAAGCCGGGAGTGGCCAATCTGATGAGCATTTATGCCGCTGTCACCGGAAAAAGCTATGACGACATTGAGCGGGAGTTCGACGGCCAGGGCTATGGCGCGTTCAAGCCCGCCGTGGGTGAGGCCGTGGTGGAGACCCTGCGGCCCATTCGGGAGGAGGCGGAGCGCATCCTCAAGGACAAGGCCTATCTGGAGTCGGTGTACAAGCAGGGGGCGGAGAAGGCCTCCTATGTGGCCAATAAGACTCTGCGGAAGGTCTATAAGAAGGTGGGCTTTGTGGCCCCGTAACCCAGGGTCTACAGCCTGGGACAAGTATTCAAAGGAGCTGCGTTTTCCATGCCTCAAGAGATCATCGGCCCCCTGCTAAGCATTGGGGCCGCTTTGGAACTGCCTGTCATCGGCTATGTGCTGCTGGCGCTGGTGCTGGCCGGTGTGGTGTCCTTTGCCACCACGCCGCTGGTAAAGGCGCTGTCGGTCAAGGTAGGGGCCATCGACGTCCCCCGGGACGGCCGGCGGATGCACGACCACCCAATCCCCCGGATGGGCGGCCTGGCTATTTTTCTGGGATTTATCATCAGTGTGCTGCTGCTCATGCCCCTGGACCAGCCCAAGCAGGGGATGCTGCTGGGGGCGGTCATCATTGTGGTGCTGGGCATTTTTGACGACATCTATGCCCTGTCTGCCAAGCTCAAGTTTGTGGTGCAGATTGCGGCGGCCTGCGTGGCGGTGTTTTCCGGAAACCGGATCGAGGTGCTGTCCAACCCCAATATTTTCAGCAGCAATCCCTATTGGGAGTTGGGTGTCCTGTCCGTCCCGGTGACCATCATCTGGATTGTGGCGCTGACCAACGCGGTCAACCTCATCGACGGGCTGGACGGGTTGGCCTGCGGAGTGTCCACCATCAGCTCCGTAACCACCCTGGTCATCGCCCTGCTGGTCAGCGAGGGGGATGTGGCCGTCATGATGGGAGCGCTGGCCGGGGCCTGTATCGGCTTTTTGCCCTACAACCTGAATCCTGCCAAGATTTTCATGGGAGATACCGGAGCAACCTTCCTAGGCTATATCTTGGGCACCGTATCGGTAAACGGCATGTTTAAGCTGCCCACTATTATTTCCTTTGTGGTGCCCTTTTTCATCCTGGGTCTGCCGATCTTCGACGTGTGTTTCGCTGTGGTCCGGCGGCTGGCCAAGGGGCAGAGCCCCATGAGTCCGGACCGAAGCCATATTCATCACCGGCTCATCGACATGGGCCTGTCCCAGAAGCAGGCGGTGGGCATCCTGTATGTCATCTCCGCCATCCTGGGGCTGTCTGCTGTGGTGCTGACCGCCAGCACTGCGGGCCGGGCTATGATTTTCCTGGCGGCCATGGCCGCGGCGGGGTTGGTGGCAGCCAAGCTGTTTTTGCACAATGATCCCAAGTCCGGAAAAGAGGAAAAACGTCCCCCCGAGGCGGAAGGTCCCGCCGGGCGGGGAGAGAACTCTGGCACAGAGAACGAGTCGGAGCAAAGCAGCGCCCAGGGGGAGGAGGACCGAAATGGATAAGATCAAGGTGATGACCATTTTCGGCACCCGGCCGGAGGCCATCAAGATGGCCCCCCTGGTGAAAGAGCTGGAGGGCAGGCCTGAGTTTGAAAGCTGGTGCTGCGTCACCGCCCAGCACCGCCAGATGCTGGACTCGGTGCTGGAGATCTTTGACCTGCACCCACAGTTTGATCTGGACATCATGGAGCCGCGCCAGACCCTGGCCACTATCACCACCAAATGCCTGCTGGGGATGGAGGGAGTGTTCGGCCAGGTCAAGCCTGACCTGGTGCTGGTCCATGGGGATACCTCCACCACCTTTGCCGGTGCTCTATCCGCCTTTTACCATCAGATTGCGGTGGGCCATGTGGAGGCGGGACTGCGGACCTATGATCGATACTCTCCCTTCCCGGAGGAGATGAACCGGACCTTGGTGGGCAGGCTGGCCCAGCTCCATTTCTGCCCCACCCAGAGCAACCGGCGGAACTTGGAGGCGGAGGGGATCTGCTCTGGCGTATTCGTCACCGGAAATACGGTGATCGACGCGCTCAGGACCACTGTACGGGAGGACTATTGCTTCTCTACCCCTGTGCTCAATGAGCTGGATTACCAGCGGAAAAAGGTGATCGTGGTCACCTGCCACCGGCGGGAAAACTACGGGGCACCCATGGAACAGATCATGTCCGCCCTGCGGCGGCTGGCCCTGTCCTTCGACGGCCAGGCAGAGCTGGTCTACCCGCTCCACCTGTCCCCGGTGGTGCAGGAGTGTGCCCATCGGTATCTGGACGGGCTTGCCAACGTCCACCTTATCGCCCCCCTCACGGCCGACGAGATGCATAACCTCATGGCCCGCAGCTACTTGGTGATGACAGATTCCGGCGGGCTTCAGGAGGAGGCCCCCGCCCTGGGCAAGCCGGTGCTTGTCCTGCGACGGGAGACGGAGCGGCCCGAGGCCGTGGCCGCGGGGACCGTGCAGCTGGCGGGCACGGAAGAGGAGCACATCTTTTCCATGGCCGAGACGTTGCTGAAAGACCCAGCCGCATATGCTGCCATGGCCCATGCCGTCAATCCCTATGGGGACGGTCAGGCATGCCGGCGTATCGCGGAGGGCATTTTGTATCATTTCGGTCTGCGGCAGGCCCCACCGGACGCCTTTGGGGCTTGAGCAGGCGGTGACCACCCGGAGGGGGAATCGGAGTTGGAAGAGAAGAAACGGACCATCCTGGCTATCGTCATCTCCTGTATCATCCTTTTGGCGGTTTTTTACAGCTTTGGCCTGAATTTTTTCCGCTCTACTCCGGAAATCGAAGTTGCGGACACCCAGGCATCCCCAGATGTTTCCGCTGTGCCGGGCGCTTCCGGGCAGGGGGGGATCCCGGTGGAGGTAACGCCGGAGACGGTGCAGAGTATCCTAGCCAGTATGAGCCGTTACCAGAGCTACAGCAGGACCATCACGCTCCAATACAGCTGGACTGGGGGAACGGGCACCATGACAGCCCAGGTCCGGGCGGACGGCGGATGGAGCCGGTGCGATACCCTGCTGGCCAGCGGAGTCACAGAGCACTCCATCGTGGGAGGGGAACGGCTGTGGTACTGGTATGACGACGACAAACAGGCACTGGAAGGCGAAGCGGACCAGCGTAGCCAGGATTTGCTCCAGTATATCCCCACCTATGAGGATGTGCTGGCGCTGGATCCCGGACAGATCACCGGGACCGGATATGAGGAAAAGGACGGCGCCCGGTGTATCTATGTGGAGGTGTACCGGGAAGAGCTGGGTTACCTGGAGCGGTACTGGATCTCAGTGTCCAGCGGCCTGCTGACAGCGGCAGAGACCGAGAAGGACGGCCGTGTGGTATACGCCATGTCGTCCTCCCAACTGGTCAGCCCGCTGGCCGGGGGAGAGGACGCCTTTACGCTGCCGGAGGGACGGGTGCTGCACCGCCCGGGGGAATGAGGCAGATGCCGGCTGGCTTCATCTCCCGCCTCTGGTAAAGGCAGAAGGACGGAAAGACCGCCGGAGCGCGTCAATGCGCCTCCGGCGGGTCGTCGTCTCCCAGCCCAAGCAGCAGCATCAGCCCCAGGGTGATGACTAGCTCCAGATCGTCCCCCTCCACCAGAAGAAAGAGGATGATGAGCACCAGCAGGATGTCCCCGGTGTCAAAGCGGTCCAGGGAAAAATTCTTCAAAATGCCCCCCAGAAAGTCCCCAACCCCGTCGGTGATCCCCTCCAGGAGATGACTGCCGCCCCGGCTCGGGGTGGCGTCACGGCCGCTGCTGTGGGGCGGCGTCTGGGATCTGGGCCTTTGGAATGGCTGGGACCCGCGGCCGGAAGAGGGGCGCTGCCCCGGCTCTCTGGCCGGAGGAGAGGAGATGTCGGTGTGGGGCATCTGGTCCAGATAGCGGTTATACATGGTCCTGTCCACCCCCCCGCAGGACCTCTAGGGCCACCCGGATGAGCCGGGAGAGCTTGGCAATCTGGATTGCCCGGTCCAACTTGGCATAGCGCCGTTCCTTTACAAAGGGGCGCAGCGCTTGGAGCAGGGCGGTCCGTCCGCCGTCGTCGGAGTTGTACTCGCTCATAATACGCGCCCCTAGCGTGAGCAGACGGGGGTCCAGTCCTCCCCCCTCTCCGGTCAGGGAACCCAACAGGGCGGACAGGTCCGGTGCAGCGGCCGGTTCTGGGTCAGTGCGGGGGGGCTCATCCCCATATTCGGGTGGGGGCGGTGTTTCCGGCTGTTGCCGTTCTTTCCCGCCGCCCAGGGACTGGGCCAGCGCCATGATCTGTCCCATGGCCTGGGGGTCGCCCAGGATGGTGTTCAGCTTGTCTTCCAGTTCGCTCATGGCTGGCCGCTCCTTTCTGTGGGGTCACGGAATTGACGGGAGCAGGTCCCGCCCACGCCTTAGTCCAGGGACTGGCGCAGCCGCTGAATCAGGCGCTGTCCCTCCGGGTCCCGGGTCAGGCGACGGACCGCGTCCATCAGCTGGGCGGTATCCCCATGGGCGGCCTGTTGAGCAGCCTGCTCCAGATCGCCTCCGGCGTTTTTGCTCAGCATTTGGAACAGACGCTGAGTTTCCGGGGCGTTTTGCAGTTGGTCCAGTTTTCCTTGGTCTTTCATGAGCCTGGCGGCCTGCTCACTGTTCAACATATCTCGAAAATCGGGCATATGACTCCCTCCTGTCTGTTTACCTCAGTATATGCCCCAAAGGAGCGATGGTGACCACTATGAAGCTATTACTTCTCTCTGACTCCCACGGACGGGTAGATAGTCTGCTGGAGGCGGTGGACCGGGAGCTGCCTGACGGCGCGGCTCATCTGGGCGACGTAAGCCGGGATGCCGAGGCCCTTGCCGCCGCTTACCCGGATCTGCCTCTGTGGTCGGTGTCAGGCAACTGCGATGGCTGGGGGAGCGCCGCCCCCGACGAGCTGGAGGCGACGCTTGGCGGGGTGAGATTCCTGTTCACCCACGGCCACCGATACCGGGTGAAGCTGGGGCCAGGGCTGCTGCTTCAGACGGGCCGGGAGCGGGACATCGGCTGCCTGTGTTATGGCCACACCCATGAGCCGGTGGCCCAGCTTCAGAGCGATGGACGGTGGCTCATCAACCCCGGTACCGCCGGAGGAATTGGGAACCGGGCCACCTATGCTGTGGTGCAGGTGGAGGACGGGCGGTTGTCCGTAGAGATCAAGGAGCTGTGAAACATGTTGTTAGCGATTGATGTGGGCAATACAAATACGGAGTTCGGCGTCTTTGAAGGGGAGAACCTGCTGGGTTCCTTCCGGATGATGACCAAGAGCAATGCCACCTCAGATGAGATCGGCCTGCTGGTGTGCCAGTATTTCCAGCGGTTCGGACTAGACCGGACCAGGCTGGAGGCGGTGATGGTGGCCTCGGTGGTGCCCCAGGTGATGTATACCCTCACCGCTGCCATGGTAAAATACCTGGGTCTCAAGCCCATCGTGGCCGATGTGGACGTGGACTCCGGTCTGCGCTACGGCCCCATGGTCACCGATGAACGGCTGGGTCCAGACCGGTCGGTGGCCTGTGTGGCGGCTATGGAGAAATATGGCCGGCCGGTGATCGTGCTGGACTTCGGCACCGCCACCACCGTGGATGCGGTGGGAGAAGATGGCGTGTACCAGGGCGGCTGTATTTCCGCCGGGCTTCGGGTGACCATGGACGCGCTGACGGCCAACGCCGCCATGCTGCCCAACGTGGAGCTGAATAAGCCGGAAAAGACCCTGAATTTCACCGCTGTAGGCCACATCCAGGCTGGCGTGGTGGGAGGTTATGTGGGGGCTATGGAGTACCTGATCCGCCAGGCCAAGGCGGAGATGGGCCGGGAGGACGCCAGAGTGGTGGCTACCGGCGGACTGGCCCGGTTTATCGCCGGGCATACCCCTCTTATCGATGTGGTGGACGGGGAGCTGATCCTGGATGGCCTGCGGATGATTTATGAGAGAAGGCAGACATAAAAAATACCCTCCGCATCCCTTAGGATGCGGAGGGTATTTTTATGCCCGTCTCAACGAGTCAGCTTACCCTGGGCTTTGGCTAGGAATTTTTCCGGCCTGATGATGAACCGCTCATGGGTGCCCCGACCGATCTCGCCAGCCTCGTCAAAGGCGGACACCTCAAAGGTGATCTTTTTGCCGTCCACGGCGGTGACCACGGCGTCGGCCCAGACCTTCATGCCGATGGGGGTAGCGGAGGTGTGGGCTACGTCGAGATGGGTGCCCACAGTGCCCTCGTCCGCCGCCAGATAGGGCAGCAGGGAGGTGGAGGCGGCGTTTTCCATCAGGGCGATCATATAGGGGGTAGCGAACACGGGGACCAGGCCGGAGCCGACAGCGTCAGCGGTGTTGTGTTCTGTGACAACGGTTTCAGAGCGGCCTTTCAGACCGATGGTAATGGACATGGAAGATCCCTCCTGTGAAAGTTTCCCTCACAGTATACCCGACTGTGGAACGTTTGACAAGAAAAAACTCCCCCGGCAAGCCGCCAGGGGAGAAAGATGTGCGGAGTTTACAGAAAAAGGGCATCGCTGCGGCCAATTAGGTTCCCAGCTTGACCCACAGCTCGTTATAAAGCAACCGGGTCTCATAGGGGAGGACCAGATAGGCTTCACAGCGGTCCAGTACCTCCTGAGGGGCGGCCATGATTTCATACAGCTCCATGTCCAGAGGCTCGCCGTACTGCTCCTCATACCACTCAGGATACATTTCCAGAGCCTCAGTGTTGGGAGAGGCATACCAGATGAAATCCATATTCTGGAGATTGGCCTCGGTAGAGGCCATGAAATTGATCCATTCGTGGGCTTCCTCTACATTTTTTGCATCTTTCAGAATACACATAGCATCCACAAACCAGTTGGAGCCTTCCTCAGGCACACAATAGGCCAGGTCTGGGTTTACCTCGTGCATGGAAAGAAAGTCTCCGGCGTAGTAGGTAGCCACTGCGGCATTGCCGCCCTCCATAAGCTGGAAAATCTCGTCCATCACCCGGCCCTGATACACACCGCGGTTCCAGGCGTCGGCAACCAGCTCGTAGGCCTCCCGAATCTGGGCCTCGTCCGTGGTATTTACCGAATAGCCCAAGCTGTACAGGGCCATGCCGAAGGCATCCCGGGAGTTGTCGATGAGCATCACATTGCCTTTGTACTGATCGCTGAACATCACATCCCAGCTGGTGATGGGTTCATCCACCATGGTGGTGTTATAGATGATGCCTAGAGTTCCCCAGGTGTAGGGCACGGTGTACAGGTTCTCCGGGTCATAGCTGAGGTTTTTAAACCGGGCATCAATCTTCTCAAAGTTAGGGATCTTGCTGTAATCCAACTCCTGGAGCATATCCTCTTCAATGAGCTGGGAGATCATATAGTCAGAAGGCACAATCACGTCATAGTTAACGCCGCCGGATTGGAGCAGGGAATACAGCTCCTCATTGCTGGGTACGGTGACATAGTTCACCTCAATGCCAGTGGCTTCCTCGAACTGTTCTTCCAGTCCGTCGGCGATGTACTCACCCCAGCTGCACACGTTGAGCACACGCTTTCCGTTGCTGCTGCTGTTGTTGTCCGGTGCGGTGCTGGAGCTATCGGGGGTGTCTGTGGCGGCCTGGTTGCCGTCTACCCGCTCTACGGTGCATCCGGACAGGAACAGGCCCAGCGCCATAGACACGGCGAGGGTCAAGGCAGTCGTTTTTTTCAATTGATCATTCCTCCAGTGATAATATTGAATATTTCCACGCCCTATAGGGCGGTGGGAGCACCTCAATTCCGCTGGGCCAGACGCTTTTCTGCCTGGGCCTCCCGGATGTTGATGACAAGGAGCAACACCAGCACGGTGATAAACAGAAGGCTTGACACGGCGTTCACCTCAGGGCTGACCTTCCGGCGGACTTCGCTGTAGATCTCAGCAGATAGAATGGATACATTGCCCCGGGTGAAATAGGAGATAACAAAGTCATCGATGGACATGGTAAAGGCGATAAGAGCGCCAGAGACAATGCCTGGCTTGATCTCGGGTAAAATAACCTTCCGGAAAGCCCGGAACCAAGTGCACCCCAAGTCCTGAGCCGCATCCACCAAGTTTTTGTCCATTTGGCGCAGCTTAGGCGTGACCGTGAGGATGATGTGAGGGATGTCAAAGACAATATGGGCCAGTAGCAGCGTCCAAAAGCCCATTTCCAGCCGGGGCATGAGCACCCGGAAGGTGCTGCCCAGGAAGGTAAAGCGGAAGCCCTCCACCCACTGGGCAAAAGTATTCCAGCCGCCAATGAAAGCCACGAACAGCAGGCATAGGGATACGCCGGTGACAATGTCGGCGTTCATCATGGGAATATTGCCCACAGTGTTCAACGGTTCCCGCCAGCGGCGGCGAATGTTGAACAGGCCGATGGCGGCAAAGGTTCCGGCGATGGTTGAGATGACGGTGGCCAAAATGGCAATGAGCAGGGTATTGGACACTGCCTCCATCATTTTTTTGTTGTGAAATAACGCCTCATACCACCGCAGGGAGAAACCCTGCCAAACCGCGTTGCTGTTGCCCTCGTTGAAGGAGAACACGATCAGAATGAGGATCGGCGCGTACAGGAATAAAAAGACTAGGATCATCAGGGCGCGGCTACCCGTGCGGTGTTGCCGGTTCATAGGACCACCGCCTGTTCTTCTCCGTCGCCGAAACGGTTCATCACATACATGCAGACCACCACAATAATCATCATAACCAAGGCGATGGCGGAACCCAGATGGGGATTGTATGCCCCGCCCAGGAACTGCTGTTCAATAAGGTCGCCCAGCATCATATGGGTGCCGCCGCCCAGCAGGCGGGAGATGGCAAAGGTGGACACCGAGGGAATGAACACCATTGTCACCCCTGAGAGGACCCCTGGCAGGGACAGAGGGAGGGTAATTTTTCGGAACACACGACTGGTGCTGGCCCCCAGGTCCCGAGCGGCTTCCACCAGCGAGTGGTCCATTTTCAGCAGCACCGTATAGATGGGCAGGATCATGAAGGGCAGGTAGTTGTAGACCATGCCCAGCACCACCGCCCCCTGGGTGCGGATCATACGGAAATACTGGATATCGGTGCCAAAGAGGCCGTTGACCAGGTCGAACAGGCCGATGGCGCTGAAAAACTGATTGAGAAGGCCATTGTTTTCCAGAATGGCCATCCAAGAATAGGTGCGCAGCAGAAAGTTGACCCACATGGGCAGCATGATGAGCACCATAGCAATGCGCTGGAAGCCGGGACCTTCCTTGGCCATGGCATAGGCCACCGGGTACCCGATGAGCAGGCAGACCAGCGTGGCCACGATGGCCAGCTGGAAAGAGCGGCTGAAAATACTCACGTAGGCGCCCATGTCAGAAAAATTGTCCAGGGTGAAGCTGCCTGCGTTGGAGGTGAACGCGTAAATCACCACCATGATGACCGGGGCCACCACCAGCAGCGCCATCCATACCACATAGGGGACGGTAAACAAGGACAGTCTATTCCTCATCGGCGCTGTCCTCCTCCGGTGCCAAGGTGGCGTCGCCGATCTCCTCGTACTCCTCGGAATAGGAGGAGTAGTCGCCGAACATGCCGGAATACTGGCTCTTCTTCATCACATGGATGCCGTCAGGGTCAATCTTGATGCCGATGCGGCTGCCTACCGGCGACAGGTCAGTGGTCTGGATCAGCCATTTGAAGCCATAAAAATCCACAATAATATCGTACTGCATGCCTTTGAAGGTGACGGAGGTGACGGTGCCCTTGAGCTGTCCCTCCGCCTCCGGGACGATGTCCACATCTTCCGGCCGGATGACCACGTCCACGGCCTCGTCCTTGCCAAACCCTTTGTCCAGGCATTGGAATTTCCGGTTAAAAATTTCCACCACACCGTCCTGGCGCATGATGCCGTCGATGATGTTGGACTCACCGATAAAATCAGCTACAAAGGCATTTTTAGGCTCGTTATAAATGTCCTCCGGGGTGCCGATCTGCTGGATACGTCCTCCGTCCATGACCACCACAGTGTCGGACATGGCCAGAGCTTCCTCCTGGTCGTGGGTGACATAGATAAAGGTAATCCCCATTTCCTGCTGGATGCGTTTGAGTTCGTTCTGCATATCCTTGCGCAGCTTCAGGTCCAGCGCGCCCAGGGGTTCGTCCAGCAGCAGGACCTTGGGGCGGTTGACCAGAGCCCGGGCAATGGCCACCCGCTGCTGCTGCCCGCCGGACAACTGGGTGACCCGGCGCTTTTCAAAGCCCTTGAGGTTGACTACCTCCAGCATTTCCATCACCCGGTCCTGGATCTCCTGCTTGGAGAGCTTGACCTTTTTGATCTGCTTTTTCCCGTTCACTTCCGTTTCCCGGGCCTTGGGGATGCGCAGGCCGAAGGCCACGTTTTCGAATACGTTCAGGTGGGGAAACAGGGCATATTTCTGAAATACTGTGTTGACCGCCCGCTTATGGGGGGGAACATCATTAATCCTCACGCCATCGAAAAAAACGTCCCCGGAGGTAGGCGACAAAAACCCTCCGATGATACGGAGCGTGGTGGTTTTGCCGCACCCACTGGGACCCAGCAGCGTGAGGAACTCTTGATCGTTGATATACAGGTTAATGTGGTCGAGCACCACGTCTCCGTCGTAGGACATAACGCAGTCCGTCAGGCGGATCAGTTCTTTGGACATAGGTCCTCCCCCATTTCTCTGTTCTTGCGCGGCGCAGCCTACAATCCGGGCCTCCATCCTTGCGGCGGGCGGAGTCCCGGACAACCTGATTTATGTGGCCGGACGGCGACAAAAACAGCCGTTTCTAAAAATGTCAGCTCCCTCGATATAGTGCCCGGCAGGTGCCCTCCAGCGGACAGCCGGCGAAGCCGGCCCGGGGTTTCACGGATAGCGAGATACACTATATTATGTCGCAGAGAAATTGTCAATCATTTTATTGAAAAAATTTGGGGAGATCTTGGGAAAAACAGAAAATGCCCCGGCGGTAGGTTGACCGCCGGAGACTGACAGAGTGAGAGCGGTTAAAACAGGCGAAAAAAACGGCGCATAACAACGGCCAAAACGACACAATACGTCCCCAGTATAGGCAGACAGAGCAGGGAGAGGTCAGACACCCTGGTGACACAGGTTAGAAGGAAGGTCAGGAGGACAAAGGCGGCCATGGCGAGGCTGAGCAACCCCACCGCCTTGACCTGCTTGAGCTTCCGCGTCAGGCCGGGACCTGAATGGAGGCGGACCAGCCGCTGGCGGAGCTTGGAGCTGGGGGAGAGCATAGCTGTGCCGATAAAAAGCAACATAATGGCCCGCCAAGCGGCAGAGATCGGTTCCATACATTCATCCCGCCTTTCTCAAAATAGAAGGTTATTTCTGCAATAATAATGCCAAAAATAGGAGAAAAATCAAGGAAATTTGCAACATCACGGACATCCGATAGGATAGTCTGGAAAGTATTCCGACACAAAGTCTACGTCCTTAACGGTCCATTCCCGCCCGTTGAGTTCGTTCAGGCATCCGGCGTCGGTGGTGAATTCAAAGCGCAGTTTATAAGAGTACAGCGCCTGGTAGGAGCGGCCGTATTGCTTGTTGTCCCGTTCCCGGCCGTACTTGCCGTCTCCCAGCAAAGGGTGGCCGGCGGCTGCGAACTGGGCCCGGATCTGGTGGGTGCGCCCGGTGATGAGGTCGCACTCCAATAGGGACAGGCCGTTTTCCACCGCCAGTGTTTTATATAAGGTAAGGGCGGTCTTGCCCCCGGGCACCGGGCGTTCGTAGACTTTCACCTGGGCCTTGTTCTCATCCTTCAGGAGAAAGCCCTTGAGCTGTCCCTCCCGGGGGCGCATCTCCCCCCGGACCACGCACAGGTAGAGCTTGGTCAGTTCCCGGTCTTTGATCTTCTGGTTCATCACCCGCAGAGTCTCGGCATTTTTGGCCGCGATGACGATGCCTCCGGTGTTGCGGTCGATGCGGTTGCACAGGGCGGGGGCGAAGGAGTTCTCCCAGTAGGGGGACCACTCCTTCTTCTGATAGAGGTATGCCTGGATGTGGGTGATGAGAGTGTTCACCCGCTCATGGTCGTCAGGGTGGACCACCATGCCGGGCCGCTTGTTCAGGAGTATCAGGTTCTCGTCCTCATACACAATGTCCAGCTGGGGTTTGAACACAGACAGAAAGGCATTTTCCCGATTGGGGGTTTCAAAAAACTCGTCGTTGATGTATAATTGGAGCACATCCCCAACGGCCAGGCGTACGTCACGCTTAGAACCCTTACCATTGATCTTCACCCGCTTGAGGCGGATATACTTTTGGGCCAGAGGGGCGGGGAGCAGGGGAAGGGTCTTGGCCAGCCAGCGGTCCAGCCGCTGCCCGGCGTCATTTTTTCCGATGGTAAATTCCTTCAAAAGGGAAGCCTCCTGTCCGGCGGGATTTGTCCTGTCCATCATATCACAGTTTTTCTCCGGAAAAAAGACAGAAAACGAAAAAAGTATTTGACAAGCCCTGTTCCGTTTAGTATAATATCATCCGTGCCATTATGCGAGGTGTGCCTATGAAGCTGGATTTACGGCAGATCGCCCGTCAGCCGGGCACCGTCCTTCCCTTTGCCTGTGAGCTGGACCTGTCCGGCTTTGAGTGGAATGGGAACCGGCCGTTGGCCGCGCCTGTCCATGTGGAGGGCGAGGTCCGGAACATGGCGGGGGCCATGCTGCTGACGGCCACGCTGACCGGGGAGCTGTCCCTGGTGTGTGACCGCTGTGCCAAGTCGTTTTCCAAGACCAAGACCGTGGAGTATGAAACCCTCCTGGCTGAGAAGCTGGAAAATGGGGAGAGCGACGACATCATCCTTCTGGACAAAGACGGCCAGCTTGAGCTGGACGAACTGCTGGGGGATGTGTTTATCCTCGATTTGGACACAAAGAACCTCTGCTCTGAGGATTGCAAGGGCCTTTGCCCCGGTTGCGGCGCGGACCTGAATGTGGAGCCCTGCCGTTGCAAAAAGGAAGTTGATCCCCGGCTGGCCAAGCTGGCCCAGCTGCTGGAGCAGGATAACTGATGGAATGTTGTGTCTTCGGACATGGACCGACAAGGAGGTGTCAAAATGGCCGTCCCTAAGAGTAAAGTATCCAAGCAGCGCCGCAACAAGCGCCGCAGCTCCGTGTGGAAGCTGGAGACTCCCGGTGTGAACACCTGCCCCAAGTGCGGTGCTGTCCGGTTGCCCCACCGCGTCTGCAAGTCCTGCATGACCTACAATGGTCACGAGCTGACCGCCAGCAAGTGACCCGCCTGTGAGCAAGAAAGAGAGCTGTCGCAAGGATTGGCTTTGCGGCAGCTTCTTTTTTGCCCAGAGAAGTGTTTCTGAGATTTACCCTTTCTTTTTTTCAGAATTTTTGATATACTAAACTATGTATACGGTCTTGCCCGCCCCGGCCTGTGTGCTTGACGGCAGGCGCAATGCTTGAAATCATCTGGAGGGATCGCTATGGCAAAACCTCTTGTAGCCATCGTTGGCCGCCCTAATGTGGGCAAATCCATGCTATTTAATAAACTCACTGGAAAGCGCCTGTCCATCGTGGAGGACACCCCCGGCGTCACTCGGGACCGCCTGTACGCCGAGGCGGAATGGCGGGGACGGACCTTTGACCTGGTGGATACCGGCGGCATTGAGCCGGGTACAGACGACCAGATCTTGTCCTTCATGCGGGAGCAGGCGGAAATTGCCATTTCTTCCGCCACGGTAATCGTTTTCGTGTGCGACATCAAGACCGGCATGACCGCCGCCGACCAGGAGGTGGCTGGGATGCTCCAACGCTCGGGAAAGCCGGTGGTGCTGGCGGTAAACAAGATGGACTCCACCGGACGGACGGACCCGGACATCTATGAGTTTTACAACCTGGGTCTGGGCGATCCCTACCCAGTGTCCGCTGTCCACGGCCACGGAACCGGCGACCTGCTGGATGCTTGCTTCCAATATTTCCCTCAAGAAGAGGAAGAAACCGAGGAGGACGACGTGGTCAAGGTGGCCATCATCGGCAAGCCAAACGTGGGCAAGTCCTCCCTGGTCAACCGCATTTTGGGCCAGGAGCGGGTCATTGTGTCCGATGTGGCGGGCACCACCCGGGACGCAGTGGACAGCTATTTTGAAAATGAAACGGGCAAGTACCTTATCATCGATACCGCCGGGATGCGCCGCAAGTCCAAGGTGGATGACCGAATCGAGAAGTTCTCTGTCCTTCGGGCTACCATGGCTATTGAGCGCAGCGACGTATGCCTTATCATGATCGATGCCAACGAAGGAGTCACCGAGCAGGATACCAAAGTGGCCGGCCTGGCCCACGAGGCGGGCAAGGCGTGCATCATCGTGGTCAACAAGTGGGATGCGGTGGAGAAGGATGACAAGACCATGAAGCGCATGGAGGAAAACGTCCGCCGGGACTTGAGCTATATGACTTACGCCCCCATCCACTTCATCTCGGCCCTCACTGGCCAGCGGGTGGAAAAGCTCTTTGAGCTGATCCAGAGCGTGGTCAATCAGGCGGCCATGCGCATTCCGACCGGAGTGCTCAACTCGGTGCTGGCCGACGCCCAGGCCAGGGTCCAGCCCCCCACGGACAAGGGGCGGCGGCTGAAGATCTATTATATGACCCAGATCGGTGTCAAGCCCCCTCATTTCGTCATCTTCTGCAACGACGCCCGGCTGTTTCACTTCTCCTACCAGCGATACCTGGAGAACCAGATCCGAAATACCTTCGGCCTGACGGGCACCCCAGTGCGCATCACGATCCGGCAGAAGGGGGACAATGCCGATTCTTGAGGCCCCGCGATGGGAGGTGCCTGCGGTTTCCCACAGATGTGCGGCTGTTCCGCGGCCGCACAAGGGCGGCAGGCATTGCATGCTTTCCCTCCGCGCAAAGCGCGGAGGCCGCAGCTTCCTGGTTTGCGGCGCTGAAATACGGCCTGTGTTTCGGTGGAAAATAGTATAAGGAGGACTGACCATGTTTCAGCATTTGAGCGGCGTGTTGGACGCCTATCCCGGCTGGCTGGTGGTAGCCTGTATTGGCACGGCGGTGCTGGCCTATTTTCTGGGCTGTTTCAACGGGGCGGTGGTGATGTCACGGTATATCCTGCGGGATGACGTGCGCAATCACGGCAGCGGCAATGCGGGGCTGACTAACTTTTACCGTACCTTCGGCGGCCCGCTGACTGCGGCGGTGATTTTGTCTGACGTGGTCAAGGCGGTGCTGGCAGTTTTATTTTCCACCTGGATCTTTGGCATCCTATCCCCGCAGCTGGTTCCCTTTGGGAAGTATTGGGCGGGAATGTTCTGTCTGCTGGGTCACATGTACCCCTGTACCTTCCAGTTCCGAGGAGGCAAGGGCATCCTGTCCGGTGGGACCATTGCCATCATGATCGACTGGCGGGGGGCTTTGGTGGTATGGGGAGGCTTTTTGATCTTAGCCATCCTCACTCGGTACGTATCCCTGGGGTCCTGCTGGGCCGGATTGTCCTTCCCCTTTGTCACCGCTTTCGTCTACCGGGACGTGCTGCTGGTGGTGATGGCGGTGGTCATTGGCGGCCTTATTTTGTGGAAGCACCGGGGCAATATTCAGCGTATGGTCCACGGCACGGAGTCCAAGTTTACCCTCCACAAAAAGAGAGAGTCTGCTGCCCCGGCACAAGGAGAGCGGGCGGAGGGACCGGAGCCGGAGGCGGGAGAGCCAGCCCAGGCCGTGGAGGCGGACGGCACCCCAGAGGAGAGCGCCGGCCATCCGGAGGAACCAGATGGCCCAGAGGCGGAGGAACACAAGGAGGAACGGCCATGAGAGCGGCAGTGATCGGAAGCGGAGCCTGGGGGACGGCCCTGGCGCTGGTGTTGCTGGAAAACGGGCACGACGTTGCCCTTTGGAGTTATACCCAGCAGGAGAGCAGTGTGCTCCGGGAAAAGCGGGAGAATCCCATGCTCAAGGGGGTGGCTCTGCCGGAAGAACTGGAGCTGACCACGGATATAGCCTGCGTGAAGGACTGCCAGATGGTGGTGCTGGCCACCCCATCCTTCGCGGTGCGCGCCACCGCCCGGCAGGTGGCGAAACAGGCTGACCCGGGCACTCCGGTGGTGCTGGTGTCCAAGGGCATCGAGAAGGAGACCTCCCTCCTGCTCCACCAAGTGGTGGAGCAGGAGATGGAGGGAAGATGCCCGGTGGTGGTGCTCTCCGGACCCTCACACGCCGAGGAGGTGGGCCGCCATGTGCCCACGGCGGTGGTGGTGGCTTCGGAGCGGCGGCAGGCCGCTGAGCTGGTCCAGGACGCGTTTATGAATGGCCGGCTGCGCATCTACACCTCCCCGGATATCGTGATCAATCGTGCAAATGAGATCTGCAACCAGCTTATCGATACGG